>WNGR01000398.1_pt1 | contig 47104 bp, 40 predicted proteins | sample 5407581 | NCBI WGS metagenome assembly WNGR01 (sample SAMN13153383, study PRJNA577476) | soil metagenome | isolation source: 80 cm soil or saprolite under Garry oak tree replicate 2 | place: USA:California | collected 2016-06-15 | reverse complement strand
TACTGCTGCTTTTGCTTGCGGGGTTAATCCCTCTTTCTGCCCGCGCAAATATGACATGCAATAACCAATCTTGCGCAGGTCAAATCTTGGCGGCAGGGTCCATTTCCGTCCCCGCGAATACAGCGGCTGGTACGACGGTAAGCACGCTTGCGCCGATCACCTATACGATGCAGTGCCGGTTCCTCAATTCCGGCACGTTGACTACGTCCGGTACAAACATCGCCAATTTCTCGACGACGGCGGTGCTCGCATACGGGACAGACGTTTATGCAACTGGCATCGTGGGCTTAGGGGTCCGCTACAAATTCAATTCGTCGGCATGCAACGCCACTAATGTCATTATGACGAATGGTAAAGCGGCCGTTACCTGTTCTTTCAGCGGCCCTCTTGATGGCCCGTATATGCCAGCGGCGATGACCGTCACCGTCGAGCTGGTTGTGACCGGTCCGATTCAGGGCGGTGTTTCCAGCCTTACGACAGTCCCCACGGTCGCGATCAGTTTCAAGTCATCGGACAGCAGCAGTAACTGGTCGCAACCGAATCTTTATACAGGATCCGCTATGGGCACACTCACCCAGGCCACCTGCTCGGTTAGCCAGACGAACTTGGCGGTTCTGCTGCCACCCGCGAACACCCGCGCATTTTCATCCGGGATAGGCACGGTCGCCGCCCCGCAACCTTTTTCACTGTTGTTCGCGTGCGCATCTGGTGCGAAGGTTTCGATCACGCTAACCGACAGCGTCAATCCGTCAAATAGGTCCAACACCCTTCAGTTGTCAGCAGATTCGACGGCGCAAGGTGTCGGCATTCAGGTGCTGAACAGCACGGGTTCCCCCGTGTCTTTCGGCCCGGACTCCGCTGCTCCAGGCAATACCAACCAGTGGCTGATCGGCGATTCACCGAACGGTGTGCTGCAAGTGCCGCTGACGGCGCGGTATATCAGCACCGGCACGGTAGCGGCTGGGACGGTCAAGGCGCTGGCTACGTTCACGATGTCGTATCAGTAATTCTCGCGGGGCAATCCGCCGCTTTCTGGAGCATGAGCGACGGTCCCGGCGGGGGCGACATCATGTGACCCCAACCCCCATTTCCCTCGTCAGCCCCCATGACGTGTATCATTCGTTCCCTGCGCTGTTCTGCGCCGGTGATTCCCGTATTGTCGAACGCTCGTTCGTGACCTTGTTCCGACGCAGCCGGGTTGCCATGTGACGCGGGTCTCCGACCCGGCTCCCGCAGTTCGACGCCGCCGCGCAAGGCGTGGCAGAGCGGCCGCCACAAGCAGCCGTTGACCGCCCGAACCCCTATCCGTGACCGCCAGCCCGATGTCAGTCTCCGAACTCAAACGCCGCCGCACGTTCGCGGTTATTTCCCACCCGGACGCGGGCAAAACCACGCTCACTGAAAAGCTGCTGCTGTTCTCGGGCGCGATCCAGATCGCCGGTACCGTGAAGGGCCGCAAGAGCAACCGTTACGCGACGTCCGACTGGATGGAGATCGAAAAGCAGCGCGGCATTTCCGTCGCCAGCTCGGTCATGCAGTTCGAGTACGGCGACGCCGTGATCAACCTGCTCGACACGCCGGGCCACGAAGACTTCTCCGAAGACACGTACCGCGTGCTGACGGCGGTCGACGCCGCCGTGATGGTGATCGACGGCGCCAACGGCGTCGAAGCGCAAACGCTGAAGCTGCTCGAAGTGTGCCGCAGCCGCAAGACGCCGATCGTCACCTTCATCAACAAGCTCGACCGCGAAGTGCGCGAGCCGCTCGAACTGCTCGACGAAATCGAGCAGCATCTGGGCGTGGCCGCCGTGCCTTTTACCTGGCCGATCGGCATGGGCAAGGAATTCCAGGGCGTCTACGACATTCAGCGCGACCAGGTCCGTGTGTTCCGCGCGGGGCAAGATACCGCGGGCGGCGCGGTTGAGACGCTGCAAGCGCTCAGCGACGAGGAAGGCGAACGCCGCTTCGGTCATAGCTGGATCAAGGCGAAGGAAGAGATCGATCTGATTACCGGCGCCACACCCGATTTCGATCGCGAGCAGTTCCTCGCCGGTCAGCAGTCGCCGGTGCTGTTCGGCTCGGCGATCAACAACTTCGGCGTGAAGGAAATTCTCGACGCGCTGGTCGACCTCGCGCCGCCGCCGTCGATGCGCATGACCGTGCAGCGTCCGGTGCTGCCGGATGAGCCGAAGTTCACCGGCGTCGTGTTCAAGGTGCAGGCGAACATGGATCTGGCGCACCGCGACCGCGTGGCGTTCATCCGCGTGTGCTCGGGGCGTTTCGAACGCGGCATGGCCGTGAAGGTGACGCGTTCGAGCAAGACGTTCCGCGCCAATAACGTGGTTACGTTTCTCTCGCAGCGGCGCGAGACAGTGAGCGAGGCGTATCCGGGCGACATCATCGGTATTCCGAATCACGGCACGCTGAGTCTCGGCGATACGTTGACCGAAGGCGAGCAGTTGCAATTCGTCGGCTTGCCGTTCTTCGCGCCGGAAATTTTCCAGACCGTCGAAGTGGTCGATCCGATGCGCGCGAAGCAGCTCGGCGAAGCGCTCAAGCAACTCGGCGAGGAAGGCGCGATTCAGGTGTTTCGTCCCGAAGTGGGCGGCTTGATGATTCTCGGCGCGGTGGGTCAGCTGCAGTTTGAAGTGGTGTCGCATCGGCTGTCGACGGAATACAAGGTCGACGTGCGGATGGCGCCGGCGCGTTACCGGATGTCGCGCTGGGTGACCTGCGACGACTCGGCCGAACTGCGCCGTTTCACCGATTCATACGCGGCGCGGATCGCGCTCGACGCATCGGATGCGCCGACATATCTGGCGTCGCACGTGTCGGAGATCGAAGTCGCGCAGAAGGCGTGGCCAAAGATCGTGTTCAACGAGTTGCGCGAACATTCTGGCGCGCCGTTCAAGAAGGCGATGTAAGAGCCATGATGGTGCCGCGCCTGCATGGCGAGCGCGGCACTATAACCGCTTCCCAGTGAGCGGTTATTCTCGATTACGGCTCACGTAGAAGCTGACCCAAGACCCTAGCCGGATCAGTGCCGCACCGGCACCGTTTGCTGTGCCTCAGTGGCTGCAGTAGTCGCGTGCTCGCGTCATCATGGCGATCCTGCGCCCGGCTCAGCCATCTTCAACACTTCTTCCCGCATCCATCCCGCAAGCGCCTGCACATGCTCAAGCCCGACATGCCGCTGCGGAATATCGAGCCAGTATCCGAACGGGCCGGTCACTTCGATATTGGAAAACTGCGCGAGACTGCCGCCCGCCAATTCGTCGTCGATCATGTTCCGGTCGACGATCGCCAATCCGGCGCCTTTGCTGGCGGCGCGAATCGCCTGCTCCAATGTTGAGAACTCGATGCCGTTCTCCGCGTAGCGTGCCGGCATGCCCGCCTTGGACAGCCAGTTAGGCCAGAGATCGAGCCGCGCGTCGTTGTGCAGCACATGGAGCGCCGGCATGCGATCGAGCAGCGTGTCGAGCGGCTGATCGTGCAGGCGCGGCGCGCCGACAAGCACATGACGCTCGGTCATCAGTAATTCGGAGTGAGCATCCGGCAGCGCGTGACGGCCGAAGCGAATGTGGCAATGAAAGTCGCCGTGCGCTTCGGTGCGCACCGACAGTTCGACGTCCGGCAACGCCACCGCGAGCGAGCCGAGCCGCGGGGAAAACCATTGCGTGGCGAAAGTCGGCGGCACGGCGAGCATGAGGCGGCGGTTTCCTTTGGCTGCGGTGATCTGACGAAATCCGCGCTCGATCGCGTCGAATGCTTCAGAGAGGCAGGGCAACAATTGCACGCCGGCCTGCGTCAACCGGATACCCTTGTGATCGCGCTCGAACAGTTTTGCGCCGAGCGATTCCTCGAGCAGCTTGATCTGCCGGCTCACCGCGCCCTGCGTCACGCACAGTGCGGTCGCCGCGCGATTGAAGCTCATATGCCGGGCGGTTTCTTCGAAGAAGCGCAACGCGATCAGCGATGGCAAGCGCCGCATAAATCACCTTCTGTCTCTTTTGTTCAGCCGGTGCAGGCCGGCTGATATGGAGCTGCGCCGCCGGCCGCGCGCTGTCTCCGACGCGCGATGCAGCCAATGATCGGCCGGCGATTTTCAAGCAACGATGCTGTGCGACCTCTTCGAAGATTGTCGCATTTCGGCGCGTGATTTTGCTTGGGTGCGCTAAAAAAATTCCAACGTACGTTGGTGCGAATCAAGCGCGATTTCGCGTACGTTGAGTCGCCGCTCGAGAAGGCCCCCGCGCAAGCCGCCGACTTCGCCTATCCTGACGAAGATGCGCGCCTTGCCGCCGCGGCGTGCCATTCTCCATTCGCGGAGCACCTGTGACCGTTCGCAATCTCGACGCCTTGTTCCGACCCAAATCCGTCGCCGTGATCGGCGCTTCCGAGCGGCCGGGCAGCACCGGTGCGATGGTGTGGTCGCGCGTGCTCGAAGGCGGCTTCGGCGGTCCGCTGTGGCCGGTCAATCCGAAGTACCAAACGCTCGGCGGCCACGCGGTTTTCGGCGACGCCGGCGATCTGCCGCAAGCGCCCACCGTCGCGCTGATCTGCACGGCGCCCGATACCTGGCCTGGCATCATCCACAAGCTCGGCGGGTTGGGCACGCGCGCGGCGATTATCGTCGGCGAGGCGCGCAGCGATGCCGACCGGCTGCATTTGCGGCATGCGCTCTCAGCGGCGCGGCCGAATTTGCTGCGCATCGTCGGGCCGGGCAGCCTCGGCGTGGTGTCGCCGGCGCTGCGCGCGCACCTCGGCGCGCCGTCGTGCTCGGTAAAGGCGGGCGGCGTCGCGTGGGTCTCGCAGTCGAATGCGCTGACCAATGCCGTGCTCGGCTGGGCGCACGCGCGCGGGCTCGGGTTTTCGCATGCGGTGGCGCTCGGCGGCGAGGCCGATGTGGACGCCGGCGACGTGCTCGACTATCTGGCGAGCGATCCCGGCACGCGCGCCATTCTGCTCGAACTGGATACGGTGCGGGCGGCGCGCAAGTTCATGTCGGCGGCTCGCGCGGCGGCGCGCAACAAGCCGGTGCTGGCGTTGCGCTCCGGCCGCGCCGATCCCGCCGATGGCCTCTACACCGCCGCATTCCGTCGCGCGGGCATGGTGCGCGTGGACGCGCTCGACGATCTGCTCGACGAGATCGAGACGCTCGGCGTGGGCCGCGTCGCGGCCGGCGCAACCGCGACGCTGATCACGAGCGACCGAGGTCTCGCGACGCTCGCCTGCGACGCCTTCGCAGCGGCCGGCGACACGCTCGCCGCATGGCCTGGCGCAGCCGACGCGGCGTTCGCCGAAGCGCTGCCGCATGCGGTGCCCGGCAATCCGCTGCAACTCGGCGACGACGCGCGGCCCGAGCATTTCGGCACCGCGCTGAAGATACTCGCGGATCACCGCAGCACCGGCACGGCCTTCGTGGTCCACGCGTCGACGCATGGTGCGCCGGTCGGCGAGGTCGCGCAGGCGCTGATCGCAAATCAGCGCTTTGCGTACCGCGGCTTGCTGGCGTGTTTCTTTGGCGGCGTGGACGCGGCGACGCGCGACGCGCTGCATGCGCAAGGTATTCCGGTTCATACGACGCCGCAGCGGCTGGCGCGCGCCTTCGCCCGGTTGGTCGACTACCGGATGGGCCGTGAGTTGCTGATGCAGACACCGGAGGGACTGCCGGCGCGGATTCCCGAAGCGATCGACGCCGCTCAGGCGCAGGCGCGCGCGGCGCTTGCCGCAGGTGAGGGCCGACTCACCGGAGAGGCGGCGGCGCGGTTGCTCGGGCGCTTCGGGCTGCGTGTCGAAACGCCGGCAGGCGCGCCGAATCCCATTGTCGATATCACAGTCGAACTTCACGACGACGACAATTTCGGCCCGGTGTTCCGCTTCACCGCGCCGTCGGCCGACGGCGTGTCCGAGCCGTTGCGCGTCTACGGCTTGCCGCCGCTCAATCCGATACTCGCGCGGGACATCGTCACGCGCTCGCCCTACGCGCGGCTGGTTGCGCCAGAGCCGGTATTGGCCGCGCTCACGGCGCTTTCCCAGGCGGTGTGCGACATCAAGGAAATCGTCGGCCTTGCGCTGACGCTGCGCGTGTTCCGCGACCACGTGACGGTGATCGCCCCGACCCTGAACATCGCGCCGGCACGCAGCCGTCTTGCGATCGTCCCGTACCCGCGCCGCTTCGAGGAGACGGTGGACTGGCAAGGCGTGCGCATGACGGTGCGGCCGATCCGCCCGGAAGATGAAGCCGCGCATCACGATTTCGTCGAAGCGATGACGCCCGAGGATTTAAGGCTGCGGTTTTTCGGAGCGGTCGGCAGCTTCGATCACTCGCAGCTCGCGCGCATGACGCAGATCGACTACGACCGTGAAATGGCGCTCATTGCCACCGTGCAAAACGAAGAGGGTTTCACGCGAACGTTGGGTGTGGTGCGTGCGGTTGCCGATCCCGATAACGAAACGGCGGAGTTTGCGGTCGCGGTGCGCTCGGATCAGAAAGGCCGGCGCCTTGGACAACTGCTGATGGACCGCATCATCAAATACGCGCGGGCGCGCGGCACGCACTGGCTGGTGGGCGAGGCGTTGCGGGAAAACACGCCGATGATCGCGTTGGCGAAAGCCTGTGGTTTCACCGTCACGTCGACGGAGGACCCGGGAGTGGTGGGCTTCAGGATGGCGCTGGATGAAACAGGTCCGCAGGGGTAAGCGGCGGCGCGGCGTGCTCGTGAGAAATGCTCATCGCCGTGCCGCTTTTGAAACACGGCGATGAGCCAATGCGGCAGACATAACGCTGTCCGCTGGACAACGACCGTCCGCGGCGAATCGCGGACCTGTAGGCGTGAATGCCTGAACTTACGCGGGCAGCTTCGCCGCCGCTTCGTCAATTTGCGTGCGCGTCACCGACAGCTCTTCCAGCCACGCATCCGCATACACGGCGCCGGTCTCGCGCTCCAGCCGCGCAATCGTCGCCGCGCAACGGTTCGCGTCCTTCGGCGTTGCGATGAACGACTTCACCGACTCACCCGCCTTGAACGCGTCGAACAGCGGCACGCGGATATCGTCCGGCAGCGCGCGCGTCGTCCATTGATACGGCTTGCCGTTGAAAGTGAACGACGGCGGCAGCACGCGCTCTTTCTTGGCCGCCGGAATCAGACCGTACGTGCGCGCGGCGTCGCCGATCTGCTCGGGCGAAAAGAGCTCGTCCGGGCTGATGTCGAATTGCTGGATGAAGGTCTCGATGCTTTGCATCGCTGCTGCGCGGTCGTCGCGGCGCTTTTGCGCGTGAGCGACGATGTCGCGCAGTTCGTCGGCTTCTTCAGGCGTGATCGTGAAGCTCGACTGCTTCTGCTGGAGTTCGGAAAAACGCTGGAATTCGGAATCGGTCAGAAGTTTCGCCATTGCTTATCGATGAACGCGCATGAGGGACCCATGCGGCGTGATTTTTGGGAGGGTCGCCATTCTAAACCATGTGCGAATGCGGTCGATGTTCATGGGTTCGCCGTGCACATTCGCCCTGCGTCAACGTCGCGTTAGACGACGCTCTCCCGAAACATCGACAACGCCTGGACTGTCTCGCGCAGCAGCGCGGTCGCCGCCTCCAGCGTCGGCGCGACGTATTCGTCGATACGCCGCAGATAAGGGCAAGTGAGCGCCGCGATCGCCTGGCCGGACGGTCCCTGGATCGGAAACGTGACGTCGGTCACGCCGAAGGTCTGTTGGCTGTCCTTCTGCGAAAAACCTGCCGCGCGAATCCGCTCGCACGCCTGTTCCAGCGCCTCGCGATCGATCGTGACTTCGCCCTTCACCCTGGTGTGTTCAGTCAGCATCTGTTCGCGCTGCTCGATGCTTTGAAACGCGAGCATCACGCGGCCCGAACCGGTATCAATCAGGCCGACTCGCGAACCGAGTCGCACCGACATCCCCCACGTGCCCGGCCCATCCACTTGCGCGATCACCAGCAGATTTCCGCGGTCGTACACCGCAAGGTGACATGATTGCTCGGCGGCATCGGCGAAGCGCTGCATCAGCGGCAGCGCTTCGGAGATGAGGCGGTTCATCGGCGGATGACGGTGCGCGAGCGCGTACAGCTTCAGGCTCAGCGAATAGCGGTCGCCCGCCGCCGAGCGCACCACATACTGCCGCGCGACCAGCCGTTCGAGCATCCGATACATCTCGCTCGCGTTGCGTCCGAGCAGCTTGGTGATTTCGGCGCGCGTCAGTCCTTCCTTCTGCTCGGCGAGCAGTTCGAGGATGTCGAGACCTTTATCGAGCGCGGGGGCGCGATAACGGTCGGCGTCGTCTTTGTCTTCTGCGTCCATCGTGAGCGAGATCCCTTTTGTTTTCGCATTATCTGGCGCGGGAATGTAAGTGCGTGCTGAATCTTGTGCAATGCAGCGCTCGTCCAGGGAAAATACGGACGGTTGGTGCAGTGCACTTCCCTTGACTTAAAAAAATTCGTATATGAATAATACGTTCATTGGTGAATGAGCGCACGCCAATACTCGATAAAAAAGCGCAGGGACGCAGTGCCGGCCATCCTCGGCCGGATCACGCAGTTCAACAACGCATATCAGGACAGGAGACAACCATGTCGTTTGTGAAAAGGCCGCTCGCGGCCCGCCGTTTATTCAGGAGTTCGCTCTTCACCGTGGCGGCGGCTGCCTGCGTCGCCAGCCTGGGCGTCAGCGGCGCCGCGCAAGCCGCCGACACCGGCAAGATCGGCCTCGATCTGCCGCTGCTGACGTCGCCGTTCTGGCAGTCGTACAACAACTATTTGCCCAAGTACGCGAAAGACATGGGGCTCGACATCCTCGCGCCCGTCAATTCGAACGGCGATCCCGTGCAGCAGATCACCGACATGAACAACCTGCTGAACCTCGGTTCGAAGGGCATCGTGGTCGGCCCGCTGGATTCGGCGGCGATCAGCCGCGCGCTCGACTCCGCCGCGGCGAGGAATGTGCCCGTTGTCGCGGTGGACGTCGCGCCGACGCAAGGCAAGGTCGCGATGGTGGTGCGCGCGGACAATCGCGCGTACGGCGAGAAGGCGTGCAAATACATCGGCGATCACGTGAAGTCGGGCAAGGTCGTGCAGATCATGGGCGACCTGGCGTCGGTGAACGGGCGCGACCGGTCCGAAGCGTTCCGCTCATGTCTGAAGGGCTACCCGGGCTTGACGCTGCTGGAAATTCCGGCGAGCTGGAAGGGCGACGTCGCGGCCACCGCGCTCGACAGTCTCCTGACCGCGAATCCTGACGTGAAAGGCATCTACATGCAGGCGGGCGGCGTCTATCTGTCGCCTACATTGCAAACGCTGCGGCGCAAGCAGATGCTGTTTCCCGCCGGCGACGCGAAGCACGTCGTGATCGTCAGCAACGACGGCATTCCCCAGGAGTTCGACGCGATTCGCCGCGGCGACATCGACGCGACGGTTTCGCAGCCCGCCGATTCGTATGCGAAATACGGCCTGTTCTACATCAAGGCCGCGTTGGCAGGACAAACCTTCAAGCCGGGCCCGACCGATCACGGCAGCAACATCATCCAGCTGGCGCCGGGCGTTCTCGAAGATCAATTGCCTGCGCCGCTCGTCACGAAGTCGAATGTCGACGACAAAGCGCTGTGGGGCAACACGGTCAAATGAGCGAGCCGACGCCCTCCGTGCCGGTGGTTGAAGCGTTTGAAGTCACCAAACGCTTCGGCTCCACGCCCGCGCTGAAAGACGTGAGCATCCGCGTGATGCCCGGCGAGTCGCATGCGCTCGTCGGGCGCAACGGCGCGGGCAAATCGACGCTGGTGTCGATTCTCACCGGCCTGCGCAAGCCCGATACCGGCGAGGTGCGTTTCAGCGGCGCGGCGGCGCCGTCGATCGCGGACCGCGACGCGTGGCGCGAGCGCGTCGCCTGCGTTTATCAGCATTCGACGATCATCCGCGATCTGAGCGTCGCGGAGAATCTGTTTATCAACCGGCAGCCGTCGCGTGGCGGCGTGATCGACTGGCAAGCGATGCGCCGCGACGCGCGCAAACTGCTCGACCACTGGAAGATCGACGTGCGCGAAGACGCGCGCGCCGGCGATCTGACGGTGGAAGCGCGGCAACTGGTGGAGATCGCGCGGGCGCTCTCATACGGCGCGCGCTTCATCATTCTCGACGAACCCACCGCGCAGCTCGACGGCGACGAGATCAAGCGCCTGTTCCGGCGCATCAGCGAGTTGCAGCGCGAAGGCGTGACGTTCCTGTTCATCTCGCATCATCTGCAAGAGGTGTATGAGATTTGCCAGGCCGTGACCGTGCTGCGCGACGCGCGGCATATCGTCAGCGCGCCGGTTTCCGCGTTGCCGCGCGAGCAGTTGATCGAAGCGATGACCGGCGAACGCGGCGGCCTCGCCGTTGCCGATGCGGCGGCGCGCGACGCATTGCCGGCCGGCACGGCCGTCGCGCTGGAAGTCAAGGAGCTGGCCGGCTCCGATTACGAAGACGTGTCGTTCACGGTCAAGCGCGGCGAGGTCGTCGGCCTGACCGGCGCAACGAGCAGCGGCCGTACGAGCGTGGCCGAAGCAATCGCCGGTTTGCGCGCCGCGAAGCGCGGCACGATTAGCGTGGACGGCGCAACCTTGCCGCCCGGCGACGTGCCCGCCGCATTGGCGCGCGGCATCGGCTGCGTGCCGAAGGATCGTCATCACGAAGGCCTGGTGCTCACGCAATCAGTGGCGGAAAACGCGTCGATGACGATCGCGCGGATGCTCGGCAAATTCGGCATCGCGCCGCCCGCGAAGAAAAACGCTTTCGGCCAGAAGATGATCGACGCGCTCGGCATCGTCGCGCAAGGTCCCGAGCATGTCGTGTCCGGGCTGTCGGGCGGTAATCAGCAGAAGGTGGTGATGGCGCGCGCGCTTGCCACCGATCCGAACGTGCTCGTATTGATCGACCCCACTGCGGGCGTCGACGTGAAATCGAAAGAAGCGTTGCTCTCCGTCGTGGATCGCGTGCGCGAAGAAGGCAAGGCCGTGCTCGTCGTCTCCGGCGAACTCGACGATCTGCGCACCTGTGACCGTGTGCTGGTCATGTTCCGTGGCCGTGTCGCGGCCGAATTTCCCGCCGGTTGGCAGGACCACGATCTGATCGCATCCGTTGAAGGAGTCAGTCTCCATGAAGAATAGTGTGCCCAGTTCGGCATTCGGCGCCGCTCAAGGCCAAACGCAGCCGACGATGAAAGCGACGCGCGGCAAGCGCGCGCGCAGCGAATTGGCGCGCTTGCGCGAGTTGGCGTTGCTGCCCGCGCTTGCGTTGCTGATCGTGATCGGCGCGTTCGTCAGCCCGAGCTTTCTGACGAAGGCGAATCTGATCAGCGTGCTGGGCGCATCCGCGGCCTTGGCGCTGGTCGTGCTCGCCGAATCGCTGATCGTGCTGACCGGCAAGTTCGATTTGTCGCTTGAATCGACCGTGGGCATTGCGCCGGCTGTCGGCGCGATGCTGGTGATGCCGGCTTTGTCCGCGGGATTCGGGACGCAATGGCCGGCGGCTGTCGGATTGCTCGCGATTGTCGCGGTCGGCGCGGTGATCGGTTTCATCAACGGTTTTTTGGTGGTGCGTTTGCGGCTGAACGCGTTCATCGTCACGCTGGCCATGCTGATCGTGTTGCGCGGCATGCTGGTGGGCGCGACCAAAGGCGGCACGCTGTTCGATATGCCGCCGTCGTTCTTCTCGCTCGCCACCACCATCGTGCTTGGCCTGCCGTTGTCCGTGTGGCTCGCGGCGGCGGCGTTCGCGATCGCCGCGTTCGTGTTGCGCTATCACCGCCTGGGCCGCGCGTTGTACGCGATCGGCGGCAATCCCGAAGCGGCGCGCGCGGCGGGCATTCGCGTCGAGCGCATCACGTGGGGCGTGTTCGTGCTCGGCAGCATGCTCGCGGCGGTGGGCGGTTTGATCGTGACAGGCTATGTCGGCGCGATCAACGCGAACCAGGGCAACGGCATGATCTTCACGGTGTTCGCTGCGGCGGTGATCGGCGGTATTTCGCTCGACGGCGGCAAGGGCTCGATGCTCGGCGCGCTTTCCGGCGTGCTGCTGCTCGGCGTCGTGCAGAACCTGCTGACGCTCGCTCAGGTGCCGTCGTTCTGGATTCAGGCGATCTACGGCGCGATCATCCTCGGCTCGCTGATGGTGGCGCGGCTTGCGAGCGGCGAAGGCCAAAACTAATACGAAATACGATGCTTGACGGAGAACTCACTTGACCAGCCGCCCATTGCAAACCGATCCACGCCTGATCCTGCTCAGTCCCGCCGACAACTGCCTGATCGCGGCGGCGCGTCTCGATGCGGGCACGCAAGTGGAGATCGAAGGCGCGCTTGTAACGCTGACGAAAACCATCGAACTCGGTCACAAGGTGGCGCGCCAAGATCTCGCGAAAGACGACAAGGTGCTGCGCTACGGCGCGGTAATCGGCCACGTGACCGAAGCGGTCATGCGTGGCGCGCATCTGCATACGCACAACCTCGAAAGCGATTACCTGCCGACTTATACGCACGACGCGGGACACGAGTTCGTACATCACTGATTTGCGCTCAATGACGCGGCCTTGCGCCGCGCTGGAACGATCATGACTGACACTTCCGTAGCATCTGTCGCCGCACAGCAGCCCATGCTGCAAGGCTATCTGCGCCAGGACGGCCGCAAGGGCATCCGCAATGTGGTCGCGGTGGCGTATCTGGTGGAGTGCGCGCATCACGTCGCGCGCGAGATCGTCACGCAGTTTCGCGAGCCGCTCGACGCATTCGACGCCCTCGACGATCCTTCAGCCGAGCGCGAGCCGCCGGTGCATCTGATCGGCTTTCCCGGTTGCTATCCGAACGGCTACGCCGAAAAGATGCTGGAGCGGCTCACCACGCATCCGAACGTGGGCGCGGTGTTGTTCGTGTCGCTCGGTTGCGAGAGCATGAACAAGCATTACCTCGTGGATGTGGTGCGCGCGAGCGGCCGTCCCGTCGAGGTGCTGACGATCCAGGAAAAGGGCGGCACGCGCAGCACGATCCAATACGGTGTCGACTGGATTCGTGATGTGCGTAAGGAACTGGCCGCGCAACGGAAAGTGCCGATGGCGCTGAGCGAACTGGTGGTCGGCACGATTTGCGGCGGCTCCGACGGCACCAGCGGCATCACGGCGAACCCGGCCGTGGGCCGCGCGTTCGATCATCTGATCGATGCGGGCGCGACGTGCATTTTCGAGGAAACCGGCGAGCTCGTGGGCTGCGAGTTCCATATGAAAACGCGCGCGGCGCGGCCGGACCTCGGTGACGAAATCGTTGCGTGCGTCGCGAAGGCGGCGCGCTATTACTCGATTCTCGGACACGGCAGTTTTGCGGTCGGCAACGCGGACGGCGGCCTCACCACGCAGGAAGAGAAGTCGTTGGGCGCGTATGCGAAAAGCGGCGCGTCGCCGATTATCGGCATCATCAAACCCGGCGACATTCCGCCGACCGGCGGCCTTTATCTGCTCGACGTGGTGCCGGACGGCGAGCCGCGCTTCGGCTTTCCGAACATCAGCGACAACGCGGAGATCGGCGAACTGATCGCGTGCGGCGCGCACGTGATTCTGTTCACGACCGGACGCGGCTCGGTGGTCGGCTCGGCGATCTCGCCGGTCATCAAGGTCTGTGCGAATCCCGCGACGTACCGCAACCTTGCCGGCGACATGGACGTCGACGCGGGGCGTATTCTCGAAGGCCGCGGCACGCTCGACGAAGTTGGCCGCGAAGTGTTCGAGCAAACGGTGGCGGTGTCGCTCGGCACGGCGTCGAAATCGGAAACGCTCGGTCATCAGGAATTCATCCTCACGTACAAGACTTTTGAACCGGTCGGGCCGGCGTGCTTGCCGTTGAGCGCCGCGGCGCCGCAGCGAGTGGTCGCGATCGAGCCGCATTGAGCGGCCTGTCAGCATTCCATCAGCAAGCGGTTCGCGAGCGCAGCGGGCATATTTTGCCCGCACGTGCTAAAACACGAAGAAACAGGAGACACCTTCAATGACGGCAGCGAACGGTTCGAAGATCGGGCAGCGGCGCGGCATTGGCCGCACCGCATTGCAAGTGACAGGATTGGGACTCGGCACGGCGCCCTTGGGCGGCCTCTACCGCGATCTGTCCGATGAGGAAGCGCACGCGACCGTCGCCGCCGCGTGGGACGCCGGCGTGCGTTACTTCGACACCGCGCCCCATTACGGCAACACGAAGGCCGAGCATCGTCTGGGCGACGCCTTGCGCCGCTATCCGCGCGGCGACTATGTGTTGTCCACCAAGGTGGGCCGCCGCTTCGTGCCGCGCACCACGCCTTACGAAGGCAAGGAAGGCTGGCAAAACCCGCTGCCCTTCGAAGCGATCTACGATTACACGCACGACGGCATTCTCCGTTCGTTCGAGGACAGCCAGCAGCGCCTCGGCATCGTCGATATCGACATTCTGCTGGTGCACGATATCGGCCGGGCCACGCACGGCGACGAGAACCCCCATTACTGGCGGCAACTGACCGAAGGCGGCGGCTTTCGCGCATTGGACGAGTTGCGCTCGGCGGGCGCGGTCAAGGCCGTCGGGCTCGGCGTGAACGAAGGCGCCGTAATACTCGATGCGATGGCCGAGTTCGATATCGATTGCGCGTTGCTTGCGGGCCGGTATACGCTCCTCGAACAGACCACTCTTGACGACCTCTTGCCGGCCTGCGAAAAGCGCGGCGTCAGCATCCTGTTAGGCGGCGCGTTCAACTCGGGCATTCTGGCGCGCGGCGTCGAGGGCGATCTGAAGTTCAACTACGGCGATGCGCCGCGCGAAGTGATCGAGCGCGTCGCGCGGCTGCAAGCGGTATGCCGTGAGCATGGCGTGCCGCTTGCAGCCGCCGCCTTGCAGTTTCCGTATGCGCATCCGGCGGTCGCCACCGTGCTGACCGGCGCGCGCAGTGCCGACGAATTACGCGAGAACGCCGCGTCGTTCGAGCAGCCGATTCCCGCGGACTTGTGGTCCGCGTTGCGCGGCCAAGGCTTGCTCGACCACCGCGCGCCCGCGCCAGAGGATTGATCTGACGATGCATATCGATGCCCACCAGCATTACTGGGACCCCGCTCGCGGCGACTACGAGTGGCTCACGCCGGAACTGAAGATTCTGTACCGGACGTTCGGCCCGGCGGATCTCAAACCATTGCGCGAAAGGGTGGGCATCGAGCGGACGGTGGTGGTGCAGGCGGCGCCGACGATCGACGAGACGCGCTACTTACTGGACATCGCGCGCAACGAACCGTCGATCGCGGGCGTGGTGGGCTGGGTGCCGTTGCTGTTGCCGACTGCGCCGGCCGTGATCGACGCCTTCGCGCATGAACCGAAGTTCAAGGGCGTGCGGCCGATGCTGCAGGACTTGCCGGACGATACGTGGATCGCGAACCCCGACCTCGCGCCGGCGATCGAAGCGCTGATCGCGCACGACCTTGCGTTCGACGCGTTGATTTACGCGCGGCACGTCGAGCCGATCGAAACGTTCGCCGCGCGTTTCCCCGCGCTGCGCATCGTGGTCGATCACGGCGCGAAGCCGCCGATCCGCTACGGCCGCGCGGGTTGGCAAACGTGGGCCGACGCCATCACGCGGCTTGCAAAGCTGCCGCAAGTGCATTGCAAGCTGTCGGGTCTCGCCACGGAAGCTTCGCCCGGCTGGACCGAGGAAACGCTGCAGCCGTATGTCGACCATCTGCTGGCGTCGTTCGGTCCGGCGCGTTTGATGTGGGGCAGCGACTGGCCCGTGCTCGATCTGAACGGCGACTATCTGCTGTGGCATTCGGTGGCGAACACCTTGCTCGCGTCCTTGAGCGACGCCGGGCGCGAAGCGGTTTTCGGCGGCAACGCCGCCGCGTTTTATCGGCTTTGAGCATACGAAGACACAAGAAGCCCATTCAACTGGAGTCGTAGATGACACAAAGACTGGCCGGCAAGACGGCCCTGATTACCGCAGCGGGACAAGGCATTGGTCTCGCCACCGCGGAGCTGTTCGCGCGCGAAGGCGCGCGCGTGATCGCCACCGATATCCGCATCGACGGACTCGCCGGCAAGCCCGTCGAAGGGCGCAAGCTCGACGTGCGCGACGACGCGGCGATCAAGGCGCTGGCCGCGGAAGTCGGCGCGATCGACGTGCTGTTCAACTGCGCGGGCTTCGTGCACGCCGGCACGATCCTCGAATGCACCGACGAAGATTGGGACTTCGCGTTCGATCTGAATGCGAAGGCGATGTACCGCATGATCCGCGCGTTTCTTCCCGCGATGCTGGAGAACGGCGGCGGCTCGATCATCAATATGTCGTCGGCGGCGTCGAGCGTGAAGGGCGTGCCGAACCGCTTCGTGTACAGCGCGTCGAAGGCGGCCGTGCTCGGCTTGACCAAGTCCGTCGCTGCGGACTTCATCACGCGTGGTGTACGCTGTAACGCGATCTGCCCGGGCACGGTGGCTTCGCCGTCGCTCGAACAGCGGATCGCCGAGCAGGCCGCGGCGCAGGGCGCGACGATCGAGGCGGTGCAGGCCGCCTTTGTCGCGCGTCAGCCGATGGGCCGTATCGGCAAGCCGGAAGAGATCGCCGCGTTGGCGCTGTATCTCGCGTCCGACGAATCGTCGTTCACCACGGGTCACGCGCATGTGATCGACGGCGGCTGGTCGAACTGACACACACTGACATTCGAATCGAATATCACTGAACGTATAAAGGGAAGTGCACCGATGAAACTGCTTCGTTATGGGCCGAAGGGCCAGGAAAAGCCGGGCTTGCTCGACGCGCAAGGCAAGATTCGCGATCTGTCGAACGTGGTCGCCGATATCGACGGCGCCGCGCTGACCGACGCAGGCCTCGCCAAACTGCGCGCGCTCGATCCGGCTTCGCTGCCGCTGGTGGAAGGCAATCCGCGCATGGGCCCGTGTGTCGGCAAGATCGGCAAGTTCATCTGCATCGGCTTGAACTACGCGGACCACGCCGCCGAATCGAATTTGCCGGTGCCGGCCGAGCCGGTCATTTTCAACAAGTGGACGAGCGCGATTTCCGGCCCGAACGACGACGTCGAAATTCCGCGCGGCTCGAAGAAGACCGACTGGGAAGTGGAACTGGGCGTGGTGATCGGCAAGCCGGCGAAATACGTCGACGAAGCCAACGCGCTCGATTACGTCGCCGGTTACTGCGTGATCAACGACGTGTCGGAACGCGAATGGCAGATCGAGCGCGGCGGCACGTGGGACAAGGGCAAGGGTTTCGACACGTTCGGCCCGATCGGCCCGTGGGTGGTCACGCGCGACGAAGTCGCCGATCCGCAGAACCTGAGCCTGTGGCTCGAAGTGGACGGCCATCGCTATCAGAACGGCAACACGAAGACGATGGTGTTCGGCGTCGCGAAGCTCGTGTCGTATGTGTCGCAGTGCATGAGTCTGCAACCGGGCGACGTGATTTCGACCGGCACGCCGCCGGGCGTCGGCATGGGCGTGAAGCCGAATCCGGTTTATCTGAAGCCGGGGCAGACGATACGTCTGGGTATCGAAGGATTGGGCGAGCAGACGCAGCGGACTTACGCGGCGGAGTGAGCCGTCGGCCGGCGCGCGTGGTTTTTCAACCCGCCGGCTCGTGCTCGCCGCTATCGCTGATCCGATTGATCGTGCCTTGCGCAACGGCGATCAGCTTCTCACGGTCGCCGTCCATCACATACACGTTGCACTGGCAGGTCGCCTGATAGCGGCCCGCGTAGACCACCTTTGCCCGCGCGATTAGCGTGCCGTTCATCGCCGGCCGCAGATAATTGATCTTGAATTCGCCGGTCACCACCTTCGGCCCCAGCGACATCGCCCCGGCGAACGTCAGCGCGTTATCGGCGAGATAGCTGATGACGCCGCCATGCACGAAGCCATGCTGCTGCCGCAGCTCGTCGCGGATCGGCAGGCACAACGTCAGCTCGCTGGTGCCCGTGTGCATCAGGTCAGCGCCCAGCAACATGCTGAACGGCTGGGCATGCAGTGCGCCGCGCGCCCGGTCGAGTAGGTCGGTCATCGTGATTCCTTCGGGCGAGGCCCGCGGTGGCATCTGCACGAGCCTGCGTTGTGCAGTCCCTACTCACTCTAGGAAGCGCCTACGCACCGCGTCAAGGTGAATCGGAAATATCTGCTCGGCATTGTTGTGCAAATTGACCCGAATTTCGAAATTAGCCGATGTAAAGGGGATGTAAGACGATTTTTGACGACATTGGCCTTAAGCAAGGCATTGCTGTGCCGTTAACCCTGACGTAGCTCCCGTCATTCTTTGCTCTCAGGTGTTTTCGATGTTCAGCAAGATCAAGGTCGCATCCGGCCTGTTGTGTGTTCTGGCCGCGTTCTGCGTATTCCAGCTTGTCACGGTGGGTTTGGGGTTCTGGTCGCTCACGCGCACCCACGACGACGTTGGCGATCTGTCGAACATCGCGTTGAAGCAGGTGGACGCGGTCAATGAAACGACCCAGCATCTGATGGACGCGCGGATCAACCTGTCGCGCGCCGGTACGCGCATGGTGCGCGGCGGCGCGGAGCCGACCGACATCGTTCAGCACGCCCGCGAACAGCTCACGGCCGCCGATCAGTCGTTCGGTGCTTTCATGAGCGCGCAGAAGACCAGCGACGAAAACAGCGCCCGCGCCACCGCGCTCGCCGATCGCTATAAAAAGCTTCACGACGCGCTTGCCGAGCTCGTGCAGTTTCTCGATTCGAACAATATTCAGGCATTCCTCGATCAGCCGACCCAATCGTTCCAGGACGCCTACCTCACGGAGTCGCACAACTTCGTGCAATTCGGCGACGCGGCGAGTCGTGCGTCACTCGACTCGATCGATGCGCGCATGGCAATGTTCCGTGGCGTCAGCCTCGCAATCCTGTTGATGTTGGTGGTCGGCACGGTCGCGGTGTACGCGGCGCTGCGGCGGGGCGTGGTGGCGCCGCTCGAGGAAGCCGGCCGTCACTTCGACCGCATCGCGCAAGGACGCCTCGACCAGCCGATCGCCTCGCGTGGCACCAACGAAATCGGCCGTCTGTTCTCCGGTCTCGCGAAAATGCAGGCGAGCGTGGCGCGCACCGTGCAGACCGTGCGCGAATCCGCCGACTCGATTCACCTCGGCGCCGACGAAATCGCGACCGGCAACGCGGATCTGTCCGCGCGCACCGAAAACCAGGCGGCATCGCTCGAAGAAACCGCGTCGAGCATGGAAGAGTTAACCGCCACCGTGCGCCAGAACGCCGACCACGCCCGCGAGGCCAATGCGCTCGCCGCAACCGCGCTCGAGGCGACCTCGCGCGGCAGCGAAGTGGTCAACGAGGTGGTCGACAAGATGCGCGGCATTGCGCAAAGCTCCGACAAGATCGCCGAGATCATTTCGGTGATAGACGGCATCGCGTTCCAGACCAATATTCTCGCGTTGAACGCGGCTGTCGAAGCGGCGCGCGCCGGCGAGCAGGGCCGCGGCTTCGCCGTGGTGGCAGGTGAAGTGCGCGGGCTTGCCCAGCGCAGCGCGCAGTCGGCGAAGGAGATCAAGACCTTGATCAGCGAATCGGTCGCCGAGATTCAGGGCGGTTCGGCGCTCGTCGAGCATGCCGGCGAAGCGATGAGCAACGTGTCCGCATCCATCTCACGCGTCACGCAGATGATGGCGGAAATCAGCGCGTCGTCGCTCGAGCAAAGCACGGGCATCGAGCAAGTGAACCAGGCGGTGGTGCAAATGGATGAGATGACGCAGCAGAACGCAGCGCTCGTCGAAGAGGCGGCGGCAGCGGCAGCTTCGCTGCATCAACAGACGCAGGAATTGAAAAAGGCTGTTGCCGTGTTCGAAATTTCGGAATCTGTGTTGCGCACGCAACAAATCGATGGAATGCGCGGACAAACGGCGAGATTTGAATTGGCCGGAATGCGCGCAATTTAAACCGCGCAGGCGCTCAAAAAGCAGGCACTAACAAAAGAAAATGGCCCGCGTTCGCGGGCCATTTTGCATCAGACGCAAGCGCCTAGGGGTGCCTCAAAGTACCTGACGGTACTTAGGCCGGCTGGATGTTTGCAGCCTGCTTGCCCTTCGGGCCTTGCTTAACTTCGAACGTCACCTTCTGGTTTTCCTGCAGGGACTTGAAGCCGCTGCCTTGAACTTCCGAAAAGTGCGCGAACAGGTCTTCGCCGCCGTCGTCCGGCGTGATGAAGCCAAAGCCCTTTGCATCGTTAAACCACTTCACAGTACCTGTTGCCATTTTTGATCCAGTAAATGTTGTGTGTTGCATTCGCGACCGCTATTTCTCAACACGAGATCGAGCGCGAAGTAGGAGTTGTATCACGTCTTTATGACGGATGCCAATCAACCAGTATTCGGGTATTCCCAGGTTCGCGCCTTTTTGGAGCCTCGAAAGCATTTGGAAGAGCGTTCCAGCCGGTAGGGTAAACTGCTTGCATTACTCTTCCAGGAAAAACATTGACACATTATCTGCAGGAAGAACTCACCTCGTTTTGGAGTCGTTTGACCCCTTATCTGGCGATATTGGAGTCTAAATCACCTCAAGAGGGCACCCCGGACCCGGTCGGCCGCATCACCGTCGATACCGAGGAACGCCAGGCTTTTGCCCTTCACACCACCGACCGGAAGCCGCACGGCGACACGTCGGACACCCCCACCGGACACAGCGCGACATATATGCGTTTCAAATCTGCAGACGCGGGTTGGGGACCCTGGCAGCGCGAAGAGTACTGATCGACTGGCGGGCGGCGGCTCCAGCGCCCGCCCGCCAGATATTATCGGCGTTGCTCAGTCCGGTAACGCCTCGTAGGCGGTTGCGAGGTGATACGGCGTAGTCGACGGCATGTCGGCGCGCGCCACTTCGCCGGCCGGCGTCTTGCACTCGAACCAGCCGTGCGAACGCAGGAAGCGTTGCTGGAACAGTTCGATTTGCCGCGGCAGCGCGGCGAGCGCGGCCGGGTCGTCGTGGCTTGCCAGCGCGCGCAAGTATTCCGTTTGAGCCCAGATGCGCTGGGTTCCGTCCTTGACCTTGCCGGCTTCGTCGAGCGAGGCGCACACGCCGCCCGTTTGCGTATCCACGCCATATTGCTGGGCGAAGGCGAAGGCGCGCGTCAGTGCGTCGTCGAGCCCGGAAGCCTCGAACAGGTCGGGCGCCTGCTTCACCAACCAGTACCATTCGAACTGGTGACCCGGCTCCAACCGATTATCGTCGGCGCCGATCGGCAATTCGGCGATGCAGCCCGTGGGCGCATGCACGAAATGACGCGCGACGGCGTCGGCCAGGCGGTGCAGCGCGGCGTCGAAAGCGTTATCGCGCGTGGCTTCGCGTGCGGCCAGCCAGGCTTCGGTCAGATGCATCAGGGGATTCTGGATCGGCGTGCCGGTCACGCCGGCGAAGTCCGCGGTGAGCGCGGCGTTGAACAGATCGTCTTCGGCGACGAAGTGCGATTGAATCAGCGCCGACGTGCGATGCACGGCTTCCAGTGCGTCGCGATTGCCGGAACGCCAGCCGTATTGCGCGCACGCGAATAAGACGAACGCATGCGTGTAGAGATCTTTGGTGGTGTCGAGCGGTGCGCCTTGCGCATCGACGCTGTAGAACCATCCACCATGGCGCGTGTCCTGAAAGGTGTGCATCAGCGAGTCGAACAGCACCTGTGCATGGGCCGCATCGCCTGCTTGCGAGAACACGAACAATTGTCGCGCGCATGCCATTGCACGATAGCGCTCGGCGGGCAGCGGCCGGTGGTCGTCGGCGCTGACCGCTTCGTATGGCAGCTTCAACTCGGGGTTGAAACCCGGTCCGCGCCACAGCGGCAGCACGACGCTTGTAAAGTGATCGCGCAGCGCGCCGGCAAGAGCGGTCGTGGAAGCGGCGGGGGAGTTCATGCTCTGCATAGTCGATTGGTCAAACGCGGTAATTCAAAGCGCCCGTGAGTTCAGGTCGCGGCTGCTGTAACTGCGGCGCGGCGTGGTCGCCGGCAAAGCGCTGACGAGCAGGAATTCTGCCCGGTCTCCAATCAGGCGGCCTGGAACCAGCACGGCGATTGTCGGCGCAACGCGCGGCGACGTGCGGCCTAGCATAAAGCAAACGGGTTCCGCTGACACTCCGTCACGGGCGTGGAAAACGCTTCAAATAATTTCAGACAAGGAGGAAAAACAATGTTGCCGAACCTCGAACTCATCTCCCGTCTGGTGCTCGCCGCGGCGCTCGGCAGCGTCATCGGCTTTGAACGCGAACGGCTTTCGTGGGCTGCGGGCTTGCGCACGCACATGCTGGTGTGCGTCGGTTCGGCGCTCATCATGATCGTGTCGGCATACGGTTTTGCGGAAGTGCTCACCGGCGAGCACGTTGTGCTCGATCCATCGCGGATGGCCGCCCAGGTGGTGTCCGGCATCGGCTTTCTCGGCGCGGGCTCGATCCTCTTGCGCGGCGAAATCGTGCGCGGACTGACCACGGCGGCGAGCCTCTGGTCGGTCGCGGCAATCGGCTTGGCGGTGGGCGGCGGGCTATACACGGCGTCGATCGCGGCGACCATCATCATTCTGATCATCCTCGCCGGCATCAAGCCGCTCGAGCGCCGCTTCATCACGGTCAAGCAACGGCGTCAACTGACGATGATCGTCGAGCGTGGCGCGATGACGTTTCATTCGCTGCACGACGAACTCGGCGCCGCGAGTCCGCGCGTCAAGCAGTTCGTGATGCAGCAAAGCGACGACGAGCCCGAGTGCGACGAAGTGATCATTACGTTGCATCGCGTGTCGAACGCCGAATATGCGGCAATCTGCTCACGCTTGCGGCAACTGCACGGCGTCAAGCAGTTCAGGCAGGACGAGGCGTCGTCTTAAAGCGCAAAATCGTCGGTGAATGGCTTCGGCAGGTGCGGGCGGCCATGCGACAATGCGGTCTCGAAAAATTCCAATGGCATTGACGAGCGGTGCCCGGCGCCCGCTTTCCGGCGACGACCGCTTTTTTCTTTATGGCAGATTCCGCAGCATCCACGCAGTCCCGGCCTCCGCGCGCCGCTTCGAAGAAGCGCCGTCAGGCCACCGTCTCGACCGAAACCGAAAACAAGCTGGCGCGCGCCGCGCGTTCGGCGCAACGCCTCGCGCAACTGAGCGACGCCGCCCGCGACGACAGCACGCTCGACCTGTTCCCCGACGACCCCACCCGCGCCACGCTGGAAGCGATGAACATCGACATCCGGCAGGGCACGTTGCATGGCTTCGAATTGCCCGACGTAGTCCTGGCAGCGGTCGGCGCGATCGACGGCGGCGACAGCACGTTGCTGGACGCGAAGGCGGCGCGGCGCGCTCCCCGCGCCGCGAAGTCCGATGAACCGGCGCTCGTCAATGCGCAATTGAGCGGACTGGAAACGGAGCCGTTGCCGGTAACTGGTTCGCCGGCTGGCGGGCTGGTTTTTGCAGATGTGACGCCAATGGCGGGCGTGGCCGCTGAAGAGAAATCTGCGACATCCGCGGCGGTGCTCACGCCCGCCATGGCGGCGGCGACCGTGGCGCGCAGCGTGACCGCGCTGCGCCAGGCGGCCGAGCCGGGCGCGACGGCGGCAGAAACTGAGTCAGGATCGAGCGCGGGAGGTGGCAAGCCGCAGCCGCGATTCGCCGCGACGCTCGCCAAGGCGGCGACGGCCTCGCGGGAAGCGTCCGATGCGGAAGCCGCGAGCGCGCCGGCCGAACGCGCTTCGCCGGAATCAGGCGCGGTGCCTGCGGAGCGCAAGCCTTCGGTCAATCAAACTGCATCCGCATCCGCATCCGCATCCGCATCCGCATCCGCATCCGCCAACGCAGCGTATGCCGCACCCTTGCGGGAAGCTCAGCGCGCCGAAGCCGCCGCGGCCGCGCTGCGCGCCGCGCCGGAGCTCGACCGCGCGCGGGCGACCGCCTTCGCTGATACCGTCGACGCCCTGTATGGCGTGATCGCCGATCAGCGTCGCGCCGCGACCGACCATTCGCGCCGCATGAAGTGGATGCTGTCGATAGTGGTGGGCGCGTTGCTGGTCACGGTCGCCATCGGCATCACGCAGACCGTGCTCCTGATGCGTCTGACGCGCGAGACCACCGCCCAGCAGCACCGCATCGAACAGTTGATGCAGAACCAGCAGGCGGCCATGGCCAGCCTGCTCGACACCCACATGGCGATGGCCAAGGCAGCGGCAGCCGAAGCCGCTTCCGCCGCCGCGACTGCGGCAGCGCCCGCGACGCCTCAGCAAGCCGCGGCCACGCCGGCTCGCGCGAAGCGTGCCGCGCGAGCGCAGCACGCGCATAAGCCGAAAGCAGCCAACTCGCACTGACAACGTGACCGCCGCGCCGGCGATAATCCCGCCGCGGCTACCCGTTTCAATGCTCCCGCCCGACCGCAAGTTCTCCCGCTCTCGTGTTCGTTGCCGGATAGGCGCCGTAAGGCGCCGCCCGCCGCCGACCCATCGCACGCCCAAACCCCGCGTTTTACACTCTTATTGCTGTTGCGAAGCCGGACCGGATACGCCAGCGCATCTTCTGACGGGAGCCACCATGCCGACTAGCGAGCACAAGTATTCCATCGAGGAATTGTTGACCGCGCTCTTGCGCGACAAGGGCATACACGAAGGGCATTGGGCCTTGAATGTGGAATTTTCCGCGACCGGCGCCACGGTCAAGCCGCAAGACGATCCCGCGCGGACGCTGCCGGGGCTGATCGTGTCGATGAATAGCGCCACGCTGGTACCCGCGGTAAGTGCCGCGGCGGGTGCCGTCGACGCCGCCGTGGTCAACCCGCGCAAAAGCGCGGCTAGCGCAAAACCCGTTCGCGCCAGAAGGTCGCCCGCGAGGACGCTTCAGTAAGCGAGCTTTTGACCCCGAATCTTGAAAAACGGGGACGTTGTCATGATGCAACGCACCATTAGTTAAAGGCCTGTGGCAACACGCCACACTCGAAAAATTGCTGCATTGCACTAGCTTTTGCCTAGGGAAAACCCTATAATTAGTCCCAAGGGAAAACCCTAGCAAATGCAGTAACTAACCGGGAGTCGCCATGAGCTTCATTTTTGCACTGTTCCAAAAGGTCAGCGACCTCTTTGCGTCGCCCCATCTGCCGCTGGATTCGGACTACTCGTACGAAGCGCGTAGCCGCGAAGCAGACCGTGTCCGCAAAGCACAAGCTACGTTGTTCGGCATCAAGCTGAGCGACTAAAAGCCAAGTCGTACTGCCTGAGCGCGGACTGCCGCGCACGGGCGCGCACTTCGAGTGCGCTTGCATCATTGAAGCCACTGCCCGCGAAACGCGTGCCGTGGCTTTTGTTTTTGGCGCGGATTCCACCGAATCGTCCGCCTCTCCGAATATTTCCTCGCGGAAATGAATGTAACGGCGCCTCACGCGGGGCGGCCTGGCGATGGGGACCATTCGCCGCGCATGGCGTTGTAGCCGGGCGTCGAACGTGAAAACCGGCGCACACGATCAGTCCCCATGTTTGAAATGTGCGCTTACAAGTGCTCACGTATTCACGCGGTTCGCGCCGTTAAAGTTGGTCTCAAGCGAACGGCGTCTGATTCGAGCCCGACATCGCAGTTAGAAGTTGACCGAATCCGAACGCCGGCTCGATACGAAACTTTGATGGGAGATCACTATGAAAACCTTTAACAAGACATCGCGTTCGATTATTGCAACTCTGCTGGCGGGCGGCGCATTGCTCGCAGCCGGCAGCGCTTTCGCGCAGGAACGCGTGGTCATCGAAAATGGCCCGGCACCTGTGGTTTATGGCCAGCCGCACATGATGCCTGTGGGTGTGTCGATCAACATCGGCTGGCACGGCGATCGTTACTACGACGGCCATCGCTACTGGGACCACGACGAGTGGATGCGCCATCATCCGCACGACGATGATCCGCGCCACCACGGCCGCGACGACCACAACGATCATCGCCCGCCGCCGCGCTATTAACACGCGCATGACGACGCCGCTCGACGCGGCGTAAAGTCCGCAAAGCCGGTCCTTCTTCGCGGAAGGCCGGCTTTGTCGCGTTTGGGCTGGCGGAAATAATGACGGGCGCAACGCCTTTCACCGATGCACATCCGTTCCGTCCGGAGCGATTCAGCTAGCTGGAAAAGGTCAGCGCAGTTCGAGCCACAGCGGCTGATGATCTGACGAGCGGCTATTCTGGTCCACGCCGCAACCCGCGATGCGCGGCTTCAGATCCTCGGTGACAAAAACAAAGTCGCATGCGAACGGTCCGTCCGCCCATTGCTCGTGATCGTACAGACCGACCGTCGCGGCCCGCGGGGCGTTCGGGTGCGCGCAGGCCCAGGCGTCGGCGAACGCGGGCGCGCCCGGAACCGGCTCGAGCATCCTGCAATAGGCGGAATCTTCGAACGCGCTGTTGAAATCACCGCATACGATGGCGCTCATCGGGCGTGCCGTGTTGGCGAACGGACTGTCCGGTTTTTCCGCTTTCGCCGGACGGCGGGCATGGTCGCATGCCTCCTTGTGCAATTCATGCAGCCTCGCCACTTGCGCCAGCCGTTGTGCTTCGGAGTAGAACTCGAGGTGCGTGCTGATGACGCGCAGCGGGCCGGTGTCGGTTTCGATCACCGCTTCGAGCGCGACGCGCAGCATCGACGGCTTGGCAGGGTCGGCCGGCCAGGGCAGCGAATGACGCAGCACCTGCCTGACAGGCAGGTGGGTGACGATTGCATTGCCGAACTGACGCCGCCGTCGCGCGGCTCCGACGGGCGGAAGATCGGAGCCGATCGCATCGATCACCTTCGCGTGCGGCAGCAACGCGGCAAGCTCGGCGAACTGATCGGCGGACGGGCCGCCTGCCAGTCCGCCCGCGGCCGGTCCCTCATGAAAGCCGCGAGTCACTTCCTGAAGGCAAAGGATGTCGAAATCGCACAGCGCTCTTGCCTCGTGCACGATGCGAGCGAGGTCGACGCGGCCATCCACACCGCGTCCCCACTGGATGTTCCAGTCAACGAGACGCATGACATTCTCCCGTCAAAAGCCATGTTTGCAGTTTACTGCTGCGGCGTCGGGTGGATATGTCAGCGAATGACGGCGGCGGCTATCGAGCATTCCGGCAATCAACGCGCTCGAATCCTTGCCAAGCGCGATCGTGATCGCTTGCTGCCGCGACAGGTACGAGGATTGCCACAAACACAGTCGAATCTTTTTCGTTTTATACCGCCCAATGAACCGCGCTTTACAGGCAACAGACATGCGCCGCCGACGCCGGGCGCTCCGCTGAGTCGGGCCTGAAGGCTTAGCCGGGCTCCAGGTCCGCAAACCGCCTCTTTTATAAACGGTATATACTGTTTATACCATTACAAACTCGGAGGCCTACATGAACGCACCCGTCACCCGGAAAGCCAGCAAGAAAACATCTCGCTCTCCCGAAAATTCGAATGGCGTTGCAGCAGGCGATGGCAACGTTGCCGCCCAATCCGATCAACCGATTGTGGACAAGCCTGTAACCACGAAGAAGACGGCGAAACCGAAACACCAGGTTGTTGCCGACGCAGCGTCCGCGCCGGCCGCCGCCCCGGCAGAAGCGAGAGTAAAGCGAGCAAAGAAAGACAAGGTCGTGCGTGACAGTTTCACCATGCCGAAATCCGATTACGACAAAATCGCGGCATTGAAAAAGAAGTGTCTGGAGGCCGGTGTTTCGGTCAAGAAGAGCGAGTTGTTGCGTGCGGGGTTGTTGATGCTCGAGTCCGCCACGCCGAAACGGCTTCTTGCCACGGTGTCGTCGGTGGAAGCCGTGAAGACGGGGCGGCCCGCGAAAGGATAAGCGCTGTCTGCGTTTGTCGAGAATCATGCGCCCGTGCTGCGTTTCAACACACGGGCCAAGCGGCGGACAGTGACAGCGTTTAGCGCTTGCGATCTGAGAGGTTGGTAATCGCCATATCGCTGAACGTTGCGTTGCCATCGTCGGCGAAAACTGAAACGCGGTTATCGTTCGCGGCCGGAAAGACCAGATCCGTGATGACAGTGCGGCCGTGATTCGCGAATACTTCCACGGAATTCCTGTCGACCACCACGGTGAGTTGCAGCTTCCCGTGCACGAGCGGCAAGTTGACGATGTGCTCTTTGCTGAAAGCATTCGAGAACCCGGTCTCGCCAGACTTCGAGCGATCGAGCGTCAGTGTCTGGCTGGCGGTGTCGTAGAAAATCCGCGTACCGACATCGCCATTCGCCGAGCCTCTCACGATGAGACCCGCACGCCGCGCCGAATGCGGGCTGATCGTCACGTCGATGTTTTGCACGACGCCGCGTGTGGAGAGCGCGAGCTCTTCTACGCGCGAGGAAACGCTGAGTTCTTTAATGCGCGTGGTCGAACCTTGGCTGACGAAGCGCGTGTATTGCTCCACTGGCTCGGATGTCAGTCGCGGCATGCCGTCGACCGTCTTCAGTGCGAGTGCGCGAGGCAGCGCGGTCGCGCCTTTCCACGGCGTGGTCGGTATGCGTTCGGCGTAGTCCCAGTTGCTCATCCAACCGATCGTGACAGCCTTGCCGTCTGGTGCATTCGCGAACGTTCCGGCTGCATAGTAATCGGCGCCGTGATCGAGCCACTGGTAGCGCGAAGGATCGGAACCGGCCGGCGCCACGTTTTCCGGCGTGAACGTCTTGCCGTCGAAGCTGCCGACGAAATACATCGCGCCGGATCCGCCCGCGATCGACCACGGATTGACGTTGACGATCATCACCCATTTCTGCTTGCGGCTGTCGCCATCGAGAGGCAACGGAAACAGATCAGGCATCTCCCAGAGCGTCCCTTGATGGGGAATGTCGGGAAGACTGAAGTCGCTGAGAAAGTCCCAGTCGATGAGATTGTTCGAGCGGTACATCTTGACGACATGCGCGTCCGCGACCACGGTGGTCATGAGCCAGTAACCACCCGGCGCATACCATGACACCTTCGGATCGCGAAAGTTTTGCGATTCCGGATTGAGCGTCAGCACCGGATTGCGCGCGTATTTGCGCCACGTCTTGCCGTCGTCCGTACTGTAGGCGAGCGATTGTGCCTGAGTGCCGGGCCGATGTCCGGAGCCGGCCTTATACACGCTGGTATAAAGCGCGATCAGCGGCGACGAATTCGCCGGGCCCAGGCCGGAAGTATTGTGCGCATCCACCACGACGGAACCGGAAAAGATCTCCTCGGTTTCATTGACGTGCATGGCGACCGGTTGCTCGGTCCAGTGAAGGAGATCGGAGCTGGTGGCATGTCCCCATGACATATTGCCCCACGAATTTCCGTTCGGGTTGTATTGATAGAACAGGTGATAAAGACCCTTGTGGAAGACGAGTCCGTTGGGGTCGTTCATCCAGTTGCGCTGCGGCGTGTAATGAAACGCGGAGCGCCACTGCGGCGTGCCGGCATCGGCAGCGGCCTGTGATGCGGGTAGCGCCGCGAATGCGGTGAATGAAACGCTTAGCGATGCAAACAGACAGGCCGTCAGCGCGCCCATTCTGGAAATGAAGGGACGTTGCGGGTCGTACATGGAATGCCTTTGCCCTATCTGCACACGCGGATGAACGGCGAACGCCGTCACGCCCGCGAATGCAGTCAATGAATACTCGTCGGCTCGACCGACGATCAGGCGGAAAGCCTGAGAATGATGGTCCCCTTGCGCCTGCTGCCAATGGTCAGGCCACGGCGCGCAGTCTCGCGCATCGCGCGATTGACGGTGTTCACGTGCAGGCCGAGGAAGTCGGCCAGCATCCGTTGCGAAGGTAATGTGTCGCCGGGTTTGAGGCGGCCGGCTCCGATTGCCGTTTCGATTTCGCCGACCACGGCGAGATACATCGGGCCTCTGTATGAGGACAAGTCTGGAATCCAGGATTTCATGGCTGCCGTCCTTCGCCCGCTTCGGATGTCGCCGGATTAACAGTGCAAGCGGCAAGCAGCTTCCGCCTGCACTGTATCCACCCGTCCGACTTACTGGCCGTTGTTCGCGCCGCCCTGGCCGGGAGCTGCACGATTGGCCGGAATGTCGCCGTAGCCGCCCAGACCGCCCTTGCCGTAACTCCGGTCGATGTCGGTCGAATCGCCGTGAATGTTGAGCTTCACGGTCGGCGCCAAGGTGCCGCCACGACGCGGGCCGACCGCGTCGATGAACGACTCGACGAGGCCGCCCGGCATCACGTAGTGCGAGTACGACTGGAATGCCCGCGGATTCTGGTTCGGGTCCAGCGCGTACGGCGCACCGATCGGCTGATCGAAATCGGTCGGATTGCCGAGCACCAGGCCGCTTCCCTTGTTCAACGGCAGGAAGTCGCTGCGGATGCCGTTGCCGACGAAACCGTACACGCCGTCAGGACCATCGACGCCCGCCGCATAGGTGGGCCGGTGACTGATCGTGAACAGGTAGTACTTGCCGTCCTTGATGTAGATTTGCGGCCGCTCGGTCTGGTCATTGACGCAGTTGGCCGACAGCAGCGGCGGCAGGAACTTCCACTCCGTGAGCTGCTTGTTCGTGGCCATCGCGAGACCGATGTTCGCCTTCTGATAGGTCGCGCCGGAGTTCATCACCGTATTGAGGTCCTCCTTGTACGGATCGTTGGGCGCGTAACCCAGGTCCGCCTCGGTACAGGTGCGAGCGCCACGCGGGCCGCCCGTGTTGCCTTCGAACACCATGAAGGTTTTGTCCGGATGCGCCGGATCGGTGAACACGAACGGATCGCGGAACGAGTAGTACGTGTTCTGTTCGCGCGACTGGTACAGCTTGCCGTCCGGTTCGAGCAGCGCATCGTGCTTGTCGAATCCGTCGAACCAGACGTGTGTGTCGTCCGCGTGAATGTGCCCGTCGGTGCGCGTGATGATCGCGATCGGCGGCGTGATGTCCTGGCCGCCCTCGGCGCTGCGATTGAACGACAGCGCGGTGTAGTAGAGGCTGAGGTTGTTGCCGTTCGTCAGCCGCGCGGAGCCTGACCATTCCGCGTTCTGCGTCATCGGCGCGGTGCCGAAGACCTTCACGCTCGAGCCGTCCGGGAACAGATGCCCGCCGTAGGTCCAACCGCCGTTCGCCGGCCGCTGTGACGCCGGAATCCCTGCCCGGCGATAGAAGAAGCCGATGCGAGCGTGTACGTGGCGATCGTCGAACGAATAGCCCGCATGCGGATCGGCTGTCAGTGAGAAAATGACTTCCCAGCCCTTGTAGCTCAGGTTGTCCGCTTTGACATCCGATAGCGGCCACGTGTCCCACACCCACACGTTCGAGTTGATCAGCGGGAAGTCCGCCGGAATGTCGGGCATGCTCAGCGCCGCGGGCAGCGAGTTCTTGTCCGCGGCCGTCGCCGTGTGTGATTGCGCCTTGATCTGCCGGACATCCGCGCGCGTCCAGCGCATCGTGAAACTGCTCTCGGGATCATAGGCCTGCTGCGTATGCGGAGTCGGCGCGGGAAACCCCGGCGCGGACGATTGAGCTAGCGCGGGAGCCGCCGCACCGGCGAGCAGGGTGCCGCACACCACGGTGGAGCGCAGGCGAGCGCGAGTTGACGGGAATTGTGGGGATCGGAGTCTGTTCATCGGGTTCACATCCTAGGAAAAGTGCGCAACGAGGGCCATGGGAAACCGCCGGAACGCTGCCGTTTGACTTAGTGGTACGAAATATCTGCTTCAGAATCTCGTGATGCCGGGTGACGCCTGGTGACGGGACTACAGAAAGCTCACTGCCGGGAAGCAGGAAAAATGAAACGACGTTCGTCGACCCGCCTTGCTCCGTGTTGGTCACGGAGGTTGACAGGATTCGCTCCGGCGACCCTTTCGGCAATCACTTGCCGCAAGGGCCACCGGACGTCTGTTTTAGTGGGCTACAGATGGTCTCTCGCGCGCCCCAGAGAAAACAATGACTCCAACGCGCTGGAATCACGATATGTCCAAACCGGTTTGGATAATAATTCAAACCGGTTTGGATTGTCAAAGCCTGTCTAAATTTTCAGGTACTATGACGGCTGCTAAAGTGGCGGCAAATGCCCGCCGCGTGGGCCGCCACGCTGAAAAAACAGAGCACGCCAAGGTGGAAATTTGAAGGTGAATCTAAAAACGCTGTCCGACTCGCTCGGGCTTTCCCGCACGACCGTTAGCCGCGCGCTCAACGGCTACGACGACGTCAATGAAGCAACACGCCTGCGGGTGATCGAGGCGGCGCGTGAGCTCGGCTACCATCCGGACCCGACCGCCCGGCGGCTCGCGACCGGCCGGGCCGAAGCGGTGGGCATGGTCTACCCGTTCGGTACGGGCGATCTCGGCGATCCGCGTCTCGGCGAGGTAGTGGCCGGTATGACCGAGCGCCTCGGCGAGAGCGACCTCGATCTGATCATTGTTTCCGCACGGCCAAACGCGGAGATCGAAACCTACCGTCGTCTGGTCGAAGGCAAGCTGGTCGACGGCTTGATCGTGGCGCGCACGCTCGTCGACGATCCGCGTATCCGGTTTCTTCAGACGCGTCAGTTTCCCTTTGTCGCTTATGGGCGGACGAACAGCCCCACGCCCTATGGATGGTTCGACTTCGACAACGAGGCGGGCGCCCGGGCCGCCGCGCAACGTCTGATTGCGTTCGGGCATCGAAGGATCGCGCTGCTCAGCGCGCCGCTGACGATGAGCTTTGCTGCGCAACGGCGCGCGGGTTTCGTCAGCGCGCTGAGGGAGGCCGGCATTCAGCCGGAGGCGTCGCTCACGATCGAATGCCCGTTTAACCGGACGGGCGGGTATGAAGCGACGCGAGCGCTGCTCGAACTTGCCGAGCCGCCAACGGCATTGTTGGTGGACAACAACATCGCGGGCGCCGGCGCGTTTCGCGCGATCAGTGACAGCGGCAAACAACTGGGTACGGACATCTCACTGATTGTCTATGACGGCGTGCCGCCGGACATCGCTTCCTCGTGCACGGTGACATCCGTCGTGCAGTCGACCGGGCAGTCGTCCGGCAGGATCATCGCTGAACTGATTCTGGAGACGATAGCCGGCAAGGAGCCTGAGCAGCGCCTCGCTCTGCCGCGTATCGAACCGGGCGATACGGACGGGCCACCGCGTTGACGGCAGATGGCCCCGCCCAAACACGCGTGAGTTTGTAGTTCGTTAGGAAATCGAAATGTCTTCTGTGCCGAAATTTGTAAACTTGATCTTTTGCTCATGTCGTGCATAATTGTTCGAAGTTGCCGGGCGCGCATAACGCCGCGTCTCGAGCACATGGCCTTGCCGGACCGATTCGGCAATGCCGACTCACATCGTTCGTAGGACTCCAGATACCCCGGAGCCGCGAACACCCTCAATCATCCGGTCGTTGGCGGCCGGACCGCCGTCTGCGAAGCAGGCGTTGAAGAGCCAGAGGAGACGCTGGCACCTTCCCGAAAAGTACGGCTAAAGAATCGTGCGGAAACCCGAAGAATCGATGCATCGCCGGAATCCCGAAACCGGAATCCTGGCGTGAGCGATTCAATCCACGGCTACTGTCATGACCTGTTCCCAGCAACAACCCGAGCATCCCGATTCCGATGACGGGCTCAGTCATCCTCAAATCCGGCCGACCTGTCATACGCATTGCGCGCGAGGCGGCGGGCCGGCTTCCCGCCTCGCATCAGCCGGGCTCTACTGAAAGCAGACCGCGCTTCACCTCCGCCCGTCGCAGGCTCGATCGACCGGCCGTGCGCACGCGCTCGCCCGCACTCGCTCGTGGGCGTGTCCAAGGCCGACCGTCACACCGAACCGCGTCAGGCAGTGTCGGCGCATCGCCACGCCTGCACGCCGTTTGTTCGTTCACACGCTCGCCACGGCAACTCCGCCGTCAAAATATGGAGAAGACCATTGACATCAGTACCGCACGCTCCGCCAAGCGCCGGCAAACTCTCGCCCAACGGCTACATGAGGATGGTGGCCTCAGTCGCCGCCATCGCCGGCGGCCTCTACGGCTACGACACCGGCATCATTTCGGGGGCACTCCCATTGATCGCGCGTGAATTCGGACTCGGCTATCGCGCTCAGGAGCTGGTTGCCGCGATCATCCTTCTCGGCGCGGTGATCGGCGCATTGAGCTGCACGCGCATGTCGGCGACATTGGGACGACGACGGACGATCATGATCGTGTCGGTGATCTATTCGATCGGCGTCGTCGCCGCGGCGCTGTCGCCATCCGTCTGGTGGCTTGCGTTGTCGAGGCTCGTATTGGGCTTCGCGGTCGGCGGCTCGACGCAAATCGTGCCAACCTACATCGCTGAACTCGCGGAACCCGAAAAGCGCGGCCGCCTGGTGACCTACTTCAACGTCTCCATCGGCATCGGCATCTTGCTGGCAGCCATCATCGGCGTGGCGGGCAATGAAATGTTCAACTGGCGTTGGATGATCGGCGTGGCGCTCGTGCCCTCCCTGATCCTGACGTTCGGGATGACGAAGCTTCCGTTGAGCCCACGCTGGCTGGTCGAGCAGGATCGCATCCATGACGCGCGGGTCGAGCTGTCGAAGGTGCGCGAATCCCGTGAGACGGTATGCCGCGAAATGGCCGACATGCAGGCAACGGTCGCGCAGCAGGCCGATGAATCTGTGCGTGGATGGCGAGCGTTGCGCGAGCCGTGGGTGCGTCCCGCCCTGTTCGCGGGTCTGGGCGTGGCGGCCTTCACGCAGCTCACCGGCATCGAGATGATGATCTACTACACACCCACCTTTCTGCGGGACGCGGGCTTTGGCGCGTCGGCTTCGTTGTGGGCCGCGCTCGGCGTTGCGCTCACCTATCTGGTGATGACGTTCGTCGGCAAGCTGGTGATCGATCATGTCGGACGGCGCACGCTCAGCCTCGCCACGCTTCCGATGGCCGTGGCGAGCCTGCTGATATTCGGCGCGGTGCTGCATTTCAACTTGGGCGGGCATGCCCAGCAGTATTGGATCGTTGGGTGCCTGCTCGTCTTCATGGTCTTCAATTCGGGCGGCATTCAGGTGATCGGCTGGCTGACCGGCGCCGAAATCTACCCGCAGAGCATTCGCGACCAGGCGACCGGCGCGCATGCCGCCACGCTCTGGGGATCGAACCTGCTGCTGACCGGCAGTGCACTGACGATGACGAACTGGCTCGGCGTCGGCGGCGCAATGTGGGTATATGCAGGGCTTAACGCACTGGCGTGGGTCTTCATCTTCGTCGCCATGCCGGAAACCCGGGGCAGGAGTCTCGAAGACATCGAGCGAGCGCTGAAAAGCGGGACGTTCGCACCGCGACCGGCATGGCGCGAGGACCTGCGCTCGGCGCCGTAATCAAGGAGAAAGCAATGATCGATATCGCAACCGGCGACGCGCTGGAAAACTACCTGATGATTTGTGACTGCGACGGCGTACTCGTGGATAGCGAGGCCATTGCCGAACGCATCATCGTGGAGCGGCTCGAAGCGATTTGGCAGCAGTCTGGCGTGCAACAAGTCGTTCGTCCGCTTCTGGGGCTGCGCACCGGGACGGTGGTGGCCCGGACCGCCGCGGTGCTGGGCCGAACGCTCGACGAAACTCAGCTTGCCGCCATTGAGGCAGACGTTGTGCGCACCGCGGTGCAAGCACCGATGATCGCGGGGATCGGCGAGGCGCTTGCAGCGATTCCGTTGCGCAAGGCATGCGCGAGCAACAGCTTCGCGGACTACGTTGCGCGCGTTCTGGCGCGAACGGGACTCGTGAAGTATTTCGGAGAAAGGATCTTCACAGCGGACATGGTGCCGAACCCGAAGCCGGCGCCCGACGTTTATCTAGCCGCCGCTCGTCGTTTGCGCGTGGCGCCTGAGCGCTGCATCGTGGTGGAAGACAGCGTCACCGGGGCAAGCGCGGCGGTAGCCGCCGGTATGACCGTGCTTGGCTTTGCCGGCGGAGCGCACGCTCCCGAGGAGCAGGCGCGCAAGCTTCGCGCAATCGGCGCGGAGGCCGTTTTCCGCGACATGCGGGAGCTTCCGTCGCTGGTCGAAGGATGGACACAGCACGCCCTTGCCGCGACCTCTGCGGACGAATGACCGGGCGCGCAGCGGAAGTCGGCAGGCCCTTCACGCCGCCCGCGTCGCAGCGGTGGCAACCACGTTTCGCTCGACCAGTATGACGAAATGCTCTTCCTCATGGATCTCAAAGCGCCGGATCTGCGCGATCTGATCCGAGGAGAGCACCTTGCCCTTCGTCATTAGAAGCGTGCCGCGTGAGGTCCGGAGGTCCTCCGCGAGTTTCATTCCCTCTTTCAAATGGGACGCATCGACACTATCGGGTACGCCTTCGGGCGACAGTTCGGCGTGGCTCGCGACCAGCTCGATATATTTGCCGGCGATGGCGGGGTCATAGCGAATCCCCGACTGCGAACGCACGGTAGACAGGATTTGCGCGTCGCTCATCTTCTGTGGCGCGATCGCGCCGATACGCAAGTCCTCCACGTCGCGGGCAAGCGCGAGAATGCGCGCGCCCATCGGAATGGATTCGCCGGCGAGCCCGTCCGGCCCGCCGCGTCCGTCGAAGCGCTCGTACTGGTGGCGGATCATGGCTGCCACGCTGGCAAGTTGCGACACCGGGCTTAGCGCCATTTGTCCATGCAGCGGATGCAGGTGATAAAGCTTGGCTTCCTGCGGCTGCATCTTCGCGATGGGTGTCTTCAACAACGCGTCGGGAAGAAAGAGCTTGCCGATGCCGTGCAACAGGCCCGCCATCAACAATTCCCCGCACGCGTAATCGCTCATTCCGATTGCCGCGCCGAGTTGTTTCGCCAGTTCGCCGATTCTCGCGGAATGACCAGGAAGGCCGCAGCGCATTTCGACCATGTTCGCGCAGACCTTCACCATCGTTAGAAAATTGCTTTTCAGATCTTGCTGCGCGCCCTCGAGAAACATGACGGTCTGCCTGATCTCCTCCGTCCTCGCATGAACGTCGCGTTCGAGTTCCGTGTTGAAACTCGCCAGCTTTTCGTTCTGCCTTTGCAGCAATTCGGTCAAACGCACGGTCTCGCGCTGCAGACGCAGTTGTTCCAGCGAGCGCTGTATCGTCAACAGCAGATCCTGGTCGTCCCACGGCTTGTGCAGATAATGATAGACATGCCCTTCGTTCACCGCACGCACCACGGCTTCCACTTCCGAATACCCGGTCAGCAGAATCCGGATTGCGTCGGGAGCAATAGCGCGGGAGCGGGACAGGAATTCGGCGCCGTCCATATTCGGCATGCGCATGTCGGAGATGATCACATCCACGCGCGCCGATTCGAGCAACTGAAGCGCGTCGGCACCGCTGTACGCCGAGAGTACCTCGTACTTCAGCGGCCGGAACAGGCGCTTGAGCGATGAGACAACCCCTGGCTCGTCGTCCACCAGCAACAGCGTGGGGACCGGCGCTTCAAGGGACTCTTGCGATGCGGCGAGCGATTCGCTCGCGCCGGGCATCTGGACGGTTACCTGAAGTTCGGACATGGCTTTCCTTGATGATTGTTCGCCGGTATTGCACTAGATAGAGTTGAGAAACTGATCGAGCGCATGCTTCATTCCGCGGATAGCTTCGTCGGGCAGCAGCATCACCATGCGTGCGCCGAAGCCGCCTTTCTCGAGCGTGAAGTGAATCTCGAGCAGCAGCGCGAGGCCCCATCGGCCGTTCTCGAAGTGGCCTTCAGTGGACCCTGGCGTTACCGGCAGCAGAGTCGGACTCGAAAAGCTGATGCGCCTGCCAAGTTGTTCGAAGACGCTTCTAACGCAAGCGCCCACCAGCAGGTTGGCTATGTCGCATAGCGCTTCGTTGCCGGCGTCGGTATTTTCGAGGTCGTAGTCGAGCAGTTGCCGGAGTTCGCGTTGACCGTCAGCGCCGAACAACACGATGGCTTCACCCGAAATATCCGACTGAAAAGCCTGGCGCACAGGCGGCAATTGACTGACGCCACGCCCTCGCAACGCTTCGGGCAACTGCGCGGTGCTAACCAGTCTGATGCCGGGCACCGATAACGTGACGAATGCGCCGAGTAGCGTCGCCAGCGCGGCGGCTGCCTTTCCCATCCCGACATTGCAGATCTCCTGCAGAGCATCCCGCTGGTCCTCGTTAAGGCCCTGTTCATTCATGAAGACCATACTCCTTCAGGATTGACCCGATCGCTTCGGGCGAAACGGGCTTGCAGACGAATCCGATTGCGCCGAGCGCTTTCGCGCGCTCGACCGCACCGGACTGAACGTCCGCCGATACGACAACGACAAAGGTATCGAGTCCTTCGTGCTGTATTGCCTCAAGTACTTCGAATCCGTTCATGATCGGCATCGTCAGATCGAGAAAAATCACGGCGCCTTTGCCGGCTCGATAGGATTCGAGTGCGGCGGCGCCATCCGACGCTTGCGTGATGTCCACCTCCCAGTCATCGGGCAAGGATTTGATGAGTAATTTTCTGGCGAGTGTCGAATCGTCGACGACAAGTACTGGCAGAGCCATATGTTTCCCTATCTGCCGGTTGAAGCCAGCGTGGTTTGGATCTGTGCATCCGGCGCGCTCGCATGCACCACGACCGGCTCCGTCTTGCCGAGTTGAGGCAACTCCGCCGATGCGTCCACCGGTAGCGTGACGCGGAATGTCGTGCCAACGCCGATCGTGCTGGTCACGGAGATCTGGCCATGATGCGCATTGACGATCCCGTAGCTGACCGACAATCCGAGGCCGGTTCCCTGACCAACTGGTTTGGTCGTGAAGAACGGATCGAAGATGCGGCTCAGGTGCTCCGCGGGTATGCCGCACCCCGCGTCCGCAACCTCGAACCAGATGCGTGAAGGATCGGCGTCGTCGATGCCGGTGCGGATCGTGATCTTGCCCTGTGCCGGACTGTGCTGATCGTGTTTTCCGGCATACGCTTGCGCCGCATTCACGACGAGATTCAACGCCACCTGGCTGATCTGCGAGGGTATGCACCGGACGAGCGGTATCTCGGCGTATTCACGAACCAGATCGGCGCGATACTTCACCTCGTTATGCACGATGTTCAGCGTCGACTCGATGCAGCGGTGAATATCGCACCATTCCCAGACGTGCGTGCTGTCTATGCGGGAGAAGTCCCTTAGATCGACGACAATGGTGCGAACTCTGGCGAGACCTTCCCGGGATTCCTGAACAAGCGCAGGCGCATCGTCAAGGAGATAGTCCAGATCGGCGCTGGCAGTCAGTGCACGCAAGTCGGGCTCGATGGACGGCGCGGTCCGCGCGACAAGCTGATTCATATCTTCTGCATACCGGATCAACGTTTTGATGTAACCCTCGAGGGTGTTCAGGTTTGAAAGCACGAAGCCGACGGGGTTGTTGATTTCATGTGCAACGCCTGCCGCGAGCTGGCCGATCGCGGCGAGTTTTTCCGATTGCAGCAGTTGCTGGTGCGCATGCGCCAATTCGTCGTTAAGCTCGGTGAGCTGACTGTTTCGCACCGTCAATTCGGCCAATGCGTTCGCCACGGTTTGTTCGCGCTTCTGCAACTCGCCGTATGCAATGCAAACATCTGTCGCATCGACGATGGTTACCGCGACCGCCGTCACCTCGCGCTGAGCGTCTTCGATCGGAATGAAGCTGCAGTTCTGCCGCATCGCGTCGATCGGGCCGGTAATGGGGCGCGAGTGCTCGAAGTGAAACAGAAAAGGGCGATGCTCCCACGACGAATACGCGGGCGTGCCCAACACAAAAACGCCTTCGACTTTTCTCTTCAGCCACTCTCTCGGCAATTCGGGGAACACTTCGAGAAGCTCGAGGCCAATCACCTCCTCGGCCGAACGTCCGCTATGAGATTGCATGAAGCGGTTCCAGGCGAGAATGCGCAGATCGCGGTCCAGAGCGAAGACACCGCAATTCACGAGTTCGACGATGGATTCCGACAGATTGGTCGTCACGAAACGCCCCTTTATATTTGCAGGGTACGGAATGCTGTTTCCCGCGGTAGTAAGCATGGGTTAATGTTGCCGCTCTTATGGAATAACGGCCTGATGAACGCTTCCCGTATTGGGATCGCCCCTGGGCGATAGAGCATAAAAAACCGGCTTCTGTTAGGGCTGGCCAAGAATCGCGGTGTATTTCGACCAAGCCCGTAGGTAGCGGCACAGGTGGGTCCGTCGATCTCATACGGCATTGTCAAAAAGCAGGGTGGCCGGATCGACGTGCAAACGGAAATCGGCAAAGGGATCTTCATTCAGAGTCGTGCTGCCCAAGCATTTGCAGGAAGCGTTGGTGTGATCGAGCGTGGTGATTAACCGCCGCCAAAGACGTCGCTAAGGAGGCCGCTAAGGAGGCCGCGAGCGCGCCAGCAGTCCGAGCGAGTCTGCGGTATAACTACCGCTCGCCCTATCCGCCAAACCCAACGCCTACTCCAGCACAAACCCCAACGCCAACCCATGTCCCACTACTTCTACGACCCCGCCGCCGGTCATGGCCTCCCGCACGATCCGTTCAAGGCGATCGTCGCCCCGCGTCTGATCGGCTGGATTTCCTCACGCGACACCGAAGGCGCGCTGAACCTCGCGCCCTACAGCTTCTTCGGCGCGTTCGCCAGTTCTCCGCCGATCATCGGTTTTTGTAGTGAAGGCCGTAAGGACAGCATCGCCAACATCGAAGCGACAGGCGAGTTCGTCTGGAATCTCGCCACCCGTCCGCTTGCTGAACAGATGAACCGCTCTTCAGCGCCGGTCCCGCCGCACGTTGACGAATTCGAACTCGCGGGGCTGACGCCTGCAGCGGGCCGCAACGTCAACGTGCCGCATGTCGCGGAATCGCCGGCCGCGCTCGAATGCAAGCTGCTGCAAGTGGTGCGTCTGCACACCCTCGAGGGTAAGCCGATGGACAACTACCTGTCGCTCGGCCAGGTGGTCGGCGTGCACATCAACGAGGCGTATCTGAAAGACGGCCTCTTCGACACGCACGCCGCACAGCCGATCATGCGCGCGGGCTACCGTGCCGACTACGCGGAAATCGGCGATATGTTCCAGATGTTCCGCCCGGGCGCATAGACACTGACCGCATTTAAAGCACATCGCAAGCTTCGCGGATCGCACAAGATCGACTCCCCAAACTGGCCCGCTTGATGCTTGCAACCGACGCTCCAACGCGTCGTTTTCAACCGCCGGCTCACTCTCCAGGAGCGCGATCATGTCCACCGAATTCGCCACGCAATTCAGTCATGTCCGTCCGCAAGACACGTCCTATGTGGATCAGGGCTTACGCGATTTTTTTCTCTACCGCGATTTGGGCATCGCGCAGGCGACCGGCGGCAAGGTGCTCGCGCAACTCGTCAAGGCGAATCACGCACCAGAGGAAGGCACCGGCTGGCACCGGCATGAGGCCGATTTCCACATCGTGATCATGCTGAAGGGCTGGGCGCGCTTCATGTACGGCGACAAGGAGACGCTCGTCGCCGCCGGCGACTGCGTGCATCAGGCGCCGGGCATCGTCCATTATCTGTTCGATTACTCGGAAGATATGGAGTACATCGAGATCGTATCGCCGGCCGATTTCAAGTCGATTGAAGTGGACGGTCCGTGCGAAGTACCGGCGGTGAAGCCGTGGAAAAGCGTCGCGGCCTAAAGGGAGTTGAGCGGAGACCGAACGCGGATCGAGAGGCTCCGCGTGACGCGAACATTACGCGGGCCGCTCGTTACAGGCTCATGGTGTGGCGGGCGGCCGTCTGCGCGATGATCGCGATGCCTGGGGTTCGGCAGCGGCGTGGGAGCCGTCGTCAGCGTCCGCGCCATTCGACCTTGAGGTCACGGCGGCTTCCACTTCCACATCGACCACCGCCGCTGCGGCCGGCGCTGCTGCATTGACCTCGGCGGCGGCAGCAACCACCACATGCACCGGCGCAATTGTGCGGGCCCGCGAACTCACCAGCACCGCGCGCGGTTCGTTGTCGTAAATCACGGCCCGCACGCGCGGATAAATCTGCCGCTCCCAGCGGCGTCCATTGAATACGCCGTAGTGCCCCACGCCGGTCTGCACGTGATGCGTCTTCAGATACGGCCGTAATTTGCCGCACATGTCCTGCGCGGCGAGCGTTTGGCCGACCGCGCAGATGTCGTCCTTTTCACCTTCCACGGTGAGCAACGCGGTGCGGCGAATCTTTGAAGGATCTACGAGACGTCCTTGCACTTCGAGTTCATTCAACGGCAGCGCGTGCCGCTGAAAAACCGTATCGACGGTTTCCAGATAGAAATCGGCGGTCAGGTCCATCGTGGCGAAGTATTCTTCATAGAACGTGCGAATGGTGTCGGCTTTCTCCGGATCGCCTTTGGCGCGCTCGTAATGCATGGTCTCGAACGAGTCGAGGTGGCGGCCGAGATTCATCGACATGAACGCGGTCAGTTGCACGAAGCCCGGATACACGCGCCGGTGCGCGCCCGCGAAACCGAACGGCACCGCGCTGATCAGGTTTTGCTCGAACCATTCGAGCGGCTTGCTCTTGGCGAGTTCGTTCACGCGCGTCGGGTTGATGCGCGTATCGATCGGGCCGGCCATTAGCGTCATGCTGGCGGGCTGCGCGGGGGTGTCGTCGCCGGCCATCAGCGCGACCGCGGCCAATGCGGCGACAGTCGGCTGGCACACCGCCAGCAGGTGCGCGCCGGGGCCGATCGTCTCCGTGAAGTCGATCACGTGCTGCACGAATTCGTCGAAGCCGAAGCGCCCCTGGCTCAGCGGCACGTCGCGCGGGTTGTGCCAATCGGTGATGTAGACGTCGTGTTCGGCGAGCATGGTGCGCACAGTGCCACGCAGCAGCGTGGCAAAGTGGCCCGACATCGGCGCGATCACCAGCACGCGCGGCTGCGGTGCCGACAACGTGGTGTCCTTGCGGAAATGCAGCAGCGAACAGAACGGCGTGTGCGCCGCGATTTCCTCGACGATCGCCACGGGTTTGCCTTCCGTCATCACGTTGTCGATACCGAAGGGCGGCCGCACGGGCGTCAGGCCGGCCAGCGTCAACAGATCGCAGGTCGCGCGTAGCGAGCGGCCATAAGACGTTTCGCCGAACGCGGGCCACGCGTCGAGCGAATGATTCACCAGTGCCGCGCCATGCCGCATCGGCAGCATCATGTCGGCGAAAGCCTGGTATGTAGGATATGCGAACAGGTTCATAACCTTCGCACGAATGCGGAAAAGGGAAAGGAGCCCCGAGAGAGGCAAGTCATGTGCCAATGATGCGCACGCACTGGCAGCGGGTGCCTCACGTTGGCATAGCATTTGCGCGGCTCAGGGGAGCGGGCCCGAATTGCCGCGCTTTGGTGCGCCCGCGCACGGCAGCGTGCACGGGCATCGTCAGGCGTCGACGAACGCCTCATTTGGAGGAGAAACGTATGACGAATACTACGCTCACCATCAGCAGCAAGAACTATTCGTCATGGTCGCTGCGCGGCTGGCTGCTGACGAAATTCAGCGGTTTGCCGTTCGAAGAGATCGTGATGCCGATCGACGACCCCGCTGCGCGCGCCGAACTGTTGCTGCTGTCGCCGTCGATTCTGGTGCCGTGCCTCGTGCACGACGACATCAAGGTTTGGGACACGCTGGCGATCGCCGAATATCTGAACGAACTGAAACCCGAAGCGGCGCTGCTGCCGAAAGACATTCGCGCGCGAGCGCATTGCCGCTCGATTTGCGGCGAAATGCACTCGGGTTTCGGTTCGTTGCGCTCTGCGTTGCCGATGAACCTCAAGGCGCATTTTCCGGGCTTCAAGGTATGGGCGCGCGCGCAATCGGATATCGACCGGATCGTGACGATCTGGGGCGAGTGCCTGAAGCAGTACGGCGGGCCGTTTCTGTTCGGCGAGCGCACCGCGGCGGATGCGATGTACGCGCCGGTGGTGACGCGTTTCGTGACCTACGACGTGAAGCTCGACCCGGAGATCGTCGAATACGGACAACGCATCATGGCGCTGCCTGAAATGCGGCAGTGGATCGCCGACGCGCAACAGGAAGTGGAAGAGATCGACGAGCTGGACATCGAGTTCTGAAGAGCAGCGATAGCGATAACCGGCGCCGATAGCGGTGAGGCGTGCGAGCAGCACCGCGCCGTCACCGCGGCCAAAGCTCAATCGCGCCCGCCTCCCAGCTTGAACACGCTAACCACTTGCGCAAGACGCGCAGCCTGCCCGCGCAACTCGGCTGCGGCGAGTTCCGCTTCGCCGACGATCGTGGCATTCTGCTGCGTCGCCTCGCCGATCTGCGTGACGGCGAGGTTGACCTGTTCGATGCCGCCCGATTGCTCGCGCGACGCCACGCTGATCTCGCCCATGATCGCGCGCACCTGGCCGACCTGCTGGACGATGCCCTGCATCGTGGAGCTGGCTTCTTCAGCGATCCGAAAACCGCTTTCGACGGTCGCCGTGGAGGCTGCGATCAGGCTTTCGATTTCCTTCACCGAAGCCGCGCTGCGCTGCGCCAGCGCGCGCACTTCCGAGGCCACCACCGCGAAGCCCTTGCCGTGTTCGCCGGCCCGCGCCGCTTCCACCGCGGCGTTCAACGCGAGGATATTCGTTTGGAACGCGATGCCTTCGATCACGCTGGTGATCTCGGCGATCTTCTGCGACGAGCGGCTGATTTCACCCATCGTCGAGACCACGCGTTCGACGGCGCGGCCGCCTTCGAGCGCGGCATCGGCGGCGCGCGTGACGAGCGTGTTGGCTTGCACGGCGTGGTCGGCGTTCTGCTGCACCGTCGACGTGATCTGCTCCATGCTGGCCGCCGTTTCCTCGAGGCTGCTCGCCTGCGTGGCGATCCGCGCGGCGATGTTGCCGCTGCCGGTGGCGATTTTTTCGGTGCCGTGCGACATATCGGCCGACGCGTTGCGCACTTGCGAGACGATGCGCGCGAGACCTTCGCCGATGCCGTCGATCGACTGCATCAGGCGGCCGATTTCATCGGCGCGCGCGTTGCCGTCTTTCGCCACGCGCACGCTCAGATCGCCTGCCGCGAAACGCTCGGACGCTTTGGCGGCTTCATCGAGCGGACGGCTCACGAGGCGGCGCACCGCGAACAGGAACACCACGGCGAACACGCCGACCAACGCGAAACCGATCAGCAAAAACTGATTGCGCGTAGAGGTGACGTCGGCCATCACTTCGTCGCGCGGCGCGACGCCGCCCACCAGCCATTGCCATTCCGGCACGGTGAGGAAAGACACGAACTTGTCGCGCGCACCGCTCTCGCCGAGCGTCGCATCGGCCGAGTTGTATTCGAGCCGGCCTTCCTTCATATCGAGCATCTGCTGATACGGTGCGTTCGCGGTGTCCGCGTTCTGGCCGGCGGCGGCCGGATGGACGATCAGCTTGCCGCGGTCCGCACCATTCGACGCGTTCAGCACGAAGTAATAACCGCTCTCGCCGATCTTCAGATTGCGAATGCCGTCCTCGATCGACTGGATTTGCTTCTCCACATTCACGCCGACGAACAGCGCGCCGATCACGCGGCCGCTGGTGTCCGTAACAGGCCGATATTGCGTGATGAAACGTTTGCCAAAGAGTGCGGCGAGCCCCGTATAGGATTTGTTCGCGACGATCAACGCATACGCCGGTCCCTTGCGGTCGAGCAGCGTGCCGATTGCGCGCGAGCCGTCCTGTTTCTTCAGCGAAGTCGTCACGCGCACGAAGTCGTCGCCGCTGCGTGCGAACACGGTGGCAATCGCGCCGCTGCGCTCGAGAAACTGGTCGGGGATCGTGAAGTCCATGTTCAGGACTTTGTCGCCGGCCTTCATGGTGGGGGCCGCGACACCGCTGACGTCGATCTTCTGCGTCTCGTCGAGCGTATAGGCGACGGGCAGGAAGCTCGCGAACAGCGACATCGAGCGATCGACTTCAGCCGACAACGCCTTGTCGAACAGCGTGATCATCGCGGCGATCGAGCGGTCCTTATCGGCAATGCGTTCGAGCACCTGATCGCTGACCTGCTTGCCGGCGGTGCGCGTGAGCGCCAACGCGAAGGCGGCGAAAATCAACGCCACCAGCACGCAGGAGAGCACGGCGAGCCGGGCGCCAACGCTGGCGCGGCGCAATGAGAGAAGTTCCATGGGCGATTGCTGAGTAAGGGAGGACAAGCGATGCGCGGACCATGCGTAGGCATATCCGGCATCGGTGTCTTGTTTACGACCGCGTCGCCCGTTTTCTTTAGCTATTCGAAAGCGTTTCGTAATCGCGCCGCATCTCTTACAGGATGTTCCGTGCTTCCTCGCTTAGCGGCTCGGCGTGCCGCGCCAGCCGCGCAGCAGCAGCGCGTTGGTGACCACGCTCACACTCGAAAACGCCATGGCCGCGCCGGCCAGCATCGGGTTCAACAAACCGAAGGCGGCGAGCGGAATGCCGATCAGGTTGTAGACGAAGGCCCAGAACAGGTTCTGCTGGATCTTGCGCCAGGTTTTGCGCGAGATGTCGATGGCGTCGGCCACTAGCGCCGGGTCGCCGCGCATCAGCGTGATGCCGGCCGCGTGCATGGCGACGTCGGTGCCGGTCGCCATCGCAATGCCGATGTCGGCGGCGGCGAGCGCGGGCGCGTCGTTGATGCCGTCGCCCGCCATCGCGACGATGCCGGCGCTGCTGATTTTCAGATCGCGAATCACGCGGGCTTTGTCGTCGGGCAGCACTTCGGCGTGGAATTCGTCGATGCCGAGCGTCTTGGCGACGCTTGCCGCGCTGCCGTGGTTGTCGCCGGTGACGAGCACGCTCTTGACGCCCATTTGCGCCAGCCGTTCGACGGCGGCGCGCGCCGTCGGTTTGACGGTGTCGCCGAAAGCGATCAGGGCGAGCGCGGCGGGCGCTTGCGGATCGCGCTGCATTAGCCAGGAGACGGTGTTGCCGTCGGCTTCGAGTGCTTTGGCGCGTGCGGTGAGTCCGGACGGCAAATCAATGCCGAGTTCGTTGAGCCAGCGCGTGCTGCCAAGCGCCAGGGTGCGGCCGTCGATGTCCGCTTCGACGCCGCGGCCTGGGACCGCGCGCGCGGCGCTGGCGGTGAGCAACGCGGTCAATGGGGCCAATGCGGGGGCCGCGACGGCGACGGATCCGGAAATATCGTCGCGTTCGACAAGACCGGCACGTTGACGGTCGGCCAACCGTCGGTGACGGCGTTCGAACCGATCGGCGGCATCGGCCGTGACGAGGCGCTGGCGCTTGCCGCAGCGGTGCAACGGCACAGCGACCACCCGT
>WNGR01002833.1_pt1 | contig 47112 bp, 46 predicted proteins | sample 5407581 | NCBI WGS metagenome assembly WNGR01 (sample SAMN13153383, study PRJNA577476) | soil metagenome | isolation source: 80 cm soil or saprolite under Garry oak tree replicate 2 | place: USA:California | collected 2016-06-15 | reverse complement strand
TTGGTGAAGCTGCCGGCCTTCTCGGTGTGCGCGGCGGCCGGCATGAAGAACACCTCGGTGCCGATGTCGGCGGTGCGCAGCTCGCCGGACTCGATCTCCGGGCCGTCCTGCCACCAGGTGGCGCTTTCGATGAGCGAGAAGTCCCGCACCACCAGCCAGTCCAGGTTGGCCATGCCCAGCCGCTGGAGCCGGCCGTTGGCCGAGCCCACCGCCGGGTTCTCGCCCATCAGGAAGTAGCCCCTGCACTGCCCGGCGAGCTGGGCCATCACGGTCTCGTAGGTGCTGTGGCTGCCGGTCAGCCTGGGCAGGTAGTCGAAGCAGAAGTCGTTGTCCGCCCGCGCGGCATCTCCCCACCAGGACTTGAGCAGGCTCACCGTGTAGGCGCGCATGCCGGCCCAGTAGCCCTTCTGCGTCTGCTCGGCCTCGACGAAGGAGTCGAGGTCCTCGTTCGAGTGTGCGTGCGGCATCGGGATGTAGCCGGGCAGCAGGTCGAACAGCGTGGGGATGTCGGTGGATCCCTGGATGGAAGCGTGCCCGCGCAGCGCCAGGATGCCCCCGCCGGGGCGGCCGATATTGCCGAGCAGCGCCTGCAGGATCGACGCGGTGCGGATGTACTGCACTCCGACCGTGTGCTGGGTCCACCCCACGCTGTACACGAACGCGGTGGTCCGGTTGCGGCCGGAGTTCTCGGTGAGCCATTCGCAGACCCGGGCGAAGGTGTCCGGCGGGACACCGCAGGCCTGTTCCACCATCTCCGGCGTGTACCGGGCGAAGTGCCGCTTGAGCACCTGGAACACGCAGCGCGGGTGGGTCAGCGTCTCGTCCCGCTCTGGCGCGCCCGGCGCCAGGGCCGCGCCGCCGGATCCGTGGGCTTCGCCGCGGCCGGCCTGGCGGACCGCCGCGGACCCTTCCCGGACCCCGTGCGGTTCCCCGTACTCCCGGTCCCGCTCCCCCGACGCCGCCTGCACCTCCAGGCCCTCGTACTGCCAGGTGTGGAAGTCGTAGTACCGCTCCTCGCGGTTCAGGCCGGAGAACACCCCGTCGAGATCCTCGGGACCGGCGTAGTCATCGGTCAGGACCGCCGCCGCGTTGGTGTAGGCGAGCACGTAGTCGCGGAAGTACTTCTGCTGCCGCAGGACATGGTTGATGATCCCGCCGAGAAACACGATGTCGCTGCCGGCCCGCAGCGGCACGTGCAGGTCGGCCAGTGCGCTGGTGCGGGTGAACCGCGGGTCGACGTGGATGAGCTTCGCGCCGCGCGCCTTCGCCTCCATCACCCACTGGAACCCGACCGGATGGCATTCGGCCATGTTCGAGCCTTGGATCAGGACGCAATCAGCGTTCTGCAGGTCCTGCTGGAAGGTGGTCGCGCCGCCCCGGCCAAAGCTCGTTCCCAGACCGGGAACGGTGGCGGAGTGTCATATCCGGGCCTGGTTCTCGATCTGGATCGCGCCCAGTGCGGTGAACAGCTTCTTGATCAGGTAGTTCTCTTCGTTGTCCAGCGTCGCCCCGCCGAGGCTGGCGAACCCCAGGGTGCGCCGGGTGCGGATGCCGTCCTGCTCCCACTGCCAGCCCTGGTTCCTGGCCCTGATCACCCGGTCGGCGATCATATCCATCGCCGTGTCCAGGTCCAGGCGCTCAAATTCGGTGCCGAACGGCCTGCGATACAGCACGTGGTGCTGGCGCGCGGGCCCGGTGGTCAACTGCAGGCTCGCGGCGCCCTTTGGGCAGAGCCTGCCCCGGCTGACCGGGGAGTCCGGGTCGCCCTCGATCTGGGTGACCTTGCCGCCGGCGACGTAGACGTTCTGGCCGCAGCCGACCGCGCAGTAGGGACACACCGACTTGACCACCTTGTCGGCGGTCACGGTCCGGGCCACCAGCCGGCCGGAGGCCGGGCTCTTCGCCGCGGCCCCGCGGCCCAGTACGTCACCGCCGGTGAACTGCCGGTATACCGGCCAGCCCTCGATCCAGGTACGAACGCCCATGTGCCCCTCCGGGCGGTTTACACCTTGCGCCAGCGGGATTCCGCCCACGAGTAGCAGCCGAACAGCACCAGGCCGATGGCCACCAGGACCAGCAGCCATGGGCCGGCCGGGGTCTTGGTGAACGCCCGCAGCGTGGCGTCGATGCCCTTGGCCTTGTGGGCGTTGGCGGTGGCCGCGGCGATCAGCAGGAACAGGCCGGCGGCGCCAAACACGATGCCGCGGGCGATTCCGCCGAAGCGGCCGAGGAAGGTGACCACCTTGCGGGCCTGCGGGCTCATCTCACCGGTCCGCAGCTCGGCCAGGAACTTGCGCTCGAACGCCCGCCAGGCCAGCCACGCACCGACCCCGATGAGCACCAGGCCTGCGATCCCGACCAGGACCCGGCCGCCGGGCTGGCGCATCGCGGTGGCCGTGAGGTCGACCGACTGCTTGTTCGACGATTTGGGCGCGGCCAAGCCGAGCGCGTACTTCACGATGACGAAGGCGAGGAAGGCATAGAGCACCGTCTTGAACCCGGCGATCAGCCGGTTGCTGGCCTTTCTGCCGTCCGGCCCGGGGCCGCCGTACAGCGCCTCGGACAGCCGCCACAGCGCCATCCCGATGAAGCCGACGACCAGCAGCCACAGCAGGGCCGCGCCGAACGGCGTGTTCCCCACCACCCGGACGGCGCCGCTCTGGTCGGCCTTGTGGCCGCCGTTCCCGAATGCGACCTCAATGGCGAGGATGCCGATGATGACGTACATGACGCCCCGGGCAACGAACCCGGCCCGCGCCAGCCAGTCCAGGTACCGGCTGTGGCCGGCCCTGCGGGCGGCGTATCTGGCATCCCGGGTCCCGCGCCGGGCAGTTCGTGTCACCACTGTGGCCTCCTTGAAGACCCACCCCCACTGCCCGGGCCGGATCGAACTAAACGGCACGGCCCTGGGCCACCGGGGCTCCGGGGCCGCTCCCCGGGCAGCAGGTTTGCCGCACGGGACGGGGGTAGCGACAAGGCCGACCTGCGAGCGGCGGAGGCGGATACCCATGGAATCCCAGACAGTGGTGGTCACCGGGGCGAGCGCCGGAATCGGGCGGGCCACGGCCCGGCTGTTCGGGGCTCGCGGCGCCCGTGTCGGCCTTATCGCGCGGGGGCAGGCGGGCCTGGAGAGCGCGGCCCGCGAGGTCAGGGAAGCCGGCGGCAAGGCACTTGCGGTCAGCGCCGACGTCGCGGACTACGAGCAGGTCACCGCGGCCGCCCGGCAGATCGAGCAGCGCCTCGGGCCGATCGGCGTGTGGGTCAACGTCGCCTTCACCTCGGTCTTCGCACCGTTCGCCGAGATCACCGCGGAGGAGTTCCGGCGGGTGACCGAGGTCAGCTACCTGGGCTTCGTGTACGGGACCATGGCCGCGCTGAGCCGGATGCGGCCCCGGGACCAGGGCACGATCGTGCAGGTCGGGTCCGCGCTCGGGGACCGCAGCATCCCGCTGCAGTCGGCCTATTGCGGGGCCAAGCACGCGATCAACGGGTTCACCTCCTCGCTGCGCTGCGAACTGCTGCACGAGGGCTCCGGCGTGCACGTGACCGTGGTGCAGATGCCGGCGGTCAACACCCCGCAGTTCTCCTGGGTACGGTCCCGGCTGCCCAACCACCCGCAGCCGGTGCCGCCGATCTACCAGCCGGAGGTGGCCGCGCGCGCCGTCGTCTACGCCGCCGACCATCCCCGCCGCAAGCAGTACTGGGTGGGGGCGAGCACGGCGGCCACCATCCTGGCCAACCGGGCGGCACCTGCCCTGCTGGACAGGTACCTGGCCCGGACTGGCTACGACTCGCAGCAAACCGCCGAACCCGCCGACCCGGACCAGCCGGACAACCTGCTCCAGCCGGTCGACGGGGTCAACGGCCACGACTTCGGCGCGCACGGCATCTTCGACGGGCGCTCCCATGACCGCAGCGCGCAGGCCTGGCTGTCCCGGCACACCGGCCTGTCGGCGGCGTTCGCGGGCGGCGCGGCGGCGCTCGGCGGGTTCCTCGCCGGGAGGCGGGGGAACCGCCGGTGACCACCACGGGCATGCCGCGGGCCACTCCCGTGCCGGAGGCGGTTCCGGCCCCGTTGCTGAGCCCGGCGCTGCTGCCGCGCGTGCTGTTCCCCGCGGCCCGTGCCTGCTACGGGGCCGCGCTGCTGTGCGCCCCCGGCCTGGCGCTGGGGCTGGCCACCGGCCGCGCGCCAGGGCCGCGGGCCTGCACGGTGGCCCGGGTTCTCGGCGCGCGCCACCTGGCCCAGGCGGTACTGACGCTGTGCCGTCCCCGCCCGGCCGTGTTCCTGGCCGGGGCGGGCGTCGACGCGTGCCACGCCGCGTCGATGCTGGCCCTTGCCGCGGCCGACCCGCGGCTGCGGCGGGCCGGGATCGCCGACGCCCTCGCCGCCGCGGCCTTCACGGCCTCCGGCGCGTTCGCCGGGACCCTGCCGGGCGCAGGCGGGGACGCCGCCAGCGGCACGGCCGCCGGCGGTGCAGAGCTGCCGGGTAGCCGCAGACAGCCACCCAGGTAGGCGCGCGGCCGCCGAGGTAAACGCCAACCCCGGCGGCCGCGTCTTCAGGCCGGGCCCGGCCCGGGTCAGCTCCGGTCCAGCCGGCGGAACGTCACCTCGTGCAGCAGCAACCGGAGCGCAGCCGCCGCCGGGATCGCTATCAGCGCGCCGACGATGCCCATGAGCGTGCCGCCAACCAGCACGGCCACCGGCGACACCACCGCGGGCACCTGGACCGTGCTGCCCATGATCCGCGGCACCAGCAGGTAATCCTCGGCGAGCCGGTAGGCGATATAGAAGGCAAGCGTGGCGATCGCGACCGGCAGCGACACGGTCAGCGCCACCAGCGACACCACGGCGCCGCCGATCGTGGAGCCGATCACCGGGATCAGGTCCATGATGGCCACGAACAGCCCCAGCAGAATCGGGTAGGGGATGCCGAACGCGAGCATCCACAGGTAGGTGCCCAGCCCGGCGATCACCGAGGTGACCACGTTGCCGAGCACGAACCCGCCCACCTTGGTGAAGATCTCGTCCCCGATCAGGATCACCCGGGCCCGGCGGGAGTGCGGCGCCAGCCGGTAGGCGAACAGCTTGATGCGGGGCATTCCGGCCAGGAAGTAGACCACCAGGACGATCACCGCGACCGTCGAGGCGAGCGCGCCGAGTACCAGCGCCCCGGCGCCCAGCACTCCCCCGACCAGCGAACTCCCCCGGGTGGCGAGCAGGTGGGACAGCCGCTGCTCGATGTGGTACCTCATGTTCAGCCGGCCAAGTTGCGAGTTGTGGTCCTGCAGCGTGTGCGCATAGCGCGGCAGCTCGGCGATCAGGTTGGCGGTCTGCGCGGCGAGCGGGGGGATCGCCGCCGCCAGGAACCCGCCGATCACCGCGAGCACGCCAAGCAGTACGGCGATGACCGCCGCCCATCGGGGCACCCGGTGCCTGGTCAGCCAGCTCACCACGGGGTCCAGGCCGGCCGCGATGAACAGTGCGAGCCCGATGAGCACCAGCACCGAGCGCGCCTTGATGACCAGTTCCACCAGGGCGATGGTGACCGCCACGCCGGCCGCGCCGGTCATCCCGATGAAGAACGGCGAGCGCCGGTCGATCGGCCGTCCCAGCCGCCCCAGGCTGCCGGCCTCCTCGGCCTGCTTCGCGGCCACCCGGGCCGCCTCCCGCATCGAGCCCGGGCCCGGCTCGGATTCCGCTCCGTCGCCTTCCCCGGCCGCTGCCAGCAGTTCGCTGATCACTTCGCTCCCCCCTGTTGATTCCGCACCGGGGGCCAATCGGCTGGCGGGGGCCTGGCCGGTGCCGCGCGCCGCCTCGCTCACCCGGCCGGGCCTATCCCCGGTCACGCCGGCCTGCCCGCCGGGACGGGGCCCGCGGCGAGGGCCGGGCCTGCCCGCCGTCGCGCGCGTGCTCCTCGTTGCGTACGACCGCCTCCTGGCGGAGGTCGTCATGATGACTGGCTGGCATCGGCTCGTGCCGGCGCTGGTTGACGCCCGGCCGGTACCCGGTCTGGCCCGCGTGATCGCTGGCCTCGCGCTCGGCCGTGCGCTGGCGCTCGTCCTGCCCGCCCCCCTCGCCCTGCCCCGCGCCGTGGCGCTTGCCGTCTTCCCGTCCCCGCGTCCGGTTCATCTTCCGACACCGTCTCATTGCGCTGGCGGCATGCCCCGCGGTGCGCCGCCGGCGCGATCGCTGGCAATGGGTGTTACCACTACCCCCGGCTTCGCCGCACTCACATCCCGCCGGCGGCATCGCCCGCCATTTGCCCGGCTGCCATGACCGGGGCCCGTGACGCTGGCCCCCCCAGCATCACGGGCCCCGGCGGGCGCGCCGGCCTGGTGAGTGCTTGCCAGGCCGGCGCTGTCCGGGCGGCTCAGCCGGCCAGCCTGGACCGCAGCATCTGCTTGCCGAGCTCGGCGCCCTTGCGGCTGTCCGACTGGGCCTTGCGGAAGAACTCCGCCAGTTCGCGGTCCCCCTCCCGCTCGGCGTCGGCGATGTAGTTCTCCAGCCGGAGCGCGTTGCTCAGGCATGCCTCGGTGAACCAGATCAGGTTGTAGTCCTTGTCCACGGTGCCGGTGATGTGGCCGGTTTCGGTGCTGGTCATCACGAGAGTCTCCCTTCGATCGTCGGTGGGGGCCGCCCTCGCCGGGTGCGCGCTCAGGCGCGGCCCCGGCCGGTCGCGGCGTCCCTGGCCCGGTCGGCCGCGGCGGCGGCCGGGCCTGCCGTTTTCAGCACGCCCGGCGAGGGCGGAGTGTGCGGGTGCGGCCGGGTCGGCGCGGTCTTCTTCCCCTGTGCGAGCTTGTCCCCGAGGTCGAGGGACTCCGTCTCGGTCATGACCTCCCGCAGGGCCGGCCAGACCCGGGATTCCTCGAACGCGATGTGCTCCCGGCCGGCCTTGATGAACTCGCCGAGCAGCCTGTCGAACTCGGGGTTGTCCGCGTCGAGCTTGTCCAGCCTGGCGAGCACGTCCTTGCCTTCCTGCTCCTGGCTGATGGCCTGGTCGGCGAGCTCGTCGCCGTCCGGGAGAAGCTTGCGCACGGCTGGCCAGAAGTACATCTCCTCGATGGCCTCGTGCTTGGACACCTCGATGACGAGTGTCTCGGCCATCTTCTTGCGCGACGCAAGGAGGCTGTCATTGGCGCCCGCGGCCGCGGGCGCCGTCTCGAATTTGGCGAGCAGTTGTTCGACCTGCTCGTGATCGCTGGCTAGCACGTCGAAGGCGGTTGGCATGCCTTCCTCCCCGTCTGTTGGCTGTCAGGTGTCTTCGTGCGGCTTCCCCAGCCAGGAGAGATAAACCTCGATCGGCGATATGCCGCCGGACAGGTCAGCCGTGGCGGGTGAGCATGCGCACGACGGCGCGCTCCGCCGCCCCCCGGGTGGCGAGGTCCCCGAACGCGGAGTTCCGGCCGAGATCACGCAGCGCTGGTGCGATCGTTATGCCTGATTCGTACAGTTCGATCACCCGCGGGTCGATGTAGGAGGCGCGCGCCACCGCCGGCGTGTTGCCCAGGTAGCCCGCGACCTCGGCGACGGCGCGGGCGATGGCCCGCCTGCGTGCGGCCGCGGTTCCCGCGGCCTGCTCGGACACCGCCAGGCCAACGGCCGCCAGGACCGTGGCATGCCAGGTACGGAAGTCTTTGGCGGTGAACTCGCCGCCGGCGATATCCCCCAGGTAGGCGTTGATGCCGGCCGCGGTCACGTCGTGCCAGCCCCGGCCGGAGCGGTAGGCGAACAGGCCGTCGCCGCCACTCCTGCGCCGCTTGAGGCTGACCACCACCGCCTGGACCTCGGCGTCCACCACGGCCTGCTCCCGGTGCTTGGCGCCCTTGGCGAGGTAGTCGAAGACCAGTTCACCGCCGTGGCAGGTCACCTGGTCGCGGCGGATGGTGGCGATGCCGAAGGTGCCGTTCTCCGCCGCGTACTCCTCGCCGCCGGGCCGGAAGAAGCCGAGGTCGATGAGCCGGACCGCCGCGGCCAGGACCCGCTCCCGACGCAGCCCCCGGCCGGCCAGGTGGCCACTGACGGTCTCCCGCAGCCGCGGCAGGACGCGGCCGAACTCCAGCACCCGGTCGTGCTTGTCCCGGTCCCGCCGCTCCCGCCACAGGTCGTGGTACCGGTACTGGCGCCGCCCCGCGGCGTCGATGCCGACGGCCTGGATGTGGCCGCCCGGTTCGGCGCAGATCCAGACGTCCTCCCAGGCCGGCGGGATCACCAGGGCCTTGATGCGGGCCAGCGTCTCCGGGTCGCGGACCGGCTGCGCGCCCGGGCCCAGATAGCGGAACCCGCGCCCGCAGCGCCGGCGCCGGATCCCCGGCCCGGCCGGATCGCTGCGCAGCAGCCGTCTCCCCGGGTCAGCGGAGCCCACGCCGCGCCGCCTTCATCTGGGCACCTCGCCATCTCCACCTGGCCTGCCGCCGGACAGCGTTTGTTTTCCGCAGGAGGGGCAGAAGAAACGTGCCAATCGAAAGGAGCTTGCCGTGCTGCTCATCATCGCGGTCCTGCTGCTCGCCCTGATCCTCTTCGGTGCCGGGTTCGCGGTTCACGTGCTGTGGTGGATCGCGCTCATCGTGCTGGCCCTGTGGCTGCTCGGGTTCCTGTTCCGGGCCGCCGAGGGAGCCGGGCCACGACGCCGCTGGTACAGGTGGTAGCGGGCTCACATAGGCCTTGACGGGCTGCCGGCGCCTCGGGCGCCGGCAGCCCGCGCCCTTGCCCGGGCCCGCCCGGCAGTGGCGGCTGCCGGGCCGCCGCCGGCTGAGTGCCTCAGGGATGCAGCAGGACCTTGGTGTACCCATCGGCCCGCTTGTCGAACTTGTCGTAGGCGTCCGGCGCCTGGGCCAGGGGCAGCTCATGCGAGACGAGCAGCGACGGCGTTGCCTGCCCAGCGATGATCAGGTCGCGCAGCGCGGCGTTGTACCGCTTGAGCCGGGCACTGGCCGGTGCCGACCCGCTGCCCCTTCTGGAACAGGGTGCCGAAGTCGAAGCCGATCCTGCCCTCCTTGGCGCCGTCGGTTGCCGCTTTCGGGTCCTGCGGCACGTACACGCCCACTACGCCGATGCCGCCGGTGGTGCGGACCGCGTTGACGAGCCCGTCCAGCACCATCTCCGGGTGCTCCTGCCCGGCCGGGTCGTGTGCCTGGTAGCCGACGGCCTCGATGCCGCGGTCGGCACCCAGGCCGCCGGTGGCGTCCCGGATCTGCTCCGCCGGATTCCCGTCGGCGATGTTGACCGGTGTGGCATCGAACCGCTCCGCCAGCATGAGCCGGTCTGGCTGGTAGTCAGCGACGAACACGCGGGCAGCGCCGCGCAGGTAGCTGCTGTGCGCCGCGAGCAGGCCGACCGGGCCAGCGCCGAACACCGCGACCGTGTCACCGGGGCCCACGCCGGCCAGTTCCGCACCGTGGTAGCCGGTGGGGAAGATGTCCGACAGCATCGCGAAGTCCCGCTCCCACTCCGCGCCGGACGGCAGTGCCAGCAGGTTGAAGTCGGCGAACGGAACCCGCAGGAACTCGGCCTGGCCGCCGTCGTAGGGACCCATCTGGGCGTACCCGTACGCGGCGCCGTCGACCCCTTCGGTGGGGTTGGTGCGCAGGCAGAACGAAGTCCAGCCCGCCACGCAGTTCCGGCAGGTGCCGCAGGCGATGTTGAACGGCACCGACACCCGGTCCCCGGCCTTATCCGGGTCACCGCGGGCCCGGTGTCCTCGACGATCCCCATGTTCTCGTGACCGAGGATCTTGCCTTCCTCCACACCGGTACGGCCCTCATACATGTGCAGGTCGGACCCGCAGATGTTGGTGGTCGTGATCCGCACGATGGCATCGCCGGGTGCCTCGATCTTCGGCACGGGCACGTCTTCCACGGCCACGCGGTACGGTCCGGCGTACTTGACAGCCTTCATGGCACCTCCTCGGTCCGTAACTGTTGTGTGCACGGACCGCCGCCCGGCGAGCCTGCCGCTAACCACCCGCCGCGGCGGGGCGGGCTGGCTCCGGGCCGCGCTGTGGCTGGTGTCGGCGAAACATTCCGGCCTGGGCACATTTGGCCGCTGGCCCAGCGGCCCTTTTCGCCCTGGTGGATGCGGGCCATTAGGGTGGTTGGCTGATGGTCGGCGCCGAGGCGAGGAGCGATGCGGATGGGCGCCCTGGAGGACTGGGCGGAGGCACTGTGTGCCGAACTCGGGCTCGACGCGGCGGAGAGCAGCCAGAAGGTGGTGCTCGACCTGGCCAGGGTGGTAGCTCACACGGTGGACCGCCCGGCCGCACCGGTTACCGCTTATTTGCTGGGCATGGCGGTCGGCCGCGGTGAGCCGCTGGCCGAAACCGCGCAGCGGATCCAGCAACTGGCCCGCGGCTGGCCTGCGGCGTGATGAGGTCCAAGGCCGCGGGCATCTTGCCCGTCAGCGCCCGACCGCGCGTGCTAGCTGCGCCTTGCTCATCGACGAGCGGCCCTTCACGCCGCGGCGGCGTGCCTCCGCGTAGAGCTGGGCCTTGGTGGGCCCGCCGGCACCGCGATGTGAGCGCTGGCCGCCGCGGCGCGACGACGACATGTCCTGCGTGGACGACCGACTGGCGGTCCTGGCCTCCCCGGAGCGGGCCCGTTCCTTGTTGACGGTGCGCGCCGCGATCTCTTCGGCACGGCCGGTGCTCTCGCCCCGCTTCTTGGCGCTCGCCTTGATGTGCTCGTACTGCCGCTCGCGCTTCGGACTCGATCCCCGTGGCATGGTGATCCACCTCCTGGGTTGACGGACGGGCGCTCCGCGTCCTGTGCGCAGGGCCACTACCCAGGGGGCCGCTCTCCAATCCGGCGGTGTCCGGCGGCATGGACGGGAGCGGGCGGGCCGTCCTCGCCAGGCGGCCGGACCGCTCGCCGGGAAGCGCCGGCAGGCCGCCGGGCGTCCTGGGAAGCATCGGAGGTGGCGGCCCGGCCGCTGGTCGCCAGCCAGGCGCCGAGCGCGATCAAGACCAGCCCCGCGGCGGCACCAGCGGTCAGGCTCTCGCCGAGCACGGCCACGCCCAGGGCAAGGGCGACCACGGGCATCACGTAGGTGATGACCGCCGCGGAGGCCGCGCCAGCTTCGTCGATGAGCAGGTAGAACAGCCAGTAGGCCAGGCCGGTGTTAACGATGCCCAACACCACGAGGGCCAGCACGCCGACCAGCGACGGCACCTGCCTGGGCAGGGCGGCGGCGGCGGGACCGGCGAAAACAGCACCGGACAGCACGGTCATGGCCGCGGTGACGCCCAGTGCCGGCACGCCGGCGAGCCAGCGCCGGTAGACCAGCGCCGCGCCGGCGAACCCGGCCGCGGCCAGCAGCACCGCCCCCGCGCCGGCCAGTTCCCCCGGACGGCCATGAAAGTCCAGGCCAAGCAGGGCGACCACACCGGCGAAGCCGACGATGAGCCCGGTGAACCGCCTGCGGCCCACCGCCTCGGCGCGGATCAGCCACAGCGCGAGCACGGCGGTGAACAGCGGGTCGGTCGCGGTGAGTATCCCGGCCACCGAGGAACTGACCCGTTCCTCACCCCAGGCGGTCAAGAACGTGGGCAGGGCCATGTCCAGCTTCCTGACGGCCAGCGGCACCAGGAACGCCGCGCCAAGCACGCACCGGCCGAATACCACCACCGAGGGCGGCAGGTGCGTGACGGCGACCCGGATGAACAGGAACGAACTGCCCCAGATGACCGACGTAGCGGCGAACAGCACCCACGCTTTCCGGTTCACGGTTCTAGCTTGCGGCGCCGGACTGTCTCTTGGGAGATTCCGCCAGTGTGGCCGTGCGTGCGGTGCGGCGGCGCGGTCGCGGTGCGCGGGGCCGGGCCGCGCCTCCCGTCAGGCACTCGCGCAGCCGGGTGAGCGCGGCGTCGAGCAGCCGGGAGACGTGCATCTGCGAGATGCCGAGGCGCTGGCCTATCTCGGCCTGGGTCATGTTGCCGTAGAAGCGCATGGCCAGGATGTGCCGCTGCCGTTCCGGCAGGTCAGGCCAGTGCGCCCAGAGGGCGTCGCTGTCGAGGGAGTGCTCGATGCCCGGGTCGTCGCCGCCGAGCAGTTCGCCGAAGGTCGCCGCCTCGTCGTCGGCGGACACCGGGGCGTCCAGGTAGTAGGGACGGAAGGCCATTTCGGCGTGCTCGGCCTCGCGAAGCTCCTCGAGGCTCAGGCCGGCCGCCTCGGCGAGCTCATGGTTGTCGGGCGAGCGGCCAAGTTCCTGCGCGACCGCCGTCCGGGCGTCGCGGACCATGAGCATGTGTTCCTGGCTCGTGCGCTGGACCCGCACCTGCCAGCGCTTGTCCCGGAAGTGGCGCTTGAGTTCACCGCTGACGCACGGCTGGGCGTAGGCGACCAGGCCATGCCCTAGTTCTGGGTTGTAGTTGTTGATCGCCTTCAGCAGGCCCAGGTAACCCACCTGCATCAGGTCTTCCAGGGACTCGGGGCTGTCGCGATAGCGGCGCACGCACGCCTTCACCACGAATTCATACCGGCGGACCAGCGCCTCGTACGCCTCCGCCCGCCGGGCAGAGGTCACCGGCAGCGACTGGACCAGTTCGATCAGCGCCTCGTCGGTGGCAGTGTCCGGCAGCCCGGGCCGGCCGCGCCGGCGCGGCGAATCATGCATGAACGGCTCACCTCCAGGCGATCGCGCCGCAATCGCGAACCGGCTCAGAAACGGCACGAGCCAGCGTGCCGATGCGGCTGGCTCGACATGTTGCCCGTCCAGGCGCGGTTCAATCCTCAGCCGCCGTAGCAGATCCCCGGGCCCCGGCGTGTCACGCTGCCGGGTTGGGCCCGGCGCTGCCACCGCATATTCACCGCACGCCGGGTAGACGGACGACGGCGGGACACCGATGAGAGCGGAACACCCATGAACATCGCCATCACCTTGGTCGCGGCGATGCTGGCGGGCACCGGCTTCGTCCTGCAGCAGCACGCGGCTGAGCAGGCGCCGCACTCGTATTTCCTCCGCCTGCGGCTGATCACCACGCTGCTGCGCCGGCCGCAGTGGCTCGCGGGCGTCGCCGTGATGGCAGCGGGCCAGCTGCTGTCGGCCTGGGCCATCGGCCATGGCTCGCTCTCCCTCACCGAGCCGCTGCTGACCAGCAGCCTCATCTTCGCGCTCGCGCTGGCCGTGCCGCTGTCCGGCCAGCGGCTGCAGACGGCAGAGATGCTTGGCGCGGTGCTGTTGAGCGCGGGTGTGGCGGCGCTGTCCCTGGCACGCTCGGCCGGGCCTCCGGCCGGTTCGTTCGGCTCCTTCGCCGCCTGGCCGGCAGCCGCGGGCATCGCGGCGGTCGCTGCCGGGTTCCTGGCCGCGGGGCTGCGCCGCAGCGGGCAGCAGCGAGCGATCATGACCGGTGCCGCCGCGGGCCTGATGTTCGGCATCGCCGATGCGCTGACCAGGCGGGCCGTGGAGATCGTGGACCATCACTCCATGCTCGCCCTGCTGGCCGGCTGGCCTGGCTACAGCCTCGCGGTTGCGAGCCTGGCGGGTTTCTGGCTGATGGAAAGCGCCTTCAATGCGGCGCCACTGCATGCGTCGCTTCCGGCGATCACCGCGGCCGAGCCGGTCTCCGGGATGCTCCTCGGCGTGGTGGTCTTCGGCGATGTCATCCATGTCTCACCGGCGATGCTGCTCCTGCAAGGGGCCGGCCTCACCGCCCTGATAGCTGGCGTGGTCCCTGGTCGCCCGGGCTCCGGTCCTCAGCCGGCTGGGCCGGCCGGCCGCACTGCTGCGGCCGCACACGCGCGCGGATGGCCTGTCCGGCACGCCGGTATCATCGCCGCGGCCAGCCACCGCCCGCCGGGCAGCGCCGCCGCGTGCGCACCCGGCTGCTAGCCCGCCTGGCGGGCCGGCAGTGCCGCTGCGGCCACGCACAAGTCGCTGACCAGCCCGGCGTACTCCCCGTCCCGGTCCTCGGCGCGCAGCACCGCTGCGGGGTGGATGGTGGGCACCACGGTGATCTCGCGTTCCTCCCCTTCCCGCAGCCCAGGGGCGGACCAGCGGATCTGTGTCCCCCGTGCGCTCGTCACCCGGAACGAATTCCCGAGCAGGGCCTGTCCCGCGGTGGCGCCCAGCGTCACCACCACGCTGGGTGCCAGCCGCGCCAGTTCAGCCGCCAGCCACGGCCAGCACGCGCGCACCTGCCAGGTGTCCGGGCGCTCGTGGATCCGCCGCTTGCCGCCGCCGGGTGCCGGCTTCCAGCGGAAGTGCTTGACCGTGTTGGTCGTGTAGGTGACCCCCGGGTCGATGCCGGCATCGGCCAGGGCGTGGCCGAGCAGCTTGCCGACCGGGCCGACGAACGGTTCCCCGGCCCTGTCCTCCGCGTCGCCCGGCTGTTCTCCGATCAGCACCGCCGCGGGCCGGGCGGCGCCCCTGCCGAACACTGTCTGAGTGGCCCGCTCATGCAGATCGCAGCCCTGGCAGCCCCGGGCCGCCCGCGCCACGGTAGCCAGGCTGGCGCGGGCACTCGGAACGAAGCGGCCCGCGCCCGGGTAGTCCTTGTGATCGGGCATCAGCCAGCGCCTCTCCTCTCTCGCACGCCACCGCATCCACTACCCGCGCGGTGCCCGGGGAACCCGGCCGTTTAGCGGGTGATGCGCGGGCGGTGAAGGCAGCGCCGCGGGGCACGTGACCTGCCGGGACGCGGCCGCCGTCACGCGCCGGAGACGCCCGGCGGCAGCCGCCGCAACGTGAGCAGCGCGATATCGTCGTGCGCTGGCACGCCGCCGACCAGAGCACCCATGACCGAGGCGCAAACCTCCTCCGGCGGCTTCGCCGCCACCGCGCCGCACAGCCGGGCCAGGCCCTCGTCGAGTGCGTGTCCCCGCCGCTCCACCAGCCCGTCGGTGTACAGGCACAGCACCGCCCAGTACGGGATCTTCACCGTGGTCACCTGCCGCCGCGCCCGCGGATCCACGCCGATCATCAGACCGCCCGCCATGTCCACCAGGCTCCCGGCCTCCTCTGGCCCGGCCGTCACCGGGGGGAGGTGGCCGGCCGAGCAGAGGTGTGCCCGGTCCAGCGCGGGATTGAGCACCGCGTAAAGAACGGTGGCCAGTGCCCCCGGCTCGAAGTGCTGCATCTTGCGATCCAGCCGGTCCAGTACCTCGGCCGGGTCGCTGGTTTCCAGGGCATAGGCGCGCAGCGCGCTGCGCATCCGCCCCATGACGATGGCCGCCGGCAGGCCGGAGCCGGCCACGTCGCCAATGACCACGCCCACTTCCCCGGATGGCAGGATGAACACGTCATACCAGTCGCCGCCCACGGCACCGTTGCCGGGCACGTACCGGGCGGCGAACTGCACCCCGGCCACGGCCGGCAGCGCCGACGGCAGCAAGCTCCGTTGCAGCGCCGCCGCCGCGATCCGGTCATCGGCGGACCGCAGCGATTGCACCGCCAAGGCCGCCCGGTCCGCGGCAAGCTGGAGCAGACTGACATCGCCGCTGGTGAACCTGCGCGGCTTCAGCGACCCGACGTGCAGCACCCCGAGCACCGTCCCGTCGGCGATCAGCGGCACCCCCAGCATGGAGCTGATGCCCTTCTCCATCAGAATCGGGTTCAGCACCGTGGCGGGATTCACGTGATCGAGGATCACCGGCCTGCTTCCGGCGGCGACGCGGCCCGCGAAACCGCCGCCCACCGGAATCCGCACCCCCTGATACACCTCGTCTTCCAACCCTGCCGCAGCGACCGCCACCAACTGGCCCGATGGCGTGTCCAGCAGCAGCAGCGCCGCCGTATCGGCCTCCAGGATGTCCTTCGCACGCTGGAGCAGCACCGGCAGGAAGGCGCGATCGTCCAGCCGGGACAGCGCGGCATCGGTGATCGCCTGGAGGTCGCGGAGCCTTGCCTGCGCCTCGCCGACGGCGGCCTGCCCTGTCACCTCCATACCACCACCCCCGCTGAGCGTGCCGCGATCGTAACGAAAGAAGCCAGCCGCGAATAACCCCCGCGGCTGGCTTGACAACCAGGCATAACTCTACCCGGGCCGCGAGCGGTGCGGCAGGCCCATGCGGACCGGGACTCCCGGCGAGTACGGGACGCTGACCGGCCTGCCAGCGGGCGGGGACAGGCCGGCCGCACCGATGAGGCTCTCTTCCAGGTGCACCAGCGCGGCCCGGTGCAGCCGCCAGCGCGGGTGCTGGTTGGGCAGATAGCGGAGCCGGCCGTCGTACCAGGTGGCGTGCAAGCCCCAGCGGGCGGTCAGGAACTGCTCCAGGTCCGAGGGCCGGGCCACCGGCTCGCCGACGCGAACGGCCATGCTCAGCCGGGCTGGCACCCGGGGCCAGCGGCGCCGGCTGGCATAGCTGACCACGTCGCCGTCCCGGCGCACCCGCATCGCCGACCACTGGTACGGGAGCCGGAACGCGGCCCTGCCTGCCAGCACCGGCACCAGCCGGGCCGCGTCCAGCGACCGGAACACTACCCCCCGCCGGCCGTCTGGCCCCACCGAGTAGAGCCGGACATTGGTCTCCGGGAACGATCCCAGGTAGGGCAGCCCGGGCAAGCCGAGCCAGCCGGCCCGGTACATGCGGAACGCGACCAGCCCCACATAGCTGGTCCCCTCGAACAGATCGGGCCGAGTGCCGGACGGCAGCAGCCGGGCGGCCACACCCAGGTCCACCGGCCAGTGCAGGAACGCCAGGTCGCGCCACCGCACGGTGAGCAGCGGCCAGATGACCGGGCGCACCGCCCCGGCCGTCACCGGTTCTGGGTTTGCCGGCCCGGCTCCGGCGGCTTCCGGCACCTCGCCTCCCAGGGTCTGGTTACTGAGTCTTCAAGCTGCTGAGTTCCAGGCGTCCCGGCCGGCTAAACGCGCCCCCTTTCCGTGACGACGCCCGCGGATCCCCCGGCCTGGTACGGCCGGCTCCGGCAGGGGGGCCGCCCCGGAGCGGGCCCGGCGTTAGGGAACCGGCTATCGGGGTAGGCGCAACGGGACCGGAAGGCAGCTCACGGTACCCGGAGGCGGCGGTCATGGACGATGGGGGAAAGCGATGATGAAGCTGCTGTACAAGCCGGTCAGCATGCTGGTCAGTGTCGCCGGCGGCATCCTGGCCAGCGCGATTTTCAGGAAGGCCTGGAAGCTCGCGGCGGGCAAGGACGAGGCGCCGAGTGCCACCGATGCCGGCAAGGGCTGGCCGGAAGTGCTTATCGCCGCCGCGCTGCAGGGCGCGATCTTCGCGGTGGTCAGCGCCGCGGTGGACCGTCTCGCCGCGCAAGGCACCCGGTCGCTCACGGGCACCTGGCCAGGCGAGGACAGCAGTGCGAAAACAGGAAAGCAGCCGTCACGATGACCGAACCCGACACTGTGCGCAACGAGCCACGGCCGAACACGAGCGAACCGGGTATTCCGGATAAGCCGACCGGCCTGGCCAAGGGGTCCTGGCTGGCTGCGGGCCGCCGGACGCTTCAGGAGTTCAAGGACGACTTCCTGCAGGACCGCGCGGCCGCGCTGACCTACTACAGCGTCCTGGCGATCTTCCCCGGGATCCTGGTGCTGGTGTCCCTGCTCGGACTGCTCGGCACGTCGGTGACCCGGCCGCTGGTGACGAACCTGACCCGTGCGGCGCCCGGCGCGGTCCAGGCGATACTCGGCGACGCCGTGCGCAATCTGGAGCGGACCCACGCCGCCGCGGGCCTGCTCGCCATCGTCGGTATTCTCCTGGCCCTGTGGTCCACGTCCAGCTACGTCTCGGCGTTCATGCGGGCCGCCAACGCGATCTACGACGTTCCCGAAGGCCGTCCGGCCTGGAAGACCTTGCCGATCCGGCTCGGCGTGACCCTCATCCTCATGGTGGTGCTGGTCATCTCCGCGGTGATCGTCGTGGTCACCGGCGGCCTGGCGCGGCACGTGGGACAGGTGCTCGGCATCGGCCCGGCGGCGGTCACCGCGTGGGACATCGCCAAGTGGCCGGTGCTGTTCATCCTCGTCTGCCTCATGATCGCCGTCCTGTACTGGGCCAGCCCGAACGCCCGGCAGGGATTCCGCTGGATCAGTCCGGGGGCGGTGATCGCGGTGGTCATCTGGCTGATCGCCTCCGGTCTTTTCGCCCTGTACGCGGCCAACTTCGGCCACTACAACAAGGTGTACGGCAGCATCGCAGCCATGATCATCTTCCTGATCTGGCTGTGGATCTCCAACATCGCCATCCTGCTGGGCGCCGAGTTCAACGCCGAACTGGAGCGTGGCCGGGCCATCGCCGGGGGCACCCCGCCGGACACCGAGCCGTTCGTGGAGATGCGGGACACGCGCAAGCTGCGCCGGGGCCGCCGGCGGGCCAAGAAGCCCGCCACATAGCCGCCCGCACCAGATGAGCCCCCGGGGAAGGTCCCCGGGGGCTCATCTCGTCGTGCCGGATCAGCTCTTGAGCTGCTCGATCTTGTCCCGGAACAGGGTCGTGGCGATGGTGGCCTTGCGCGGCTGGCCGCGCAGGAACGCCTCGGCGAACTTCTTCGCCTGCTGGTACTCCACCTTGCCGGGCAGCGGCGGCTCGTCCGGGTTGACGTTGACGTCGATCAGCGCCGGGCCGTGGTGGGCCAGGCCCTGCTCGATCGCGGAGCGCACATCGGCGGCCTTCTCCACCTTGATGCCGAACGCGCCGTTGGCGGTGGCCACGGCGGCGTAGTCCACGAACGGCTCCGGGTACCGCACGCCGTGCTCGGGATAACCGAGCACCATCTGCTCCCAGAGGATCTGGCCGAGCGAGTTGTTGTTGTTGATCACGACCTTGACCGGCAGCCGGTGCTTGATGGCGGTGATGAACTCGGCCATCAGCATGGCAAACCCGCCGTCGCCGACGTAGGCGATCACCTGCCGCCCGGCGAAGGCGTGCTGGATCCCGATCGCGTAGGGCAGCCCGGGTGCCATCGTGGCCAGGTTGCCGGACAGGAAGAACTCGCGGCCGCCGCGGATCTGCCAGTGCCTGGCCGCCCAGGTCGCGATCGTCCCGCTGTCACAGGTCAGCACGGCGTCGTCGGCAGCCAGCTCGTCCAGCACGCCCACCACGTACTGGGGCGCGATCGGGTCTCTGCCGGAGTCCTGCTGCGCGGCCATGTGCTCGCGCCAGCGCTCCATCCGCTTCTGGCACTTCTCCAGGAACGGGGTGCCGCCGCGCTGCTTCAGCAGCGGCAGCAGGGCCTGCAGTCCCTCCTTCGCGTCGCCGACGACCGGCACCTCGGTGGCGATCCTGCCGCCGGCCCGGGCCGGATCCGCCTCGATCTGGGCGACCCTGACCTTGCCCGGCGCGGGCAGGTGCTTGGTGTAGGGAAAGTTCGTGCCGACCAGGAACAGGGTGTCGATTTCCTCCATCAGCTCCTCGGACGGCCGGGTGCCGAGCAGGCCGATCCCGCCGGTGGTGTACGGCGAGTCGTCGGGCACGCAGGCCTTACCGGACAGCGTCTTGACGATCGGGGCGCCGAGCCGCTCCGCCACGGCAAGCAGTTCCTCCCGGGCGTGCCGGGCACCGGCGCCGGCCAGGATGGCCACGTTCTCGCCGTCTTGCAGCAGGCTCGCGATGGCCTGCAGGTCCTCGTCCCTGGGGCGGCCCGGCGCCTGGAGCATGACCGGCGCGGTGTGAGGTGGCCGGGCCGGGGCCACGTGCTGCCAGGGGTCGGCGTCGGCGTCGGCGACCTGGATGTCGTTGGGCACCGTGATGTGCGCGACACCGCGCCGGGCGTAGGCCGTGCGGATCGCATTGTCCACCACCGACGGCAACTGGGCCGGGTTGTAGATCATCTGGTCGTACTCGGCCACGTCGGCGTAGAGCTTGTCCAGGTTGACCTCCTGCTGGTAGCCGGTCCCCAGCACCGAGGTCTCCTGCATGCCGGTGATGGCGAGCACCGGCATGTGGTCTAGCTTCGCGTCGTACAGGCCGTTCAGCAGGTGGATCCCGCCCGGCCCGGACGTCGCCAGGCATACGCCGATCTTGCCGGTCGCCTTGGCGTGCGCGGTCGCCATGAACGCCGCGGCTTCCTCGTGGTGGACGAGCACGAACCTGACCCGGTCCTGGTGCCTGCGCAGGCCCTCCATGATCCCGTTGATGCCGTCCCCCGGCAGACCGAACACGGTGTCCACGCCCCAGTCCGCCAGGCGCTCGATCAGTGCCTCCGATGCGATCTGACCCACAACGGGCCTCCCGTCACGTCTTCTGTGGTTCTTGGCACGCCGTCACGGCGCGCATCAGACAGCCACTGTCCAGCAGGGATCAGCGCAAACATGCCAGCCAGAGGAAGGCCGGGACCATGGCAGGCGGGCCGTTTGGGACGGCAGGAGTGGGAAGAGCAAGGGCATGCCGGCCGAGCCAGACAGCAAGGGCACGCCCGCCCGCCGGATAGCCGCGCGCCTGATCGGACTGTGGTGCTGGGGCTACCTGGTGTGGGCGTTGCTGACCTGGACCCGCACCGTGGAACAGGTGCTGTTCGGCGCGTGCATCGCGGCCGCCGTCGCGCTGGCGCTGGCTCCCTTGGGTGACGTGGCGGGGCCCTGGCGGCTGCTCCGGCCGCGCGCGCTGGCCGGCGGCACACGGCTGCTGGTCGCCGCCGCGGGCCGGGTCTTCCTGGCCAACCTGCGGCTGTCCCGGCGGATCTGGGACCCGCGCCGCCCGCTGGCGAGCGGCATGGTGATCACGCCCACCCGCGAGCGCACCGGCTGGGGCCTTGCCGCGGTCGGCGTGATCTCCTCGCTGATCGTGGACAACCAGATCACCGATCTCGACGCCCGGGCCCATGAGCTGCAGTACCACGCGGTCGCCGTGCCAGAGGGGGACGCGGAGCGGGCACGCGCGCAGATCAACGGGCCGGTGGAGGACCTGCTGGAGCCGTTCCACCCCCGGAAGCGGCCATGAAGGATGTGTACCTGGCGGTCGTGATCGCCGAGGTCGCGGTCATGGCACTGCTGCTCGTCCGGGTGGCCGCCGGGCCGACGATCTGTGACCGGATCGTGGCGCTGAACGCGATGTCCACCCAGGCGGCGATCGCCGTGCTGTTCTTCGCCGCGTACGCCGACCGGACCATCTACTGCGACGTCGCGCTCTGGCTCAGCTCGTTCAGCTACCTCGGCGCCATCGTCTGGTCCCGCTACCTGGAACGGGAGCTGCTGTGATCGAGATCGTGGTGATCGTCCTGGCCGCCGTTGGGTGGGCCTTCTCCCTGTCCGGGGCGGTCGGCATCCTCCGGATGCCCGACGTGTACACCCGGATCCAGTGCTCCAGCAAGATGATCACGATGGGGGCGCTCCCGGTGCTGATCGCACTGGTCGCGGGAGAGGGAGCGATCAGCGTGTTCGGCAGCCGGGCGCTGCTGGTCGCCGTGCTCCTGCTGGTGATCAACCCGGTCGCCTCGCACGCGCTGGCCCGGGCCGCCTACAAGACCCGCGTGCCGATGTGGTCCGGGGCAGTGGCCGACCAGGTAGCCGACCGGATGCGCCGCAGGAGCGGGCCGTGACCGGCTTCTGGGTTCTTGATTATCTGCTGCTGGCCCTGATGCTGGCGTCGGCGGTGCTGGTGGTCCGGCTGCGGAACCTCAACGGCGCGGTCATGGCCCTATCCGGGGTCGGCACCATGCTGTCAGTACTGTTCGTCGTGCTCGGCGCTCCGGACGTGGCCCACTCCGAGGTTGTGGTCGGGGCGATCGCGCTGCCGGTGCTCTACCTGGTCGCGATCGGCAAGGCGCGCGCGGTCACCGACGAGCCGGGCCTCGGCGAGACCGAGGGCCAGCACGAGGACCGGCAGTGACCAGGGCCAGCATCCGCGACCGCAGCGCCGTCGCCCACGCCGCGGCACGCGAGGCCACCGAACGCGAGCCACGGCACCGGCCCTGGCTCGGCGCGCTTCTGGTAGCCGGGGTGGCCGCGGCCCTGGGACTAGCGATGGCCGGGATGCCGCGTGAGCATGCGCCGCTTCCCCTGATCGCCCGGTACGCGCTGGAAATCGCGATACCCCGGTGGAAGCTGACTGAGCCGGTCAACGAGATTGTCTACGGCACGCGGGGATTCGACACTTTCGGCGAGACGTTCCTGCTGCTGGCCGCCGTGGTCAGCGTGGTGGTCATCACCCGGCCACGTGAGCCGCGCCAGGGCTATTTCGGCGAGGCCGCCGCGGGCGCGCGCGAGCAGCAGCAGGATGACCCGAACGTGGGCTCCGACGCCACCGAGGAGGAGGCCAGGTCGGCGGAGCGCCGGGAGCAGGGCGAGCAGCCGCCCAGCGGCGCGGAGCCGGTAGAGACGCCGGACGCGACCCCGCTGGGCACGCCGGCACCTGAGACCGCCGAAGCGATGACGGTCGTGGTCCGCAACGCGGTCAGGGTTGTGCTGCCGATCCTCGCGGTGGCCGGGCTCTACCTGGTCACCTGGGGATACTCACCGGGGGGTGGCTTCCCAGGTGGAGCGGTCATCCTCGGCGTGCTCCTGCTCGTCTATGCCAGCTACGGCCGCCGGAAGATCAGTAAGGTGATCCGGCCCGGGCTGATCGAGACGGCAGAACTGGCGGGCGCGGGACTGATCATCATGACCGAGTTCCTCGGGCTGGTGTTCAACGGCTCGTTCACCGCGAACTGGCTGCCCCTGGCGCCTGTGCTGACCCCGCTGTCGGGCGGCGTCGCCCAGCTGTTTTCGGCGGCCGAGCTGATCGAGGTCGGCACCGGCCTGACCATCGCCGTCTTCGCCTTGCTCGGCATGACCCACGACTGGGCGCGGGATGATCAGGGCGAGCCCGGGGGCGGCGGGCGGAAGCGATGATCCTGGGCAACTACCTCGCCGCGGTCGCGCTGTTCTGCGTCGGCCTGCACGTGCTGCTGACCAGGCGGAACCTCGTCAAGATCGTGATGGGGCTGTCGCTGATGGAGGCCTCAACGTACCTGTTCATGGTGTCGCTCGCCTACCGGGGCGGGTCCACCGCGCCGGTGCTGCTCAGCCCGCCCGCCGGGAAGACCGCCAAACAGCTCGCGCATGGGAACGTGGCCGACCCGGTGCTACAGAACTTCTGCCTCACCGCCGTCGTCATCGGCGTCGCGGTCACCGCCGTGTTCCTCAGCGTCGTGGTGCGGATCGCACAGCACTACCGCACGCTGGACGCCGACCGGGTCCGGGCGATGCGGGGATGAGCGGGCCGCCATGAGCTCGCAAGCGCTGGCGTCCCTGCTGCCGCTTCCGGTGGCGCTGCCACTAGCCGGGGCGGTGGCGGCGCCGCTGCTGGCCCGGCTGCACCGGCGGCTTGCGGTCATCGTCGGCCTGGTCGCTCTCGGCAGCTCCACCGCCATCCTGCTGCTGCAGGCGCCCAGCGTGTTCGGGGGGCTGGTCCGCACTCACTACCTGGGGCTGTGGGCCCCGGTGCACGGCCGGGCCCTCGGGATCGCGCTGGCCGCCGACCCGTTCGGCCTGATCTTCGCCCTGACCGCGGCGGTCGTCGGCACGGTACTGCTGCTGTACACGCTGTCGGAACTGGGCGGCCTGGGACCGCGCGAACTGGGCGGTTATGCCTGCTTGTTCCAGTTGGTGGTCGCCGCATTGATCGGAGCGGCGCTCACGGCGGACCTGATCAACCTGTTCGTCTGGTTCGAGGTCGCCGCGCTGGCCAGTTACGGGCTCACCGCGTTCCTCCTGGAACGCCCGATCGCCCTGGAGGCCGCCTTCAAGATCCTGGCGCTGACCACACTGGCCAGCTTTGCCGTGTTCATCGGCGCGGGGCTGCTCTATGCCGTCAACGGCGCGCTCAACTACGCCCAGCTTCATGCCGCCCTGGCCCGGCATCTCAGCACGGCCGATGTGATCGCACTCGGCCTGCTGGTGGCCGGGTTCGCGACGAAGGCCGGGCTTGTCCCGTTCCACGGCTGGCTCGCTGATGTGCACACCGCTACGTCGGGTCCGGTATCCGCGCTGTTCTCCGGCCTGATGTACAACTTCGGCATCGTCGCGATCGCCCGGCTGGCATTTCAGATCTTCGGCGTGGGCAGTACCCCGATCCTGGGCCTGCTGCTGACCGTGGGCCTCATCTCCGCTCTGCTGGGCGCGGTCATGGCGCTGGCCCAGGACGATCTCAAGCGACTGCTGGCCTACGACACGATCTCGCAGATGGGCATCCTGGCCATCGGGCTGGGCACGGGCACCGCGCCCGGGACCGCGGGCACCGTCTACCATCTGGTCAACCACGCCCTGTTCAAGTCGCTGCTGTTCCTGTGCGCCGGGGCGATCCTGCACCGCACCGGGCTGACGAAGCTGTCCGAGATGGGTGCCCTGGCGCGGCGCATGCCGGCCGTGGCCGTGGCGTTCGTGATCGGCGCCGCGTCCATCGCTGGCATCCCGCCGCTCAACGGGTACGTCTCGCTCAGCCTGATCCACACCGGCCTGCTTGACGGCCGCCAGTACCTGCCGTATGCCCTCATGCTGATCGCGCAGGTGATCACGATCGCGGCACTGGGCAAGGCGGCATGGCTCGCTTTCTTCCGCCGCCGAGCCCAGGACTACCCGCCATTGGAGCCGTTGCGGCCGGGCATGGTGACCGGGCTGGCCAGCCTCGCGGCGTGCTGCGTCGTATTCGGCGTCCTGCCGCAGTTCTTCCTCGATTCGGTGATGGCCCCGGCCGCCGCCGGCCTGCGGCATCCAGCCCGGTACGCCAGGGGGGTACTCACCGGCCTGGCCCGGCTGCCCGCGCTGCACCTGCCCTTCGACTACGTCTCGCCGGGTGAACTGGTCTCGGTGGCCGGGTGTGCCGCCGCGGGCGCCGCGCTCGCCTGGGCGTACCTGAGGGCGCGGGAGCCGGGGCCGGTCCGCCTGCTGCGCGCCGCGCACACCGGCTCGGTCAACGACTACGCCGCCTATGCGGTAGCCGGGATGCTCGCCGTCATCGCCGTGCTGACCTTGACCTGACCTGGCCGTTGCGGTGACGTGCGCGGCAGCCGCCCACCGCAGCATTGGAGTCCCGCCAGAACCCGGGCAAGCTCGAGCTTGCGGGGGCCCAGTGCGGCCAGCAGCCGCCGCTGGGCCGGTACCGGCGGCGCCGCCTGGTCGAGGTGGTCCAGGTAGGCGTTCAGCGCCCGCAGCGGCTGCGGCCCCTGCAGGCCGCCCAGGCCCGCCACCAAGCGGCCGGGGGCGGTTGCCTCCAGTTGTGCGCAGAGCCCGGTGACCGCCTCCGGGGGATAGACATCCAGGGAGATGATCGCCGATCCGACCGCGACCTCCGTGGTGGCCCCGATCAGGTCCGCGAGCCGCCCCAGGCCGTCGATCTGCCCGCCGGGCAGCCAAATCCCGGAATAGCCCAGTCGCTCCAGCTCAGCGGCCTCATCGAGGTAGGTATCCGAGACGTTCAGTGCCACGCCAAACGGCCCCAGGCCCAGCTTGCCCATCGTCATGACTCTCCGTCGCCTGTTACTGCCCTCCGGCCAGTACACCAGCCGGGCAGCGCCCGGCGGGAACCGGAGGACGCGCCGGCCCGGGCCGGCGCTCACTGGTGGGCGGGAAGGCAGAGCTTGATCGAGCGGGGATGAACCTTGATCCGCAGCTCCTTGACCTTGCCGCGCGCGCCGCCGTCAAGTTCATAGGGCATGGACCGGTTGAACCGGATCCGGAATCGCTCACCGCGGGTGATCTCAATGAACGGCGACTCCCCGGCCCGGCCCTGCACGATCCGCCCCATCGCCCGCGCCCATTCGGCCGGATTCTTGGCAGTGACCAAGCCGAGTTCGAGTAGCCCGTCGTCCGGCCGCGCCCCGCGGAAGACCTCGATCCCGCCGAGAACCTTGCCCACGTTCCCCACCAGCACGCAGGAGACCCGGCCCTTGTAGAAGCGCCTGCCGTCCACCTCGATGATCGCCCGGGCCCGGTGCGCGTTGAGGTTCCTGGCCCCCGCGAAGAGATACGCCGCACGCCCGAAGCGCCCTTTCCGCCCCCGGCCGGCTTCTTTGATCATTCGAGCATCGAACCCAGCGCCTGCCATCACCGCGAAGTGCTCGCCGTTCGCCGACCCGGTATCGAACCGGTGGCGCTCGCCGTTCAGCCCGGCCCGCACCGCTTCGGCGAGGCCGGCGGGGATCTGCAGGTTGCTCGCCAGCAGATTGGCCGTGCCAGCCGGGAGGATCGCCAGGACAGCCCCCGTACCAGCCACGGCATCGATGCACCGCTGGACCGTACCGTCGCCGCCCCAGACGAAGATCATCTCAGCGCCTCGCGCCAGCGCCTTGCGGGCGCACTTGGGTGCCTTGCGGCTTTTTCTCACCTCGTACCACAGCGGGTCGGCGATACCCTCCCGTGCCAGCACCTCGCGAAGCTCGCCCAGACCACCGCCGAGGCTCTTGCCGGCATGGGCCACCACTGCGATCTTCGACACGCCATGGCCTCCGTGTTCTGCACCTGAAGCTACTCATGCCCTCGCGTAAGAGGACGGTCACCTCGGTGCCGACGGCCCCGGCTTCAGGTCGTCTCCGATCCTGAACTGCCCGCAGGATCCGGCGGCAATCATCGGCCCGTGTGCCGCACCGGAACAGGCGCTATGTACCCAATGGCAAAGCGGCCGGTGGACCGTGGTGAACATCAACCAGTAGGCCCTGCCCTTCGCACCGCTTAAACGCCGCTCGCCATCGTTGTCGCCTCCCATCGAGGGTTCGTGGCAAGCCATGCCCTTACCCGGCGGCCGTCGTGCCTAACGGCCTGGCGCGGTGCGCGGCACTACTGGCGCAGGTCGGCGACGACGGCGAAATGGTCAGACGGCCAGACCCCGGCCACGGCGGCACCGGCCAGGCCTGCCGACTCCACCTTGCCGCGGCCCTGCCGGGGCAGGCCTACCAGGATGTAGTCGATCCGGGAGTCGGGGATCAGGCTGTCGGCCTGGTGGCCGTTCCGGTTGTCCCAGGTGAACCCGGGGTCTCCGGGAGGGGCGTACCGCCAGGAGTCGAGGAGCACGAGGCCGGGGACCGCGGGGTCGGTGAGCATGCCGCCGAGCAGCCGCAGTTCGTCGGAGTCAGGCTCGGCGTTGAGGTCTCCGGTGACCACGGGCGGATAGGCGCAGCCGGCGGAGTGTTCCTCGATGAACCGGGCCAGGGCGCGGACCTGCGCGATGCGCAGCGCGGAGCGGCCCGGGCCGTAGGTCAGGTGGGTGGTGAACATCGGCAGGGCACCGCCCGGGGCGTCGATCCGCGCGTGCACCGCCACCCTGGCCTCGTCGGTGGCGCCCACCGGCAGGCTGTCGGCCGCGTGCGCGGTGATCGGCCAGCGGCTGAGGATCGCGTTGCCGATGAACAGGTCGGTGCCGCCGGGGTCGCGGGCCTTCGCCGCCTCCACGAAGCACCAGTGCATGCCCAGCCGGCCCGCCAGGTCGATCGCCAGGTTCTCCTCCGGGCCGCCCCACACCTCCTGGAAGCCGCACAGGTCGGGCCGGATACCGGCCAATGTCGCCGTGATCGCCTGCCGGCGCTGTTCCCATGGCCCGTGGCGCCACCACAGGTTCCAGCTCATCACCCGCACCGCCGGGGCCTACCCCGTGGGGTTGCATTTTAACTGCGGTGCTCGCTAACGGGCAGGTCACTGCGTGTTCAGCCAGCGCTCCATGACGGTGAGCAGGTCCTCGGTGTCCACCGGCTTGGTGACGTAGTCGGTGGCCCCGGCGGCGATGCTCTTGTCCCTGTCACCCTGCATGGCCCGCGCGGTCACCGCGATCACCGGCAGGCCGGCCAGGCCAGGGATCTCCCTGATCGCCGCGGTCGTCGCGTACCCGTCCATCTCCGGCATCATCACGTCCATCAGCACGATGTCGATGTCGCCGTGGTCCTGCAGCAGCTCGATGCCGGTCCGGCCGTCGGAGGCGTGCAGCACGGTCAGCCCGTACAGCTCAAGGATGCTGGTGATCGCGAACACGTTCCGCAGGTCGTCGTCCACGATGAGCACCTTCCGGCCGCGCAGGCTGTCGTGCGCGCCGGCGACGGGCTCCGCCGTGGCCGGTTCCGCCGCCACGTGCCCGGCGGTGGCGGGCCCGGGCAGGCCGTCCGGCGGGGCCGCCGCGGCCTCCTGCCCGGCCGGGTGGCTGACCGGCAGGTGCAGGGTGAACGTGCTGCCCTCGCCGACCGTGCTCTGCACCGTGATCCGGCCGCCGAGCTGCGCCGCCAGCTCGCGGCAGATGGTCAGGCCCAGCCCGGTCCCGCCGTGGCGGCGGCTGGTCGTGCCGTCGGCCTGTTGGAATGCGGCGAAGATGGCGTCGGTGTTCTGCTCGCTGATGCCGATGCCGGTGTCGGTCACCGTGAAGGCCAGCACCTGGCCGGCCTGGCCGTTCGCGGACGGCTCCGCATTGATCCGCAGTTCCACCCGGCCCTGCTCGGTGAACTTGACCGCGTTGGACAGCAGGTTGTGCAGGATCTGCCGGAGCCGCTGCCGGTCGGTGTACAGCTCCTCGGGGACGCCGCCCGCGGGTGGCCCGGCGATGAAGGTCAGGCCCTTTTCCGTGGTCAGCGGCTGGAATACGGCCCGCAGGTCATCCAGCAGGGCACGCAGCCCGAATCGCTCGGGGTGCAGCTCCATCTTCCCGGCCTCGACCCGGGACAGGTCGAGGATGTCGTTGATGAGCTGCAGCAGGTCGGTGCCGGAGGAGTGGATGACGTTGGCGTACTCGACCTGCTTGGGTGAGAGGTTCGCCTCCGGGTTGTCGGCCAGCAGCCGGGCCAGGATGAGCAGGCTGTTCAACGGGGTGCGCAGCTCGTGCGACATGTTGGCGAGGAACTGGGACTTGTACCTGGACGCCAGGTCGAGCTGCCGGGCGCGCTCCTCCAGTTCCTGCCGTGCCTGCTCGATCTCCACGTTCTTGATCTCGATGTCCCGCTTCTGGCTGGCCAGCTGCTCCGCCTTGTCCTCCAGTTCGGCGTTGGAGCGCTGCAGCTCCTCCTGGCGCGCCTGCAGCTCGCCGGTGCGCGCCTGCAATTCGCCCGCGAGTCGCTGCGACTCGGCGAGCAGCGCGTCGGTACGGGAGTTGGCGATGATCGTGTTGACGCTGACCCCGATCGTCTCCATGAGCTGCTCGAGGAAGTCCTGGTGCACCCGGGTGAACCGGCTGAACGAGCCGGCCTCGATGACGCCGAGCACCTGATCCTCGAACACGATCGGGAGGATTATCAGGTTGACCGGGGCGGCCTCGCCGAGGCCGGAGGAGATCTTCACGTAGTCGGCGGGCATGTCGGTCATCACGATCGGCCGGCGGGTCCTGGCGACCTGGCCGATCAGCGACTGGCCGAACCGGAACTGGCTGGGCGCCTCCAGGCCGGTGCGCAGGCCGTAGCCCGCGATCAGCCGCAGCCGGGTCTCGCCGCCGGACTCCTCGGCCAGGAAGAAGGTGCCGTGCTGCCCGCCCACCAGCGGGATCAGCTCGTTCATCACCAGGTCGGCCACCACGCCGAGGTCACGCTGGCCCTGCATCAGCCCGGCCATCCTGGCCAGGTTGGTCTGCAGCCAGTCCTGCTCCTCGTTGGCCTTGGTGGTCTCCCGCAGCGACCGCACCATCGCGTTGATGTTGTCCTTGAGGTCGGCGACCTCGCCCTGCGCCTCGACCGAGATGGACCTGGTCAGGTCGCCGGTGGCCACCGCGCTGGTCACCCCGGCGATCGCCCGGACTTGGCGGGTGAGGTTGCCGGCCAGTTCGTTCACGTTCTCGGTCAGCCGCTTCCAGGTCCCGGACACGCCCTCGACCTCGGCCTGGCCGCCGAGGCGGCCCTCGCTGCCGACCTCCTTGGCGACCCTGGTCACCTCGGCGGCGAACGCGGAGAGCTGGTCGACCATGGTGTTGATCGTGGTCTTCAGCTCCAGGATCTCGCCGCGCGCGTCCACGTCGATCTTCTTCGACAGGTCGCCCTGGGCCACCGCCGTGGTGACCTGGGCGATGTTGCGGACCTGGCTGGTCAGGTTGTTCGCCATCGAGTTGACGTTGTCGGTGAGGTCCTTCCAGGTGCCCGCCACGTTGGGCACGGTGGCCTGGCCGCCGAGCATGCCCTCGGTGCCCACCTCCCTGGCCACCCGGGTCACCTCGCCGGCGAACACGCTCAGCGTGGCTACCATGCTGTTGATCGACTCGGCGAGCGCCGCCACCTCGCCCTTGGCCTCGACGGTGATCTTCTGGCTCAGGTCGCCCCGGGCGACCGCGGTGGCCACCTGGGAGATCGACCGGACCTGCGCGGTGAGGTTGGAGGCCATCACGTTGACGTTGTTGGTGAGGTCCTTCCAGGTGCCGGACACGCCGCGGACCCTGGCCTGGCCGCCGAGGTTGCCCTCGGTGCCGACCTCGCCGGCCACCCGGGTCACCTCGTCGGCGAACAGCGAGAGCTGATCGACCATCGTGTTGATGGTCTCCTTCAGCTCGAGGATCTCGCCGCGCGCGTCGACGGTCACCTTCTGGGTCAGGTCACCCTCCGCGACCGCGGTCGCGACCTGGGCGATCGCCCGCACCTGGCTGGTCAGGTTCCGAGTCGGTCAGGTCCCGCCAGGTGCCGCCCACGCCCGGCACCCGCGCCTGGCCGCCCAGCCGGCCCTCGGTGCCCACCTCGCGCGCCACCCGGGTCACCTCATCGGCGAACGCCGACAGCTCGTCCACCATCGTGTTCACGGTGTTCTTCAGTTCCAGGATCTCGCCGCGCGCGTCGACGGTGATCTTCTGGCTGAGGTCGCCCTTGGCGACCGCGGTGGTCACCTGGGCGATGTTGCGGACCTGGCCGGTCAGGTTGCCGGCCCGAGTCGGTCAGGTCCCGCCAGGTGCCGCCCACGCCCGGCACCCGCGCCTGGCCGCCCAGCCGGCCCTCGGTGCCCACCTCGCGCGCCACCCGGGTCACCTCATCGGCGAACGCCGACAGCTCGTCCACCATCGTGTTGAGGGTGTCCTTGAGCTCGGCCATCTCGCCCTTGACGTCCACGCGGATCTTCTGGCTGAGGTCGCCCCTGGCCACCGCGGTGGCCACCCGCGCGACGTCGCGGACCTGGCCGGTCAGGTTGCCGGCCATCGAGTTCACCGAGTCGGTCAGGTCCTTCCAGGTCCCGGCCAGCCCCGGGACCTCGGCCTGGCCGCCCAGCCGGCCCTCGGTGCCCACCTCGCGTGCCACCCGGGTCACCTCGGAGGTGAACAGGGCGAGCTGGTCGTTCATGCCGTTGAACACCGAGGCGATCTCGTCCATCAGCGGGTCATCGGCCGCTGGCAGCCGGGTGCTGAAGTCGCCGCTGCGCACCGCCGACAGGCCCGCCAGCAACTGCTGCAGGCCGCCGTCGGCGGGCTGGACCGCCCGCTGGTGAATCGTCGTCATCGGGGCACCCCTCCATGGCCAGCCAAACGCCGCACGGGCCGGTAGGCAAGGCGAGCCCGCGCGAAAGGATCCTGTCACGTCTTGTCATGGCCGAGAATGGAACTTGACGCGAAGCGGGCGCGGCCTGGGGAGTTTGCCCCAGGTTGTGGCGTCTTGGCGCGAGAAAGCTGGTGGCAGTGACCGATCCGAGCGGGGCCGACCTGGTGCGGCTGAACGCCTTGGTCGCCCGGCAACGGCGGGAGCTGGACGCGATGCGTGCCGCCGCCGCCGCCCGGTCGGTGGCAGACCTGGCCCGGGGCATGCTGATGGAGCGGCTCGGCTGCACGCCCGCCGAGGCTCAGCGCCAGCTCACCCGGCTGGCCGCCGAGTCCGGCATCGGCGCGACCGAACTGGCTGCTCAGATCACCCGCGCCGAGCCGCTCGGCCAGCCACCGGAGCCGGGCATGCACCAGGTCAGCCTGGCCGGAGCCACGATCGAGTCGGCGGCCTCGGGCGGCGCCGTGGCCGCCGCCCTGCTCGGCGAGGCCCTGGCCGGCCTCGGCGCGGTGGCCGTGGCGATCTGGCTGACCGAGCCGGACGGCGGCCTGGCACTGATCGGGGAGGCCGGTTTCGGCAGCCACGAGGCCGGCCGCTGGCGGCGGCTCCACCCGGACATGCCCTCGCTGCCCCGGCAGGTGGCCCAGGACGGCCTGGAGGCCTGGTGGCCGGCCGGGCCGCCGCCCGGCGACGAGCGGCCACTGCCGGGCCGCTGGCGCGGCGGCGCCTGGGCCGGGCTGCCGCTGCAGGACGCCGGCGCGACCCTGGGGGCCCTGCTGGTCTGCTGGCCGGAGCCGCTCGGGGAGTTCCCCGCCCCGCTGCGCCGCCAGCTCACGGCGGTCGCCGACGTCGCGGCCCAGGCGCTGGGCATCCGCCTGTCCCAGGGGGAGCTGCCCGGCGGCCATCAAGCCGCCGGGATCTTCGCGCTGCTGGACAGCCTGCTCGACGGGTACCTGTTCGCCCGCGCCGTGCGCGACCAGGCCGGGCGGGTGGCCGACTTCCGTGTCGACCATGCCAGCGACGGGTTCCGGGATCCGGCCGGGCGCGGCGCCGCGGAGCTGACCGGCAGGCACCTGCTCGAGCTCTACCCGGAGGGGGCCGCCGCGTTCGGTCTGTTCGACCGGTGCCTGACGGCGCTGGACACCGGCGCGCCACAGCGGCTCCCCGGCACGGCCGCGGCGCCGCCGGGCGATCCCGGCGAGCCCGCGGGGCTCCGGGTCACCAGGCTGTACGACGGGGTGGTGATCGCCTGGTGCGTGGCGGGCGACGCCGACCGGCTCGCGGCACTGCTGCAGCACGCGCAGCGCCTTGGCCGGATCGGCGGCTGGGAGGAGAACGTCCGTACCGGCGAGGTGAGCTGGACCGAGCCGACGTTCGCGCTGTTCGGGCTGCCGCCCGGGGAGCCGGTCCCGGTCGCGGACCTGCCCTCGCGCGTGCTCGCCGAGGATGTCCCCGCGGTCCGGGGGTTCCGCGAGGCGCTGCTGCACGGCCGGATGGAGAGCACCGCCGCGTTCCGGGTGGTCCGCGCGGACGACGGCAGCGTGCGGCAGATCCGCGCCTACGCCGAGCCGGTCACCGACCCCGGCGGGGCGGTGACCGCCATGCGCGGCGTGTACCAGGACCTGTCCGCGGACTACCACACCCGGCTGGCGTTCGCGGCGGCCCGCGAGCAGCTCGCCGACACCGAGGAGCGCGCCGCGGAGGAGCACCGCCTGGCCATCAGGCTGCAGGAGGCCATCACCCCCAGGTCGGCCGCGCCGGACGAACTGATCGAGGCGGCCGGGCTGGACGTGGCGGCCAGGTACCGGCCGTCCGGGGAGGGCAGCCTGGTCAGCGGCGACTGGTACGACACGGTGCTGCTGCCGAGCAAGAAGGTGCTGCTGGTGGTCGGGGACATCGCCGGGCACGGCCTGGACGCGGTCACCGGCATGGTCGCGGTGCGCAACAGCCTGCGCGGCCTGGCGATCACCGGGGCCGGCCCGGGGACCCTGCTCGACTGGCTGAACAGAGCGGCCGCCCACTTCACCGACGGCGTCCTCGGCACGGCGGTGTGCGGCCTCTACGACCCGGCGGACCGGTCGCTGCGCTGGGCCCGGGCCGGCCACCTGCCGCCGATCCTGGTCCGTGACGGCCGGGCGGAGCAGCTCCCGCTGCCCGAGGGGCTGCTGCTCGGCGCGGACCCGGACGCCAGCTACGCCGAGGAGGTGACCAGCCTGCGGCTCGGTGACACGCTGCTGCTGTTCACCGACGGCCTGATCGAGCGGCGGGACGAGCCCATCGACGACGCGCTCACCGCCTTGGTCCGGGCCGCCAGCCGCCCGGTCGGCGACATCGGCGGGTACGCCGACCACCTGCTGGAGCGGGACGCCTCGAACACCGGCGACGACGCGTGCCTGGTCGCGGTCCGGGTGCGCTGATCCCGGCACCGCCACCCGCCACGGCCTGGCGAATGACGGCCGCTTCCAGGGGTATCGGCCGCGTCATGGCACAATGCCGTATCTGGAAAAGTTGCCGGAGTTCCTGCAATGGATGAGCCTGTCGGGGGCGTCCTGAGCCACGCGGCGCTCTTCTATCGCGGCGAGGCCGAGTACGCCGGCCAGATCACCGCCTTCCTCCAGGCGGGCCTGGCGCGCGGCGAGCCCGCGCTGATCGCGCTGCCCGGCGGCAGGTCCCGCATGATCGGTGCCCGCCTGGATGCCATGCCCGGTGAGCTGGCGCTCGCGGACATGACCAAGCTTGGCCGCAACCCGGCGCGGATCATCCCCGAGGTGCGCTCGTTCACCGACAAGCACCCCGGCCAGCGGGTGCGTTACGTCGGCGAGCCGATCTGGCCCGGGCGCTCGGCCGCGGAGACCTGCGAGGCGACCCGGCACGAGGCCCTGGTCAACCTGGCGTTCGCCCAGGCAAAGGCGACGATTTTGTGCCCATACGATGCGTCGGGGCTGGCGGGTTCCATCCTCGCCGACGCCCGCCGCACCCATCAGGAGCCGGCTGCCTCCGGCGCGACCGCCCGGACCTGGCGCGACAACCTCCCCCCGGCCTGTGACCGCCCGCTCGGCCCGCCGCCGGCGGAGGCGGAGGCCCTTGCCTACGACACGGACCTGGTGCCGGTGCGGCGGCTGATCGAACGGCACGCACGGCGGGCGGGGCTCGGCGAGGAACGCACCATCGACCTGCTCCTGGCGGCGAACGAGATCGCCGCCAACACGATCTGCCACACCACCGGGGGCGGGGTGATCCACGTCTGGCACACCGCCACGGAGATCCTCTGCCAGGTCCACGATGCCGGGCAGATCACCGACCCGATGGCCGGGCGGGTCCGGCACGGCCCCGACGACCGCGGCCACGGCCTGTGGCTGGTCAACCAGATGTGCGACCTGGTCGAACTGCGCTCGGGCGAGGCGGGCACCACGGTCCGGGTGCATATGTGCCGTACGGTCTAGCGGCGCCGGCCGCGCCGACTCAATGGCCGGTCTTGCCGGCCAGGTCCAGCTGCCGCACCTGGTGCCAGAACCTGCGGTAGTCCCGCAGCGCGACGCGTAGTTGCTCGGTGTCGGTCTCGGTGCCGTGCCAGGAGGACGCCAGGGCCCGCTGCTGGGCCCGGACCGAGTTCACGAACTCGTCGATGGCCGAGTCCACGGCGTCGGCGGCCATCGTCACCGAGCCGCGCGGGTCGTCCACGAAGGCCGCCAGGATCTCGCTCCAGCGCTGCGGGGAGATGCCGCCCGGGGAAGCGGGAGAAGCGCCGGCGGGGGAAACAACCTCGGCCGCGGCGGGCTCCTGGGCTGCCGTCACGGCTGGTTCCTGGGCCCCGGCCGCGGCCGGCGGCCCGGCCTCCGTCACGAGCGGCTCTCCTGCCTCGGCCACAGCCGGTTCCCCGGCCTCGGCCACGGCGGGCTCCCCGGCCTCGGCCACGGCGGGCTCCCCGGCGTCCGCCTCGTGCGTCCCAGCCTGGTCCCCGGCCGCCTCGTCCTTGACCACCTCCCCTTCGAGCACCACGGCATCGTCGCCGTCGGCCGGTGCCGGGGAGTCCGCGGGCGAGTACCCGTAGGCCGGCGGCGGGGCGCTGGCCGGTGCCCGCCCGAACGGCGCCGGGGCCTCACCCTGCGCCCGCCAGAAGGCCGGCGCCGGCTCCCCCGTCTGGTGTTCCGGCTCGGCCTGGTGTTCCGGCTCGGCCTGGTGGTCCGGCTCGGCCGCTGCCTGCGTGTCGTGTGCCTCGGCCGGGGCCTGCGTCTCGTGCGCCTCGGCCGGGGCCTGGCTCTCGTGGGCTTCCTCGGCCGGCGGTTCGCTGTCGCGATGTCCCCAGATCGACATGGGAACCTCCTGTCCGGTCTGTGCTGCCCTGCGGACTTTCCGCGCGCCGCGTTCTCAAACGCCGGCTCAGTACCGGGGTTTCCCGGTGCTGGGTCAGGCCGGGGTTTCCAGCAGCTCGGCGAGGAGCTGGGCCAGGTGGATGCCCTCCCGGCCGAGGTGGCCGGCCTGGATCTGGGTGCGGCAGGAGAACCCGTCGGCCAGCACGGCGGTCTCCGGGCGCGCGTCCCGGACCGCGGGCCACAGCCCGTGCTCCGCGCAGGCGACGGACACCTCGTAGTGGCCCGCCTCAAAGCCGAAGTTGCCGGCCAGCCCGCAGCACCCGCTGTCCAGCACGTCGACCTCGACCCCGCAGTCCTTCAGCAGATTCCGGTCGGCGTCGAAGCCCATGATCGCGTGCTGGTGGCAGTGCACCTGCGCGATGGCCGCGCGGCGGCCTGCGACCGGGGGCACGGGAGCGTGCCAGCCCGCCTCCGTGAGCACCTCGGCCAGCGTCCTGGTCCGCTTCGCGAGCAGCCGGGCGTCGTCGGTGCCGAGCAGGTCGGCTGCGTCCGAGCGGAACACCGCGGCGCAGCTCGGCTCAAGCACCACCACCCGGGTGCCCGCACGCAGTTCGGGCCGCAGCGACCGGATGACCCGCTTCAGCGCTGCGGCGGCCACACCGAGCTGGCCGGTCGAAATCCAGGTGAGCCCGCAGCACACCGGCCGGGCGGGCACCTCCACGGTGAACCCGGCGTCTTCCAGCACGGCCACGGCCGCCCGACCGACCTCGGGGTGGAAGCTGTTGGTGAAGGTATCCGGCCACAGGATGACCTTCTGGCCGCCCGGCCGGGTACCGCGCCGGGCGTGCCACCGGGTGAACCGCTCCCGGGCGAACCGCGGCAGTTCCCGGTGGGCGTCGATGCCACCGGCGGCCTTGATCAGCCGGGCCAGGCCCGGCGCCCGCCCGGTCGCGTTGACCAGGCCCGGAGCCCGCGCGGCGAGCAGCGCGGCGGCGGGCAGCCAGCCCATCGAGTAGTGCGCGGCGGGCCGGATCCTGCCCTTGTAGTGATGGGCGAGGAACTCCGCCTTGTAGGTGGCCATGTCCACCTCGACCGGGCAGTCCTTGCGGCAGCCCTTGCAGGCCAGGCACAGGTCCAGCGCGTCGCGGACCTCGGTGGAGTGCCAGCCGTCGCGGATCACCTCCCCGCGCACCATCTCCATCAGCAGCCGGGACCTGCCGCGGGTGGAATGCTCCTCCTCGCGGGTGGCCCGGTAGCTGGGGCACATCACCCCGCCCTCGTCGCCGCGGCATTTACCCACCCCGACACACCGCGACGCCGCGCGGGAGAACTTTCCCCCGTCTGGGGCGTACTGGAAAAGTGTCAGCGGCTCCGGCGGGAACCAGCCGCGCCGGGTGAGATGCGAGTCCAGCGGGCTGGGCTCGACGACCTTGCCCGGGTTCATCCGGTTGCCCGGGTCGAAGGCGGCCTTCAGCTCGCCGAACGCGCGGATCAGGTCCGGTCCGAACATCTTCGGCAGCAGTTCGCCGCGCGACTGGCCGTCGCCGTGCTCGCCGGACAGGGAGCCGTCGTAGCCGGCCACCAGGTCGGCGGCGTCCTCCACGAACGACCGGTAATGCGCGATGCCCTCGGGGGTCCGCAGCTCGAACGGGATCCTGGTGTGCACGCAGCCCTGGCCGAAGTGCCCGTACAACGACGCGCCCCGGTAGTCGTAGCGCTCCAGCAGCTTGCGGAAGTCGCGCAGGTAGTCGCCGAGCCGGTCCGGCGGGACCGCGGCGTCCTCCCAGCCCTCATGCGTCTCGTGCTTGCCCGGCGGATAGGCGGTGGCGCCCAGGCCCGCCTCACGCACGTCGTTGAGCTTGTCCTCCACCGCGGGGTCGTCCACGTACGCGACATGCGGTTTCGGGTGATCGCCGTCGGATCGCACGTCCCCGATCAGCGCGCGAGCCTTGGCTTGTGCCTCGTCCTTGCTGTCGGCGCCGAACTGGACCATCAGCCAGCCGGATCCCTCGGGCAGCTTGTCCAGCGCGTCGCCGGCCAGGTGCTCTTCGCGCTCCAGCGAGATGAGCGTGTCGTCCAGGCCCTCGACGGCCAGCGGGCCGTGGCGGACCACCCGCGGCACCACGTCGGCGGCCTCGGCGATGTCGGGGTACCCGAGCACGACCAGCGAGCGGTACCCGGGCACCTCGAAGAGCTCTATTTCCGCGTGCAGCACGGTGACCAGCGTGCTCTCGCTGCCGACCAGTGCCCTGGCCACGTGGAACCCGTTCTCCGGGAGCAACTGGTCGAGGTTGTAGCCGGACACCCGGCGCGGGATCTTCGGGTAGCCGGTGCGGATCTGGCCCAGGTAGGCGTCGCGGATCTCGCGCAGCCGCCGGTACAGCCCGGCCATCTCGCCGCCGGCCGCGAGGATCCGCTCATACTCCTCGTCGCTGGTCTCGCCGGTCCAGGTGCGCAGCCCGCCGTAGGTGAGCACCTCGAGGCGGCGCACCGAGTCGGCCATCTTGCCGTACGCCTGCGCGGTGGAACCGCACGAGTTGTTCCCGATCATGCCGCCGATGGTGCAGCTCACATGGGTGGATGGCTTCGGCCCGACCATCAGGCCGTGCGGTGCCAGCGCGTCGTTGACCTTGTCCAGCGCGGCGCCGGGCTGCACGGTGGCGGTCCTGGCCGCCTTGTCGAACGAGACCAGGCGGTGGCAGTACTTGGTCCAGTCGATGACGATCGCGGTGTTGACGCACTGGCCGGCCAGGCTGGTCCCGCCGCCACGGGACAGCACCGGTGCCCCGGCCGCACGGCAGACGGCGACCGCCGCCACGGCGGCGTCCACGGTGCGCGGGACGACCACGCCGATCGGCACCTGCCGGTAGTTCGACGCGTCCTGGGCGTAGGCACTCAGGGTGCCCGCGTCGAACCTGACCTCGCCGTCCACCCGCTCGTCCAGCCCGGCCCGGAGCTTGCTGATATCCACGCCGGCAGGCGGCGTCATGACTTGCACCACTTATTCGCTCCTGTCGTCCGACGGGGTGCCCCGCTACCCGCCGGAATCCTTGCCTAACCACGTTGTGCGAGTTGCTTGCGCCGATGGCGGGCCGACGCGAGAATGCCTGTGCGGTTGTCCCGGCCGGGACAACCGCTTACTGGGTCCAGAGACGCGGCCCGCCCTTTCTTCTCGCATGGACGGGTGGTGACGGCGCGTGTCTGGTGACCGGACTGTGATCTGGGTTGGCCGGGTTGCGGTCATGGCACTCCCTGCCGAGGTCGACATCTCCAACGCCGGCCAGGTCCGCCAGGACCTGGCCGCAGTCGTCGCGCAGGACGCCTCACTGGTGGTCGCGGACATGAGTGCGACCACATTCTGCGACTCCGCGGGAGTGACAGCCCTGGTCCGTGCGGTACGGATGGCGAACGAGAGCGGGACCGGATTGCGGGTGGCCGCCAGTGCACCGGCGGTCACCCGGGTACTGGCTATCACCGGCGTGGACCGGCTGATCGAGGTCTACCCGAGCGTCGCGGCCGCCATGGCCGATCCCGGGACCGGGACGGCCGGCCAGGACAGCGCCACCCGCCCGGAGCCCCGGCTACCGCGCTAGTCCTCCTCGAACGCGTGCGGGTGCGGCGGCTCACCACTCACGCTGGTGACGATCGCGCTGGCGACGTCGCGCAGCTTGACATTGCTGTTCTGGGACGCGCCGCGGAGTACGTCGAACGCCGTGGCCTGGGTGCACCGCTGCTGGGCCATGATCACCCCGAGGGCCTGGTAGATCACCGCCCGCGAGGTCAGCGAGGAACGGAGCTGGTCGGTCAGCTCGGAGTACGACGCCAGCCGCAGCATCAGCGACAGCGCGCCGGACGCGTTCTGCGCCAGGTGCTCCGCATGGCGCACCTGCGCCGGGCCGAACGCGGCCACATCGCGCGCGTAGAGGTTCAGCGCGCCGACCGGCTTACCGTCCGCGACCAGCGGCAGCGCCAGGCAGGACCGGATCCCGCGGGCCTGGGCGGCGGCCTCGAACCGGGGCCACCGGGCCCGGCCGGCGGTGTCGTCGATGCTCACCTGGTCTCCGGACCGCATCGCGTGCAGGCACGGGCCGTCGTCAAGCTGGTACTGCACCTCGTCGATCTCCCCGGCCAGCGGGTCGCTGCAGGCCACCGTGGCCGGCCGCCCGGTGGACCGCATCGTCATCCCGCAGGACACCCCGTCGGTGACCAGGCGTGCCGCCAGCGTCGCCAGTTCCTGCAGGAACTGTTCCAGGGTCTGCGTGCCGAGCAGCGCCCGCTGCAACTCGGTGAGATCGCCCGCCACGTCCGCGCCGGGCCGGTTCACGTCGCTGGGCCCACCCATCGTCTCCGTCCGCCTTTCCGCCCCTCACGGCTCGAGATCCCCTACCCCGGGGGACGGATTGAAACTGCCGCGCCGTGGTAGTGCCGTCCGTTATGGATGCCAAACAGCTCGCCGGCGACCGGGTGGCAACCCGATGACGGACCGGGCGGCCGCCGGCGGGCCGGCGGTGACCGGAGTCACCGCGTCCGCCTACGTCATCCCCACCGACGCGCCCGAGGCGGACGGCACGCTCACCTGGGACGCCACCACGATGGTGCTCGCCACTGCCCGGGCGGGCGGGGCGGAGGGCATCGGCTGGAGCTACGCCGCCGCGGCGGCAGGGCAGGTCATCACCGACGTGCTGGCCGGGGTGGTCACCGGCCGCTGCGCGCTGGACGTGCCGGGCGCCTGCGAGGCGATGATCCGTGCGGTGCGCAACATCGGGCGGCCCGGGATCGCGGCGACGGCGATCTCCGCCGTGGACATCGCGCTGTGGGACCTGAAGGCGAAACTGCTCGGCTGCCCGCTGGCCGGCCTGCTCGGCCCGGCCCGGGCCAGCGTTCCCATCTACGGCAGCGGCGGGTTTACCAGCTACGACGCCGGCCAGGCCCGCGACCAGCTCGCCGGGTGGGTGGAGCGGGACCACATACCGCGGGTGAAGATCAAGATCGGCGAGAGCTGGGGCGGCAACGAGCACAGGGATATCGGCCGGGTGGCCCTCGCCCGGGAGGTGATCGGCCCGGGCACCGAACTGTATGTGGATGCCAACGGCGGCTACACGGCCGACCAGGCGGTCCGGGTCGCGGGCCGGATGGCCGATTACGGGGTGACCTGGTTCGAGGAGCCGGTGTCCAGCCAGGACCTGGCCGGGCTCGCGGCCGTGCGCCGCCAGGTGCTTCCCGACGTGGCGGCCGGCGAGTACAGCTGGTCACTCGCCGACTCGGCGCACCTCATCGCGGCGGGCGCGGTGGACTGCCTGCAGCTCGACGCGACCCGGTGCGGCGGCTTCACCGAGTTCCTCCGCGGCGCCGCCCTGGCGGCCGCGCACAACCTGCAGGTCTCCGCGCACTGCGCGCCGAACCTGCACGCGCACGCCGGCGTGGCCGTGCCTAACCTGCGCCACGTCGAGTACTTCCATGACCATCAGCGGATCGAGCGGCTGCTCTTCGACGGCGCCCTGGATCCCGGCGGCGGGACCCTGACCCCGGATCCGGACCGGCCCGGGCTCGGCATGTGCCTCAAAGAGGCCGACGCGGACAAGTACCGCCGGGGCTGACGGCCGGGATCAGCCCGGCGGCTCGCCGACCCGCAGCGCGAGCATCGTCACGTCGTCGCGCAGTTCACCCCGGCACAGGTCCAGCACCACGTCATGGACCCTGGACACCAGTACCGCTGCTGTCTCCCCGGCCAGCGCCGCCAGCTCGTCGGTGAGCCGCTCCTCGAACTGGACCAGGTCAGGGCCGCACGCGCTGGTCAGCCCGTCGGTGTACAGGAACAGCAGGTCACCCGGCTCCAGTTCGACCTCCTGGGCGGCCGGCTCGGCGTCGGGGAAGATGCCGAGCGGCAGCCCGCCCCCGTTCAGCACCTGGGTCCGGCCGTCGGGCCGCAGCAGTACCGGGCCGGGATGGCCGGCACTCGACAGCGACAGGTGCAGCCGCCCGTCGCGCCAGCTCAGGTGCCCCGCGTCCGCGGTGACGAACCGGCCGCCGAAAGCCTCGGTCAGCATGATGTCGTTGATGCCGCGCAGCACCGCCGTCGGATCGGTGTCCAGATGGGCCAGCGCCCGGATGGCGTGCCGCGCCGCCGCGGTTACCGCCGCGGTGTCCGGGCCCGTGCCGCACACGTCCCCGATCGCCACGCCCCACCCGTCCCGGGACGGGTAGACGTCGTAGAAGTCACCGCCGGCCTCGGTAGCGTTGGTCGCGGCCATGTGGGCGGCCGCGATCTCGGTGCCGGGGACCTGCCGAACCTGCCGGGGCAGCAGGCTGGTCTGCAGCGCGTCCGCGATCTCGACCCGGTGCCGGAACAGCCGGTCCACCCGGATCGCCAGGGCGAGCTGCTCCCCCAGCTCCTCCACCAGGCCCACGTCGGCGATCTCGAAGTGCGGGCGGCCCGCCCAGCGGGCCAGGGTCAGCACCCCGTAGGCGTGCTCGCCGTCGGTCAGCGGCACCGAGAGCACGGAGCTGGCACCCAGCAGCATGAGCAGCGGGATGCCATCCGGACCGTCGCCGAGCGCGCCCAGGTCCTCGGCGTGCGCGATAAGCAGTGTGCTGCCCGACTCGTGCACCTGGTACGGGCCGGACCCGGGCTCGGGATCCACCGCCGCCACCGCGTTGGCCAGCTTCGCCGACCGCTGGTCCTCGGGCCCGCTCACGTGGTGCCGCCGCAGCCGCTGGCCGTCCTCGACATCGACGATGACCCAGGCAGCCAGCTCCCGGGCGAGCAGCCGGGCGTAGCGCTGCAGCGTCACCGGCTCGCTGTAGGTGATGTTCTCCAGCAGGATTCTGGTGGCCGCCATCACCAGGTCCAGGCGGCGGGTCATCGCCTGGACAACCTCGGCGGCGGGCTCCGGCCGCTGACTGGCCCGCGGTTTCCCGCGGCGGCCGGCCGGTACGGGCCCGGCGCTTGTCACCGCTACCACCAGGTGAGCGGTATTGCCCTGAGTGCTGACCGGATGCACGGCGAGCACATGCTCCACCGTCCCGGTGGCGGTCAGCAGCCCGCAGCGGAACTGCCTGGTCTCCTCCTTCCGGGCCGCGGCGGCGAACTGGGTCGTCGCGGCCGGGCGGGATGGCAGGTCGATGAACGCCGTGAAGGCCTTGCCGGTCGCATACCCGGGGCCCGAGCCGAGCAGGTCGCCCGCCGCGGCGTTCACCCGCCGGACCGTGCCGTCCCCGCCGAGCAGGAACAACGGCACCGGCGCGTGCTGGAAGACCGCGTGCAGCAGCCTTCGTTCCGCGTGCGAAGCACCCGATGGGCCCTGGCCGCCCGTGCCGGGCCCGGTCTCATCGCCCCCGGCCGTGGCCAGCGCGGCAAGCGCGGCGTCCAGCTCGGCGAGCGCGGCCTCCAGCAGTGTTCCCGGGTCGGCGCCGGGAAGGGCGGCGGCCTGCCGGAGCGCGCCGTACCGGTCCTTGAGGCCGACGATCTCGCTGCCAGTACCGTGGCGGCCCGGCGATTGCTGCATTGGCGCCAATCTCCGCATCCCTGGATTCCGGTCCAGGGACCAGCGTAACCGGCCAGTAGCCCGCTGGCGCGGGGCCAAGGCAGGGAGCTGCGCCTTGATCAGGATTGGCTGGCCGCGGTTGTCTCGCCGGTCCCGGCCTGGCCAGCGGCGACCGCGGCGTCCACGCTGTCGTAGAGGGGCAGCCGGTCGGCGAGGCCGGTGATCCAGAGGGTCTTGGTGTAGCGGTACCGCGCGCCCGCGAGCGCCAGCGTCCCGCCGGCCGCGGTCAGCTGTTTCCAGTGGCCGACGATCACCGCGAGCGAGCCGGTGTCCATGAAGTCCACGGCGCTGAGGTCGATGATGATGTGGTCGTCGTCCCGGCGCATCTCGGCCAGGTACTCGTCGAACCGGCGGCTCGTCACGATATCGAGCTCGCCGCTGACCGCGACCACCGCGAACCCGTCCCGCCGCTGCGAGGAGATGCGGATCCCTTCCACCTACACCCCCCGGACATCGGCCCAAGACAGGTGACGACTGCCTCATCGTAATCTCAATTCGGCCGCACCGGGGAAAGCCGGTTGCATGATTGACGGCCCGTGGGGAAGCAGCCCAGGAATAGGTGTCCGGTCACGCACGCCAAGGAGGCCACCGTGTCGGTCGGGGGTCGCGCTGCCGCTCGCGCTGACCTGAGCCCGTATGCACGGAGGGCGCCACCGGGCCGGACACCACAGGGACCCGGGGGAAGCATGCGGAACGCCCGGGACGCGCCGGGCGGCGCGGCGGTCAGCCGTACCACCGGCAACGAGGGCCTGACCCACTTCGCCTACCTCTACGACGACGAGCGCGACTACCTGTCCTACCTGTCGGCGTTCGCCGGTACCGGCCTGCGGAACGCCGAACCGGTGTTCGTCGCGGTACCCGGGCACCGGGCCGCGCTGCTGCGCGAGCGCCTGGGTGCCGAGTCCCCCCTGGTGCGCTATGGCGCGATGACAGAGACCGGCCGCAACCCGGCCCGGCTCATCCCGGAGCTGCGGGCGTTCCTGGACGAGCACCAGGGGCGCCGGGTCCGTTACGTCGGCGAGTCCATCTGGCCGGGCCGGTCGGATCCGGAGTTGTGCGAGGCCACCAGGCACGAGGCGCTCATGAACGTGGCGTTCGCCACGGCGGCGGTCACCATCGTGTGCCCGTACGACGTGCGCCGCCTGGCCACGTCCGTCGTCGGCGGGGCAGGGAGCACCCACCCGGTGATCGTGCGGAACGGGCGGACCCAGTCCGCCGTCGGCTACACCGGCCGGGGCATGGTGCCCGAGGAATGCGAGAACCCGCTGCCCGCGCCGCCTGCCGATGCCGAGGTCCTCGGGTACGAGACCAGCCTGCGCGAGGTCCGGCGCCTGGTGACCGGCTACGGCACCGCCCTGGGCATGGCCGCCGAGCGGATCACCAACCTGGTGATCGCGGCCGGTGAGATCACCGCGAACACGCTGCGGCACACCGGGGCGGGCGGGACGTTCTGGGTCTGGCACACCGGTGCGGAGGTCATCTGCCAGGTGCAGGACCAGGGTTGGATCTCCGACCCGCTGGCCGGGCGGCGGCGCCGCGCCCCCGAGGACTCCGGGCATGGCCTGTGGGTGGTCAACCAGGTGTGCGATCTGGTGGAGATCAGGTCCAGTGAGGCGGCGGGCACCGTCATCCGGCTGCACATGCGGCGGGCGGGCGCCTGAGCCCACGGCAGGCGGCGTCCGGGCGGCCAGACCACCTGCCGCGGGCAGCCGGAGGCCTTGGGTTAGCTGGCCGGCCCGCTCCGGGGCGCGGGCACGGCGGACCGGGGATCCGCGGTGGCGGCATCAGGCTCACGCTCGGCCGTCTGTGCCCCGGGCGCCTGTGGTGTCCCGGACACCGGTGCTCTGGACGCCGTGTCTTCGGCCTGCCGGGCCACGGGCGCGGGCTGCGCCGCGGCCGGCTGGCCGAGCAGGTCGCCGAACAGGGCACGGTAGTGCAGCATCGCCAGCCGCAGGTCTTCTGTCGAGGCCGCGCCGGCCTCGGCCCGCAGGCTGACCTGGTGCGCCTGCCGGTAGTGGTCCAGCGTGTTCGCGTGCGCCACGGACAAATCAGCCAGGATCTGGTCGTAGTCCTCGGTCGGGTAGCCCCGGTCCTTCATCACCGAGGTGACCAGCAGTCCTGCCTGGGTGACCGCCTGCTGCGGCTGATCCACGAATTGCTCCTGGATGGCGGCCCACTCCCCGGCGTACTTGGCCCGGGCCGTCTCGTCCAGGGGATGGATGTCGAGGCTGCGGACCCGCCGTTCGCGTTCCGCCAGCTCGGCGCCGGCCTTGCGGTGGCTCTGCATCTCGCCGACCACGCGGTCGTACTCCGGGCCGAAGCGCTGCTGGAGCTTGCGGCGGCGCGCCATGGACGCCGCGCCAATGACCAGGAGCACCACGGCAACGGCCACGATGATGGCGGCAATCGCTCCGGCTGACATGGGAGCCCTCCTGTTGACGGGGTTTCGGTATCGCAACCGACTGCCCTCGGCAGGAGGATCCAAACCCGGGCCGGGACATCATCCCCGGGCCGGGCCGCCGCCGACCAGGGCCGCACCGGCCAGGAAGGCACACCCGGGAACGGTCAGCGGGGCAGTTCCACCACGGTGATGAAGAAGTTGTCGATCTGGCGGATCACGTCCATGAACCGCTCGAAGTCGACCGGCTTGCTGACGTAGGCGTTGGCGTGCAGGGCGTAGCTGCGCAGGATGTCCTCGTCCGCCTGGGAGGTGGTCAGGATCACCACGGGGATGACCCGTAGCGCCGGGTCTTCTTTCAGCTCGGCGAGCACCTCCAGGCCGTCCCGGCGGGGCAGGTTGAGGTCGAGCAGGATCAGGCCGGGCCGCGGCGCGCCGACGTACTCCCCCGTCTGGTGCAGGAACTGCAGCGCCTGCTCGCCGTCGTTCACCACGTGCAGGGTGTTGCGGATCCTGTGGTGCTCGAAAGCCTCCCGCGTCATCAGCACGTCGCCCGGGTCGTCCTCGACGAGCAGTACGTCGACCACCTGGCCGGTGCGGCCGTCACTCTTCGGCATCCTCGTCCTCCGGGAGCGCTGGCAGGGTGAACCAGAAACGGGCCCCGGCCGTGACCGTCGTGTCGAGCCAGATCCGGCCGCCGTGATACTCGATGATCTTCCTTACCATGGCCAGGCCGATCCCGGTGCCCGGATAGGTCGCCTTGTCGTGCAGCCGCTGGAAGATCACGAAGATCCGCTCGGCGTACCCGGGCTCGATGCCGATCCCGTTGTCGCCGAACGAGAACAGCCAGAACTCGCCGTCCCTGCGGGCCGAGACGGTGACCCGGGGCGGCTCGTCGGCGCGGAACTTCAGCGCGTTGCTGATCAGGTTCTGGAACACGGCGGTGAGCAGCGACGCCTCTCCCAGTACCACAGGCAGCTCGCCCACCTCGATGGTCGCCTGCGTGCGCCGCACGTCGGCGGCCAGGTTCGCCCACGCCTGGGCGAGCAGCACCGCGCAGGAGACCGGCTCCCGGCGCTGTGCGGCCCGCCCCACCCGGCTGAACGCGAGCAGGTCGTTGATCAGCTCCTGCATCCGCTTGGCGCCGTCCACCGCGTGCTCGATGTACTCGTCGGCCTTGGCGTCCAGCCGCCCCGCGTAGCGGCGCTGCAGCAACTGGCAGAAGCTGGCCACCTTGCGCAGTGGTTCCTGCAGGTCGTGCGAGGCGACGTAGGCGAACTGCTCGAGTTCTGAGTTGGACCGCTGCAGGTCCTCGGTCCTGGCCTCCAGGGCCGCGTGCGCGGCCTGCAGCGCGGACAGTTCCGCCAGGATGCGCTCCCGCATCCGGTTCACGTCCAGCCCCACGGCCCGCATCTCCGCGGGCCCGCCGGGTTCCACCTGGTGCTCGAAGTCGCCCTCGGCCACCTGGCTGGCGTCGGCGGCGAGCCGGGACAGCGGCAAGATCGCGGACCGCCACAGGCCGAACCCCAGCACGAGCACCGTGGCCAGCAGCGCGACCGCGATCACGATGAGGGTCGCGTCCAG
>WNGR01000396.1_pt1 | contig 47140 bp, 37 predicted proteins | sample 5407581 | NCBI WGS metagenome assembly WNGR01 (sample SAMN13153383, study PRJNA577476) | soil metagenome | isolation source: 80 cm soil or saprolite under Garry oak tree replicate 2 | place: USA:California | collected 2016-06-15 | reverse complement strand
CATTAAGAAAAGCGGCAGAGTTAAAAGTAATAGGTTGGGTTAAAGAAAAAACCTTGGCTTTAAAGAGTGTTTAATTTTAAAGGAAGTAATAGGTTCGGAAGTAGGTAGTAGGGGAGATTAAGCGATATTGTTGTGTTATTAAAAACTCAGCGGGGTTACCATTAACAACTAGCTTATCTAATTCCTGCTGCCGATACCCGACCTCCTTTTGGCATGTTAACATGCCAAAATCACGAACGTTTAATACTAACCATGCTATTCTCTTGCGAGTACGTGTCAAGATGGGTATTGAGATGAGTGTTAGTTATATTGATCTCTCCCAGTAATATAATAGAATAGCTGAGCAGGAAAATTACAAACATACGTAGTGTAGGCGAATATTCTGGCGTGACAGAGTAGTTAGTAGAGATAAAGATGGGTGGGGGTTAAAGGGCGGGAAGCCCTGTACGTGTACAATCTGGAAGGCCTGGTTTAGTAAAGAAGTAGCTGTGCGTGTTAATTCCAAATGGATGAATTTACGCCGTTTGATCAGCGCGACCAACACGCGCTTACAACAAGATGTAAAGATTTAGTGTAGCTACAAACACAAGAAGGTCCTTTGTTGATGCTAGGTGATCTCTGGTATTTTTATGTTATTATACAAGACGTTTAGGCATATTAGTATGCCGAAACATTCGCCCTATTCTCTATCTCTGCGAAACATAGTTCAAAAACCGCCAAGCAATTATCTAGCAGTCCTCCAAAACGGGTGCTCTCCGCTACGAATCCACCTCCATCATATCCACATTCTCCACTTCCGCAGCCTCTAATTCCTTGGCATCCTTAAGCAGGCTATCCATGAATATCTTGCCAGTGGTCTTGATCTCCCGGACCCTGAGAGGTTGACCAATAATTAACGGTTGATAGATGATATCGTCAACAATTTGGCAGAGTTCTCGTAGGACGGGTGCGTTTTGGTTCAGGATCGGATAGACCTCGGCCAAGACCAGAGCATTGAAATTTTGTAGACTTGCAGCCATTAGTACTATGCTTGTTTACCAGGTGTTAACTTACTAGCGAAGCCCGCCTGTGGGTATTACTGGAACGATTCCAGTGCCGAATTCGTCCACCAATGTTTGGACAACCTTCCCGCTTTGTACTTTATTGGAGAGTATAGTTTGAGTGTATCCAAGCTTGTCACAGATATATTTATTGACGGCAGTCTTCCAGCCTTGTCCAATATCAGTACCATAGCCCTGACTCTCAAATTCCTCCAGCAGCCTCTTCTTCTTTTCCTTCCCCATCGCAGTTGGCTTTTCGGTGGATACCTCAACAATGAGCTTCATATAAGCTTCAGCTAGATCCTTAAGCATGTGAAGATGGTAGATTTGCTGGATGATGCTATTGTTTGGTCTACTGGCCCTAGTGACAGCTCCCATAGTCGTAAAAAAGTGCTTAAGGGTGGCATGCTTCGTGTTCTTTGCTGCCTCGTCGGCTCTCTCAGAAAGTCCTTTATCCGGTTCACCGTCGTCATGCTCGTTGTATGACCGCACAAGCGAAGAGAGGCGATTATAGGCTGGCTTGCCCATGACTTGGTTGAAGAAGAAGTTCGTAATATCAATGGCTTCCTCTTCCGTAATCTTCTTGATGATCTTTTTGTTGTTCTTCTTCATCTTGACTGTTAGACCGTGAACTGCTGCAAAGAAATTGTCTCTTGCAGCAGTGATGCTGTCAACGTTCCAGTCATTAGAAATATCTAGCGTAATTGGAAGAAGTTTATTCTCTTTTGCCTGGGAGACTTTTGTGGTAGCTTTTTTTGTGTTTGAATCCCAAGCTTCTTGTTCTGCTGAGGCATCCCCTCTGTGTTCGGCTTCCTCTTCTTGTTCTGCTGACGCATCACCTACGTGTTCGGCTTCCTTTTCTTGTTTTGCTGACGCCTCGCCCTCATGTCCATCTCGTTTCTTGGCTTCCTTAAAGAAATTTGGAATGTCATCATCCACATTATCGTCAACTTCATCTTCCACTTCATCCTCAGCGGAATCATCATGCCCACTACCAAGATAGTTCTCATCATCGGCTTCGGCCTCCTCCGTATCTTCTAGCTTCTCCTCAATTCCGTTAAGATACCTATCAATCATTTGAATTATAATGTTAAATTGCGCAGGATCATCTTGAGCTTGAAGGACCTTGTCTATGCGGCTGATTTGCTGAGGATATGTTAGCAGGCATGTTTAGTCTAGTAAATTGAAAAACCTTACTTTGAGTACAGCATTCTTAACAGCTGGCGATGCCGGTACCTTGAGCGGAATAGACTTGTTTTTCGGGGTAACTGGATCTGCCATTACGAAGAGCGGCAGGGTTGAAAGTGATGGGCTGGCTTAAGGAAATAACCTTAGCTTTTAAGGAAGCAACGGGTTTGGAAGTAGGTAGTGGGGAGAAGAAGTAAGTGGTGAGGGAATTGAGCGATGTTGTGAAAACTCTGAGCGGTTTCCTTGACAACTCGCGACTTGCTTTCGGCATGTTGACATGCCGAAACTTTTTATTCACCAATGCCATTTCGATTCCCTACAGGAAGCAATTAATGCAAGCTTTTTAGTCTAATGGTAAATGCCATGCTGTGCTTGTACAATGTGTGTGAGGATCCTAACATTATATAGTGCCATATGGTTAAAATGCATTCTTCTTGCTCGTTGGTTTTCTTTGATAGTTGTTGCATTATTATATAGAGGTCCACAGACATATTGAAAAGGTCGCTCGCGTTTAATCCCCCCTTGTTGACCAAAATTGATTTATTTTACTACCCTATTTCAGTCGCGTACCTCCTTAAAGTTCAAGAACCTATTAGAATTGCATTTAACCTAATTGAAGAGATAATGCCTCTAAGCAATAAGTGAATTTCCTATATAAAACTACAGTAAGTGAGGTATGCGCGTTGTGCAATCGGCGACCCAGCAATCAGTTGCGACTATAAACCTGGATTTTCACCGGCCAACGATATAGAAGCGCCATAGAAGGTTCCCCTATAATACTGTTCTCGAGCGAAGCTTCGCTAGATGTTCTGCCTCGATTATTTTAAAAAGCGTTGCGTCCCCTTGACGTCACTCTGCGTTAAATATGGCGGCCACTACGTTGTAAGTGTTGTGGGAAACTCGGCCGTTTCGTTAATAACTCGTGACTTGGTTTCGGCATGTTGACATGCCAAACCTTTTTTAAATCTTTTTTTTTTTAAACCAATGCCACTTTAATTCCCTAATAGGGAGCAATTAATGCAAGTTCTATAGTCCAATGGTGAAACTGGGGTGCTATAATATAGTGCTCTTACCAATATTTAATATTAGTTGGTGCTGTCGCGCCCCTATGGCAGGCGTGTCAGTGCTGACAAATAATAGCAGAAGCGAAGCGAGTATAAAAGGAAAATTGGCGTCTCCTAATGCATTACGCCTGAGCTAAAATTGATGCAGCTATAGGTATTTATCAAATCTTTTATCAAATCTTTTACCAAATTCTCTACCACCTTAAATGTCCATTAATTGCCCCGCAATACCTCAACGTTCGCCCTTGTGGCTGAACCACGCAATAATAACAAAACTAGTCCCTTTTGTGTAAAATCTCTCCGTCCGCCGCGCTACGGTAACCGCGCAATAAGGAAACTAAACTTAATGTCGTAATTTAACACTTTATTTGTTTATACGTACACGCCAACCACGCCAAATAAAAACCAAAACTGAACCCCTTTTTCGTCGCCTTTTATTCATCCCCTTTAATAAAACAACTTTCCATCTCTTCTGCACTCTCGAGCCTCTTTCAATTAAAAAGACAAATGGCTCCAACCGATCGGGATATTCCATAACGTTAAAAAACGCGCGAATAGCTATACGCTCCTCTCTACACTCCTCCAACTATAACTTCTTGCTTTATAACGAAGCTTATCGCACAGTCATCTGCCTTGGCCGCGGTTGCGCCCTTCCTAATCGCTCAGCTCTTTGCACCACTCTACAGCGTCATCTTACTAGAATACTCCGTACGCCCGCTCCGCTGGCCCGTTGGTGGATTGTCGATGCTGTCCGGGACCGTCCTTGCATCTCTCTGGCCGATTTGCATCCTTTGCCCGACTACTCCGCATCCTTAGTCGATCTGCCTTTGCAGTTGGGTCTTGCTTGCAGTCACTGCTCTTATCATACGACCGGCGCTAAGGCTGCGCACTCGCATTAGCAGTGTAAACATCACTCGAATTACAATCGCCACGGTCTGCAGTTTCGTATAGTTGCTGTGCAGTGCTGGACTAGGCCTGCCGATCCCGCTACCTGGATTATCTCCGCACCTGTCCCCGATGCCCTTCCCCATTCCGTTGTTGCCGAACTTTCTTAGCCACAGACGCAGACGCGGATCTCTCTGGACCAGCTCGCCCAACGGATGCAGCTCTACAACCAGCAGCGCAGGGAGGAATTCTGTCACGTGCGTTTAACCGCCCTTAGGAGCTCCTCCTCTCCTAGTCCCTCTTCCTGTTCATGCAGCTCTGCTCGCGGGCGGCGAGCTCCTAGTCTTGCACCCGTTAATAGCGGCAGTTTCCCCTCCTCGGCGGATGGTCGGCGGCCACGTAGCTATAGGTCCGACTCCCCGAGTCAGGCTGATAACTTGGATCCGGACCCGTCATCCTCTTCTGACGCAGGGACCTTATTATGTTCCGACTCGGATTACCGAGAGGATAGTCTTTCGATCACTTTCGATAGCGACCTTGAGGTTAATGCGGTTGACAGCAACTATAGCATAGAGCCTGCTACATCTGGTTGCCGTCCCTCCCCTTCTCCCTCGGCCAGGGGTTTGATCGGATTCAGCCACTGTCAGTCAACGCTGAGCTGCAACTCTCACTCGAAGCCGAACACCGGCGGCTTATGCAAGCCGACCAGCAAGTCGACCCATTGAATCTTCCCCCGGATCAACCTACCGTCTGGCTTAATCAAACCGGCTGGCATGTGCATTTTGGCAGGTGTTCCCTCCAGCACATCATTTTAACCAGTCAGCAGCCGTCTCGCCGATACTGCATGTCGGAAATTGGCTCCGATGACTATATCATCCGGGATCTATATGCCGAGAAAATATTACAGATATTCCCAGAGAACACCGAGCGACGGCTGCTCCTGCTGATGCGTAAGACGAAGCAGATGTTTACTCGTTGCCTCGCAGCTTTTCACACAACCTTGGAGCCTCTGCTCCGCTGGCTCGGCAACTGGAACCTAGACAGGCCCTGGAAGAGACCGGTGCGCGACATTCAACCGGCTGCGCGGCGGCGTTACATCAGTGTATGTCAGCAGTTCCTCTGCTATGTTTTCCGCATCTTCAGTCTTGATTCTAAGCGGAACGCCTTGACGGGTACAATCTGCCACTGTCCCAAAGGCATCAGAATGTCATGGCCAAATTTGGACCGCCGTGGGAGCTGAGCTGGAGGACCTGGGCGATCGGATCGACCATGGCAGATTTAAAATTAGTGCTGCAGAGCACCTCTCTGACTTGGGGCTGCGGCCGAACCCTTGAGGAGGTCGTTCACTTGCGTAGCTTTGCCCGGGCAACCCTAGAGAACGAGCCTTATCGGGGCCTCCTGATCTGGGAGGAAGACGGCCAAGTTCTCCGTCTAGGTTCTCTTGTCTTAAACATGGATAACTTCGCCGCTACATCTATGCCGTCCTTACGCAACTAGAGGAGTCAGCTCGCGATATTCTTCGAGTTTTCTGGGCTGCCATACCTAAGCTTGGTAGCCTCTAGGATGACTGGAGATGCCTTAATAAAGGTTACTTTTTTCTCCGTGATCCGTGCAACAACAAGTTAGAGGAACATTGGATGGAGCTGGTTCGCTTCTATCAGACTCTCCGACTTGGCGGGAGCACCTCCTACCCTCGCCTCTTCATCCGTTCAGGGCAGCAGTGGAGCCGGACCGCTTGCGTTCGTTGGTTGCAGGATGAGAAGGAGTATCTGCATTTGTTGTTGCTCGCTGCCCATCTTACCTCTGGTATGCCCGCCTGTGCCACTGAGATAGGTTTCCTCAAACACTGCAATAGCAGCTTTGTCTGACGCAGCATTTACCTTTATAAGGGATCCTTGTCAGCATGGATAACTACACCAAGACTCGCGCTATGATTGGCGATAACCGACATATGCTGCGGTTTTTGCCCGCTGTTACCTCCCACATCATGGCCATCCATATGATTTATATCCGCCCGTTCGCCCGATACCTAGATAATCCGCGGTGTCGGTTGCTGCCGCTCAGCATCTTCCTTGATAAGGTACCGCAGACGTGCAGACGTAAGAGTACGTCATGTAACCGCTGTAGAGAGCTAGGCATTTTGGTTGGCGCTGATGAGATTGAGCTGGCGGCGGCCAGTGAATCAAGGGAGGATAGTGTAGGAATGTTGGAAGGGGCGGACGAGTCTGAGAGTTCCAGCAACGCAGAGGACTTGGAGGTAGGAAGTCGGCTGCTAAAGCAGCATGTGCGTGACTAAGAGTGTTGCTTGCAATGGTATTATTGCCAACTTAAAGCTGCTCAAAGGCAGCTGCTTGCTCTGCTAGTTGGTGGACTCGCTGGATCCGAGCACATTGGAAACGGTACGGGGAGTAGACCATGCGTTGGAGAAGTGTCGGACGGTAGGCGAGTGGAGGTTCTTTAACTTTAAATGTATGGCTATAGAAGAGGGTCAGCGGCGGTTTTCTAAGGGACAGAGGCGACATAAGGGCTGGCTGTCAACATACACTTTATGCTTTAAGTGTGAGAACCCGCGGACAATCTGCCTAATGCAGGGTGAAGGTAAGTGTGAATATGCTGATACATTAATGTTGGCTTATTAGGGCGCGTATCAGCGGGAGATATAGCTTGGGCAAGTTCTAAAATAGCTAGCAGGACGTGATTTCCAAGATGAGCTTGAATATATGCTTTTTGAGATCATACGCCTTCTCTCCACCGTACCGTGGGTGGAATTGTTTTTAGTAGGCGAAATTTTGCGACTTTGGAGGCGAGGTGGATTTTTTTTCCAAGTCAAAGGCACCGTGGGTGTGATTTCGGCGGGGCCTATAGCTACGCGTCGACTGCATCTACCGATTTAGCATTCCAAAATTCTAGTCGCAATATGATGGGGAATGACGAGGTTGGTTTGATTTCAAATTACCGATCCATCGACCGCCTCACATGCGCTAAAAAAGCAGTGCCATACTGAGCCTTGGTGGGTTAGCAGCGCAGACCGCGCAATTCTAGGGTATATCCGGTTACAAATCGGCTCCATATCATACGCTATTGCATCTATGGAGTTGCCAACTTTGCAACACAACATGAAAAGTGAAGTTCTGCTCGTGCGTAGTGCATTGGTCTACACTGTGACGAGAATAATTCATGTTAATTAGGTAGTCTTTTGGTTTGGAAACATGTTGAAACCACGACTGTTATTCAAAAGTTGCTTAGGTTTGCCAAGACAGCCACCGATTCCGACTTCTTATATTTAGAATGCATGCTATTATCTTTCCCGCTTCTAATCTGCCTGCTTCATCCGGCGCAGTTTCTTCGGTCTAACGCTTGGTGATAGTGACTCTACCTGATCTTTTTGCTTTCTCTTGGGCTTGGATGGAGAAGGACTGGCAGCAATTAGCTGGTCCACCTGCTTCTTAAGCTCCATGATATTGTTGTGGTCCTTTTGTACGGCAGACTTCTTGTTAAGCCCCGTGTGACTATCTGACTTCTTCGCTAAGACGGGCTTTTGGTCTTCAGTGTGACCTTTAGACTGCAGGTCCGCGCCTTTCAAATCAGCCTCCGGGCTATAGAGAACTGACAGGGTATTAGTATAAAGCGCAGGCATCTATAATCGTGTGACTTACTATCATTAATGACCTTGAGGACGGCCCGCTTCTCAAATCCCATTAGCGTCTCTATGGCGAGTTTAACCTAGTATAGGTTAATAGAATGAGGGTGATTTGTCTAAATAAAGTAATAACGCTTACTTGTATTTCTGTGCGGACTTTCTTCTCGCTTTCCTCCTCCTTGTCGTCACGTTCCGGAAAAAGTGCTACAATAGTATTAGCATTATTCTAAATTAGCATCGCAGGTGTAATACTCACCATCCCTAATCACATTGAGCACATGATGGCCACCATATTGAAATAAATCTTCAGCATAGAGCTTCAACTGTTACTGATTAGTGTAACGAACCCGATGTATTATAGCGATGCTGCGCGCTTACCACCTCCTTTGCCCGTTCGAGTTTATCATAGCCTCCCATTGCATTAAGGTGTTTTGTGCCGTTTTTCAGCTAGTCGGACAAAATAGTGAGGAAAATAGAAGGCGGGAGCCTCCTTTAAAGTACTTTGGTTTTGCTGTTTGTTTGTTGGAAGATGGTTGGCGTTGGTCGCGTTGTAGAGGGTTGTTTTGATTTCGGCATATTGTCATGTCAAAAGCACGTCAGCTTTGGCTAGGCTCTTTTTAGTTAGCCCGCCCTGCCTGTCTTCTGTAGCGTTAAAAGGTACAAGCATGTTTTTAGTATATTTTTATGCCAGAATTTGTCAATTATCTACCTTTAGCTTGTGTATAGTTTACATGCGCAATTGCATAGAAAGTGAATGGCTAAGTTCTATTTCTTAGCTTATATTGGCTTTCTATGTAATCCGGCCTAGAAACCGCTTCCCCACAACACTCTATAAGCTGGAATGCCTTTCAAGCCTTTACCTGGCCAGACCGATTACCGACTAATCTCGGCTTTCGTTTCTTGCCCGTCCCAGAGGAAGACGTCTTACTGGTCACTGGTGAACGTCCCTTCTCCTGCTTCTAGGTAACGGCCTTCTGATTTTTGCGGGAGCATCAAGTTTGGAAGGACTACTCTGGTTCACTGAATCCGCAAGTTTATCGATACTGGCAATATATTCGCTGGCCGTATTATTCTTGGTAACCTTGGTTAATGCTCCAGTATTTATCGGGATTGCATCTTGCTTTGGCTCAGCTAGTGTATTATACTCGTCGGACCCCGTATTGGAATCTGCCTCAGACCCAGCTGTTAATTTATGCGGTGTAATATTGTAACCCCCATTCTCTTCGATGTCGATATCCTCATTCTCTTTGGCGTTGATATCCTTATTCTCTTCAGCATCAATGTCCTCATCCTCTTCGGTGTTCATGTCCTCATCCTCTTCGGTGTTCATATCCTCATCCTCTTCGGTGTTCATATCCTCATCCTCTTCGGTGTTCGTATCCTCATTCCCTTTGGCGGTCATATCCTTATTCCCTTTAATGTTACGGTCTCCATTGTCGCTGAAGTCTTCGTGACCCTTTTCGGCTATAAGAGGCCCACGGTCCTTTGTGTTTGTGGTTTCTTTATCCACCTTTTCGCTGAAGAGAGCTAACAAGATATTAATATTGCAACACTAATACAATGGCTGTATCACTTGCCGTCATTGATCGCGTTAAGGACGGTCCGTTTGTCATATTTTAACAAGGCTTCGGCAGCAAGCGTCATCTAGTATACATTAGCCATGTACCAAAGCCGATTCGTCTTACTAATGTTATATCCCTTACCTGTTTCTTAGCATTGAGAAACCCTTTAGTGGGTTCCTTGAAGTATATTGACTTGTCTGGGTACATAGCTAGAGGGTATTACTATCGTTCTGATACTATAAATTTGTAGGACCTACCCTGGGTAATCCCGTAAAGGACAGTCCGCCCGCCGAATTCCATCGTCTCCTCGACAGAAAGCTTCAGCTGCTATCGGTTAGTGGTACAAAACCTGATCAGTCCTAGGGATATTATATGCTTACCTGCTCCTTTGCTCGGTCCCCCATCGCATTAAAGCGTTTTGGTATGGCAAGGAGAGTGGTATATGTGAGCCTTCTTTGAGGTAGTTGTTTTGGTTGCTGCGAACAAATAGAGAAGAGTGGATTTTTTGAAAGTGTGGTCGCGTTGTTTTGATTGCCCTACAAAAACAAGCTAACAAACTTTAGTGGGGCTGCCGCTAACAATCCTTCTGGCATGATGTCATGCCAAAACCATTTCCTACAAATGCTATAAGAAGGGCAATGACATGATATTAGAATACGGACATCGTTGTAAATTATTCTAACACACATAATTAGGCTATGGAAGTTTAGCTCTCTGGCGGCTTTAAAACGCCAATAGCATAATGGCTTTAATCCAAAAGGCTTCACGACATGGGTATAAAAAATAAAGGATAGTTCTGCTCATGTGCATTATGTTTGTCTACACTATGATGAGAATAATTTATGTTAATTAGGTAGTCTTTTGGTATGTAAACATGTCGAAACCACGACTGTTATCCAAAAGTTGCTTAAGTTCACTTAGACAGCTACCTGGGTATTTAGAGTCCACCGATTCTGATTTCTCACATTCAGAATGCGTGCTATTATCTTTCCCGCTTCTAATCTATCTGCTTCCTCCGGCGCAGTTTCTTCGGCCTAACGCTTGGTGATAGTAATTCTACCTGACCATTTTGCTTTCTCTTGGGCTTAGCTGGAGAAGGACTGGCAGTAGTTACCTTTTTCTCAAGCTCTACGAGATCAATTGTCTTCGCTGGTACGACATTCTTTTTATTAAGCCCAGTCTGGCTATCTGGCTTCTTCCTTAATGCGAGCTTTTTAGCTTTAGTGGCTTCGGATTGTAGGCTCGTGCTTTCCAAGTCAGCCTCTGGGTTGTAGAGAACTGACAGGGTATTAGCATAAAGTGCAGACATCTGTAATCGTGTGACTTACTATTATTGACAACTTCAAGAACGGCCCGCTTCTCAAATTCCATTAGGGTCTCTGCAGTAAGTTTAACCTAGTATGGGTTAGTAGAACGAGAGTGATTTGTCTGAGCAATGACTTCTACTTTTGCTTGTGCCCGAAACTTTTCCCTGTTGTACTTCTCCTCCTCATCGCCGTTGAGCTCCGGAAAAAGAACTACAAGAATATTAGCGTTATTTTATCGCAGTAACGAAATATGTGGAACTTACCATTCGTAATAACGTCGAGCACATGACGACCACCATATTGAAATAAGTCTTCGGTAGCAAGCGTCAGCTGTTGTTGGTTAGTGGAACGAACCCAATCTGTTCATTATGCTGCGCACTTACTACCTGCTTTGCCGCTTCAAGCTTACGGTCTCCCATTTTTATGTGCCTAGTTAGTGGGCGATTGCAGTGAGGAGAATATAAAGCGCGAGCCTTCTTTAAAGCATTGGTTTTGCTGCTGTTAAGTAGAGTAGAGGAGAAGAGTGGAAGTTTTAGGAGGACAGTTGGCGTTGGTCGTGTTGCAGAGGGCAATGTTTTGATTTTAGCATGGTTGTCATGTCAAAAGCATGTTAGCTTTGGCTAGACTCTTTCTAATTTAGCGCGCCCGGCTGTCCTCCGCGACCTCAAAAGGTATAGACATATTTTTGGTTCCTATGTGTCGGACCGGAACTCTTAGGTCAGGAATGAACTCGTGTAAAGATTAATCTACGAAAAAAATGATGCTATATATACACGGTGGATAAATCATAAGCATCCCAACCCTAATAGAGGAGTGATCTGCACTAGGTCGACACTATGCTATAATTTATCAATTAACTACCTTTTGCTTATGCACGATGTTCTGAAATGTACGGCGTTCTAAAAGGCATGTCATAAGTGCTCGGAAAGTGAATGGCTAGGTTCTATTTTTGAGCTTAATGTTGGCCTTCTATATAATCTGGCTTAGGAACCAATTCCCTACGACAATTCCAAAGCTACAAATGCCTTTCAAAGCCCTAACCTAGCCCAATTCAGCAAATCGCAGCATTTGCTTTGTTTCCTTCCCTTGGCGTAACATCATGCAGGTTTCTTTGCAATTGAGCCCGTCGCAAATATTCCTAAAGCAGGGCACTTTTTTTTGTGCATGACGGGCGAGGAATTGGTTGATACCAAATCTACAATTGGTGGACTAGTGCTCCCAAGGCTATGACACTTTCTCTTACCCTTTGTGACAACTGTGCCGGGTGCCTTTGGTGTAGTCGCAACATGGTTTGTGACCTCTTCCATGGCTGCTGGCTTATTGTCGGTTTCGCTTGGTTTCGTTTCATTTGGCTCGGCTAGTGTACGAGAATCGTCCGACCTTACATCGGAATATACCTTAACCTCATTTTTTGACTCGTCCGATTTGGTGTCATGGTCTTTGACATCTTCGCTGCCACGGCATTTTGGACTTATAACGCGCCAAGGTACTTCGAAACTTTCGTCCTCAGCTGTTGTATGCCCCTCGGTGCTCATGTTTGGGTTCGATGTCGTATTTTGGTCTGGCCCAGCTACTATCTTAAATTTGTCGGACCCCGTATTGCAGTCTAGTCCATACTTGTTGGAACTCATGTCGCATTCTAGTCCATATTTGGTGGAACCCATATCGCATTCTGGCCCAGACTCGTCGGATGTCGTATCGCATTCTAGCGTAGACTTGTTGGAGCCCATATTGCAATCCATTTCAGGCTGGCCAGCTAACTCACCCGACCTAAACACAGCTCCTTTATATTTGGCGGCATTAAGTTCGCATTCGGCACCAATGTCGTCTTCCCCTTCAAAGTCTCCGTCGTTATCCCCGGCCACCGGGCAGGCTTTTTCGTCGGACTGTTTGCCGCAGATAACTAGGGATAATATTAGCGCTAGAACACAGAGGTAGCGGCTGTGTGACTTGCCATCGTTAACTACCTCAAGGACAGCCCGTTTGTCATATTCTAAAAGCGCTTGAACGGCGAGTTTGGTCTAGTAAGGCTTAGCTATAAATCAAAACCAATTTAAGCTAATAACGTGATCACACTTACTTGTTGCTCTGCGAGTCGTCGCTGCCGAGTATTTTGAATAAAATACGTATTCCCCTCTGGAAAGAATGCTATAAAAGGCGGTAGCATTGATCTAAAACGGTTGCGAGTACACGCAGCTTACCTTCGCCGACTACACTAAGAACAGAGCAGCCACCATAGGTTAGGAACGCTTCAAGACTGAGGTGTAGCTATTGCCAATCAGTAACTTGGGTTAATCTCAATTGCTAATGCCGCGCGCTCACCATTTCCCTTGCCCGTTTGACTGCAAGGTCTTCTATTGCATTAGGAGATTCTAATGAGTCGTCCAGGGCACTCTGAAATTCCCTGCCACGAACTCGCCCGCTGGGCTTTGATGTGGCTTTGATAGAAACGTCTAGCTGTTGTCGATCAGCACAACGAAGCTAGTATGCTTTAGTGATGCGGCGTGCTTACCTGCTGCTCTTTCGGATGTTCAGTTCTAGAGCATTCCATTGCATTGGAAGGTATTGATGTGGTGCTTGGTATATAGAGATGGTGGGTTTGGTAGATAGGTGCTCAAAATAAGTCATGTCGCGGAATTTATTTTCATTTCGGCATGCAATCATGCCGAAATTAGGTAATTTCTAGCTAGGCTACCTTAAGTCTAGCGCGCCTCGCGCATCCTGCGCGAAAACATTTGCAAACAATACAAGACTTCAAACTGTTCCTTTGTGTTATAACATTCTCCTTGTATCAGCACCTTTATGTATCCTTTTCACAAAAGCTGCGCATCTCCTGTAGAAGCTTCTGGTTATAATACCAGCTCACCAACTAAGAAGAGAAGCACGGCAAAGTCGCGGACGACCGAACACCTCAATTTGCAACATGGGGAGCTTGATGCCACTCAGAGAATCCAACTTAACCGACTTCTCAACGTTTTGCATAAAAGGCGTAGGATTATTGCACTCGTCGGTGCGGGTATATCTGTGTCCGCCGGGAGTACGTCAATCCTAGCCAAATACTGTTTCCACTTTGCATAGCTAACTTCCCAAATAGTTCCTGATTTCCGATCCACAGCTGGGATATTTGACACTCCTGGCAATGGGCCCTTTCGGACATCTTTAGGAAAGGATCTCTTTGATGCTTCTGTGTATCACAACGACGTCTCCATCTCCTCTTTCCACGATATGTTACAAACTCTCTCGGCAAGCGCAATGTCAGCAAAACCAACCGCCTTTCATCATTTACTTGCGACTTTAGCTCACGACGGCCGTCTATTACGATTATACTCCCAGAACATCGATGGAATTGATACTGCTATGGAACCGTTGAGGACCGAAGTGCCTTTGCCGAAGAAAGCACCCTGGCCAAAGACCATTCAGCTTCATGGGTGCATCAGGAAGATGGTCTGCTTAAAGTGCTATAGGGTTTCTAATTTCCGAGTCGAGCTTTTTAATGGACCTATTCAACCTTCGTGCGCAGACTGTGAGGATAACAATAATTTTCGTATAAAAGCCGGTAAACGGAGCCACGGCGTTGGAAATCTTCGTCCTCGGATGGTATTATACAATGGGCAGAATCCTGATGATGAGGCAATTGGATCCGTCATTACATCTGACCTAAGAGCAAGACCAGATGCTATCATTGTTGCTGGCACAACGTTAAGGGTTCCGGGTGCAAGAAGGATTGTTAAGGAAATGTGCAGGCTAGTAAGAGATCAGGTGGATGGTGTTACTATTTGGATTAGCAAAGAAGCAGCACCTAAGGGTAAGGATCTCGAAAACTGCTGGGATCTAGTCGTGAGGGGGTCCTGTGATGAGGTTGCTCAATATGCTGCGATGCGCAGGTGGGATCAAGAGCTAGAACATAGCAAAACCAAACACGGAAACGCTAAGGTCAGGTCAGTCTCATTTGAAAGCGTAAAAGTACCCAAGCGCAAACAGCGGCAATTATTGCTATCCCCTGTAAGTCCCAAGATCCCTCAAAAGGTGACTGGAAGCAAGAGAAGAATACCTAGGGTGTCTACCGGATCGGACACCCACAAAGTTGGGAAGGCGGTTGGAAAGCGGCAGGTTCAAATACCACAGAGTATTATAGACATTGTTAATAAAGCTCTCGGATAAAATGCGGGATAGACGTAGAATAGGAATTTTGGCATATTGGTATGCTACAACTTTAGGGCATTCAGTTTAGTAACTTTCGGCATAGTGGCGGTTCAGAAGGACGAGATTACTCCAGGCGTGCTTAGGTGTGATTGTCTAGGACTATCTCGGATAGAGTCATTAAACAAGATATGTCTTCGAGTATATTCGATGCATCAGAGTGAGGAACTTAGCTATATTGTATCTATTTTACAAGCAAAAGAAAGCCCAAGCCAAAGCAGTAAATTAAAGTATGTATGGTATCGCCTCGAAAATAAAGTCATCAACGCAATCCTTGTCCCTAACACTAAAATACTTGCTAAATGCTTATGGCAAGCATGAGGCAATTTAGAAAATGAGATCGGGGGATATATACCATGGGTATGATCCAACGCGCTGCATCTCGAGTGTTTAAGTATAAGCCAAGGCTGAAATTTGGTGAAACGTGGTGCAATTTAAGAATGATCCAGATCCAAGGTCCAGAGCTTAATTTTATGAAGCAAAAAATGCCAGTAAAAGAAACAGCCTTGAACCATCATGCCATGTATTTATCTTCAACTAATCTCTACATAAAAGCTTGCAGGCATCCTGGTGTAAGTGAAGCCTACATGAGCGACACTTTCCGCAAAGTCATAAGCAGGGAACTGTGGAAGCTTTGTAAGATTGACCATTTCTTTTAGGCGATCAAGAAGCAGGTAGATAGCGTGGGTATAGCGACTCGTGAGGCGAAGCGATGTTGAGTGGAAAGGCGCTATAGTCAACTAAAGCGGGTTCATAGGACCAAATCCCACGTTGATGTCCTCACCAGTTGTGTATTGAAACGTAGCCACGTTAACTCTAGGCATAGTTAGCTTGTTCGGTGTTGGTTTCAAATAGAAGGCACCACTTACGTCTTGTCGCACTTGAAACCCATACACTGAATATCACCCACTTTCTTGAAGCTGAAGCGTCGGAGAAATTTAGTGGTCCAGAGAATATTAGTGTCACCTGCATCATACGGCACCTGACAGATCACGGTCTTGACAACTCGGTTACCCACAGATCTAGATGCGTCTGCTTTAACTGTCCACTCGTATCCAGCCCTGGTCTGATAGTCAAGATCCATAAGATTTAACATCTTGTCCATTAAGCAGCTACCAATTCCTTTATGATAGTACTCCGGGTGGACAAAGATATCCAACTCAACCGTGTAGCGGTACATGCTTCCAGGGTGATGGAAATGATCGGCGTATGCAAGACCAACTATTTTCTCGGGGATGTGGGTTACCCACGAACTGTGAAGTCCAGTACGTTTAGACCGATCAACCGCAACAATCCATGGCAGTCCATTCGTTAGGATGTCGGCAAGGCGGTCAACAAAATTCTGCGTCGTACGCGGTTTAAACTCAGGACAATGTATAGTGTTGGTAACGTAATGGTTGTAGAGATCAGTCATCTGGCCAATATCCGCGGGATACGCAGGGCGAAGATATACATTCGCCTTAGGCTTCAGGCTCCTGTCGATGAGTATAAAAGGTTCAGTAATTTCTTGGCAGTCACGCTTCCTTTGGAGCTTGAGCTGCTTTTTCTCGGCAGCGCTAAGCTTTTTCGCATTCTTAGCCTCTTCGCGTTTCTTTATAGCGCCATTGCTTCCGAAGTCTTTGACCGCCAAGGCGTAGGTAAATTCGACAGTATCGAGTTTTGCTTCAAGGACGTTGATTGGTGTAAGAAGGGCAGAGGTAGCTGATGTATAAGTCTCCCACCATGGCTGCTCAGCAGGATCGCAATCAGACAGCGGGGCTGGCGCTTGGCTTTGGTATGTCCGCCAAAATGATTGTGGTGACTTTGCATCAAGGGTAGATGGGATCCAAAAGCGTGGTGCAACCGCACCGTTGGTTTCCGCAACGAAAGCAGGATCGCTGATATCCATGTTTTCCTTGCTTACCTTTTCCGACTTGTTCATCCAAGCCTCAATGCGGTTGTAGAAATTGCGGCCCGAAAATCCTCCATGGCCTACCCATTCTACTGGAGCTGGAAGCCAGTTTCCCTCCCAATCAGTCAACTTTCTAATGTCATGGATAGGGTCCCAGTTACTGTTCGACTTCACTGACATGCCACCATCGCTATTGTCACTCTTTATAGCAGCTCTCATATCCCGTTTTCTTGGCCATCGGTAGCCTTTGGACGCTGCAGGCCTAGTTGTCGCCTTGAACTCCACGTTCTTTGTAGTGGTTTGCTTCTTGACGCCGTGGCGAGGAGAAGGCGATGCCGGCGTATCATTACCAATCCCAACAGTGGTGCCAGTTGCTTGCTTTGTAAGTGCAGTGCTGGTCTCTTGGGCTTTATTAAGCGGATGTTGTTGCTGGTTGGGAATTTGGGGTGACTTGGAGGGGTTTTGTGAGAATGGATGCAGGCCAGCAGCTGGGAATACTTGCTTCACCATATGTCTATACAATTGTGAGTACTAGATGGAAAGAGTGGAAAAAAGGCAAGGCGTAGATGTAAGATAATACGTCAAACACTTACTGTGAGCGTTGCTTGACTTTTAATGGACCGCGATTAGTTGATAAATCTCTTAAAGCCGGACGGGCATGATTAGAAGCCATTGCAGCTACTTCATCTTCGGGAACTCGAATGGAAGGCGGGCTGCATTTATAGCCTTCGCGAAGGTATGGAGGGACGTTTTTCGACGCCATCTTAATGTCTTTGCCAGTTCTCCAGCGCTTACGCTTTAGGGCTTATTGGTGGGTAGCGTGATACGGTGGACTTGACGAAGAATTTTGTGTATAATGGTATGGAGAATTGGTTAACAGGTTAGGGGAGAAGGCGGGCAATGAGTGAGTTGGACCTTTTGGCATGTAAACATGCCAAAATGATGACATCAACGCGTCACGCTAACCATTTTGAGCTCAGGTCACTGAATAGCTCATAACAAACTTAGCTTGGATACGACTTCATTTACACTCTGTGCTGCTTTAATATCCCCTTTGCTCAGTTAAACTTTTGAGGATGGAATCCTGCAATACTGATTCTCTATCCGATAGGTATTCTACCTGCCCTCTTAGCACTGTACTTGCTATTAACATTGAAGCGTAGCGAAGATATAGTGGTCCTAAGACGCAGTTGGGCTCAAAAACCTCCATTTACGCAACAAACGCGCCCCATTCCGCCATGTCGGTTTCCTCGCCGCCTTCTATCTGCCGTTGACGAGTTGCAGCCAAGGTACGTAATTAGTCCTATTCAGTAGCAACTGCTGAGTAAGCGTAGCTTTGCAATGATATCTGGCGAAATTCGGAATTTAATATACCAATTGCTTTCCAGCAGCATTGGCACGGTCACCAATAATTTAGACAAAAAGCACTCGTGTAGTCTTCTTCTGGTCTGTTCGGGCACGCTCGGCGAATATGGCGACCACTTCTACGCCACTCAACGTGAGTGGCGTATCATGACACCACGGGTGGAGAGAGGCGAGCTGCATGCACCTCTGATGGTTCAGTACCTACTTTCGCTGCCAAATATCATTACATTCTGTATACGGCGAGCCAGTCCACCGAGTGGCGAAAAACTTGACAACATCATCACCGCGTATAATGCAACCGAAAAGTTTCCCCATTATAGTCGGAGCAAAATCCAATTCGAGACCCATTTTATGATTCATTGCGAACCAGCAATATCCTTATACAATCGCATAGGGGAGATGTTAGGATGTATAATCAGCAATAAACCATTTGCAACAGTAGTAATTGATACAACACAAATGCTGTGCTCGGATGGATGCTGTCCGCTACTTAAGGCGTTAGAAATGGGCTCCGGTTGGGGAAAGATTCGAGACATGGTTGGCCTCAGGAAAAGATCAATTCTGCTACGTGGCGCAGAGGGTACGAGGCCTCGGTTTAGCGACAGCTACTGATACAATATCTTTGAGCATTACTTTCGCTCTAGGCTCCAGCAGGCACAAGTGAGATTGTGGTTTTAATAGGTATATCTCGGGTGTATGATAGATTACTCTTTGTTGCTTCCTGGCACCGAACTATAGTATATGTTCAACGTTTTACATCTCAATTGAAGTTTAATTATATGCGATGCTGTTATATCAGCATATTAAAGCCGCCGGATAATATTCCTCTTGTAAGCAATGAACTTAGCCTATGCCCTCTATAAACAAGAGCTGCGGCTAGCAGGTACGCTTTATTATACAAGTGACCAGCTATAAAGCATGATCACTCTAAAACGACAATTGCCGCATGCCCGGTTGCCCCAAGAGCAAGTAGATTACCTACTTGGATGTTTTATTCACTCCCGAAGTAAAATATAATTGATAATTCCATTAAACTTATTAGTCCCTAAGGCTGATTTTAAAAACGTTGGTTTCGATATAAAATATATATATCCGCTGGCTTACTTATACGCATTTATGTTTGGTTAACCTAGCTGAGTGTTACGGCACTAGTGGAAAACTGTGGATTATGGTAGACGCAGTCACGTGAGCTCACGTGACTCAAAGACCGCATAAAACTTCGAGCGGCGCTGCCCTTCTTCTCCTTTCCTTTCTCTAGCTTTGGATCCTCGTTTATAGACAATCCAATCGTACAGGCTTGCATGCATCCTCTTTGCCGTGCTCGTGCCTCGATTGACTGAGTCGCTAACACTGAGAGACTGTATGTTTTGTATAAGAGTAGGCTATATATTATAAATGTACGAGGATACACTGTAATATTTTGACTACGACCTAAATATCACAGTGAGTATGCCAAAATTGTGCAATGTACTAGGTTATTTCCTTTTATAAGCATAATATAGTCTATATCTTCCATATAATTACAAAAAGTATTCGTTGACATAGAAAGTCATTATATACAATCTATTTATGCTGTTGGATTCCTACTCCAGAGTCTCTAATAAAAGGACGCTAACGCCACTATTATTATACTCCTAAGCAGTATTATCCCAGACTTAAGAGATCGCTAGTTAACTCATAGTACTGAACCAGTATCTTTAATAAGATTTCGGGGTGACCTATTTACATAAACTTTCCATCTCCGCCCTTGCCTCGTGAAGCACGATTGCATTCTTATCTCTATCTGGAAGAACATCATGCATTACAAAGATATTCGCCTCGCGTTCGCACGCTTTAAATGAATGCTGGATTTCGGTAACCGCAACATGCAAGACTCTTGCCGTCTTATATTCTTATAAGTCTTTAGAAGCAGTTCCGTTGCTGTTATACTTAGTACCAAAAATATGTTTTTATTATTACTATTAGCATTATGCTAAAGAGAATCTTGGTATACCCACTTACTCTCCATTAAATATTTAGTTGCCCGCCTAGACAGGTTGCGAAACAGCAGCTGGTTTTTGTGCAGCATATCTTATGTTAGCGACTCAGTCAATCGAGGCATGAGCACGGCAAAGAGGACGCCTGCAAGCCTATACGATTGGATTGTCTATAAACGAGGATATCAAGACGAGGACTAGAAGAAGGTCAAGGAAAGGACGCGTCTATATACACAGCGCCAAGTCTCCAGCCGAACCCCTGACTAGGGTCCGTAACAGTTCCGTAACAGTGCCGTAACATCTTAAATATGTCGCTTAATTTATCTCAGTATAATAAACAAGATAGTAAATCTCATTAGTACTTAACTAGTATAGCTTTATAATAACCCCTACTAGCTTTATTAAACCCCTGCTAGCGTTATATAACCCCTATATTTATGATTGCTGTCTCGTTTGCCGTCTGAGGGCCTTTGGTGCGAAACATAGGAGGGTCGATTCAAGACTGGTACCTTTCTACCACTTTTTTTAATGCCCTGCTTTTACCCTGAATAACGTATTTTTAAAAATCTAATCGATTGTATAACTAAAGCTACTTTTTAAGAATATTTATATGAAACCCCTGTAGTATAAAAGCAAGTTGTTAAACTTATAGGTTGAAAAATATAAAGTGACGTTTTTGGGTCAACTCGTGAGATTTAGAGCGACAAATTTGGATAAAATGCGACTGACTGCCCATATCTAATATCCCATATAATATAGCTATAATAATATTTTTTTAATGCAATATATAGAGAAGCAAAAGAGGTCTTACCTTGCAATATTTTTATAATAATTAAATATTATAAAAGGGTTAAAATATAGCAGTGAAAAAGTTAATTTTGGGTACATTTTTATAAAATGCGACTGACTGCCCATATTTAATAATTTATATAATATAGCCACACCATTATTATTTAATGCAATAAATAGAGAAACTAAAGAGCTTTCACCTTATAATATTTTTATAATAATTAGATGTTGTAAAAGGGCTGAAATACGGCAGTGAAAAAAGTTATTTTGGTGTATTTTGAGGAGTTTACGAGCGGAAGCTCGCTAAAGATGCAAATGAAAACTTTAGGGCAGATATCGGTAATTTCCGCAATGTGGTTTTGGCATGTTGTTATGCTTAAATACCCCATAACACAAGCTGACACAAGCACAATACGCGACAATCTACGAAACATTGTAATCTAGTCCTAATAAGTAGTCAGTTATTGATCAACCTAACCGGCCTCGCGCCATGGCTATATTAACAATTGCTATACCGACGCCCATCTTAACGCCTAACATTCACCTTGACATTCACCTCGATATTTATCTCCACATTTATCTCGACATTTATCTCAACATTTATCTCGACATTCATCTTGACACTTCTCACGACACTCATCCCGACACTCATCCCGACACTTATCCCGATACTCATCTCAAAACTCATCCTAACACTCATCCTAACACTCATCCCGATACTTATCTCAAAACTCATCCTAACACTTATCCCGACACTTATCTCAACACTTTTCTTGACACTCATCTTGACACTCATCTTAATACTCATCTGGGACCGACTATTCTCCATTTTCGCAAATCTGATTTTGGCATGTTGGCATGCCAAAATAAACCGCGTGGCACGATTTAACCCCATTAACTGGTACACCCATCCAGTGGCTACGTTTACGAGTCCTATCTTGCTGATTCCTGCTCTTCACCAGATCAATTAGTCTCAGTGTCTGCGACCAGGATTCTGGCGCATTGTCGTGCCAGAACCGCACGAGGCTCGACCTTCATAACCGGCGTCATCGGCTTCCAGTTATCTACACTCTTCGTTGCACAAAAACTATGCCAAAAGCCACTTCTACTGTGAGTAGATACTGTGAAAGTTGCGAGAGGGATATTACGATAGCAAATTGGGCTCGGCATATGCGAAAACTTCATCCTGAAAGCGTTGTCGCACGGACAATCAAAGGCGAACAATACCTATGCAACAAGTGCGACCAGTTGGTGTCTCGAAGTCAGAAAGCCCGACACAATCGCTTGCGCCATGGCTCTGCAGTCGTGCCAGCTACTACGAGCCCCCCAAGCCAAGTCGCACAGCTTAGTTCAAATACACATGCAGATCACCAGCAGAACACAACCTCCGGCAGCAGTGTAGTTGATTCGCTGGAAGCACGCAAACTTGCGACTGAAGCAGCAAAGAATGAAGTATATGCACGCGTGCATGAGCAGGTAGAGAGCCTACGACACGCAAAGTCTAGGCTAGGATATGAGCTACCTCGCTACAAGGAGATATTGGAGCGCTGTAAGCCAGGAGAGCCGATATCCTACAATGAGTACGTGCGCACAAACTGGAAGGACCATGAGCACGATGACTTGCACCGTCGAAAATATGTTGTTTGTTCCACCATCGAAGCACGTAAAATACTGGAAACTGGAAGTCCTGCAGTGCCACTAGTTATACCAGCCGCGTCAAGGCCAAAAATACCGACAATGCTAATTGAAGAATATCTGATGTACCTCTCGACTAAGCCTGGCATCGACGTACATACCTATAATCAACCGATAGATGAGGAAGGAGAATACCTAAAACCTAGATCTCTCTCTTCGGAAGAGGCCATTTCAATGTTTCGCGATGAACATGCCGGTCCAGTCAACTTCTTAAATCTTGAAGCACGAAAACAGAATGAGGTACCTGAATGCCTAGCGAATATACCGGCGTATACTATATTGAGGGACTTGAAGGAGTTGGACCAAAGCGGAAAACGCACAGAGTTCCAGCCGGCAGACCTATCTTCTTGTGTGGCTTTCCAGATCTGCGGTAAGGCAGATGTATTCTCACTACCACATATGGACCATCACGGAGTGATGACAACCATAACGGCTGAAGAAGGACGGAAGCTATGGATCACATGGCCGAAGTTACAGGAAACAGAACTGGAGGAATGGGCGAATAACGACAGCGACGCGCCACAACCAGCTCCGTTTGCATTATACCTAGAGCAAGGTGACGACATGGTTCAGCCCGCAGGGATCGTTCACGCTCCGTACTCTATTAGTGACGTACTTATGTCAGGCACTATGAGCTGGGATTCTAGAAACATGGTACAGGTTATACGTCAATCAATTCTCGAATTACATTATCCAAAGATAACAAACGAAGATCTAGCAAAAGAGTTTGGGGCAAAGCTTCAAAACGTTGAACGGCTATGGAGTTTACAGCACCAAGCTTGGCCATGGGGATCTGCAGAGGAGCTAGTTAAGTTCTCGGCCTTACTAGAGGTATGTTCAGCATAGTCCTTATTTCCCAATGTCGCTATCCCTCTTTATTTATTTTGTATAGTCCGGAATATGTTCTAATATAAACGTTAAGGAGTGGAATAGTAAGCTATACGGACTACGGGGATGTAATTGTCAATCAGGTTGCCGTTCAAACAGATGCGTTTGTATAAAAGCAGGTAATCGATGTGGACCAACTTGCCATACCAAGCATAACCGTGTACAGCCTTGCCAAAACTAGAGTTAGAAAACACAAATGTTATCGTTAGGTTGCATTACATGCTATTATCCAAAATTGCTACCCATTTAATCACCTTCCATGATATAGAGGCCTACTGCTTCTGAAATCCTAATCAGACATGACCTGATTAGTCGCAGCAGTATTTTGCAAATCTTCACCACATGTACTTTCCAAGTCAGTATAGAGCACTTTACCTTTCCCTGCCGCCTCGTTAGTCCTTTCTAGATGAGGTTGTTCGATGCCTGTCTTAATTTGCCGAATGGTAATAGCCCCGCTGTTACGGAACAGGTGGAAAACGGTGGAAAGCTGCGGTGGAACTTGGGGAATTCGCTTATTGCTCAGCACCAAGTCGGGCGATATGCTCTAGCACCGTCACAACACTACTGTTACGGCATTGTTACAGACCCTAGTCAGGGGCTTGGCTGGAGCCTTAGATCATGTATATAGACATGTCCCTTCCTTAGCCTTCTTTTAGTCCTTAGCTTTAGATCCCCGTTAATAGACAGCCAATTGTACAGGCTGTATGCGTGCCATATTGTGCTGGTGCCTTGACTGACTGGGTCCGCAACAGTAGGAAAATTCATTGCTTTATTTGGTTGTGTATAATTAAGGCACACCATTCTGTTTTAGAAATAAATGATATTGATTAACAAATATGCTCTTTACTATATATTGAACCCTGTTTTTTAAAGTATATATCTATAATACAAGCACCTTATAATAATACAATAGCGGACGTGGTATACTGTAAAAAGCCTCTGAACTCCTTGGCTCTTTATTAAACTATTGGTCAAGTGATTATAAATACACACTAGCCAGATGCTTAAAGGGAGAGTGATGTTTTAGCAATTCCCTCTGTGGCTTGTTCAACGCCTGAATCAAGAGCTCGTTTAATGATTTCAATACAGCGGTCGAAGCACACATTTTCAGTTCCCTCTTCCGCACCTTCATAGTCATTAATGTAGTCGTTGCCAACGAATTCCCTCATAAGCTCGGTGAGACAAAAGAACAACGACGAATCCCTTAGCGTATTTAAAGAAGCGTAAGCCTTAAGCCGCTGTGTTTCTCTCTTGAAATTGCCCAACCGTGTGATAACCTCCAACTTCGCACTCCTTACCAGGTTAATACCCGCGCCAGGGTTTGTGATAGTTGCAAGGCCCTCTTTAACATCTCCAATACCAACTCTGCTCAGCAGGTCAATGGTACAGAGCCAGAAGATGGATTCACAATCGTGGATTGGTCGATGTGTAGATGGTGCAGACGATTTGCTTAACAACGAAGTAGCCATAAAAGCAACTGTGCCCGTTCTATCCTGTGCTCCTGTACCTTGATTGTCGGTAGACGCCGCCATGTCTAAATCGCAAACCTTTAACATGTATTGATTATCGATCCTAATGTTTGTGAATGAAATGTCCCTATGGACTATGCCCCTCTTAGCCATTACTTTAATAGCTGAGAAGGCCTGTTGCCAGATCGAGGATATTGTTGGTAGGGAATCCAACGAAGAAACAGCATTACTAAAGGACGAACTGACCCAAGCAGTGACAATGTCTCTATGTTCCCTATTATCGCAGTCCTGCTGTGATCCACCTTCAGGTCGTCTTGGATCGTATAGCAAAGCCGTCGGATCTTCTGAGGCAGAAGTTGCACTCCCAGTGTGCTGGGTAAAGTTGAGTCTTTGGCCCTTGGCCCTATCGTAGAAAGTTTCAAGAAGGGTCATTGGTTGCCCAGAAGAACACTGTCGCCCAAAAACCGTAGTGTCGTTCTCGTTCTCAACCTTAACAACACCGTAGGCAAGCAACTCCACTATATTAGGCTGGTCCTGGAGACTTGAGAGGTAGTGCCCTTCATGTTTCCGAAGCTCTTGAGGCCAGCTACTCTTATAACACCAGTCCCAGCCTGTTTTTTCCTTTTCTTTAGGGTTAACGAGTTTTGCTTTAAAGGCCACAGTCGCGCGACTAACAAGGTGATCTCTAGATGGACCTGCCTCCTGATCGTCGATATATAGTTGTCGACCATCTACAGTAACCACTTGAAACAGTCTGTTGTCTGGATCATATTTATGGAATGGCGCCTCCTTCCCAGCAGGGTATCCAAGCCTACTAGGTTTGTGATAAAATGCTCCAAGCAAGCATTGTATAAACTTAGCCGTATCTGCCTTGATATTAAGTGGCTCACTTGCCATAAGACCTGACCGATCAAAATGCAAAAGCCGCATTATTGATCCACAGTGTAGAAAACAGTAAATGTATCTTCGGCTCCATTGATAGCGAAGCGCCTCAGCAGCTTTTAAAGCACAGTCGATATATACCTTGGCATTCTTCAGATCCTGGGAATTGCGTTTACATTCCCAAAGCACATCAAGGCATTCCCAAACCGGCTCTCTGCACTCTACTATAGGAAAACACTTGTCGTCCATTGGCGCGGGTTTCCAGTTGTTAGGAGGGGGCAATATCGTCTGCGGCTTGGCGAGTCGGACAAATTTCGGTTGAGTTTCGCGAGGTCGCTGCAATTCTGCATCCTCAACAACTATAGTCATGAGATCTGGCTTCAACTCCTTCTGCCTCGCTGTACTGCCGTAATTCCCTTTTAGCCATCTTGCTTCGGTGTTCCAAGTCTTCATTGGGGAATTTCCCTGGTGAGATATTCTAATATGACCCCGACGGGGATTGTTGGCTTTGGGCTTTCCAAAGTACTCCCCTAGGCCGTCCAAATTCGCGATACATTGTATAACTGCCTTGAATTCCTCCTCGTTTGAGTCAGAAGACGATTTATATGTAGATGAATTACTCTTCTTTCCACCTGTGCAGCTTCCTATGAAGGTTTTCCACTCGTCCTTCTCGCAAAGATCGTCCACGTGCTTCTGTGTAACTTTTGGAATGTCTTCTATGAATGTATCTAATAGTGTCGACGAGATATAGGACCGGTGGGCGAGGTCAGCGACCATGGGAAACCGGCGAAGCTCGGCATTTTCGCTGATTAATGAGCCACTCACTGCATTAAATGGCGTCGAGTGAGGAGGTGATGTGATTGTATTTTTTGTTGGTGTAGCCTATACATTCAGCTACGTTTTTAGAGCGGCAGGGCATTCTTACAGGTATGGTCGGATTGATGATGTTGCCCTCCTCCCCAATACTGCCATGCGGATCCACAGAGGTCTCTCCCGTGGATTGTTTATTGGTGTATTGATTGAGATTGCTGATGTTGCCTACGAGGGGCTCTTCTGGAGATGGCTCATCCGTGTGTTGGCTGAGAAGTGAGTTTGGCAAGTCATGCGAAACATCCGACTGCTCGGCAGATGCTGGAGTGGCTTCTAGTCGTGGCCTAAGTGGCAGGGTCGTCGTCGTTGGTGTTGCTTGCGATTTATGCTTTTGGCAGAAACCAGTTGAACTTTTAGTTCTTTTCTTGCACCTCGATTGGTCGTCATTTCGGCCTTTACATTTCTATATTCTGGTCAGTATGTTGAACGCACCAGAGTGTTTTATTGTATTCTTGCCTTTGCTAGTTTCCGCTGCGGCATGATGAGTCCATGTAGAAGAGCTTGCAGCAACTGATTACTAGAATAATTGCACCGTACTGAGAGGTAGTTACGCAACTGATGGCGATGTAATGTTAATTATCGCGCCACTTTGTTTTGTAGTGACAGGACGCGTTACCTCAGCAAGCCCGGACGTGATTCCGTGGGCGGGTTTTCAATCGGCCCGCAAGCTGACTGACTTTTTGCTGAGCAATAAGCAAATTTCCCATACAAAACTACGGTAAGCGAGGTGTGCGCGCCGTACAATAAGCAGTCCAGCAATTAGTGCAACTATAGACCTGCATTTTCACCCGCCAACAACATAGAAGCGCTATGGAAGGTTCCCTATAATGCTATCCTTAAGTAAAGCTTTATTAGACGCCCTGTCTCAATATTTAAAAACCATTGCGTCCCCTTGGCGTGACCCTCTACATTGAACATGGCGGCTGCTACACCGGTAAAAATGTCGCGCGACACCCCGCACGGTCGCATTCCATCAAAGCCGGCCGGGCTAGGGAAATTCTGGACTTTATTGAAAGTACGGAGGACGACGCAAAATTGAATTTCCCTTCCTTTTTAGGACTAGTAAATACCCCCCATAAGGTCGCCAATGTTATGGGGGCTCTATCGCCTAAGGATACTAAGCTAAGTAAAAGAAGAAGAATCTGGGGAAGAGTATAAGTAAACAGCTAAGGCGCCGCTAGGGCGCCGCTAAGACGCTATGTTTGGCATGTTAACATGCCGAAATCAACTTCCCCCAGTATTTTGGCAGAATGTGGCGATATGGCAGGTAATATGCCCTAGCACCGTCATAATATGTAGGCGCCTAAATTAGTTTTAAAATTAAAATTTAAGAATATCGATGCTAAAGAGGCAGCCCGACTGTATATCTACTATGTGTTAGCGACTCAGTCAATCGAGGCACTAGCACGGCACAAGGGACGCGCAAGCCTGTGCAATTGGTAGTCTATTAACGAGGATATCAAGCCGAGGACTAGAAGAAGGTCAAGGAAAGGACACGTCTATATACACAGCGCCAAATCTCCAGCCGAGCCCCTGACTAAGGTCCGTAACGATGCCGTAACACTATATCTACCGAATTTACGGACTACTAGATACTATTATATCCGATCGCGGGCCGTAGTTTATATTAGCCTTCTTAAATAAGTTTACCTATATTCTATGGTATACTACCCCCAGATAGACGGCCAGACGGAGATTATAAATTAATACTTAGACTAGAGGCTTCGGCCCTTCGCTAACTACTTCCAGGATAATTAGGCCAAACTGCCACCCCTAATAGTGTTACGGTACTGGCAAATTGCCACAGATTGCCGCAGATTGCGGTCACGTGACGCGAAGATCGTATAAAACTTCGAGCGGCGCTGCTTGTCCTCTCCTTTCCTTTTCCTTGGCTTTGGATCTTCGTTTATAGACAATCTAATCGTACAGGCTTGCATGAATCCTCTTTGCCGTGCTCATGTCTCGATTGACTGAGTCGCTAACACAAATGATAGAGAATCCAATTTAGCTATAAGGTTTTGGCATCATTATACTAAGTGTCGAACCCGACAGTAAAGGATAAGGACTCTGTTTATTTTGTATGGCTCTAGGGCCTCTATATATACATGAGGAAAATATACATAAGGAACGGGTAGTCAACCAAGTCGTTGACCGGGTCGATGACCGAGTCGATAACCAAGTCGGTGACCGAGTCAAGGGGTAGGTAAGATAGTAAAGTAACCGTAGCCAATCGTGCTCGACACTAAGTTATTTAGGAAATCCTAAGGAGAAGACGCAGAAGTAGGGTGAATACCCAGAATATATTTATTTGGCATTATTAACGGGGGGAAAAATATTTTAGTCGATTTAGCCCGTTAAACCTATACACCTAATATAAGCTAATGGCATAGACCTATTATCCCAACCGCCATTCCTTTAGCTGCCAAAATGTCCCCTATAAGCTCTTTAGCTTATTTCTTTAGTGCCTTCTTTTCATCTCGCTTTCTCTTCCTTTCACCTCTAGTGTTCTGGCTGGTGCTTAGTGTAACAACTGCGTCACTGCGGTTCTTGCCTCCAGATTCTGTAATGAGCTTCCTTCTAACACTATCATGTCCCTTTTTAGTCATAGATTTGCTTTTATTTGGTGTCATGGTTTTAGCCACCGCGACTGCTAGGCTGCGAACAGTCTCTTCGAAATATTTATCTGTGATGTTGTCATAACGTTCGGCGCTCAACTCTGTGTCTTCGGGTATGTCTTCGGAATGCGGGTTGCTGAGGTCGCCTGTCAAGGTGTGAACAGGATCATCGTCGCCTATATTGACCGTGATAGGCTCTTGGGTGACTATGGCGGTTTCCTTCGTGTTTCCGTGCAGAACTGTATTTTAATTAAAACGCGTCCATAAGCAGAGTAGTGGGAAGCTCCCCACCTCTGAGGGCAGCCTTGTGAATTAGCTTTCCAGACTGAGATAGTTCGTGCACGCGCTTCATTGCGGCTTTCATCTGGTACTCGTTAGCAGGCCATCATATCATATCTGTAATACGATTCTGGGTATATACTAAGTCATATTCGGTATTTAGAGCAGTAACAGTATTTTTTCCTACATCTTCGGGTGGCATTTTCGAACCTGGAGAGAGACGTCGCTTGAGACCGTAGTGTTAACAGAGGGGGTATATAGAGATTATGGTTGTGTCAAATGGTTGGTGGGGTGACTTCTATCAGTGCTTCTCCTTGGTCCGTGTTAGCGTGTTTTGATGGTTTTGGCATGACAATATGCCAAAACCAGCCATCCGCCACTCACTTATCATCCATCGTACTCCAAACCAACCATACAATGTCTTTATACATATGGCGTGGATTTGGAGTGTGCGCTACGCTCAGTCACTAAAAGATACCAAAATCACCCTCTGCCGTCATTTGCAATCACGTCAGCAACTATGAGGACCGATATGGAACTGGGAATACTAAGATGGCTTCAATCAAAATAAGTCACAGTAGGTATCTCCTCTCCGACCAGATCTGTCCGGGCTTTAACTAACTTCCGCAGAGCTAGGGAATATGGAATATCTATAGATGATATCGACCCTGTAGAAATAGCCACAGACAATGATGCTGTCCAGTCATTCTGTCAATGTACGGGAATAACAAAGGCAGACCTGCTTATTCTTGGGAATCAAGCAAGTCAGATTGGTGTCAGTCGGGATGTAACTGAAAAGCAGCACATGATATGTGAGAATCGCCTCGTGCATCTCCTTAGAAGTGTGAAGCCGGACTGGCGAAAAATAGATGGAACAATCCCACGAGGCGAGCAGGACAAGGCCAACAGATACACCAAATGCTTGAAATGGGAGAATAACTCATGCGCTAAGGGTGCTGCCATATTCGTTTCAATCATGTTAGATGCCGGTCGCCTTTAAATCGACCAACTGTCGTCAAGACAAGTCAATATTAAGCCACTTGCCTTGCTAACCCGGCATATCATTTCTCCACCCTGGGGCTTACTTACCGACAAAGATTGAAACAAGGCTCGGGAGATATTTGTCGAGCTAGCTGCAAAGGAGATACCCCAACTTACGAAGGGTAATTATAAATGCGCTATATCTATCCTTGAAGAGTGTCATTATAGACTACCGCAGCTCTCTTTCACAACAATACACGCTTCAGGTGCTGTGACGGCATATATACTTTTATAGAAGGCACCAATCCCATTCGACACACAACCCTAAACCCTCCACTTGGGGACTCAAAACATTCTGTTTGCCAGATGGTCAACAAAATGCTCCACACGAAAGACTTGAAATCAAAGAAAGACCATCCGAGGTGTAGCAGTGGTCTAGAGTGCGACAGGGTGGCCGTTAGGATGCAATTGGTACTGGATCGGATGCCACCAGTCATGGGAGTCCTCTTCGGTACGGGTATCACAAAGGCACAGGATAGGGATCGGAGGGTATTCAACACTATAAATGTTCAATATCATACTACCAAAGGCATACAGTCTATGGTTTACGAGCTTTCGGGTGTGTCTTCTTTCCTGGCGGGAATCATTTCACGGCTCATTGGATTGGCAAAGGGCCTAATAAAGGCAGGCTTGTCCATTACGATGACCTAAAGGGAAGCGGTATCGTATGTTGCAAGACCAAAAATTGGTGGGAGGATATTGGAGCAAAGCACGCTGTTGTCGCTATATTCTACGAACGGGTTAGAGCGAACGGCTGATGTTAGTTGCACTCGGATTGTTTGTCTGCCTGTGCGTTTTTTTATTGCTTTTAGCTTTACAGCGTCTTAATCGTGCTGGCCTCATTATATTGTGTACTATCTGGTCATATTGAAGGGTTGTTTATCAGATAGTGCATTTACAATAGTACGCTTTACGTGATTGAACCTACTGTCCAAACTCACACTCCTTGCCATTATTAGTAATTGTTCAGCGGTAGAATTCATGCGTAGACTAATCTACGAAGAGAAGAGACTATATATACATGAGTTGGGTGGTGAATCGCTGACGACAATAATTCGTAATTGCCACTTGATCTACATTGCCACTCAGTCGGTATTTGGTAATGGGTAGTTCATCTAGTCAGGCATCAGCAGCAATGCCAACCTCAGCTGGTTAGCATGTCAGGAATTAGCATCAATGCCAACCTCAGCTGGTTAGCATCGCTATCTTCGCTATCTTCACTATGCTCGCTATCCTCGCTATCCTCGCTATCCTCATTGTCCTCCCGCTTCAGTTTTTTGGCTGGGTTCTGTTCAGTTTCTTCTTCGCCGTTTGCCCTCCTTTTTCTGTTGTTTGCGGCCGCATCGTTATTCTTATCTACAATTTCTTGTTCTTGTTCGCCATCGCCTACAGCCCATTTGAAAAAGGCTTCTTCGACTCCCTCTCCAAGATCAGTTGATAAAATGTCGAGGAATTTCTGGAGAAGACGGATGCAGTAGGCGTGCTGGACTGGGTCGTTGAGGAATTGCTGTAACAATCTAACAATACTTTCGAGTGGCTAGGCGTGGGTTAGCAGCTACTTGGTTGCATGGCCTTGCAATGCCTTACCTCCACCATCGCCTGCCTGACGGCCGGAGTCGGTAGCATCTCAGAAGAGATAGATCGCTTCTTCGGGGTAGATGGATCTGCTATTATGGCTGGTGGCTGGTGGCTGTTAAGACTGGTGGGCTGGTTTGGAAGGACTGATATGGCTTAAGGGAGAAGTTTTCAGAAAAGTAACCTTTGAACAGAAGCGACAAGGCTATAGAAAAAGGCGGGTGAATTATTATGATGCAAAAGAGCAGTGGCGGGTGAATTGTTTTGATGTAGAAGAGCGGTGGCGGGGTTGCTGCTGCAACAATAGAAAAGGTTTTGGCATGTTGTTATGCCAAAAACCAAAGCAACAATATTGCCCACTTTTCTCTGCCCCTTGTCTTTGTTCGCTCAACCAATTGCAAGCCACTTTATCATTCTAGATCCATTAATTGCCTTAATAGTGCTGGCCTTCCAATATGGAATATCTGCCCACCCCAAAGAATTGGCAAAAGCCATTGGAGGTGCCGCCATCACCAGCTGCCTGGAGTGAGGCGTTACACGTATGAGACACAGTACTGCACCTTTACGCATCCCTACTAACACATACCTAGGAGGTCCGCGGTATAAAGCAATTGCTGGAATCACAGAAAGGCGACCGCGATCAGCAAAATATCGTGGTAGGGCTGTCCCCAAATTAAATTTCTATCCACAACGCCAAACCCCCCAATTTATTTATACTTTTTCTGCAATAATTTGCGAACATCGATCCACCCAAATACTATCATGACAATGAAATACTCTACCAATAAATCCTGCTGCATCCTTTCGTAGAGAGAGGAGCTCTTTATGAGTTCGTAGTAATTCATCCCTGCTACGAAGAACGATATCACTATTTCGAGGACTGTCTCGCTTTCCATTTACCACTTCAACCCATCCTAGATCTCGCAGCAACCGGTTACTTACTCCTTTATGCTCTACGTGTTGTATTTATTAGCCCCTTCCATTTAAACCTCATCTTAATACGTACCTAACTTCTTCGTCATTTCCGGAATTCGTAGCACTGACCCAGCATCCGTTTTCCATGGAAATGCTTGCGGCCGAAGAAACCAAAGCATTTTGGTTACTAAATTTGCTGCAAATAATGGCGCGTCTTTTTTGGCCCCTATGCTGAAATGCCGTGTCTTTGGTGCTACTGTAGGTGTTACAGATGACGAGGCAAGCGTTAATGCCAGCATTAGCATTAGGTCGCAGAGTGGGTCGCCGAGACATCCCGCTAGGCAAAGCCGAGCAGCTTGATAGTGCTCCAACACCTTTTGATCCTGGTTTCGAAAATTCTTTTCTTGCTGCTTGAAACCATCCTCAACTAACTTGGGAATATTAGTAAAAGGGATAGCGCAGCCAAAGTCGATCCTTCTCCTCTTTATCGGCCGTTTCATCTTATCTTCAGCCTCAATAGCTGCCCGTTTTACACTGTCAGGTCTTACCGTAAGCGCCAACGCCGGTGGTGTGTACCCGACTAGCCTAATAACCCTCCGATAGCTGAGCCTGGATTGATATGTCCCAGGAACGCATTCAATTTGGTTTGAGAGCATCGCTACCGACAATGCACCAATCCATTGTTCCTTATCCATTATCCCTTTTGCTGTATACCTAATGGCTGCACGAAGCACAGAGACCCATGTGGCATGTAGCGAGGAGAATGATTTGGTTGCTGACTTGTCGTTCTTAACGCAGCTGTCATAGAGCTCGAGAGAGAAGTCCTGCCGGACTTTGGTTGATATAATAGTTGAGGATGCGACGTTTTTCGGTGCAAAGTATGATACAAGGGGTTCGTACTCTCTATGCTAAACGTTAGCTGCAACACTTAACAGCTCGCCGATCATTAACATACGCCCAGGAAAATGGATGCTCAGATTGCAACCATTGCCGTATTAATGCCTGTTGATGCTCTAGCAGCAGCAGTTCCTCTTTTGTCTTGTCCGCACTCCCACTACCCTGTCTTAGCCCACGATTTAATTGGTGATCAACAAACGCGACTGTTTGCGGTATCCATAAATCCTGGAACAAGTCTTCTAAGAATTTAGCCGCTCCGCTTGGTCCTTTGATTGACATGCCACCAAACTCTTTAAACCAGACGTTACTGTGCCGACTTGCTGCAACCTCTGGACCATAATAAAAGCCGATAGAAGCCACGTGCATAAGCAATGGTCGCTTGTTTTCACCTCTCGGCCACTGACTAAGGCAGAGACTACCTCCGCCATCTTGGAGGTCCAGCATTCGAGGGTTAATATATGGCCACGCTCCTTGCTCTATGCCATCTATTGTTCCTAGAGGGCTAAGCACTGAACCCATAAGGGATTTGGGGAAACCAGTAAAGCAGTAACTCCCTAACCGGTCGAGTGCTGATACACCTTCCGCCAAAGCAATACTTAGTCCTTTTGAGCCCCCAGCCTTGAACCTGGCGTATATTTCATCAATCGCAAGCCCAAATATTCTAGCAAAAGATCCAAGTATACCAGGGAAGACTGACGGTGGGAACCACCGGAGCAGATGTGTGTAGCGATGAGACTCCATAAGGTAGAAACGGACCAGCTGAAAGATTGGATTCAGGACTGTTGAAAAATTACGCCGGCTATCTATCAGCCTGGACACTTGGATGGTCAGCACTTGCTCCATTCGAAAGTCAAATTTTTCTGCTACGATTGCCGCTTCAATGAGCTGCCGCTCGCGCTCGAACGGCTTAGACGAATCAGGGTCCTCCGGCGTAGCCTGCCCCTGTAGGCGTTGTAAAAGCCGTTGACGTTTCGCCTTTATATGGCTAGAGGCATTCGCTTCACTTTCAGGGAGGGCAAGCGCCGCCGTTGCGATGCCCTTGGTAGCAAGAAGATCCTCTGGTTTGTGACGGATGCTACGCTTGATGTTGGAGTATGCCTGGAAATACCCATAGCTAAGCGTGTCAGCCCCGTCGTTTTGGTAACTCATATTATCTCTCATAACCGCAAGAACGTTGTCTATTAGGAAGGAAGGTGGCCCAGGTGATGAGAAGTTACCATATGCTGGGTGGAAGGCCAGTGGATAGAATGTAAAGTCCCGCGGCCCCCGAAAGTCTCCTAAGACCTTATTCCGGTCAGCCAAAAGACAGTATACCTGCTTATCTTCAGGGTCGGGGGAATTTGAATCCTGGCAGCCAATGTCAACCGCTAAAGCATATGATATGCTGCTGATATTGTTGAGTATATACTTCCGTTCCAATTCGGTGCGAAGCTGACGGAGGCCCTCAGTATACAAGCTTTGGTAATTAATCTCTTCTGGCGCTTCTGACACTTCTCTTGAATTACTGCGGCTAGACATCAACTGAGTGCCATCCTCCAATATATTGGTATCCTCCTCCTCTGACTCAGACTCTTCATTGTTTCGGCGAAGACGGGTTTCTTTAGGTAGGGATTTAAGCTGCTTACTTAATTCACTCTCCTCGCGTATTTCAATCTCTATATTCGCGCCGTAGTCGTAAGCATGAAATGCCGGTTGGTTCTCCATCCAAAAATTATCGCATGAGTATTCTTGCACGTAGCTGTCCCATTCCTCCATAAACCTGTTTTGGAAAGCGGTCCACTTATTAAACGTAATCTTCGTCAAATGTGGTCCATTAATCGTCCATGAAGGCTCAACCCCCTCTCCGAGAAGGTCGTCGATAAGGAAGACCCACTTGATATATCCGGCAAGGAAATGTGCATGGTGAAGCTGTAATGCACTAGACTGAGACGACTTCTCAAGCCGCTTCCGGCGCTCCCGCCTCGAGGAAGGTAAATCGGTTATTGTAGATGCAGTTGGATGCATTACGATATACCATGCCTCCCTTGTTGCTGCCGTGGCTAGTCGAAAGGTGCGGTGGTCTAGGTCAAACGGTAGACCGTGTACATGCTTGCTGCTGTATGAGGCCCGCCAGTTCTTGAAAGTTACGGTGACGTTGTCGAAAAACCGGTCGTTTGACTGCGTGATGGGTTGAAGTGGTCGACCGATAATTATCAATAGATCAAGGAAAAAGGTAGGGTAGTAATTATCGCCTACTGCCGCCGCCTTTGATCCGGTTTTCCTGCTTCCATAGTCGATTGTATAGGGCTGCTGCAGCATCTCTATTGCTTGACTTCCGTCGAAACGGGGAGAGTTTGTCTTCTTAATTAGATCCTGCGCTATAATTGCTCAGCTCTCTATCTTTATACATTGAGAGGGTCTATACCTTTGAGTTTATGCTCGCCCTTTGAGTGATCAATCTTCCAGGAATATGATTCACATGCCACATCTACCTGCTCGTCGTCCCCAAAGCTGCCATTTTCAGGGTCTCGTTTGTCATCTATATGTGTCCTTCTATAATACAGGCCGTCATCTTCATCTGAGTCCCTATCAAAGTCGCTGTCGCTGACCTCGCTGATACGTGACTCCCTATTGAGTGAGACATTGTCGGGTGAGATGTTGTCGAGTGAGTCATCGTCGAGTTCTATTAAAAAATACCATGTCAGTATCTATTGTTAATCTATAAGCCTATAGAAAAAAAAACTTGCCATCAAGAGCACTAGGTGGGTGATATGCTTCATCAAAAACTTCAGTAGTCATATTTAAAATAGAAGAGAACGAATTGCTGGTCGTTGCTAGGCTTTCAAGTGTTACTGTTAATGGGCTCAGTGAAGTAAAGGGGATGTGAAGTAAAGGGGATAGGGAACATGGTGTATCCCCCAGGGGCAAGCTACATACTCAGCTGGAATATCAATAGCATATCAACAGTTAGCGTGCCAATTTTACTGTGCCAATCAATACCTTTTTAGTATTTAGTATTATTTGTGGCAAAGCTAACTTTAAATACGCAAACTTAATAATCATATGTTCAAATTCCAGATTGAGCCGCAATGCGATTCCTCCAAGCCCGAGAACCCCTAGCCCTAGTTGACGATTGTGGTTGTGTTGGCTGGAGACCGCGAGCGTAGCCTGATATATTACTGCTTCCGCTCCCTTCTTTCTCCCCTACTCTTCGAGTATCTAGCCTGTTATTCTGCGGTTTTGACCGGGACAGCGTCCGCTCGCGGTGCAAGCTTCGAAGTTCTTGCAAGCCCTCCGGCGTCAGCTGAAACGGATCTTCAGCTTGTCGGCGATATGCAGAAGCCAGTGCACCGATGTGACCAGCTGTGGGCCCGTCCTTAAGCCCTTCTGTGTTGGGCTGTTCCACTCCTGACTCGTGCGCACTAGATCCGGCACTATGCGCACTGCCTCCCCACAGTTCCCCGTCAAACATTGGCCGTTTGTCTACTGGCGCGTTTGGGAGCTGAGGAGAGGCTGGCAAAGGCACGTCTTCTTTTATTAGTGCCACATATTTTGCGTGCTGTGCCTCTATCGTCTTAATTGCTGACGGCTGCCAATGTTCAGTGGGGCTCTCCAACGCTCTGGCGCATTGCTTTGCTACCCATCTTACAATTAATGGTTCAATTGTTTCGCGCAAGTCGTCCATAGCCTTGGTTTCATTGAGAGCAGGATTTTGCAATACTTCCGGTATACGGCCAACAATTTTGCATACGGCTTGAGCAATTGCAGATGCAGGTTTAGAGCATATCTCTTTTGGGTCCTCGGTGTTATATCGCAGCAATGCGTCATGCTGGAGATGTGGCCCGGCAATGTCGAGAACGATAATTAATACACCTTTCCAGCTCTCGTGCTCAAATCGTTTGGTATAAGCCGTGCCATCGCCATATGGGTATTCTTGTAGATAATGTTCTATCATTGGGCAGGCAAACTCGCCAATATTATCTCTGACGTATTCTAGGACCCGGTTTTGAAGTTCCAATGACTGCTCATCTGCTTTTTCACCGTGCCTCTGTTGTAAAGCCGGTACTAAATCATTTCGGAGCGGAGGCTTATTACTGTCACGCTCGGCGACCTTTGCGGGATTACGATTTAGCCATTGGCCGACATGAGACAGTACTATGCTCATTACCTTCCCTTCCTGTTTCGTGGTCTTGAGAAGGGAGTGAATGTTGGGAAAGCTCAGATCTGGTCTTGAAAGCATAAATTCATACAGCTTTTCATATGTTTTGTTGTCTGCCATTGGAAAGAAATCCCGTGGACGAAGTTCCGGTATATTTATCTCTGTATTACTTTCAGATTCAGGATAGAATAACTTTTGAATATCCTCCGGGGTGCGGTCATGCGGAAGACTCGCCAACTTGATCCAGTCATTTAGTTGGACGTCAATTTTAACTTGACTGCGGATTTGAGATACTGAATTAATTACTTGGTTAAAAGTATTAAACCAGAACTATAAACACCCATCGTCAGCATTTTCTAGGGAGTTCTATTATATAATTCACTTACGTCATCAATCCTACAGCTAGCCATCCATTCAAATGTTGAAATGTTAAATGTTGCTTGGCCCACTGAGAACTCGCACCATTTTGTAATCATTGGCCTCCAATTTTTGTTTCTCCAAATAGTGCCTAGCCGTCTAACTGGGAATTTAACCCGACCGCTAAGTCCCAGGAGATCCAGCATTTGCCGTTCCACTACCGTGTTTGATCCTTGGAAAAGATTACTGTCCGTAGATGATAAAGTAGCCAGCTCTGCCCATATCTGGCCATGGTTATCAGGTAAAACCAAATCTTCTCGATTGGCGCGGAGCTTAATGTGTAGATGGGGTGGTAGTTTATCTGTATGGGTGTTAGCTAATTTCGGTTAGCTAGTTCAGGGGCGCAATACCTTTGTCATACACATCACAAATCCACCATCGCTCATTCTCTGACGATTTTGAACGGCGCAAATATTCTTTTAATGCCTCTACTCTGTGATTGCCCGCCATAAGCTCTGCCTTCTCTCCAATTATCATATCCCAGCCTTCAAACGATGGATATTCCAATTCATCTCCTGACGTATCGGCACTCTCTGAATCAACATTGTGTGCCCGCCCGCGGTTGATATGGTCCAGCATCTTCTGCACTTGGGCTTTGGTGGAGGCCACTCGCAATCGATACCCCAAGTCTTTTCGAAGGACACCCTGTTCCTCAAATATTTCACAAAGCCTTCGCTTATGGGCGTCGTCAATCGGCCTATTTGCGCCAACGGTCCATACTGGCGTGAGAGAATCGATTGGGAACTTCGCTGTTACCAGCCGATATGGCCCGGCCTGGTCATGTATCGAATCCACCTCTTTTAGGTGGGAAGCTTTCGACTTAGGGCCCTGAAGCCGCTGCTTCTTGTCCGTTATATTAGGGGTAGGTGGGTTTCGGCGCTTCATATTGGTGATATCCGGCTTTAGGAATTGTGGATGAGTTAGTTGTAAAGTGGAAGAGCGAAAGGTTCTATTTATTAAATAGGAGGTATGGTAAGGGGGTTGCTTGGACTTTTTGAGTTGGTGCTATTTTTGGCGAGGCCACTGGCGCGACTCGCTTGCCCCCGGGTGCAAGAGCTGCTAGACAGTGCAAAAGCTGCAAGACAGTTGCCCCCAGGTGCAAAAGCTGCAAGACAGCCGCCCCTAGGCGTAAGAGCTGCAAGCCAGTGCAAAAGCTACAAGACAGTTGCCCCCAGGTGCAAGGGCTGTAAAACAGTTGCCCCCAGGTGCAAGGGCTGTAAAACAGTTGCCCCCAAGGTGCAGGACCTGCCGGATAGCTGCCCCCGGGTGCGAGAGCTGTAAGCTAGTGCAAAAGCTACAAGACAGTTGCCCCCAGGTGCAAGACCTGCGAAACAGTGCAAAAGCTATAAGACAGTTGCCCCCAGGTGCAAGACCTTCCCCAAGGTGCAGGACCTGCGGGACAGCTGCCCCCGGGTGCAAGAGCTGTAAGCCAGTGCAATAGCTACAAGACAGTTGCCCCCGGGTGCAAGAGCTGCAAGATAGTACAAAAGCTGCAAAACAGTTGCCCCCAGGTGCAAGAGCTGCAATATAGTGCAAAAGCTGTAAGACAGTTGCCCCCAGGTGCAAGCGCTGCGAGACAGCTGCCCCTAGGTGCAAGCGCTGCAAAACAGTTGCCCCCAGGTGCAAGACCTGCCCCCAGGTGCAGGACCTGCAGGACAACTGCCCCCGGGTGCAAGAGCTGTAAGCCAGTGCAAAAGCTACAAGACAGTACAAAAGTTGCAAGATAGTTGCCCCTAGGTGCAAGAGCTGCAAGATAGTTGCCCCTGCGTGCAAAAGCTGTAAAACAGTGCAAAAGCTGCTACAGCCTGTACGAGCTTCGGCTTCCCCCCCCAAGCGCGCGCAGCGGTACACACGCAATTTCGCTTTCTTGCACATTAGAGAACTTCAAGTTTAACTCTTATGATTAAGCTTAAAAATTAGAGACTTTATCTCTGTCGGTATGCTTTAACAACGTGCAGAATACATATATCACAATGATATGTACTATGCGGTGTTGTTGGTGGATTCTTGATTGTTCTACTCTAATGCAGTGTTGATATATATATACGTCTCGTGTAGGTCACGTGCATAGAGCACGTGACACGTGAAACGAATATATACCGACAATCTCTCTTGTAAGCGCACAGTGTCTACGCTGCACTTAACTAATTTGTACCCCTGCGTGCAAGAGCTGCAAGACAAGACAGTGCAAATGCTGCAAGATAGTTGCCCCTGCGTGCAAGAGCCGTAAGCCAGTGTAAACGTTGCAAAACAGCTGCCCCCGGGTACAAGGGCTGCAAGAGAGTTGCCCCTGCGTGCAAAAGCTGTAAAACAGTACAAAAGCTGCAAAACAATTGCCCCTATGTGCAAGAGTTGCAACACCTAGCAACCAAGTCAATAATATATACCTTTTTCCTCCCGTTTCCTAATCTTCTTTCCTTATACAATGTCTTGACTTTACCACCCAGTTCATGTACGTAGCTTAATAATATCTACTTCGCTATATATTATTGTCGCTTGTACTCACTCCATGATATAGTAACTCTAAGGCTCTAATAATACCTAGCATTAATATACTGGCTATTACAGCACTGTTACGGCACTGTTATATATAACCTAGACAGGGGGCCTAGTTAGGGGTTCGGCTAATGACTTGGCACCATGTATATAAACGTGTCCTTTCCTTTACCTTTTCTTGCTCCTTAGCTTAGTATTTTCGTAATATAGCATTTGTTTAAACTTCTGTTTAAAGGCATTTGTTTGAGCGGTCACACTGGTTTTATATTTAGGGAAGCGATGTATTATAACGGAGATATTATATTTATAAAGTAAATTGATATATATTAATATTGTTTAACTAAATAGCTTACGGAAAAAGCTAATTTCAATATGGTAACGTGTAAAGGGGCCGATTTTAGCATATTAACATGCTGAAAGAAGTTGATTTTGGTATGTTAACATGCTAAAAGAACCTGATTTTAGTATATTAATATATTGGAAAAAGTTGATTTTGGCATGTTAACATGCCAAAAGAACCCAATTTTAGTATGTTAATGTTAGCGACTCAGTCAATCAAGGCACTAGCACAGCAATATAACGCGCGCAAGCCTGTACAATTGGTAGTCTATAAACGAGGATATCAAGCCAAAGACTAAAAGAAGGTCGAGGAAAGGACACGTCTATATATACAGCGCTAAGTCTTTAGCTGAGCCCCTGCCTAGGGTCTGTAACAGTGCCGTAATAGTTAATATATCGAAAAAGGTTGATTTTGGCATGTTCACATGCCAAAATAAATAGCTGAATATATCAAAACTGGGCAAAAATTTCTACAAGTATAATACACCTTAATGGGTATTGCGACTGTTAATGTCTACATTAGCAATTAGGACAGTGTGCATATTATAGACTTTATAAAAGAAGCGTCACGACTACTAAGAATAATTAACTATATTTGAGGACGCATTAATAGGATAGGACAAAGGCATCACGAGACGAGGCCTTGACTGAATCACGTGGAGGTGTAACAGTATTAGGGCGTGTTACCTGCCAAATTCTACCAAATTCTGCCATACCCTACATTTGGCTCGCCTACTACTAGGGCCTTGGCGGTCAACTCTATATATTTGTTTACATTGGTCCTGGTGACCCCTTTTCCTTCTCCTTAGCTTAGTATTTTTATAATGCAGCATTTGTTTAAGCTTCGGTTCAGAGGCATTTGTTTGAGCTATAACACCTGCCGTCTATAAACTGTCTCCGCGGGCACGCCTATGCCTACGCCCACAGGTAGTGTATTTAGTATTTCGCTTAAATGCTAAGGGCTTGCGACAAGTTAAGGTATTGATGCGACGTTTATTTGTAGAGTTAGCCGTAGAGCCAGCTAGGCGACTGTAACGACGTTCTATAATTGAAGGCTTGTAGAAGGTAAATGTAAGGTATCCCTTAACCCGCTAGCGTCCACAGAGTAAGCAGTCCATGCAGAACACTAAATCTAAATAACGCGTACAGTGAATTACGTTGATCTAATTGGCTGATTCTTATTGATAACGTGTCACGGGACTAACACGCGTTGTTATGACTTGGCTTGTGAGCGTACGCGTATGCACGAGCACAGACCTGACCCCTGAGCGACGCGTATATATACCCGCCTCACCTCCGGTATATAGATCTTCACGCGACATCAATTATATACTTTTACCTCGTACCTTGACAGTCAGCCCGTACTGTGATATAATGCATGGACGAATTTTCAGCAGGTTAAGGGATAAGCGCGTGGTGTTGTTTTCGCGATTTGGGTGTAAACAAGTCTAACTTGAAATAGAAGCATCTAAGCTTGTTTGGGTAGGGGGTGTACACGTGTTGTTTAGGGGGTATATGGTTGGCGCAGAGCTTAATGTGTAAATGGGGCATCTGCATTGGTGTTCGGTTAGCTAGGCCAGGGGCGCAGCTAAATAATACCTTTGTCGTACACATTATAAATCCACCATCCCTCATTCTCTGACGATTTTGAACGGCGCAAATATTCTTTTAATGCCTCTACTCTGTGGTTACCCGCTATAAGCTCTGCCTTCTCTCCAATTATTGTATCCCAGTCTTTAAATGATAGATATTCCGATTTATCTCTTGACGCATCGGCACTCCCTAAATCAATATTGTGTGCCCGCCCGCGGTTGATATGGTCTAGCATCTTCTGCACTTGGGCTTTGGTGGAGGCCACTCGCAATTGATACCCCAAGTCTTTTCGAAGGACACCCTGCTACTTAAATATTTCACAAAGCCTTCGCTTATGGGCGTCGTCAATGGGCGTATTTGCGCCAACTGTCCATACTGGCATGAGAGAATCGATTGGGAACTTCGCTGTTACCAGCCAATATGGCCTGGCTTAGTTATGTATCGAATCCATTTCCTTTAAGTAGGAAGCTTTCGACGCTTCATATTGGTAATATCCGGCTTTAGGAATTGTGGATGAGTTGGTTGCAAAGTAGAAGAGCGAAAGGTTCTATTTATTAAGGGGGAGGCATGGTAGTACTGGCGCGACTCGCTTGCCCCTAGGTGCAAGACAGCTGCCCCCAGGTGCAAGAGCTGTGAGACAGTTGCCCCCAGGTGCAAGAGCTGCAAGACAGTTGCCCCCAGGTGCAAGAGCTGCGAGATAGCTGCCCTTAGGTGCAAGAGTTGCAAGACAGCTACCCCTAAGTGTAAGAGCTGTAAGAGAGTTGCCCCCAGGTGCAAGAGCTGCGAGATGGTTGCCCTTAGGTGTAAAGCTGTAAGACAGCTACCTTTAAATGTAGGGCGGTTGCCTTTAAGGGCGAGTCTTTGTTTATAATAATTGAAAATTATATATTTTGCCCCTGGGGGCAACGTAACCCTACGTCAGTTGTACAGTTTAACCCCATAGTATTATTTACTACCCTTTCCTACCTTTTACTACCTTTTACTACTTCTTTATTACCTTTTACTACTTTTTTATTACCCCTTATTACTTTTTTATTACCCCTTACTACTTTTTTATTACCCCTTACTACTTTTTTACTACCCCTTACTACTCCTTTATTACTTTTACCTTTTTTATTTATTCTAATTATTTTACTTTCTTTATCTTTTTTACTATTTCTCTACTTCTTTTATTACCCCTATTTCCTTTATTACTTATTATTACTTTTATTATTTAATCTACTTCTATTATTACTACTATTTTTCTTTTTATTTCTTTTATTACTTTTATTTAATCTATTATTATTCTTTAATTTATTACTAAAATTATTAATATTCTTATTTAATTTACTACTATTTTTATTATTTAATTTACTACTATTATTAATCCTATTACTTAATTTATTCCTATTTTTTTTTATACTATTTTTTTTATTACCTTTATTTCTCTACCTTTCTTTTCCTAATTTATAAACTTATACTTATTACTTTTTTATTTTTTTCTTCTTTATATATATAAAAATATTTAATTTCTACTTTTATCCTCTACTATTATTACTAATTTCTTTTTCCTTTATATATACTTATTACTTTTATTATTACTAATACTATTCTTTTCTTTTCTTTTCTTTTATATTTATTAATATATCTACCTAATCCCCCCTAACCTATCTATTACTTTCTAAATTACTACTTTAATCCCTTTTTCTTTCTCTTTTATCTCCTTTTTACTTTTTAATATCTATACTATTAAATTCCCTTTTTCTATCCCTTTTAAATATCTCTACTATTACTAAAATATTTAAAATTACTACTTTTATTACTTTATTAACTACTATTAAAACTTCTATTATTATTAAAACTATTATTTTTACTTATAACTACTCCTATAATTCTAAATTATTTACTATTACTATCTATTTACTTAAAATTACCCTCTCTTATACTTAAATTTCTCTTTTTTTACTACCTTTATTACTAAAACTACCTTTATTATTACTACTACTTTTATTATTACTACTACTTTTATTATTACTACTACTTTTATTATTTCTTTTATTACTAAAACTATTACTCCTATTACCTTTATTACTACTTTTACTTATTTTACTACTAAAACTATTTATACTAACTTTACTCCTATTTCTATTACTACTTTTATTCCTATTACTACTTAATTTACCTTTATTACTACTTAATTTATTACTTTATTTTTACCCCTTTTATTACCCCTAATTCTCTCTACTTTATTAATATAAATATTAATATATTAAAATTCTCTTCTTTTATAATATTAATATCCTATAATATTAATATCCTAAAATTCTCTTTTTTTATTATACTAATTTACTAATTTCTCTTTTTTATATTTTATTTTATTAAAATCTATTACTCTTATTACTAACTACCTTTATAATTTTAAATTATTTACTATTACTACCTACTTACTTAAAATTACCCTTTTATTATACTTTAAAATACTATTATACCTTTTATCCCTATATTTATTTTACTATTTATTTTTTACCCCTACTATTACTTAAAATTCTCTTTATTAATTTAATATTAATTACTACTTTACTAAATACTATCCCTTTTTTATATTAAATCTCCCTTTTTAATTTTATTAATAATTCCCTATCTTTAATTTATATAATAATCCTTCTTTATATAACTATAACTACTTAATCTACTTAATTACCTACTAAAAACTTATTATTTTATTATATTATACCTACCTTATTAACTTATACTTAATTTCTTATAACTTACTTTTAATCTAATCTTCTTTTATTTTTACTATTCTTTTTACTAAATACTACTTTTACTACTTTTACTACCCCTATTTTCTTTACTTAAATTACTACTACTTTTCTTTTTTTATTCCCTTTTTTCCTTTTTTATTATTAATAAATTTACTACTCTTTTCTTTTCTTTATTACTTCTTTATCTCCCTTATTACTAAATTATCTAAATTACTACTAAACTACTAAATTTACTACCTTTTTTATTACTTTTTCTACTACCTTTTTTACTTTTTCCTTTACTACCTCTTTTATTACCTCTTTACTTTTTCTTTACTACTTTTTTTACTATTAAATTTACTATTAAACTACCTCTTTTACTCTTTTTTTTTATTTACTAAATTTATAACTTAAACTACTATTTCATTTATTACCTCCCTACCTTTAAAATATTACCCCTTTACTTCTTTTTATTAAATTTACTATTAAACTACCTAAATTACTATTTCCCTACCTTTCCTACTACCTTTTACTTTTACTTTTACTTTTAAAACTATTATTTTACTTTAATATATTAATATTATATCCTTTTTACCCTCTTTTTAATCTTTTATTTAACTTTTACTTTTACTATTATTTTTAATTTTCTTTATTAATTTAATATTACTATATTTATTTAACCTACTTAAATTTATTATTTTTCTTTATACCTAAATTATATTATTATTATTTATACTATTACTTATTTTACTAAAATTACTATTACTCTTTTTTAACTATTATTCTTATTTAATTTACTATTACTTTTACTACTAAAATTACTATTACCCTTATTATTACTTTTACTATTACCTCTATTACTACCCCTACTATTTCTATTATTTCTTTTATTTTTATTATTAACTATTACTATAATTACTTAATCTATTTATTCTATTTTATTTATTTCTACTAATTTTTAAATATTTCCTTTTATTACTAATACTACTCCTTTTTTTCTTTTTTTTTTTTTACTTCTTAATCTATTTTTATTACCTTTACTTTTATTATTACTAAAATTACTATAACTATTACCTCTATTATTCTTACTACTTTTACTTAATTTATTATTAAAACTATTATTAAAATTACTACTTTTATTTTTATTCTTTATTTCTTTTATTTAATTTACTTTATTTACCTAATTTACTTTTACTTCTTTTTTATTTTTATTACTACTTAATATATTTTTTCTATTTCTTTTTTTACTACTAAAATTACTATCTTTACTACTAATATCTTTACTTTTACCCCTACTATTACTTAATCTAAAATTACTATTTAACTTATTCTCTTTATTACTTTTCTTTTTTTTTTTTTTTTTTTTTCCTTTTTTTATTATTTTTTTTTTTTTTTTTTTTT
>WNGR01000394.1_pt1 | contig 47254 bp, 32 predicted proteins | sample 5407581 | NCBI WGS metagenome assembly WNGR01 (sample SAMN13153383, study PRJNA577476) | soil metagenome | isolation source: 80 cm soil or saprolite under Garry oak tree replicate 2 | place: USA:California | collected 2016-06-15 | reverse complement strand
TACGCCTCGGGTGGCGCGAGCGGCCGGTTCTCCTCGAGCACCTGCCCCTTGCGATCGCGAACCCGCAGCACGAGCATCGGCTGCGTCGCGAAGCCGCGCGCGGCGATGGTCGCATAGGCGTTCACGAGCTCGAGGGGCGTCACCTCGCCCACGCCCAGCGCGAGCGAGAGCGTGCGCGGCAGCTCCTGCTCGATGCCGCAGCGGTGCGCCACCTGGATGACCGCGTCCACGCCGAGCGCGTCGACGAGCTTCGCCGAGACGGTGTTCTTCGAGTGCGCCAGCGCCTGCTCGAGCAAGAGCGGCCCATCGTAGGCGTCGCGCTCGAAGTTCTGCGGTTTCCACTCCTTGCCCGTCCAGGCGTCCCGGTACAGGTCCGGCGTGTCGTAGACGAGGGTGGCCGCGGTGAACCGGCGCGACTCGAGCGCCGCGCCCCACACGAAGGGCTTGAACGCGGAGCCGGGCTGCCGCTTCGCCTGCAGGGCGCGGTTGAACTGGGAGAGGCCGAAGTCGTAGCCGCCCACGAGCGCGCGGATGCCGCGGGTGGAAGCGTCGAGCGCGACGAGCGCCCCCTGCACCTTCGGCGTCTGCTCCAGCGCGAGCGGGATAGGCTTGCCGGCGCGGGCGAGCTCGGCCGGGCCGACCTTCCCCGGCTGGACCCGCACCAGCACCACGTCTCCCTGCTTCATCACGTCCGTCATGCGCCGCGGCACGGCGGTCGCCGAGACCGGGTTGTACTTGCGCGCCCAGGCGACGTCGGAGAACGCGAGGGTGCCAGTCGCGTTGCCGAGGTCGATGACGGCGGCGCGGTCGGTCGCCTTCGACACGAGCCCGGTGTAGAGCCGGCCGGCGCGGAGCGGCTTCACCGACAGCATGCGTCGCACGTCGCCCTGGTTCTCGGCGCCAGCCTCCACCTCGTCCGGCGACACGCGGCCGAGGTCCCACACCACCACCTCGCCCGGACCGGCCTGCGCTGTCTTGAGCCGCTCCTTCCAGAGCGGCATGGCGGCCTCGAGCTGCTGGGGATCGAGGTGGGCCACCGCGCCGCGCCAGCCCTGGCGCTTGTCGACGGCGCGGAGCTGCGCCTCGACGGCGTCCTCGGCCGCCTTCTGCAGGGCCGGGTCCATGGCCACGTCGACCTCGAGCCCGTCGGTCTCGACGCGCTCCGCGCCATAGCGCTGGTCGAGGTACTTGCGGACCGCGTCGGCGTACCAGGCGCCGGGCGGATCGTCCGAACGGTTCGCCACCAGGATGGGGCGCGCCAGCTCGACCTCGGCGGTCTGCCGCGAGATGAAGCCCTCCTCGGCCATGCGGCGCAGCACGTACTTCTGCCGCTCCTTGGCTGCCTGCGGATGCTTCACCGGCGAGAGGCGCTCCGGCGACTGCACCACCCCCGCGATCATGGCCGCCTCGCCCACGGTGAGCTTGCGGACGCTCTTCCCGAAGTAGAAGCGGGAGGCCTCCTCCACCCCGTAGCGGCGGTGCCCGAAGTAGATCTGGTTCAGATACAGGTAGAGGATCTCGTCCTTCGAGAGGTTCTGCTCCAGCCGCGGCGCGAGGACGAACTCCTTCAGCTTGCGCTTCACCCGCCACTCGTTCTGCAGGAGGAAGGTCTTCACCACCTGTTGGGTGATGGTGGAGCCGCCGCAGCCGAAACGACCGCGGAACACGCCGCGCACCGCGCAGCGCGCGATGGCGAGGTAGTTCACGCCGCCGTGCTCGTAGAACTTGGCGTCCTCCGAGGCGAGCACCGCCTTCTTCAGCACCTCCGGGATCTGATCGAACGGCACCACCGTCCGGCGCTCCCGGTAGAACTCGAACACCTCGCTGCCGTCGCTGCCGTAGACGCGGGTGGCGATGAGCGGCTGGTAGTCCTTCAGCGTGTCGAAGGCGGGCAGGCCGTGAGTGGCCGCCCAGACGAAGCCGCCGCCGCCCATGCCCAGCAGCGCGACGGCCGCCAGCGCGAGCACCCGGCGGCGGGTCCGCAGCAGGCGGCGGACGTGGGCGAGGGCACGGGCCCTGAGGGAGTGGGCTGAGATCACGGCGAGGACGCGGTCGGCGGGAGTATCCACGGCCATCCGACCCTATATGACAACCGGCGCGGCTGGGAATTCCGGCCGGGCGGTCGAGGGCGTTCCACCGGGGGCCACAGGTTTTCTTTGACAGGCGCGGCGAACGGAGCGACATAAGCGGACAACCACCGTTCCGTTTCGATCTCGCGAGGAGAAGACATGCGCCGCGCATTCCTGCTTTCGCTGTCCGTCACCGCCCTCTTCCTGGCCGGTTGCCCATCCAAGCCCAAGAACGGCGAGTGCACGTCGAGCGACGACTGCAAGGCGCAGGAAGGCTACGGCAAGGTGTGCGTGCAGGGCCGCTGCCAGGAGTGCGCAGCCGACACCGACTGCCAGGCCGGCTTCGTCTGCCGCGAGAACAAGTGCGCGCCGCGTCCCGAGTGCGTCCAGGACGCGGACTGCGGCGCCGGCAAGGCGTGCCAGGCCGGGAAGTGCGTGGCGTCGGCCCCCAAGCCGGAGTGCGACAGCGACGCACAGTGTGGGCCGAACCAGGCGTGCACGGGCGGCAAGTGCGTGGCGTCGCAGAAGCAGAGCGCCGCCGACCCGGCCGCGGCCTGCGGCGGCGAGGAGCGCGCCGTCCACTTCGCGTTCAACAGCGCCGATCTCGACCCGCAGGCGCGCACCTCGCTCGAGACGGTGGCCGGCTGCCTGAAGCAGGTGAAGGGCGCGCGCCTCTCCGTCGAGGGTCACTGCGACGAGCGCGGCACGACGGAGTTCAACCTGCACCTCGGCGAGCGCCGCGCCGAGTCGGTGAAGAAGTACCTCGTCAACCTGGGCATCGATGCCAAGACGGCGAAGACCGTCAGCTACGGCAAGGAGCGCCCGGTGTGCAGCGAGGGCAACGAGGACTGCTACGCGAAGAACCGCCGCGGCGTGGTGAAGGGCGAGACCGCGGACCGCATGTGAGCAGGGCCCCGCTCCTCGCCCTCCTGTGCGCCTCCGCCTGCTGGGTCCCCGTCGAGCGGGGCCGGCAGATGGAGGGGCGTATCCAGCGCCTGGAGGGCGAGAGCGAGATCTCCGCCAAGCAGCTCGACGAGCAGCGCGCCGTCGTGCGCGAGCGGGTGGCGGCCGTCGACACCAAGATCGCCGAGGTGCAGCGCAAGCTCGATGAGCTGAACGCCACCGCCCACCGGAGCGGCGCCGACCTGGCGGTGAGCCAGGATCGGCTCGCCGAGGAGGTGCGGCGGCTGAACGGCACGCTCGAGGAGCTGTCGCACCGGCTCGACCTCCTCGACCGGGCGGTCGCCGCCCAGAAGAACGACACCGATGCCCGGTTCGCCGCGCTGAAGGGGGCTGGCGCGCTCGATGAGTACGAGGGGCGCCGCAAGGTGTTGGAGCTGAAGCTCCCCGCCAACCCGGGTGACTTCCTGGCGCTGGCGCAGGGCCAGGAGGCGAAGGGCGAGCGGGCCGTGGCGCGGGCGCTCTACGAGGATTTCGTGAAGAAGTGGCCCAGCGACGCGCGAGCGGCTGACGCACACTTCCGGCTGGGTGAGCTGTGGTACGGCGACAAGCGCTGGCGCGAGGCGATCCTCGAATACGGCAAGGTGGCGCAGGACTTCCCGCGCTCCGACAAGGCGCCCGACGCTCTTCTTCGAACCGGGGAGGCGATGGTGGCGCTCGACCTGAAGGACGATGCCCGCCGCCTGTTCGAGGAGGTCTCGGCCCGCTATCCGAAGTCGACCGCCGCAAAGCGTGCCCAGGCGCGCCTCGCCGAGCTCGCCCCGCCGAAGCGGAAGGCGCCGGCGAAGAAGGCGCGCTGAAGGGTTTCGCCGGGACTCCCCTGGGCCGCGCACCCATCCGTGGGTGTGCAAGCACCCGTCTCGCGTACCCTGTGCTCGGCACGGCCGAGATTGCCGGGTCAGCCGCGGAGCCCCTGCCAAACTACCGAAATAGCTGACGTGTCGCTGGTCGGCTTCGGCGGGGGAGGTCATGGCACGGCAGCCGCAAGACCCGGTCCCCAGCGTCTGCCTCAGCGGGCGCGGGAGGGTGCGGCGATGATGACGCGGCGAGTTCCGATCGGCGAGCGGCTGAAGCAGGAAGGTCACATCGACACCTGGCAGCTCCAGAGCGCCATCGCGCACCAGCGCAACTGGGGCGGGCGCCTGGGAGAGGCGCTGGTGGGGCTCGGCTTCGTCCCGGAGAAGGTGGTCCTCGCCGAGGTGGCGCGCCAGCTCGAGGTGCCGTTCGTCGAGATCCGGAACCGCCGAGTGCCGAGCGCCACGGTCGATCTCCTACCGGCGAAGCTCATCCGCAGCCGGCGCGTCTTTCCGCTCGTGCTGAGCGTGCGCTCCCGCCGTGGGCCCCTCGTCCTCGCCACCGCCGAGCCACAGAATCTGGCGGTGCTCGACGAGGTGAGGTTCGCCACCGGGATGGCAGTGCAGCCGGTCCTGGTGAGCGAGCGCGACCTCGACGGCCTCATCGCGCGCCACCTCGATGGCCCCGAGCCGGAGCTGCGCGCTGCCCCTCGCCGGGCTCCACCGCTGCCGCCGCCTCTGCCTCGGCACGCCACGCCCTTCGCGCTCCGGCCATTCCCGAGCGGGGTGAATTAGCCCCGCCGTCACCCCTCGTCGTCGTCTGCCGACACCGCGGCCGGGTCGCGGCCCTCGTTCTGAAGGCCCCACTGCCCGATCCGCTTCATGACGGTGCTCTTCGCGATCTGCAGCTCCTTCACCACCGCCGCGCGCTTGCCGCGATGGCGGCGCAGGGAGAGCCGGATCGCCTCCCGCTCCAGATCCTCGAGCGTCAGCCCCCGCACGTAGAGCGAGTCGTCGTCGCCGGCGCCACCGGCGCCACGCGCGTCCTCGAACGTCACCACCGCGGCCGGGATGACGACGCCCTCGCCGCGGAAGAGCAGCGCGCGCTGCACCACGTTCTTGAGCTGACGGACGTTGCCCGGCCAGTCGTACCCGTCGAGCTTGGTGAGCGCCTCGTCGGAGAAACGGAGCGCCAGGCCGCGCGGGGCCGCCCGGGCGAGGAAGTGCTCCGCCAGCGCCCGCACGTCGCCCCGGCGAGCGCGGAGCGGCGGGATGGTCAGGGGGACGACGCAGAGCCGGTAGTAGAGGTCCTCGCGGAACTTGCCTGCCCGCACCTGCGACTGAAGATCGCGGTGGGTGGCGGCCACCACCCGGACGTTCACCGTCAGCGGACGGGAGGCACCCACCCGCTTCACCTCGCCCAGCTCGAGCGTGCGCAGGAGCTTCGGCTGCAGGTCGATGGGCAGCTCGCCGATCTCGTCGAGGAAGATGGTCCCGCCGTCGGCCTCCTCGAAGGCGCCCTTGCGCAGCCGCTCGGCCCCGGAGAAGGCGCCCTTCTCGTGGCCGAACAGCTCGCTCTCGATGAGCGACTCGGCGATGGCCGAGCAGTTGACCGGGATGAAGGCCCGCTCACTCCGGCCGGAGAGCCGGTGCAGGGCGCGGGCCACGAGCTCCTTGCCGGTGCCGGTCTCGCCGAGGATGGTGACCGCGGCATCGGCGGGCGCCACCCGCTCCACCAGGTCGAACAGCTGGCGCAGGGCGGGCGAGGACGAGACCATCCCCTCGAACGGCGCGCGCGAGCGGGTGGGGCGCTCCGTCTCCAGCACGAGCTCGGTTTCGCCGAGCGCCACCGGCAGGCCGGGCGGCAGCTCCGCCTCGGTGACGCGCAGGCCGCCGAGCAGCGTGCCGTTCGTGGAGCCGACGTCGCGCACGCGCCAGCGCGTGCCGCGCCGCTCGAGCCGCAGGTGGCGCGCCGAGACGAACGGGTCCGCCAGCACGAGGTCGTTGCCGGCGTCCTTGCCGATGGTGAACGTGTCCTCCTCGAGCGGGAGCACGCGCTCGCGCCCGCCCGTGCGGACGCGGAGCGCGGTGGCCGGCGGGGCCGGCGGCTCGTCGGGCGCGCGCACGACCGTCCCGCCTCCGTGCCGGGTGGCGCCGTCTTCGCCGGCACCGGTCACCCGGAAGAGCGCGCGCCACGCCCCGAGCGCGAGCTCGGCGCCGTCCTCGAGCCGCGCCTCGTGCACCGCCTCCGGGCCGACCCGCGTCCCGCGCCCGGAGTGATCGACGAGCCACCAGCGATCCCCGCGCGGCTCGACGGCGGCCTGGACGCGCGAGAGGGCCGGGTCGGGCAGGGTCACGTCGCAGTCGGGCGAGCGGCCGACGGTGGTCCTTCCCGTGATCGCCACGCGGAGGAGCTCCTCGCCGTGGCGGTAGAAGGCGAGCTCGGGCATGGTCCGACCTTAGCGCAGCCATTCCGCTCCGTGAAGTGAGGAGTTGGGCGCAGCCATGCCGTACCGTGAAGTCGCGCCCGCCGGCCACCGGCTCAGCCGTGCACCAGCTCCTCGAAGTCGCGCCGGCCCTTCAGCGCGTCGAACATCGGATCGGCGGCCAGCCAGTGCCGCACCTTGGCACGGTCGGCGGCGAGGGCGAGGCCGAGCGCGGCCAGCGCCGCCTCGGGCCTGCCCCACAGGGCGTACAGCGCGGCGCGGTTGTAGTTGAGGAGGAGATCGTCTGGCGAGAGCGCGCCCGCGCGGGAGTAGGCGCGCTCCGCCTCGGCGTAGAAGCCCTTCTGCGCATAGCAGATGCCGAGGTCGAGGTGCGCCTCGAACCCATCCGGCTCGAGCCGCACCACCTCCTTCAGCTGTCCGATGGCGGCGCGGTAGTCGCCCTCGTCCATGCGCAGTGCCGCCAGCTCGTGGCGCGGGAACGGATCCTCGGGCTCGAGCGCGATGGCGCGCTCGAGCTCCTGCACCGCCTCCTCGTTCTTTCCCTGGTCGGCGTAGGTGAGGCCGAGGTTGAGGTGCGCGTCCGGGTAGGCCGGATCGAGGCGGATCGCGTCCTGATACTCCGCGACCGCCACGTCCGGTCCGTGCGTGGCGAGGAAGCAGGCGAGGTTGTAGTGCGCGGTGGCGCTGTCCGGCTCGAGCCGGATGGCGGTCAGGTACTCCTGCAGGGCCTCCCGCCACTGCTTCTTCTCCGAGTACACCGTGGCGAGGTTGTCATGCGCGTGCGCGGAGTGGGGGTCGAGCGCGATCGCCTTCTGGAATTCGTTGATCGCCTCGTCGAGCCAGCCGCGATCGGCCAGCTCGATGCCGCGCGAGTTGTGCGCGTCGGAGAGGGTCGAGGGATCCTGGTCGCGGCTCACGCCGTCGAGTCTAGCCGGGCGCCGGGCGGCGCGCAGGCGCGGGTGCACGCGAGCGTTGACGCCCCCGCCGCCGAGCGGGCATGCTCGTCTGCTCCCGGATGGCCCTCTACACGCTTATGTCCCCCGACCAGCTCGCGGACGTCCTCGCGTGCTACGGGCTGCCGCCACCGACGCGCACGCTCCCCGAGCCGAAGGGGAGCGTCAACACGAACTACCACCTGTGGTCGGGCGGGCGACGCTGGTTCCTGCGCCTCAACGAGGGGAAGACCCGCGACGACGTCGCCTTCGAGGCGCAGGTGCTGCGCTTCCTCGCCGGCCACCGCTTCCCGGCGGCTCCGCTCGTGCTCACCCCCGGCGGCGACGCGCAGATCGAGGTGGCCGGACGGCCCGCCATGCTCTTCGCCTTCGCCGAGGGCGAGGAGCTGGAGCGCGGCGACGTGACGCCCGAGCGCTGCCGCCGCATCGGGTCGGAGCTCGGGCGGCTGCACGCGCTCGCTTCCGCCTTCCCGGCCGCCCGGCCGAACCCTTACCGCTGGGCGCGCGTCGCGGAGTGGGTGCGCGAGCTCGAGCCAGACGGCGGCGGCGACGCGCTGGTGGCCCCGGCGCTGCCCATGCTGCGGGACGAGCTCCTGCGCACGGAGCAGCTGCCCGAGGCGCCGCGCGGCCTCGTGCACGGCGACCTCTTCCTCGACAACGTGCTGTGGGTGGGCGAGCGCGTCTCGGCGCTCCTCGACTGGGAGATGAGCTGCGTCGACGCCCTCGCCTACGACCTGGGGGTGATGGTGAACGCGTGGTGCTACGGCGAGCGGTACGACCCGCAGCTGGCGCGCGCTCTCTTCGAAGGCTACCGGTCGGAGGTGGCGCTCCCCCCTGCCACCGCCGACGCGCTCTATCCTTACGCGCGGTACGTGGCGCTCCGCTACACCGCCTCTCGCATCCACGCCTTCCACCGCGCCGCGCTCTCGGCCGACCGGCTGGCCTGGAAGGACTGGACCCGCTACCGCGACCGGTTGGGGACGCTGAGGGCGATGGGCGAAGACGCCTTCCGCGCGCTCGTAAGAGTGTGACGCCGAGAGCGGAGGGTTACAACCCACTCACGAAGAGCCAGTGGCCGCCCTCCCGGACGAGCTGCATCCGGTGCGAGTCGTTGGCCTGTTTCGCCACCTCGCCGCCCTTGGTCTGGATGCGGTAGTGCTCGTCGTAGAAGACGTAGGCGAAGGCCTTGTCGCCCTCGACGTCGATGCGGCGCACCCCGAGCTGGAGCCGCAGGGCGTTGATCTGCTTGTAGTCGGCGGTGAGCCGCTTCTTCAAGAGCTCGTAGTCGACGTCGTCGGCCGGGTCGGGTGTCCCTGCGGTGTCGAAGTAGTTCGGCGAGGCGAGCGCCAGCACCGCGGCCGCATCCCGCTTCTCGGCGGCCTGGCGATAGGCGTCGATGGCCGCCACCACGGCGCGCGTGTCGGGGGTGTCCCGGATCTCGGTGCCCGGAATGCGGCGCGGCGCGCAGGCGAGGACGGTCAGCCCGGCGACGACGAGGACGGCGGTGTCGAGGCGCATGGCGCCGTTAAAACCCGGCCCCCGCGCGCCGTCAACTGCTGCGCCGGTGACCCGCGTCGCGGATGGGGTGTCGCGTGCGGGGCTCGCGCGGCGCGCGGGGGGTGATCAGATTGCCGGTCCACGAATCGTGCGGCGACTCCCAGCTCGCACCGGTCGGACGGTGGCGAGATCCCCCCAGCCCCGCGAGGTAACGCCATGAAGCATGAGGTCCTTTTCGTCTCCGCCGTGGTCGTCGTGCTCCTCGCCTGCTCGAACAAGGCGCGTACGTACGAGGGGGGCGCCTCCACCGAGCCCGCTTCACCCGCCAGCGCAGAGCCGGCCGCAATCCAGCCCTCCGACCTCTCGCCGGAGCAGGTCCGGCTCGTGCAACGCTCGCTCGTCGATCGCGGCTTTGCCGTCGATCCCGGGGGCACCTTCGACGACCGCACCCAGACGGCGCTCATGGACTTCCAGCGCGCCCGCGGGCTGCCGGCGACGGGCAAGCTGAACCAGCCCACCATCGACGCGCTCGGGCTCGACCCGCGCGACGTGATGCCGGTCCGCGGAACCGTGGCTGCTCCGGACGACCTGCGCACCGGCGACGAGGGGTACCGCGCCCCGGGCGACGCCGGCGCATCGGCCGCTCCCGGCAACAATCCGCTCCGTTAGTAAGCAGGTCTCGGGAAGCGGGCGGCGGCGCGCTCGATGGGCACCGCCAGCGCGACGTTCGGCTCGCGCCTCAGCGCGAGGTCGACGATGCCCACCAGGGCGCCGCGTCGATCGAGCACCGGACCGCCGCTCGCCCCTGGCCGCACCGCCGCAAAGAAGGCCAGGTAGCGCGACCCCGCGAAGGCCCGCGCCGTGGCGAGGACATGGGCGTCGGTCGTCCCGCAGCGCGCCTCCGGGCAGCCGGAGTAGGCGATCGGATCGCCGACCACGAGCGCCGCCGCGGAGCCGACAGGAGGGCCGGCCTCCAGCGCCCCCGCCACCTCCAGCAGCGCAAGATCGAGGGAGGGCTCCCGGTCGACGATGCGCGCGAGCAGCGGCGGGCGCCCGGGCACGACCACCTCGATCCCGCCGTCCGCCACCTCTTCGACCACGTGCAGGGCGGTCAGCACGCGCCCGGCCGGAGCGTCCCAGACCACGCCCGATCCCCAGAAGCGGCCGCCGCGCACCACCACGGCGGCCTCGGGCGGCGCGAAGGGCCCGGACTGGGAAGCGAGGGCGAGTGCGGTGAGCAGGGGGAGGAGCACCTGCCCGTGACGCTAGCAGGTAGGGGCCAGGCACGGTCAATGGCACGGGGGCGCCGCGGCGGGCGCTTGCCAGTCCTCCCACCCGCCTCTACATTGCCGGCCCATGTCGACCGCGAGCTTCGACGCGCTGAAGAAGTTCTTCGAGACCTCGGAGGTCGCCCGCAAGGCGACGCGGCCGCTGGACCCCGGCGCCGAGGTGGCGCTCCAGCTCGACGGCGGGCCGGCCCGGTTCAGCATGGCGGGCGGCAAGGCCCAGGTGGCTCAGGGACCCGCCGTGAATCCCGACTTCACGCTCATCCTGCCCGACGGGGCGGTGAATCGCATCACCGCGCTGAAGAGCGACGACGTGGGCGAGTTCGGGATCGAGTTCTTCAAGCTCATCCTGGAGTCCGACCCCGCTCAGAAGGCGCGGGTGAAGATCGACGCGCCGACGAGGCAGCTCCTCTCTCACGGCTATCTGGGCGTGCTGGCGCAGGGCGGGCTGAAGGTGACCTGGTGGCTGCTCAAGAACGGGGTGAAGAACCCCAAGGCGGCCATCGAGAAGCTGCGCGGCTCGTGACGCGGTCCCGCCGTGGGTCTCAAGCCCACGCCGGCGGGGCCTTGGAGGGATCCTTCACTGGCGGCGCGGGTGGGCGGGCGGGCGGCTCTCGCACGTCGGGACCGTGGCCTGCGCCGCGATCCGGCTCCTCGACGGGCGGGTTCCCGCGCGGCTTCGGAGCAGGGGCGGGAGGGCGGGGCGGGTCGGGCGAAGGTCCGCGGGTCGGCATTCACCTCGTCTAGCCACGCCTCCCGCGCGCTTCAAGGTGGCGCGCGGGAGGCATCGCGCTCGAACGTGCACCGCCGCGCCGCGTCGGCGAACTGCTCCCGCTGCGCACCGGGCTCCGCCTCGGCGGCGGCCGCCCCCCACGCAGCGACGCCGGCGTCCCACCGCCGCGTGCGGCAGAGCGCCTCGGCCCGCATGCGCCTGGCCTCCAGCCGGAACGCGGGTCCGGGGAGCGACGACGGGGGGAGCGCATCGAGCACCTCGAGCGCGCCGGCGGCATCTCCGTCGAGGAGGCGCGCGCGCGCGGCCAGATAGCGCGCCAGCGGCGCGGCGCTCGTCTCGAGCTGGGCGCGTCCGTCCGCCTCCCCGAGGAGCCAGGGCTGGACGGCCGCCCGCAGCGAGGGGTCGTGGGCCGCCAGGAGCCGCGCCCGCAGCGAGCGCGCCTCGGCGCCCTCGGCGCCGAGCGCGAGCGCCGCCGCGTAGCGAGCGGCCGCGGCGGCCCCGTCCGCCTCCCGCAGGCGCAGATCTCCGAGGGCGACGAGGAGGGCGGAACGGAGCGAGGCCCGCCCGCCCGCCGCCTCCGCGCGGCCGAGCGCTTCGCCGAGCAGCGCCTCGGCGCGGTCGAGGTCCCCCTTCGCCCGCCAGCCCTCCGCCGCCGCGCGCAGATAGGCGGGATCGCCGCCGGCGAGCTGTGAGGCGCGCCGGTAGAGCGCCTCCGCCCGCGCGCTCTGCCCGGACGCCGCCTCGGCGGCGGCGGTGGCCTCGAGGCTGGCCAGCTCGCGCGCGCAGGCGCGGGCGAAGACGCTGCCGCGCTCGAACCGCGCCTCGGCCTGGGCAGCCAGCGCGGGCGGCACCGCCACGGCATCGAGGAAGCGGTGCCACTCCGCCTCGAGCGCGGCGAGCGGCTTCCCGAGCGCTCGCGCGACGTCGTCCTCGCGGTAGGCGGCGAGGACGGCGGGCGCGCCGTACCGGTCGAGGAGGTAGCGCAGGAAGCTGCCCGCGGCGGTGTAGGCCCGGGCGGGAGCGGCGCCGAAGAACCCGGTCGCCCCGAGCAGCGCGTCGAGCGCCGGCAGCCTGCCCTGGTCGCGCAGCGCGCGCGTCCAGGCGTGGATGTCGAAGCTCCCGGCCGGCACATCGACCGCCACCGCCAGCCCCTCGACCAGCCCCGGGTTCACGAGCACGAGCGCGCGCGCCGGCACGCGGAGCGGACCTCGCGCCACGGCCGAGGCGAGCGCGTGGACGAGCTCGTGGCGAAGGATGGGGTGCGGCACCCCCTGCTCGTGGACGTGGATCTCCGCGAGCCACGGCTTCGTGAAGCTGGTATGGCCAGCCCCCACCAGCCGCCGCTTCTCGGCCGGGCTGCGGTAGAGCCACACCGTGGCGCGCGGGGGCCGTGGGAGGCCGAGCGCTCGCGCCACCGCCTGCGCGTCGTACTCACAGTCGCGGAGGATGCGCTCCGCCTCCGGATCGCTCTTCTCGCGGGCGAAGTGCACGACGCAGCGGGGGCCCTCGCGCACGGCGCCCAGGGCGCTCGAGAGCTCGCTCCGGGTGGCGGTGTGCCCGCCGAGGAGGTTGAGCGCGACCGCGCACGCCACGGCCGCGCCGAACGCCAGGACGCGTGTCGCGCGAGCTCGCGCCGTGACGACCGACGTGCCCGCCAGCACGGCGCAGCTCCACGCCAGCGTCCCGGCCCGGAACAGCAGGAGCCGTTTGTCGACCTCCAGCGCCTCGTCGTAGAGCGGCCCTGGCCAGAAGCCGAGCAGGTGGTCGTGGGCGGTGGCGGTGGGGCCGTAGTACCCGACGGCGAGCGTCGCGCCGAGCGAGCCGAGCGCCACGAGCGCGTAGAGGAGGGCGGCCCTGCGCCGACGCCCCTGCGCGAGGAGGCCGCAGCCCGTGCCGAGCGCCGCCGCGAGGAGCGCGGAGGGGAGGGCGGCGAGGGCGAACAAGGCGGCCCCGCCGAACGGCCGGCAGGGCGTGGCCAGCGCTGCGCGGGTGGCGGCAGCCGTGAAGAGCAGCGCCAGCAGCGCGAGCAGCGCAAGCGCGGCGGCGGCGAAGGGGCGAAGGACGCTCGGGGTCGAGGTCGCGGTCGAGGTCGGGGTCGAGAGCTCCCTCCGCGCCGCGGCGATCCCGAGCGCCGGCCCGAGCAAGAGCGCCGACGCGAGCGAGGCGATGAGGCCGAGCTCGAAGCCCGGCACCTCGAGCAGCGGCAGCGCTCCTCCGGCCAGGCCGAGGGCGAGGAGCCCCGCGGCGGCGAGGAGTGTGGGCGGCGCGCGCAGGAGCGCGCCGGCCATGGCGAGGAGGCGCGGCTCGTTCATGCCCGCCATCTGCGATAGCATGCGCCGGGATGATGGAACATCGCCACCACACGCGTGCGCCCATCGAGCTCGAGGTCGGCTACAAGCGTCTGAACAGCTTCTTCGCCGAGTACACGAGGAACATCTCGAAGGGCGGCACCTTCATCAAGACGAAGAAGCCGCTCCCGGTGGGGACGCGGTTGCTCTTCCGGCTGGTGGTGCCGACCTGTGCGGAGCCCTTCCAGGTCACGGGCGAGGTGGTGCGGGCCGAGGACACCTCGGCCGATCCCGGGATGGCGATCCGGTTCGTGTGGACGGCCGACGGCGAGCGGGCCGGCTTCGAGGCTGCGGTCGAGAAGCTGATGATCGAGGCGCTCGGGACTCACGTCGCCGCCGAGCTGCTGAAGCACCGCTCGTGAGGGAGCTGCGTTTCCTCAACGCGCCGCGTCGCCCTCGAGGCGGACCCGATCGCCCACCTTCACCCCGCGCGCCGCCGCGAAGCCGGCGTTCACCTCCAGCACGAAGCGGCTCGGGCGCCCCACCGAGCGCGGCTCCGTGGAGAGCGGAACGGCGCGCTCGACGATGCCGACCACCTCGCGGCGCTCGTCGATGAAGATCATGTCGAGCGCGAGCAGGGTGTTCTTCATCCAGAAGGCGTGCTCGGCACTCTCCGGAAACACGAACAGCATCCCCTCGTCCGGGCCGAGCTTCTCGCGGAACATGAGCCCGCGCGCCTGCTCCGCCTCGGCTCGCATCACCTCGACTGCCACGGTGCTCACGCGGCCGGAGGGGCTCTCCAGGACGACGCGCGCCGGCGGGCGAGCCGCGTCGGGCCCCGAGGCGCGGTCGGCAGGCGCGGAGGGGGCGCAGCAGGCGGCCAGCGCGAGCATGACGACGAGGAGACCCGCCCGCGGAGTCCGCCCCGGCATGGGCTTCACTGAGCGGGGAGTGGGGCGGCGCAGTAGGTCGAGAACTGCCCCGTGGCGCCGAGGTACTTCTGCTTCGTCGCCGGATCGAGGTTGGCGAGGAAGACGTCGTCGAGGATGACCTTCCGGCACGAGAGGCCGGTCTCGCTCGGCGAGCAGTCGTTGTCGGCGACGCACGGCTTCGAGCAGTAGGCCCCCGACCTCGTCGGGGTCGTGAGCTTGCTCGTGAGCTGGGAGCGAAGGCAGACGAGGTTGTCGCACGCGGTGTTGCCGGTCTCGAGGTAGTCGGCCACCACCGGCTGCGGGACGGCGACGGTGAGATCGCAGTCCCCACCCACGTCGGGCGCCTGGCAGGCGGTGAGCGCGGCGAGTCCGGCGGTGAAGGCGAGGGCGGCAGTGCGCATCCGCGCGAAGGGTTAGCACGCGACCCCCCCGCCATCAAGGGACGCGCGCCGCCGACCGGCACCCACCTGCACCCCGAATGAAAGTGCAGTCCAGTCCCTTGTGAAGGGGACGATCCGTTGCCGGCTCCGGAAAGTCGTACTAGCATGCGCCGTGGCGTTGACTCCCAGGATATCCTTGGATCTACAAAGACATACATCCACCTTCCTCGCGCTCTTGGCCCTCCCGCTGCTCGCGTGGGCCGAGCCTCCGGAAGCCCCCGGGCTCGATCTGAGCCAGCCGCCGCCCGATGCGCAGAGCGCTCCGTCGAAGGGGACGAACGCTCCCCCGAAGAAGGAGGCGGAGTCTCCGCTGGGGGCGGGCGAGAGCGACGTCGCGCTCGGCGATCGCGTCAAGGCGGTCCAGCGCAAGGGGTTCCTGAAGCGCCACCGCTTCGAGCTCGGGGTCTCGCTCCCCGTCACCGTCAACGACGCCTTCTACGAGAAGTTCGGGATGGGCGGCAAGCTCGCCTACAACCTCGAGGACAGCTTCGCGCTCTCGCTGCGCGGTGCCTACTACACGCAGTTCCGCACGAGCCACGCCAAGGAAGGCAAGGTCGCCTTCTCCAGCCAGCTCCTCCAGAGCCAGCTCAACGGACAGGCCATGCTCGACGGCATCTGGTCGCCCATCTACGGGAAGGCGGCCTGGCTCGGCTCGAGCATCGTGCACTTCGACCTGTACCTCCTGGCCGGCTTCGGCGCGGTGTGGAGCGCCACCAGCCAGGCTCCGCGCAAGGAGGGGCCGCACATCGCCACCGACTTCGGCGGCGGGATCCGCTTCTACCCGAAGAGCTGGCTCGCGCTCGACACGGGCGTCATCGCGACGCTCTATCCGGATCAGCCCGTCACCACCGCCCCCAGCACCGTGCAGAACGTCGTGGCGGCGCAGATCGGCTTGACCGTGTTCTTCCCCTTCAACTTCGAGTACGTCTACCCATGAGCGCGCGAGCCACCGCCGCCTTCGCCGCCGCGCTCGTCGCGCTTGCCCCCGTGGCGGCGCGCGGCAGCGCCGCCGACGCGTTCGAGAACAAGGTGAAGCCGGTCTCGGGCCAGCTCTACCGCAAGGCGGGCAAGCTCGAGCTGACCATCCCGGCCGGCGTCGTCTCGGTGAACGACGCCTTCTTCACGAAGTACATGGCGGGGGCGAAGCTCACCTATCACCTGAGCGAGTCCTGGTCGCTCGGCGTGAACGGCTCCATCGGGACCTCGAGCGCGACCGGCTCGACCTCGATCTGCAGCGTCAACACGGACCCGAACAACCCGGCGTGCAAACCTGCCGTCAACGCGCAGCTCAACCAGGTGCCGGGCGACATCAAGTGGATCGCCGGCGGCGAGGTCGGCTTCTCGCCGCTGTACGGCAAGCTCAACCTGTTCGGCGAGAAGGCGCTGCACTTCGATCTCTCCCTGCTCGTCGGGGCCGACCTCGTCTCGTACCGCGACGTCCTGGGGGCGACGCAGGCGAACGCCGGCGCCACCCCCGGTACGGTCTCCACCCCGGGCGGGCACGTCGGCATCGGCGCGCGCCTCTTCTTCGCCCGCTTCATGGCGCTCCGCCTGGAGCTGCGCGACGTCTTCTACAAGGTGTCGGCACTCCCCACCGGCAACCTCCAGACGCAGCTTCTGGCCGAGGCCGGCCTCTCCTTCTTCATCCCGGTCGGTCATCACGACGAGCCCTGAACCGTGCGCGCCATGTCCTTCCACCTCCGCCCGCTCGGCCTCCTGGCCGCCCTCGCGCTCGCCGCGCCCGCGGCGGCGCAGCTCGGCATCGACCTCAACGCCGACGAGCGGGCGAAGGAGGAGCAGCAGCGGAAGGATCGGCAGGAGAAGCGCCGGCCCGAGGCGAAGCCAGCCCCCCGCCCGCAGGCGCCGGTCACCATGCCGGGGCTCGACATCGGCGCCCCCGGCGCGCGCAAGGGCGAGGCGGCCCAGCGCATCGCCCTCGCGAACCAGGTGTTCAAGCGTGGCGACTTCGAGGAGGCGGCGCTCGCCTTCGACGCGATCCTGCGCGATCCGGGGCTCCCCGAGGCGCACGACGAGGCGCGCTACCAGCTGGCGAAGAGCCTGTACCGGCTCGAGCTCTACCACTCGTCCCTGGCGCAGCTCGATCAGATCCTGCAGCGCGGTCCCCAGGGGACGAAGTACTTCCACAACGCGCTCGAGTGGCTCTTCCAGGTGGGCAAGAAGACGGTCAACGAGGCGGTCATCGTGAACCAGGTGGCGCGCTACGCGAACGGCGCGCTGCCCCCCTCCTCGCAGGACGCCTTCACCTACCTCCTCGCCCGCTACTCGTACGAGCGCGGGCACGCGCTCTCCGAGGCGGGGCAGCAGGCCGAGGCGAGGCGGGCCTACGACGAGGCGCACCGGCTGGCCGGGCAGGTGCGGCTCGAGGCCGGGAGCCGCGCGGCGTCCGGCCAGGGCGACGATCCCGGCGCGACCGAGGGCGACCTCCACGCCAAGGCGCGCTTCCTGGAGGGCCTCGTGCAGTACGCGCAGGGGAACGGCGCGGCCGCCGTGGAGTCGTTCAAGGACGTGGTGCGGCTCACGAACCCGAAGCGCGGCCGGGCGCCCGATCCGCGGCTCCGCGAGCTTTCGTTCTTGCAGCTGGCCCGCATTCACTACGAGCACAAGCAGAACCGCTACGCGATCTTCTACTACGACAAGATGCCGTGGGGCGGCGAGAGCTGGCTCGAGGGGCTGTGGGAGGCGTCCTACGCCCACTACCGCGTCGGCGACTACGAGAAGACGCTCGGGAACCTGCTCACGCTCCAGTCTCCCTACTTCCGGGACGAGTGGTTCCCGGAGTCGTGGATCCTGAAGGCCATCGTCTACTACGAGAACTGCCGCTACCCCGAGGCGCGCGCCATCCTGGACGAGTTCCACGGTGCGTACGAGGGTGTCCACGCCGAGCTGGATCGCCTCACGACCGAGCGCACCACCCCGACCGCCCTGTTCGACCTGCTCGACGAGACGCAGAAGGGGCGCGGGGCGGGGGCGCGGCCGGTGCTGCGGCGCGTGCTGAAGGTCGCCTTCACCGATCGCGACGTGAAGCGGCTCGACGACTCCATCCTGGAGGTGGAGAAGGAGCTGGACGTCGGGCTGGGCGAGCGGCGCGCGGCCTTCCGCGGGTCGGCGCTGGCGAAGGACCTGCGCGCGCAGCTGGCCGCCGAGCGCAAGCGGCTGGTGGAGGAGGCCGGCGCCCGGACCCGCGCCAAGCTCGAGTACGAGCGCGATGGCCTGCGCGAGCTCCTGCAGCAGGCGCTCCGCATCAAGATCGAGGTGGCGCGCAAGGAGCGCGAGGCGCTCGAGGGGGCGCTCACGCGAGGCGGGCAGGTCGACGTCCTGCGAGACTACCGCTTCTCGAGCGCGGTCTCCGACGAGCACCTCTACTGGCCGTACGACGGTGAGTTCTGGCGCGACGAGCTCGGGACCTACACCTACACGATGACGAAGGGCTGCCGCGACACCACGGCGCGCGCCGCGCGCTAGCAGCCCGCGAGGATCCCATGCCGCGTCGCGCCCTCCTCAGCCTGCTCGCGCTCCTTCTGGTCCATGCACCGAGCGTGCGTGCGGCCGAGCCCCGGGCCGCCGCTGCCGCGACGGCGAAGGACGCCGCGCTGGGCAAGAAGAAGACCGCCGCGCCCGACGCCTCGCTGGCCGGGTCGATCGAGGCGAAGGGGACCCCGGCCGAGGCGTCGGGACCGAAGCTCGACTTCGAGACCTTCCGCTTCGCCATCGAGGGGCAGGTCTCCGGCAAGCGCCGCGAGGAGATCACCGACCTGGAGCAGCTCATCCGGCTCGGCGGCACGCCGGTGGAGATGCCGCAGTGGCTGTTCCGGCTAGCCGAGCTGCACTGGGAGGAGGCGCAGCACCTCTTCTTCGAGGCGAACCGCCGGGACGACGCGGTGGTGGCGGCGAAGGGCGATCCCGCGCGGCAGGAGCGGCTTCGAGCGGAGCGGAAGGATCTCGAGGAGCGCTCGCGCGCCGAGCAGGCCCAGGCCGTGGCGCGCTACCGCGAGATCGCGAAGCGCTTCCCGAGCTACCCCCGCCTCGACGAGGTGGTCTTCTTCCTGGGCGAGAACCTGTGGAAGCAGAACCGCCGCAAGGAGGCGCTCGACGCGTACAAGGTGCTCATCCAGCGGTTCCCCAAGTCGCGCTACGTGCCGGACGCCTGGATGGCCTTCGGCGAGCACTACTTCGACATCGCCGACAAGGGCAACCGCCAGCAGACGCTGCGCAAGGCGCTCGAGACCTACAAGCGCGCCGCCGCGTACACCGAGTCGAGCGTCTACGGTTACGCGCTCTACAAGCAGGCCTGGGTCTATTACAACCTCGGCGACTGGGCCGAGGCGCTCGATCTGTTCAAGGCGGTCATCTTCTTCGGCGACCTGCCCACCTCGACCGTGGCCCCGGACAAGAAGCTCGCCCTCGCCCGCGAGGCGCGCAAGGACTACGTCCGCACCTACAGTCACGTCGGCTCCCCCAAGGCGGCGCCGGACGACTTCGCGCGGGTGGGCGGCAAGGACGCCCGCGACATGCTGAAGTCGCTGGCGAGCCTCTACTTCGACGAGGGCAAGGATCGCGACGCCATCCTCGTCTATCACGGGCTCATCGTGGCCGATGCGGCCGCGCCGGACGCCCCCTTCTTCCAGTCGCGCATCGTCACCGGCGCCGGCCGCATGGGGAAGAAGGATCTGGCCGTGCAGCAGGCCGGGACGTTCGTCGAGATGCTCCAGGCGGCCGAGAAGCGCGGCGGCGACGAGTCCGCCCAGCGGGCGCTCGCGGCGGCGCGCAAGGACGCCGAGAACACCCTGCGCACCCTGGCGGTCCAATATCACTCCGAGTACAAAAAGACCCGCGAGGACGCGGTGGCGGCGCACGCGGCCGAGCTGTACCGGCTGCACCTCGGGCTCTTCCCCGACGGGCGGCAGACCTACGAGATGCGCTTCTTCCACGCCGAGCTGCTCTACGCGCTCGAGAAGTTCGCGGAAGCCGGCGAGGAGTACGGCCGCGTGGTGCAGCTCGACGTGGACCGGATGAAGCAGCCCGGTCCCGACGGCAAGCCGCAGAAGCCGGGCAAGTACCTCGTCGACGCGCTGGAGAGCGGCGTGCAGTCCTTCGACGTGGTGGCCAAGCGCGCCGAGGCGAGCGAGAAGCGGCCGCAGGGCGGCGACGCGCGGACGCGGCTGCCCATCCCGAAGGAGAAGCAGCAGCTCGTCGAGGCCTGCCAGCGCTACCTGGCGCTCGCGCCGAACGGGGACAAGGCCGTCGAGATCGCCTACAAGGCGGCCAACGTTTACTATCGGTATAACGATTTCGCGGAGGCGGTGAAGCTCTTCACCGTCATCGCCGAGCGCCACCCGCGGCACGAGCTGGCGCGCTACGCCGCCAACCTGGCCCTCGACTGCTACAACCTCCAGTCCGACTGGCGCAGCATGAACGCGTCGGCGAAGCGCCTCTGGGAGAACGGCGAGCTGATGCGCGCCCAGCCGGCGCTGCGCGAGGACCTGGCGAAGGTGATCGAGCAGAGCGGCTTCAAGCTCATCGAGGCGCTGGAGAAGTCGAGCCGGCACGCCGAGGCGGCCGACGCCTATCTCGCCTTCGCGCGCGACTGGCCGCAGTCGCGGCTCGCCCCGACGGCGCTCTACGACGCCTCGGTCGCGCTCACGAAGGCGGGTCGGCTCGAGCGGGCCATGGGCGTGCGCGAGCAGCTCGTCCAGCGTTACCCGCAGGACCCGCTCGTGCCCAAGGTCGCGCTCGCGAACGGGCAGGACCGCGAGGCGGTGGCCGACTTCGACCGCGCGGCGGAAGACTACGAGCGCTACTTCCACGGGTGGAAGCGGGCCGCGGGCGCCACCGCCGCGCCCGTCAGGAAGAAGGGCAGGCGAGGCGCCCCGGCCGCGGCGCCGAAGGGCGACGCCGGCGGGTACCTCGAGGAGAAGGCCAGGGACGCGCTCTACAACGCGGGGGTCTTGCGCGAAGGGCTCGGCCAGCACGGCCGTGCCGAGGCGAACCGCCTGCTCTACGTGGAGACCTGGCCAGCCTCCCCCGACGCGCCGCGCGTCTTCCTCTCGCTCGCCGACCTCGCCGGGCGGCAGGGCGCCGTCTCGAAGGAGCTGCGGCTCCTCGAGGAGTACCAGCAGCGCTACGTGAAGGACCCCACCGAGTGGCTCACGGTGCAGGACCGCATCGCGCACCTCTTCCGCAAGTCCGGCAACGGCGCCGGCGAGCGGCGCGCCTACGAGCAGGCCCTGCACTACTGGGGCCCCCGCCGTGCCCAGGTGGGCGAGCGCGGCATGGCGGTGGTCGCGCAGGCGCAGTACCTCGCGCTCGAGCCCGCCTTCGAGGCCTACGAGCGGATCGACTTCGCCGTGCCGGGCCGGCTCTCGCCGCAGCGCCAGGTGAAGTGGCTCAAGGACCAGCTCCAGTTCAAGAGCACCCGGCTGCTGGAGCTCCAAAAGCGGTACACGGCGGTGGTCGAGACCAAGCAGGCCGAGCCGGCGGTGTGCGCGCTCTACAAGATCGGACTCGCCTACCAGCGCTTCGGCGGCGCGCTCCGCCACGCGCCCATCCCCAAGGAGATCCGGCGCGAGAAGGCGCTCGCCGAGGAGTATCGGTCGCAGCTCGGGCAGCTCGCGGAGGCGCCCGAGAAGAAGGCGGCCGAGGCCCTCGAGTACGCCCTCGCCAAGTCGCGCGAGCTCTCGGTCTCGAACGCCTGCTCCAGGACGACGGCCGAGCTCCTCGCCAAGACGAAGGGAGATCAGTACGGCCCGCCCCTCGAGCAGGTCCCGCCGCTCGTCGCCCCGACGCCGGCGGCAGCGCGGCCCGCGGGCCACCCGCTCCTCTCGGCGCTCTACGTCCCACCGCTCCCCCGGGCCGCGGCGGAATCGCCCGCCGCCCTGCCGCCGCTCGGGAAGCTCGAGCGGCCGGTCGCCGCGAGCGCGGCGCGCGACCTCGATCTGCCCCTCGACGAGCCGGAGGTAGCCCGGCCGCCGAGCCCACCGCACGGCGCGCCCGTGCCGCCGCCCATCAAGGACGAGGATCTCCTGCCGTGAGCGCGCCCGCCATGAAGCTCCGCCTCAGCCTCGTATTCGCGACCGCCGCGGCCCTGTCCGCCTGCGCGTCCTCCGGCGGTGCCGGGCGCCCGGCGGCCGAGGAGCGCTCCCCCGCCCCGACCTCGACCGCGACCGGGACCAAGGCCTCGAAGGCGACCGCGGCCGCGCCCCGGAGTGCCTCCCCGAGCCAGGGTGACGACCGTGCCGAGGCGCCTCAGCTTGCCGTCACGGCGCCCGCTCGGGAGCTCTCGCCACGCGCGCAGCGCCTCTTCGAAGAGGCGGTGGCGGCCGCAGAGGAGCAGAAGCGCCTCAAGGTGCCGACCGACTGGGAGACGCTCGAGCGCCGCTGGCGCGCCGTCCTCGACGCCGACCAGGTGCCGGAGGCCTGGTTCAACCTCGGCGTCGCCCTGGAGAAGCAGCGTCGCACCGACGAGGCGCGGGTCGCCTACCAGCGGGCGCTCCAGCTCGAGCCGCGGCTCTCGCCAGCGGCGGCGAACCTGCTCCTCCTCGACGAGCCGAAGGAGCCCGCCGCCGCGGCCCAGCGCTGGGCCGAGCTCGCGCGGCTCTTCCCGGAGGAGCCGGTGGCGCGAGGGCGGCTGGCAGCCCTGTACGAGGCCGCCGGCCAGCACGGCGAGGCGTGGAAGCTCGCCCGCGAGGCGCTGCTCCGGGATCCACGCTCGGTGGACGCCTACAAGGTCATGCTGCGGGTGGCGCTCGCCCGCGGCAACCTCGACCTGGCCAATCTCCTCGCCGTGAAGGCGCGCAAGCTCGACCCGGCCGACCCCGAGCTCATCGCCATCGTGGGCGATGTCCTCCTCCGGCAGAAGGACGAGCCGGGCGCCATCGCGCAGTGGAAGAAGGCGGTCGCGCTGCGGGACGACTTCCTGCCCGCCCGCTACGCGCTCCTCGCGAGCGCGTTCGCGAAGCACCACTGGGAGGGCGTGGCCGAGCAGGCGCGTGCCATCCTGCGCGCCGATCCGGACGCGCGCGTGCAGCTCGCGCTCGGGGTGGCGCTCCGCTACCTCGGCAAGCCCGATCAGGCTCTCGCCGCGTACGACCAAGCCGAGAAGCTCGGCGGTGGCAAACTTCCCGAGGTGCACCTCGCCCGCGGCGTCGCCCTGATGAAGTCGAAGGAGCAGTGCGAGCCGGCGCTCGTCGAGCTGCGCCGCTACGTGGTGGCCGCCGGGCCCGCGGTCGCGAGCGAGGGGCCGGCCAGGCGTCTCCAGCGCGAGTGCGAGCAGATCCTGCTCGCCTCCAAGGAGGCCGAGGACGCGGCGCGAGAGATGAAGGCCGACGCCGAGCGGGAGGCCGCCCGCAAGGCGGCCGCGGCGACGAGCAAGGAGGCGAAGCCCGCCGGAGACGGCTCGCCGGCGCAGCCCGGTTCCCCGCCCGCCACGCCGAGCGCGCCACCTCCTGGCGCCCGACCGCCTCCCACCTCGGCGGTGGAAGGGCGAGGCGCCCCTACCAGGTGAGAGAGTTGAGCACGGGCGTTGCTATCTCGCTCCGCGGGGCAAGTGCTAGGCTCGACGTCACGTAGAGAAGGGACAACGATGCGAAAGCTGTTTCTCATGGCGGTCCTGTCGCTTCCACTGGGTGCCCTCGGGCAGGAGAAGAAACAGCCCGAGCCCCGCGTGGAGTACGAAAAGAAGACCGTCATCAACTTCGACGACGACACGATTCAGGGCGACCTGACCCGCCCGGATGGCGAGTACGTCGAGGCGCGCAAGCGCGTCAACCATTCGAATCTCATCAAGATTCGCGAAGACTGGCGAGACAAGGTGAAGCAGGCTGCCGCTGACCTGTGACGGAGCGTGTGAAACGATGGCTACCCCCGTCACCCTGAAGGTGTTCCGCGGCGACGAGCTCGTCCGCACCGAGCACTTTACCCGCGACATCATCAAGATCGGCCGGCTCTCCTCGGCGCACCTCTGCCTGGAGGACGAGCGCATCTCCCGCATCCACTCGGTCATCGAGGTCGGCGCGGATGGCCGCGTCTCGATCATCGACATGGGGAGCGCGGAGGGGACCTTCGTGAACGGCAAGCGGATCTCGAAGGGCCCGCTCCGGCACGGTGACGAGATCAAGCTCGGCGGGCTGCGCATCGTCCTCGAGGGCGAGGGCGTGGCTGCCCTCACGCAGGCGGTCAACCGGGCCCTCGACGTCCCGATCACCACGCCGGCGCCCGGCTCCAAGCCCGCCGCGAACGGCCACGGCAACGGTCGGGCGGCGCACGGGCAGAACGGGCACGCGCGGGTTGCTGCGCCGCTCGCCCAGGGCGCTGCCGCGGTCGCGCTGGGGCAGGCCGCCGAGCGCGCTGCCACCCCGGCCCCCGTCGCGGCACCGGTGCGGCGTCGCCCTGCGATGGCGCTCACCCGTCCCGTGGACGAGGAGCCGGTCGAGGACGGCGCGCCCGATCTGGGCGTCGAGCTGCGCGTGCTGTGGGGCGAGGCGCTCCTCGACGCCGGCACGTTCGTCGCGCCGAAGCAGCCGGTCCTCATCGGCGAAGGACCGCGCTGCCACTTCCGCCTGACCGGACCGGACCTGCCGGTGGACGCCTTTCCCATCCTCCGACACGACGAGGGCGAGTACCGGTTCCTCTTCGCGCGTGGGATGCGCGGCGGCGTGCAGGAGAAGGGGAAGCTCGTCACCTTCGGCGAGCTGGTGAAGGCGCGCCGGGCGAGCCAGGACGAGTCCGTCGAGGGCGCCTGGGCCATCGCCATGCCGCGCGCCGGCGCGGTGGTGGCGGAGCTCGGCAGCGGCCTCAAGATCGAGGCGCGCTTCCGGCGACCGCCCAAGCCGGCCGCGATCCCCTGGTACGAGAAGCTCGACTACCGCTACCTGAACCTCTTGCTCGTCCTGCTGTTCCTGCAGGGCGGCTTCATCGTGGCGGCGAAGACCACCACCCGCGACGTGGACCTGGTGCAGGACGACCTCGCCAAGGGCCAGCAGCGGATGGCGAAGTTCGTGATGAAGGCGCCCGAGCAGCAGAAGGTGAACCCCTACCTCGAGAAGCTCAAGGCCGATCTCAAGCGGGAGCAGCCCGGCGAGATGGCGGAGAAGCACAAGGGCGACGAGGGCCAGATGGGCAAGAAGGACGCGCCCAAGACCAACGGCCGCTCGGCGCCCAAGGCCATCGACCCGAACGCGAAGGAGCTCGTCAAGAACTCGGGCCTGCTCGCGGCGCTCGGCAAGGGCAAGGGCGCGGGTGGGCTCTCGACCGTCTTCGGCGTGGGCGGCCTCGGCGGCGACCTCAAGGGCGCCATCGGCAACATGTACGGCCCGGTGGTGGGCGACAGCCACGGCGTGGGCGGCCTCGGCCTGAAGGGCATCGGTCCGGGCGGCGGCGGCCAGGGCGAGACCATCGGCATCGGCGCTGTCGGCACGAAGGGCCGCGGCGGCGGGCTCGGCGGCTACGGCTCGGGCGTGGGCGGCCTCGGCTCGAAGCGGGATCGGGACATCGCCATCTCGACCGGCGACACCAAGATCCTCGGCGCCATCGACCCCGAGCTCATCCGCAAGGTCATCCGCGATCACGCTGACCAGGTGCGCTACTGTTACGAGCAGCAGCTCACGCTCAACCCCAAGCTGGGGGGCAAGATCGCCATCAAGTGGCAGATCAACGCCGATGGGCGCGCCTCGGCCACCGTCTTCGACACGAACGTCCCGGTGGAGTCGGACGGCATGCGCAACGTGGGCGAGTGCATCATGAGCCGCATCAAGACCTGGGAGTTCCCGAAGCCGAAGGGCGGGGGCATGGCGATCGTCACCTATCCATGGATCCTGCGCAGCTCCGGATCGGGCTCGGCGGGTTAGGATGGCGCGCGTGATGCTCCCATCGAAGGCGTCCACGGCGCCGACCCGGATGCTCCTCGCCCTGCTCGCGGTGGCGGCCTTGCTGCCGGTCGCTGCGCGCGGGCAAGACGCCGCCCCGCCCATGCCGGAGGATCCGCGCGCCCCGCGCTACCGCGAGGTCGAGCGCGGTCTCTTCACCGGCTTCGAGGTGGGCTACCTCTCGCTCTTCAAGACGCCCACCGCCGACCGCGTCAAGTTCCCCTTCGCGGGAGCTGACGGCGGCCGCGCGGGCGGCCTCCTCGTCGGAGCCATCCTCGGCTACGACCTGTCGAGCCGCCTCGCGGTGTCGCTCTACGCGCTCGGCGGCAACGCCCGCGCCAGCATCTCGTACGGCGCGTTCAGTGTGCTCTCCGCCGGCGGGGACGTCCGGCTGGCGCTCTACGGGTCGTCCGACAGCTACGGCGTGGAGCGACTGCACTTCTACGTGCACGGACGCGGCGGCCTGCTCATCACGGAGCCGGAGGGGCTGCTCGGCAAGAACGACGTGTATGTCGCAGGCGGCCCGGGGGTGGAGTACTTCACGCACCTGCGGCACTTCTCGGTGGGCCTCGCCGCCGATGTCGCCTACCTCACGAAGGCGAAGGCGGCTGGCCTGACGGTCACGCCGACAGTGCGCTACACCTTCTGACACCTTCCAACGGGCTTCCCCCGAGCAAGGGACAGGGTCTATACTTTCGCCCGATTTCACGGGCACTTCCTAGACCTTGACCCCCCCCGGACCCGACCCTCGGACCAGCGCCGCGCTGACGACGCCGGCGGCGCCCTCCGCGGCGCCCCGCGAGCACCGGAACGAGCTCGCTGGCGCGGTCGAGGTCCTGGAGCGGGAGGCGGACGCGGCCCGCGATCCAGCGCAGGCGGCCGAGCTGTACCTCCGGCTCGGGCGGCTGCACGAGGAGCGGCTCCTGCGGCGCGACCGCGCCGCGCTCTACTACCTGCGCGCGCTCCGCCTCGACCCCACGCTCGCCGCCGCGCGTCAGGCCTCGCTGCGCTGCCTCCTGGCGCTGCGCCGGTTCGGGCAGGCGAAGCGCACGCTCGACGAAGCGAGGGCCCTCGGCGAGGAGCCGCGCACGCTCGCCGCCGAGTACGCGCGGCTGGGGGGCCTCCTCTCCGACGAGCCCCTCGAGCACGGCCTCGCCATGGAGGCGCTGGTGGAGGCGCTGGCGCTCGATCGCGCGGCGCCCGGCGCCGTCGCGGCGCTGGGGAAGATCAAGGCGTCGCCGCGCGCCTGGCGCGGGGATGCGAAGGCGCTCCTCGAGCAGGCGGCCCAGGCGAAGGAGCGGCGCACCGCGGCCCAGCTCACGCTGCGCGTGGCGGCGCTGCACGCCGCGTACGATCCCGATGGCCTCCCGCGCGCGGTGGAGCTGGTGGAGCGGGCCCTCCTCCTCGCACCCGCCGTCCGCCACGGCCTCGAGCTCCTGGAGCGCGCCTTCGGCGAGCGCGGCGACTGGCGCGGCCTGGCCACGGCGCTGGCGCGGCTCTCGGAGAGCGTCCGCGATCGCGCGGCGGTGGCCGAGCTCCAGCTCCGGCTGGCGCAGCTCGAGCTGACCCGCTTCGGCGACGCGGCCGAGGCGGCGGCCGCGCTCGACCGCGTGCTGGCGCTCGACCCGGCCAGCGAGCCCGCAGCGCAGCAGGCGTTCGAGCTGCACCTCGAGGCCGGGCGCCAGGTCGAGGCGCTCTCGGTGCTGGAGCGCCACCTCGCCGCGGCCCCGGAGCGGGCGGAGCACGCGCCGTGGCGGCTCGGCGCCGCGGGCATCGCGCTCGCGCTCGGGGACCGCCCCCGCGCCCGCGCACACCTCGAGGCGGCCCGCCGCGCCGACCCGCGTTCGCGGCAGGTGGCCGCCGCGCTGGCGCCGCTCCTCGAGGACGCCGGGGAGTGGCGGCTGCTCGCCGGCGCGATCGAGACGCTGGCGCAGGGCGAGCCCGATCCGTCGCGCCGTGCCCAGCTCCTCGAGCGGCTGGCGCGGCTGGAGCTGGAGCAGCTCGCCGCGCCCCGCGACGCCCTGCGGCGCCTCGCCGAGGCGCTGCGCCTCGACCCCGGCCGGGCCACCCTGCGCAAGGCGATCGACGCCGCGGCTGCGCGCGCCGACCTCTTCCCGGAGCTCGCCCGAGCCTACCGGGGCGCCGCCGACGGGGCCGCGGCAGATCCGGCTGCCCGCAAGGTGCTGCTGCGCCGGGCCGCCGAGGTGTGGGACCGCGACCTCGGGCTTCCCGAGCAGGCGGTCGAGGCGTGGCGCGCGCTCGTGGCACAGGACCCGCAGGACGTCGGCGCGCGCGCCGCGCTCGACGCCTGCCTCGTCCGGTCGGGCCGACTCTCGGAGGTGGCCGACGACCTCCGCCGGCGCATCGCCGCGGCGGCGCCGCCCGACCGGCGCGAGCTGACGGTCCGGCTCGCGCGCTCCCATGAGCAGGCGGGCGACGCCGCCGGGGCGGCGCAGGCCTGGCGTGAGGTGCTGGCCGGGGGCGACGAGCCCGCGGCGCTGCGCGGGCTCGCCGACGCCCTGGCGGCGCTCGCGACGCCGGGGACGGCGGAGGTCGAGGAGCGCGCGGCAGTGCTGGGCCGGCTGGCGGAGCGCCTCGCCGGAGCGGAGCGCGCGGAGGCGGCGCTCGACCGGGCGCTCCTCCTCGCCGGCCCGCTCGCGCGGCCCGCCGAGGCCGCGCCGCTCCTGTGCGGTCTCCCCGCCGGCGCGCTCCCCGCGGCGCGCCAGCCGGAGGCCGTGGCGGCGCTCGAGGCGCTGCTCGAGCGCGGCGTGGAGGCCACCGCAGTGGCGCAGGTCCTCGCTCGCGTCTACGCTGCGCAGGGCGTTCCCGCCAAGCAGGCCGCCGCGCTCGAGCTCCTCGCCGGGAGCATGCCCGCCGGCGAGGCCGCCGCGCGCGCGGCCGTCTTCCTCGAGGCGGCGGAGCTGCGGCTGGCTCGGCTCGGCGATGCGCGCGGCGCGCTCTCCGCCGCCGCCGCGGCGCTGCGCGCCCACCCGGTCAACGCCGACGCCCGCGCTGCCTGCGAGCGGCTGGCGCGCGAGACGGGCGCAGTTCGGGAGCTCTACGCGCTCCTCGTCGAGGCGGCGGGGCAGCTCGCGGCGCAGCCCGAGGAGGAGCTCCCGCTCCGGGCGCTCGCGGCGCGCCTCGCCGAGGAGGAGCTGGGCGATCTGGAGGGGGCGACGGCGCAGCTGCGCCGCACCCTCGCCCTCGCGCCGGACGATGCGGCTGCGCTCGAGGCGCTGTGCCGGGTGGCGCTCGCCGCCGAGCGCTGGGACGAGGCGGCCGAGCTCCTGCGCGAGCGGGGGCGCCGGGCCGCTGGCGAGGCGCGGAGCGCGCTCCTCGCCGAGCTGGCGGAGCTCCTCCGCGCGCGCCGTGGCGATCCCGCCGGTGCCGCCAGCGCGTTGCGGGATGCGATCGCGCTCGCGCCGGCCGGATCGCAACCGGCCCTCCGGCAACGGCTGGCGGCGGCCCTGGCACAGAGCGGCGACGCAAGTGCGGCCGGCGAGGAGCTCGCCGCGGCCGCCGAGGCCGAGGGCGATCCGCGCCGGCTCCTGGCAGCCCTCCAGGAGCTCGCCTCCCAGGCGGCGACCCCCGCCGCGCGCGCTGCGGCCGAGCGGCGGCAGGCCGAGGTGTGGGGGCCCCGCCTCGGCCAGTGGTCGCTCGCCTTCGCAGCGCTGGCGCGGGCCGCGCGGGCCACGCCCGGCGATGTGGCGCTCCGAGCCGAGCTGCGTGCGGCGGCGGCCCGAGCCGGCGCCGACGCCGACGCGGTGCGCGCCTACCAGGCGCTCCTGCCGGCGCTCCCCCCCGCCGAGGCGGCGCCGGCATGGCGCGAGCTGGCCGCGCTCTTCGAGGAGCGGCTCGCCGACGGCGAGCGCGCCCTGGCGGCCTGGGCCGAGGCGCTCCGACTCGAGCCGGGCGACCCGGGGACGCTGCGGGCGCTGGCGCGGCTCCACCGCGCGGCAGGGCACGAGCGCGAGCGTGCGGACGCGTGCCTCGCCCTGGCCGCGCGCGCGGCCGGCTCGACCGAGGCGCTCGCCGCCTGGCGCGAGGCGGCGGAGGCGCTCGACGCCCTCGACGACGCGCCGCGCGCAGCGCAGGCCTGGGCCGAGGTTTCCCGACTCGCCCCGGACGATCCTCCGGCGGCGGCGGCGCTCGAGCGGCTCCTCGCGCGCCTCGATCGCCCGGCCGAGCTGACGGAGCTCCTCGAGCGCCGCCGCGCCCGCCCCGGGCAAGCGCGCGACCTCGACCTGGCCTTCCGGCTGGCCGGGCTACGGCGCCGCCTGGGGGCACCGGAGGCGGCGCTGGCGCTCCTGCGCGAGGTGCTCGACGTCGATCCTGGCCATCTGCCGGCGCGCGGCGCGCTCGTGGAGCTCGCCGCCGCGCCGGGCGCGCTGGGGCGGGAAGCCTTCGACCTCGCCGATCCGCTCCTGCGGGCCAGCGGAGAGCACGCGGCCCGCGCGCTGTTGCGCGAGCGGCGGCTCGCGACGGTGACGGATCCGGCCGAGCGCGCCGTGCTGCACGCCGCCATCCGCGAGCTGCACGAGCGCGAGCTCGGCAAGCCGGAGCTCGCGCTCGCCGCCGCCTCCCGCGCGCTGGCGGAGGGCGGGCCGGTCGCCGCCGCCGCCGAGCCCGAGCTCCGGCGCCTGGCGCAGCTCATCGGGCGGCCGGACTGCCTGTCCCAGGCGTACGAGGCGGCGGCCGGTTTCGCCCGCGGCGAGCTCGAGCTCGCGCTCCGGCGGCGCGCCGCGCAGGCGCGGGAGGGCGAGCCGGGCGACGCCGCCGGGGCGGTGGCGGCCTGGCAGCGCGTGCGCGAGGCGGCGCCGGACGACCCGGACGCGCTCGCCGCGCTGCAGCGCCTCTTCGTCCGGATGGGCGACGCGCGCCAGCTGGCGGAGGTGGCGCTCCGGCGCATCGCCGCAGCCAGCGGCTCCGGCCGCGCCGCGCTGCTCGTCGAGCTCTCCGAGCAGCAGGCGTCGCTCGGTCAGGTGGAGAGCGCCACCGCCACCGCCGAGGACGCGTTCGCCGCCGATCCGGCCTGCGACGCGGCCCTCGAGCTCCTCTCGCGCCTCCACCGCGGCGCCGGGCGCCGCGAGTCGGTGGCGCGGGTGCTCGCCGCGCAGGCCGGCCGCGCGCACGGCGACGCCGCCCGGCGCCTCGACCTCCTCGCCGAGCGCGCGCTCCTCCTGGAGGAAGATCGGGACGGACGGCCCGCGCTGGAGGCGTGGGCGGAGATCCTGGCCGAGAGCCGGCAGGAGCCGCGCGCGGTGACCGGGCTCGATCGCCTGCTCGCGCGCCCCGAGACGCGCGACGCGGCCGGGCGCATCCTGGAGGACGTCCACCGGGCCCGCGGTGACGCGCGGCGGCTGGTGGCGCTCCTCGAGGCGCGCCTCGACACGGCCGACCGCGCCGAGCGCGCGCCGCTCCTGGCCGAGGTGGCCGCCCTGCACGATCGGCTGGGCGACCGCGGGCGGGCCTTCCTCGTCCGCGCTCGCGCCGTGGTCGAGGTGGTGGCGCCGGGCGAGGACGACCCGGCGCTACGGGCCGACCTCGAGCGCCTGGCCGCCGCCGCGGGCGCCTTCGCCGAGCTGGCGGAGACCTACGAGCAGGCGCTCGCGCGTGGCCTGCCCCCCTCGGCCCGCGTCGAGGTGCTGCGGCGACTGGCGGGCCTCTACGCCGATCGCCTCGCCCGGCCCGACCTGGCGGCGCGCGCGCTGGAAGCGCTCGCCGCCGAGACGTCCGACCCGGAGCCCCTGGGCGCGCTGGTGCGGCTCCACCGCGCCCGCGGCGCCTGGCGCGAGCTCGCGAATGCGCTGCACCGTCAGTCCGAGCGCTCCTCCTCGCCCGAGGCGAGGAAGGAGCTCCTCTTCGAGGTGGCGCAGGTCATGGAAGATCACCTCGCCGACCAGGAAGGCGCCATGGACGCGTACCGGCAGATCCTCACCATCGATCCGGAGGACCCGAACGCACTGCGACTGCTGGGGAAGGTCCTCGGCGGCGCCGAGCGCTGGGAAGAGCTCGTCGAGGTGCTCGGGCGCGAGGTGGTCGCCGCCGAGAAGCGCCCGAACCTCGTGGCCGAGGCGGCCGAGCTGCGCTTCCGGCTGGGGCGCATCCGGCAGCAGCGCCTCGCGGACGTGCCGGGCGCGCTGCAGTGCTACCAGAGCGTGCTCGACAAGGTGCCGCGCCACCCGGCGGCGCTGGCGGCTCTGGAGGAGCTGGCGCGGACCGGGGGCACCGGCGCGGTCGAGGCGGCCACTCTCCTCGAGCCCATCTACGAGCACGAGGGCGAGCACCAGAAGCTCGTCGAGGCGCTCACGGCGCGGGCCAAGGCGGCGCCGGATGCCCGCAGCCGCGGGCCGCTCCTGCGCCGCGCGGCCGAGGTGCAGGCCGGGCCGCTCCGGAACCCGGAGCTCGCCTTCCTCACCGCCGCCCGCGCCGTGCGCGAGGATCCCGACGCGGCCGAGTCGCTGGCGCTGGCGGGCCGGCTCGCCGAGGCGAACGGCCTCACCGACGAGCTGGCCGCGCTCATCGCCGAGGTGGCCGACCGGGCGCAGGACGCGCCGGCCCGCGCCGAGCTCCGGCGGCGGGTGGCGCACCTCACCGCGAGGGGCGGCGATCCGCGCGCCTCGGCCGAGGCCTGGTCGCGGCTCCTCGAGCTGGCGCCCGACGATGCTGAGGCGCTCTCCGGCCTGGCGGCGGCGCACCGGACGGCAGGCAACGCCGAGGCGCTGGGGCAGGTGCTCCGGCGCCGGGTGGCGGTCGAGGAGGATCCGGCCGCGCGGCCGGCGCTCCTGGCCGAGCTGGCCGGGGTGCAGGAGCAGCAGAAGGACCTCCCCGGTGCCATCGCCACCTTGCGCCGGCTGCTCGAGCTCGAGCCCGGCCGCCGCGAGGCGCTCGGGCGGCTCGACCGCCTGTGCGTCGCGACCGAGAAGTGGGTGGAGCTGGCTGACGTGCTCGCCCGCGAGGTGGCGGCGGCGCAGGCCGCCGGCGACGCCGCCGGCGCGCTCGGGTTCCGGCAGCGGCTGGCCGAGCTCAAGGAGACGAGGCTCCTCGACAAGGACGGCGCGCTCGCGCTGTATGAGGAGGTGCTCGCGGCCAGGCCCGATCACCCCGGGGCGCTGGAGCGGCTGGAGGGCCTGCTCGCGAAGGATCCCGCCAGCGTCCGGGCGGCGGCGGCGCTGGAGCGCGCCTACGCGGCCACCGGCGCCTGGGCCCGTTACGCAGCGGTGCTCGAGATGCGCGCCGGAGAGCGCCCGGATCCGGTCGAGCGCAAGGCGCTCTTCCTCGAGCTGGCCGAGGTGCGCGAACGGCGCCTCCAGAACCCGGAGCTCGCCTTCGTCGCGCTCTGCCGCGCCTTCCGGGAGGATCCAGCCGACCCGGCGCTGCGCGCGGAGGTCTCGCGCCTGGCGCTCGCCACCGAGCACGCCGAGGAGCTGGCGGCCGTCTTCGAGGACGAGTTCGCACGGGTGCCGCCGGGGGCTGACGCCGAGGTGGCGCTCACGCTGGGCACCCTGTACGAGGAGCGCCTCGCCGCGCCGGAGGCGGCCGCCCGCTGGTACGAGGAGGCGCGCCGGCGCGACCCGGCGGGCGCGCCGCGCGCGCTGGCCGGCCTCGATCGCATCTACCGCGCGACGGCGCAGCACGCGCCGCTCGCCGACGTGCTGGAGGCCGAGGCCGGGCAGGCGGCGCCGGGCGACCGCGCCGCCCTCCTGTTCCGCCTCGGACAGCTGTGCGAGGAGGAGCTCTCGGATGGGGACCGCGCGGTGCGCGCCTACGAGGCGCTCCTGGAGCTGGACCCGCGCCACTCCGCGGCGCTGCGCGCGCTCGACGGGCTCTACGAGGCCGACGGGCGGCTGGAGGCCCTGGCGGAGAACCTCGCCGCCCAGCGCGACCTGGTGACGGACGCGGGCGCCCACGGGCGGCTCACCGCGCGGCTGGCGGCGGTCGTGCAGCAGCTCGGCCGCGACGAGGAGGCGGTGGCGCTCTGGCGCGAGGCGCTCGGGCACGATCCGCGCCACGAGGCGGCGCTGGCGGCGCTGGAGGTGCTGCTCGAGAAGCTCCAGCGCTGGCCCGAGCTGGGCGAGCTCCTGCGGGCTCGGCTCGCGATCACCGCCGACCGCCGCGAGGCCACCCGCCTGCACGAGAAGCTGGGCGCGCTGCTCGCGACCAAGCTCGGCGACCCCGCCCTGGCGGTCACCTCCTACCAGGCGCTGCTCGATGCCGATCCGCGCCACCGCGGGGCGCTGGAGGCGCTGCGCGGCCTGTTCGCCGCGCAGTCGGACCTGGAGGGCCTGGCCGGGGTCTTCCGGCGGCTCGTGCCGCTGCAGGAGGACGCCGCCGGCGTGAAGGCGACCCGGCTCGCGCTCGCCGACGTGCTCTTGCGGGCCGGCAAGAAGGGCGAGGCCGCCGAGCAGGGCCGGCGCGCCCTCGAGCTCGAGCCGCACGTCGAGGGCGAGCTCGCCCGGATGGCGGGCATCTTCGAGGCGGCCGGCTCCGCTCAGGACCGGGTCAAGGCCATCGAGACGCGCGCAGCGTTGCTCGCGTCGGCCGGTCGGAGCGAGGAGGCGGTCGAGGCATGGATCGCTGCCGCCGACGCCTGGGAGCGCCCGCTCGGGAAGCCCGACGCCGCCGCCGCGGCGCTGGAGAAGGTGCTGGAGGCCGTGCCGGATCGCAAGGACGCCTGGGTCCGGCTCAGGGAGCTCTATGCCCGCGCGGGCGACTGGCGCGCCTGGGTGCGCGTCTCCGACCTCTTCACGACGCACCTCGTCGACCCCGCCGAGCGCCTGACCGTCCTGAAGGAGGTAGGTGAGGTCCACGAGAAGCGGCTCGGCCAGAAGGAGATGGCCTTCATCACCTGGTGCCGCGCCTTCTCCGAGGACTCCGCCGACCCGACCGTGCAAGCCGCGGTGCAAAGGCTCGCCGCCGACGCGCAGGCGTGGGACGAGCTCGCCGCCGTGTACGAGCAGGTCTCGGAGGACGCGAGGGGGCTCGCCAAGGCGCGGCTGCTGCTCGAGCTCGGCCGGGTGAAGGACCTGCGCCTCGATGACGCCGACGGGGCCGAGGCGGCCTTCCGCCGCGCGCTGGAGGTCGACCCGGCCAGCCCGGAGGCGCTCGACGCGCTGACGGAGCTCTTCACCCGACGTGGAAGGGTCCGCGACCTCGTCATCGCGCTCGAGCAGAAGCTCGAGGCGGCGGCGGGGCTGGAGGAGAAGAAGGCCACCCTGCTGGAGATGGCGCGCATCTATGACGGCCAGCTCCAGGACCGCGAGGAGGCGATCTCGGCCCTGAAGCGGGTGCTCGAGCTCGACGGCGCGGACGCCACCGCGCTCGCGGCCATCGCGGCGCTCTACCGGCGCGAGCAGCGCTTCGCCGATCTGGCCGGCATCCTGGCGCGGGCCCGCGACCTCGCCCAGGACGGCGCAGCGCGCGTCGCCTACCAGCTCCAGATCGCCGCGCTGCACGAGAACGAGCTCGCCGACGACGAGGCGGCGGTGGAGGCCTACCGGGCGGCGCTCGGCCTCGACGACACGAACCGCGACGCGCTCTCCGGCCTGGAGCGCCTCTACACCAAGCTCGACCGCTTCGCCGAGCTGAACCGCGTCTACGAGCGGCAGGCCGAGCTCGCCACCGAGCCGCGCGAGAAGGTGCGCATCCTCGGGAAGAGCGCCGCCATCTGGCAGGAGAAGCTCTCCGACCCGGCCCGCGCCATCGAGAAGAACGAGGCGGTGCTGTCGCTCGATGGGCAGAACCTCGCCGCGGCGCGCAACCTCGAGACGCTCTACCGCCGCGAGGGCGCCTGGGAGAAGCTCATCGCGGTGCTGCAGCACCACGCGAGCCTGACCCAGGACCGGCGCGAGCTCGTCTCGCTCACCGTGCAGGTGGGCGACGTCTGGTCGAAGGAGCTGGGCCGCGCCGACCGCGCCGAGGCCATGTACGCGGGCGCGCTCCAGCAGGACCCCGACTCGCGCGAGGCGATCTCGGCGCTGGCGCGGCTGTACGAGAAGAGCGGCAACTGGAACCTGGCGGTCGAGATGCTGCAGCGCGAGGTGAAGCTCGCCCAGGGCGGCGAGGCGGTGGTCGACCTCCAGTCGCGCATCGGCCGCATCCAGGAGGAGATGCTGCAGGACCGCGGCGGGGCGAAGCTCGCCTTCGCGCGCGCGCTCGACGCGGACGCCGGGCACCTGCCCAGCCTGCGCGCGCTGCGCGCCATCGCCGAGGCGGAGCGCGATCGCGACGCCTACCTGCGCTACCTGCTCGCGGAGGCGCGCTACGTCGAGGGCGACGACGAGAAGGCGACCTTGCTCCACCAGGCGGGCCGCATCCATCAGGAGGAGCGGGACGACCCCGACGGCGCCGCCCGCCTCTACGAGGAGGCGCTGCGCAAGGTGGCCGACTTCCTCCCCGCCGCCCGGCCGCTCGCGGACCTGTACGTCGCGCGGGCCGACTGGGCGCGCGCCGACGCCGTGCTCGAGGTGGTGGTGAAGCGGCTGGAGCAGGAGGGCGAGGCGAAGGAGCTCTGCCGCCAGTCCTACCGCCTCGGCTACGTGGCGGAGAAGCTCGGGCGGCGCGAGCAGGCGCTGCAGAGCTACCGCCGCGCCTACGAGCTCGACGCCACCTACCTGCCCGCGCTGGAGGGCCTGGGCCACCTGCTCGTGCAGGACGGCGCGTGGGAGGAGGCGCTCAAGATCTTCCAGGCCATCCTCATCCACCACCGCGACGGGCTGACCGACCTGGAGGTGGTCGAGACCTACTGGCAGATCGGCGAGCTCCAGGGGCGGCTCGGCCAGGGCGACCGCGCCGGCAAGAGCCTGGAGAAGGCGCTCGAGATCGACGCCGGGCACGAGCCCTCGCGGCGCGCGCTGGTGGCGCTCCTCGAGGCGGCGGGTGACTGGGAGCGCTCGGTCGACCACCGCCAGAAGCTGGCGGCCGCGCAGGAGGGCGCGGCGAAGCTCGAGACGCTCATGGCCATCGGCGCCACCAGCCGCGACAAGCTCCAGGATCCGTACCAGGCCATCGACGCCTTCACCGCCGCCGCGCGGCTCGACCCCGGCAACGTGCAGGTGACGGAGGCCCTGCTCGGGCTCTACCGCGACACGCGCCAGGGGCAGAAGGCGGCCGACGTGCTGGCGCGGCTGCTCGAGACGCCGGAGGCGAAGGCCGACCCGCAGCGAGCCGCCCGGCTGCACCACGCGCTGGCCGTGACGCTGCGCGACGAGCTGAAGGACGAGGCGGGCGCCGCGCGTGAGCTGGACGCGGCGCTCGACGCCGACCCGCGCCAGGTGCAGGCGTTCGCGGATCTGGAGGCGCTCCTCACCGCGGCCCAGCGCTGGCGCGAGCTGGAGCAGGCCTACGTGCGGATGATCCAGCGCCTGTCGCGCGGACCCGAGGCGGCGGCGGCGCGGGTGGCGCTCTGGAAGACACTCGCCGAGCTGTACCGGCGCGTCCTCTCCGACCCGGAGAACGCGCGCATGGCGTACGAGGTGGTGGTCAAGGCCGATCCGAACGACACGGCGGCGCTGCAGGCGCTGGCGGAGCTGTCGGCGCACGCCGGCGGCCACGGCCAGGACGCCATCGATGCGCAGCGGCGGCTGCTCGCGCTCGGCACGGCCCCGCAGCGGGCGGTCTCGGCGATGATCGGGCTCCACGCCGAGGCGAAGGACTACGACCAGACCTACACCGCCGCGCAGGTGCTCGCCTTCCTGCTCGACGGCGCCAGCGCGGAGGAGGGGCAGGTGGTGACGCGCCTCCGCCGCTTCGCGCGCGAGGCCGCCAGCGGCTCGCTCGACGCGGCTCGCTGGGAGCAGCTCCTGCACGAGCGCGCCCAGGGGCCGCTCCCGGCCATCCTGACGCTGCTCGTGCGCGAGGCGGCCGAGATCTTCGTGCAGCAGCCGAAGGAGCTCGGGCTCCAGCCGAAGAAGGACGAGCTCGACGTGGCGGGCTCGATGCTCTTCTTCGTCAACATGTACAAGTACGTCGCCCGGACGCTCGGGCTGCCCTCGCCGCGGCTCTTCCGGCCAGGCGAGCCCGGCGCGCGGCTGCAGCTCTTGCCGCTGGCGCCGCCGGCGCTGGTCGCGGGGGAGGAGCTGTTCCAGGAGCGGCCGAAGAAGGAGCTCTGGTTCACCATCGGCAAGGCCATGGCGTTCCTCCGCCCGGAGCTGACGCTCGCCCGCCTCATGCCGCACGACCAGCTCGACGCGGTCTTCCAGGCGGCCGCCAGCCTCGGCACCTCCCGCTTCGTGGTGACGGCCGATCAGCACCTCGTCGAGAAGCTCAAGCGGCGGCTGGAGAAGGTCCTCCCCGATCAGGCCCGCACCCAGAAGCTGAAGCTCCTCGCGCGCGCCTACTGCGACGTGCAGCACCCGGGCGACGTCCGGGCGTACATGGACGCCGCCGAGCTCACCTCCAACCGGGTCGGAGCGCTGCTGGCAGGCGATCTCGACGTGGTGCGCCGGATGGTGGTCGCGGAGAAAGCGGCCGTGTCGAAGCTCAAGGACGAGACGCGCCTGCGCGACCTCGTCCTCTTCTGCACCTCCGAAGCTTACGGCGCGCTCCGGCGCGACCTGGGCCTCTCGGTGGTGGTCCCGGCGGCCGCGGGGTAGGGCGAGCTCCCCACCCCGATCCTTGACCCTCCGCCCTCACACCCCTACGATTGATTGGATTTTCGGTCGTTTACCGCCGTGAGACCCCCATGAAATTCGCCTGCGATAGTTGCGGCTCGCAGTACATGATCTCGGACGACAAGGTCGGTCCGAACGGGGTCAAGGTCCGTTGCAAGAAGTGCAGCAACGTCGTCTCGGTGAAGCGCGCGCCGGCGGCACCGCCGGAGGCGTCTCCCGCCCCCGCTGGGCCGGCGTACGGCGGCGGTGAGCCGTCGCTCGAGCACGAGCTGGGCCACGCCTTCGACAGCGCGTTCGGCGGCGGCCCCGGCCAGGCCGAGGCCGCGCGGCCGGCAGCCGGCGATGAGGTCTCGAGCGCGGATCCCGGGCAGGACTGGTACGTCGCCATCGACGACAACCAGGTGGGCCCGCTCCCCGCGACCGGGGTGAAGGCGCGCTGGGAGTCGGGAGAGATCGGCCCCGACACGCTGGCCTGGCGCCCGGGGATGTCGGACTGGGTGCCCCTCTCCACCATCGCGCCCATGGCGCAGTACCTGGCGCCGGTGCCGCGCGGCGGCGCGACCGCGGCGACCCGGGCCGCCCCCGCCCCCGCCGCCGCCGCGACCCCGTCCGCGAGCGCGAAGCGCGCGGAGCCCATCCGCACAGCGCCAGCCGCCAACACCGCCATCTCGGCCCCTCTCACGGCGACGCCGGCGAGCTCGGCGCCGGCCGCGAATGGCCAGCTCGGCGGGCAGGGCGCGTGGAAGCCGAACGCCGGCAGCGCGCTCGCGGCGCTCGCGAGCGAGGAGCTCTCCTCGCTCGAGAAGCCGGCCAAAGCGGGGCGGCTCGAGTCGACGGTGAGGAGCGGCTCGCTCGTCGACCGGATGCAGTTGCCGGACGGCGGCGTCGATCCGACCAATCTCCTGCCGCTCCCGATCAAGGGGCTCGACCAGACCACCGAGGCGCGGCTCGAGCGGCGGTCCTCGAGCGCCGGCGACCGGACCGAGATCCGCCAGATCAAGCGCTCCGCCATGCGCAGTGTGTTCGCGGTGGGCATCGGCATGGCGCTGCTGTTCGGGGTGGCGGTGGCGGCCATCACCTACTTCATGCGGCCGAGTCCGGCCCGGGTGGCGCAGGCTCCGGCGACGCCGGCGGTCGCCGCACCCGTGGCGCCGTCTGCCGCGCCGACGCCCCCGCCCGCGACGGCTGCACCGGTTCCCGCCCCCGCTCCGGCCATGGCTGCCGTTCCCGCCCCCGCCGCGGAGCCAGCGCCGGCTCCGGCGATCGCGCAGGCCACGCCGCCGCCCGCCGCGCCCGAGCCGGTGCGGGCTGCCCCAGCTCCCGCCCCGGCGCGTGAGCCGCCCGCGAAGACGGCTTCGCGCTCTCGCCGGCGCGACGCCGCCGAGCCTCCGGCGCGCCCGGCGCGGCGAGCGCCGCAGCGCACGGCCGCTGTCGAGCCGCCCGCCCCCACGCCGGCCGAGCAGCCGGCGCCGCGCCGCAAGCCGGCAGGCGATCCGCTGCTCGACGTGGCCGGCGACGATGAGCTCGAGAAGGAGCTCGGTGGCGGGAAGAACGCCAAACGGAGCGTCTACGTCCCACCGGCCATCGGGAGCGACCTGCCGGAGAACGTGTCACAGTCCCAGATCCAGGAGGCGGTGGCCGGCCAGCGGAACGCGCTCTTCCGCTGCATCGAGCAGCAGCGCGGCGCCGACCCGGGTGCGCACGGGACGCTGCGGATGCGCTGGATCATCGCCGGCGACGGCTCGGCGCGCGAGGTGCGTGCGCTCAACGACGAGTTCTCCCGCCAGCCGGTGGTGCCGTGCATCACCGGCGTGGTGAAGGGGATCCGTTTCCCGCGCTCCCGCACGAGCGGCCAGGAAGTGGTCTTCCCGTTCAAGTTCTGATGCGCCGACCGGGGTCCTGACGCAGCCACCCACGCCTCCCCGGCCCGGGTGACCGCCAGCCCGGCGGCCCACGGCCTCCCTGCAACCCCCCGCGATCCAGCCTTGACCTGCCGGGACGCCGCGAGCAAATCTCTGCTCGCACCGGCACCACCTCGGGGGGAGCGTTGGCGTACGAGTTCGACAGCGCGGGGCCGGGGAGCGCCTACCGCCGCGTCGAGGCGATGAGCCTCGGCGACCTCGAGGCGATCCGCCTCATCCTGCGCGGCTCGTCGGTCATCGACTGGCGCCGACTCCACTTCGCCGACGCGGCGGCGGTGGACCACTTCCTCGCCCTGAACCTGTTCGATCTCTCGGATCAACGCGACGAGCGTCGGCTGCGGGCGGTGGCGGGACAGGCGGTCGAGTACCTGCGCAAGGCGTTCGGGTACCGGGTGGCCGAGGCGGTGGCGCAACCGGACGACTTGCGGGAGCTGTTCCTCATCGCGAGCGGCTCGATCGAGCCCCGCAAGTACCGCCGCATCGCCTGCGTGGTGCTGAAGTGCATGCAGGTCGTGCATCACCTCGAGGCGCGCGAGCTCCTCTTCCGGACGCCCATCCGCGAGGCCGATCTGGCCGAGCGGGTCGATCGGCGCGTCATGCGCGAGGCGCGCCGGATGCAACAGCTGGCGCTGCCGGTGGTCGAGTTCGTCGGCAACGTGAAGGCGCGCAGCTCGCTCGTCACGAAGCTCCTCGCCAAGCGCGAGACGGTGGCGGCCCAGATCTTCGACCGCGTCCGTTACCGCATCGTGACCGAGCGGCAGGAGCAGATCCCCTCCATCTTGCACCACCTCACCATGTCGCTCTTTCCCTTCAACTACGTGGTGCCGGGGCAGAGCCACAACTCGCTCGTCCGCTTCCGCGAGATCCTGGCCCGCCACCCCGCGGCCGCCGGCTTCGCCAGCGAGCTGCAGGCACCGCTCGACATCGAGGGGAAGGACGAGCGGCCGAAGAACGTCTTCAGCGCCAGGGGCTACCGCGTGCTGAACTTCGTGGTGGACCTGCCGGTGCGGGTCGACGAGCTCTTGCCGGCCGACGGCCCGCTCGCTGACGATCTGGGCCGGGTGGTCTTCTCGCTGGTCGAGTTCCAGATGATCGACGCCGCCACCGCCCGGCGCAACGAGGAGGGCGAGTCCAGCCACGAGCGCTACAAGCGGCGGCAGAGCAAGAACGTCCTGCGCCGGCTGTCCCGCGGGCTGGTCGTGCCGAAAGGGCGGAAACGCGGGAAGGGGTAGCGCATGCGCGAGACCACGAAGGAGAGCCCCGTCGACCGGGGCGAGGTCACGGTGCCGGGCCGCTGCCAGCTGTGCGGGGAGCTGGGCGAGGTCCTCGCGATACCGGGCGCGCCGCAGCCGAACCAGTTCTGCGCCCGGTGCGCCATCGAGTGGGCCGAGGCGCCGGCCGACGACGAAGGCGAGCGGTAGGGGCTGACCGCCCTCAGCGCGTGGCGACCGGCGGGGCCAGCGCCTTCAGGAACCGCGACGTCCAGCGCTTCCCGGCGAGCTGCGACATCCCGAGCTCCTCGGCGGCGCGGCGGGTGGCGGCCTGCTCGTCCTTCACGAGCACCCGGCGCTCGCCGGTGCGGAGGACGCGCAGCTCGCCCACGTAGACGATGCGGTCCTCCGGGCGCAGGTCGAGGCGCGCCGGGAGCTCCCACTTCACGCCGCCCGCGTCGGTCACGTACATGACGCCGCGCAGGTAGAGGGTGGGGGCGCGGTCCACCTCGATGAAGAACGGGCCCTCCATCGGGATCCAGGCCGCGTCGTAGGTCGCGAGCGGCGACCCGTACGACTCCTGGTCCCACCGCTGCGACAGGTCGCGGGTGAAGAGCGCGGCGACGTTCCCTTCCTGCTCGCCGACGAAGATGACCTTGCCGGGCGGCTCGTACCGCCCGTTCACCCAGGTCCCGCTCCGCTGCGGCGCGTTTCCCCGCTGCTGGATGGGTGGCACGGAGACGAAGGAGCCGACGAGCACCACCTTGTCGGGCGCGACCGGCGCGCCCGGCTGGAGGCTTCGCCAGGAGGGGCGCCAGCACCCGCCGAGGGCGAGCGCGCCGGCCAGCGCGCAGACGGCGGCCGCGCGGCGGATCACGGCGAGCCTCGCAGGAAGCGCTCCCAGCCCGTGCCCGCCACGGCGTCGCGCAGGAGCTCCTCGCGCCCAGGGCGCGAGGAGCCTGGCAGCATCGTCATCTTGTAGGACCCCCCGAACGTGCCGCGCTGCTCGACGCGGAGGACGCCCATGTCGTAGATGCCGGGCCGCGTGATGGTGAAGCGGCTCGACACCCGCGCGTCCTCCCCCACGTGGAGCTGGGCGGCGTTGCCCCAGCCCCGGCCGGTGAAGAGGACGAGCTCGTAGACGCCGGGCGGGAGCTGCATCAGGTAGTGGCCGTCCTTCATCTCGCGGCGGCCGAAGACGCGGAAGAGCGTCTCCTCGGTGGCCCCGGCCAGCTCGATCGGCTCCCCGGGCCCGACCCGGCGGAGCCAGATGCCGTCGAGGGACCCGACGCCGAAGAACCCGCCGTCCACCTCGAGCGAGCCGAACACGAGCGAGCGCCCGGGCAGGACCGGCTCGTCGGCGCGCAGCGACTTGAACGCCCAGACCGGGTCGGAGAGGCGGAAGAAGCAGCCGCTCGTGGAGAGCGCCAGGGCGACGAGGAGGGCGCGCATCACAGGAGGCTCCCGACGAGGAAGAGCGGTGAGAGGTCGACGGTGATCGACAGCTCGCGGCCGTCGGGGCCGAACGCGGCGCGGCCGCCGAGCCCGAAGGCGGGGTTACCGGCGCGGAGCGCCAGCCAGGGCACGAGGCCACTCCGGCCGCCGAAGCGCACCTCGCCGCCCGCGGTGGCCTCCAGCCAGCCGAACGGCGCGTAGCCGCCCCCCAGGCCGATGGCGCGGGTGGCGGCGACCGGCGGCCCGACGACGCCCGAGACCTCCCGGTTCGCGTCGGCGAACGAGGCGACCAGGAGCAGGTTACGCCCCTGCCCGAGCGGGGAGGACAGGCCGCCCACCAGCTCGAGCCGCCACCCTCCCACGGTGGCGCCGTTCTCGCCCTCGCCAAAGGCCCAGCCGCCCCGCAGGCCGGCCAACATCTCGAGCGCGCCCCGGCTGCCGGCGCCCTCGTAGTCGGCGCCAGGTCGCGCCACGCCCGGGACGACTGGCTGGCGGTTCCCGGGGCCGAGGCCGGCGCAGCGATCCACGACCGCGAGCTGCGAGCCGGCGTTGGCGCCGAGCTCGCTCTCGACGTCCTGCATGGCGAGCTCCAGCTGACCCGCGCACGTGGTCTGCCCGGGCCGGGCGTCCACCTCGTGTGGGGCGAGCAGCTCCGACTTGCCGCCCACCTCCAGCCACTCGATGCGCCACACGCCCGCCGTGGCGCTCGCGTGAAAGGAACCGTCGTCTCCGACCGGCGCCACCAGGACGTCCCAGCCGCGGCGGAGGCCGATGGCGAGCCGCGCGCCGTGGAGCGCCCGGCGCAGGTCGCGAGGCGCGAGCAGCCGGCCCTTCTCCCGGAACATGAGGCGGCCCGTCACCGAGGCCGAGCGCGGCGGGCTCGGGTCCGGAGGCGGCGCGGGCGTGGCGGCGAGCGTCAGAGCGAGGATGGATGCGAGCACGGGTGCCCCCCTGTTCGCTCCTGGTTCTAGCAGCCTGGCGCTCGGTGCGGGAACGGGGCCGTGCTCGTACCTCAACCCACAGTGATGGGCTGCCGCCGACACCCACCGTGATATCGCGTCAGCCGGCGGCGGCTGCGAACGACACCATGTCGGTGCCGTCGGTCCACTGGGCGTGATGGAGGAGCCGCGCCCCACGCCCGGCGGCGCGCACGGCGGCGTAGATGGGCGCGACCCCGCACAGCCGGCGCTGCGCGTCGTCCGCGACGGCGTCGCGGTGGAAGCCAGCAGGATCCGCCGCGCCCAGGAAGGCGAGCGTGCGGAGGTCGCGGGCGGCGAGAGCGGCCAGCTCTTCCGCCGTCGGCGCGCGCGGATCGCCGTAAAGCGGGCCGACGTGGGCGAGGTCGGCGCCCGCCACGTAGCAGACGCGGCGCCCCGCGACCGCGCGCGCCAGTGCGCCGAGGAAGCGCGCCGTGGCAGGAGCCGGATCGTCGAGTTGCGAGATGGAGGAGCACAGCACCGGCACCGCGCGGAACGGCCGATCGCCCATCACCCACCGCAGCCAGACCATCTGGAACTCGCAGGAGTGCTCGCCGGCGTGGACGAGCTCGTCCTCGAAGAGCTCGTCCTCGCCCAGCTCGGCGGCGAGCGCATCGGCCACCGCGCGGTCGGTCGGGACGGCGCCGAGCGGGGTGTCGTAGTCCTGGCGGGTGAGCGTGAAGAGGTGAGGCGGGGACGCGTGGGCGGTGCCGAAGACGACGAAGAGCTCGGCCTCCGAGCCCTCCAGCGCGCGGTAGGCGTGCGCGTAAGCGGCGCCACCGCGCCGGAAGTCGATGTGCGGCGCGACCAGGAGCCGGACACCCGCCCCGGCCCGCGAGGCCGGGTCGCGCGGCCCGGGCCCGTCGGGATCGGCGTAGAAGCCGGCCAGCATGCTGCGGAGCTCGTCCGGCTGCTCCGGGTAGGCGCCCCCGGCGCAGGCCGGCGGGCGCGCCGACGAGCGGAAGGCGGCGAGCGCGTCGGTCCGGCGGGCGGCGTACACCGGCCCGTGCACGAGTCCCACCTCGCGGGCTCGGACCGCCAGCCGCTCGACGTCGGCCAGCCGCACCCTTCCCAGCCCGGCCGCCTCCACCGCGCGCGCGACGTCCGCCAGGTCGCGCTCTCCGTCGAAGTGCGCCAGGACCCCGTAGGCGGCGGGCGAGACCACCGCTCCGTCCTCCAGCACGCCGTACGGATCGCGCAGGGCCACCGCCCGGCTGCCGTCCTCGAGCTGCACCGGCCTCGGCTCCAGCGTCACGAGCCGGGGCCGGCGGAGTTCATCGGCCATGGGTCACCGCTTGTTCTTCTTCCGGTTCTTCTTGCGCGACTGCCGCTCCTGCTTGCGCTTCTTCTTGCGCCGCTCGCGATCGGCGGCGCTCTCGGTGGAGGCGATGGGCTCGGGGGCGTAGCCCATCAGCCGGGCGCGGGCCATGGCGCCGGCGGGCATGCGCGGCTGAAAGCCCTTCGGCATGCCGGCCATCTGACCGGCGAGCTGGGAGGGGTCGATGCCGCCGCCCTGGAGCGCCCGCGTCACGTCGGCCGCGTCCGCGCCCAGCACGTCCTCCATGCCCTTGCCCTGGAGCTTCCGGAGCTGGAAGAGCTGCTTGATGCCAGGGAGGCGCGAGAGCAGTCCCGGCGCGTCGCCGATCTGCTTCATCACGCCGCGCATGGTGTTGTACTGCTTGAGGAGATCGCGCACCTCCTTGTCGCTCCGCCCGGAGCCTCTCGCGACGCGCTTCACCCGCCCCTCGTTGAGGAGGTCGGGCCGCACGCGCTCGGCCTTCGTCATCGAGTCGACCATGGCGACGATCTTCCCGAGCGCCGTCTCGTCGAACTGGAAGCCCTCGGGCAGCTCGCCGAAGAGGGGGAACTTCTCCATCAGCTCGCCGAGCGGCCCCATCTTCCGGACGAGCCGGATCTGGGAGACGAAGTCGTCGAGGGTGAAGTCGCCGGAGAGGAGCTTCTGCGCGTCCTCCTCCGCCTGCTTCTCGTCGACGTGCTGCTCGAAGTCCTTCATCAGCCCGACGATGTCGCCGAAGCCGAGGATGCGGCTCGCCAGGCCCTCCGGGCGGAACTCCTCGAGCCGATCGAGCGCCTCGCCCATGCCGAGGAACTTGATGGGCTTGCCCGTCACCTCCTTGATGGAGAGCGCCGCGCCGCCGCGAGCGTCGCCGTCGAGCTTCGTCAGGATGAAGCCGTCGAGCGCGAGCCGCCGGTCGAACTCGCTCGCGGTCTTGACCGCGTCCTGGCCGATCATGGCGTCGCAGACGAGCAGGATGTTGTCGGGCGCCACCGCCTGCTTGATGTCCTCGAGCTCCTTCATGAGGAGCTCGTCGATGGCGAGCCGGCCGGCGGTGTCATAGATGACGACGTCGATCTTCTCGTGCTGCGCCTGCTCCAGCGCGCGCCGGCACAGCTCCGGCGGCTGCAGCCCGGCCTGGTGGAAGACCGGGACGCCGAGCTGCTGGCCGAGCGTCCGGAGCTGATCGACGGCGGCCGGGCGGTAGATGTCGGCCGCCACGAGCAGCGGCTTCTTGCCCTCCGCGAGGAAGCGGTTGGCGAGCTTGCCGGCGGTGGTCGTCTTGCCGGACCCCTGCAGGCCCACCATCATGACGCCGCTCGTGCCGCGGGCCTTCACCTTGAGCGAGGTGTCGACCGGGCCCATCAAGGCCTCGAGCTCGTCGTGACAGATCTTGATGAAGTGGTCCTGTGGCGAGACCTTCACCAGCCCCTTCTTCGTCTCGACCTTGGTCTCGACGACCTCGCCGACGGCCTTCTCGCGGACGCGCGCCACGAACCGCTTCACCACGTCGAACGCGACGTCGGCCTCGAGCAGCGAGACGCGGATGTCCCGCAGGGCGTCGTCGATCACCTCGGCGGTGATCTCGGTTCGCCCCTTGAGCTTGTTGCGCGCCGCCTTGAAGCCCTTGGCTACCGTCTCGAGCATGCCGTCCCCGGTTCGAAAATCCCTTGTGGAGGGGCGGATATAACACGGCCGAGGCGCCTTTTCCGCCACGTCCCGCGGTCGCCCGACCTGCATCCAGCGCCCCGCTCGGGCAAGCTCCAGCGCAGAGGGGGCGAACGTGGAGTGGCGACCTGAATACGAGCTCGGCGTCGGGGCCATCGACGCGCAGCACCGGCGCCTGTTCGCCTCGGTCGGCGACCTGCTCGACGCCATCGCCCGTGGCGAGACCGGCGCGGTCGGTCCCATGCTGACGTTCCTGCGCCGCTACGTGCTCGAGCACTTCGCCGACGAGCAGGCGCTCATGTCCGCCACGGCCTACCCGCTCGCCGACGCCCACGCCGCCGAGCACGCGCGCTTCGCGGCGGAGCTGTTCGACGTGCAGGTCCGGTACGCGCGGGATCCCCGGAGCCCCTGGCTGGCGGCCAAGCTCGGGGTGGGGCTCGCCGACTGGCTGCGCGACCACGTGCTCGGCAGCGACGCCGCGCTCGGACGGCACCTGCGGGCGCGGACGTCGCTGCGGCAGTGAAGGACGGGACGTGAAGCCGGAGCGCTCGACGGGTCAGGCCGCTGCCCTCGCCATGGCGCGGCGGTAGGCGGCCACACCGGAGTGCGTCGGGTGCCCGGGCGCCGGATCGGTTGGCGGAGCGGTGCGGAGCGGACGCGGCAGGCATGCGGCGCGGTACCAGCGCACGGTCCCTCGCGGCACCGGGCCGGCCTCGCGGTTCGCCTGGCGCCCCTCGGCGGTGAGCGTGATCTTCTCGGCGTGCGCGGCCTCTGCTGGCGAGCCATCGGCGCGCGCGTGCCCGGCCGCGGCAAGGGCAGTCGGCGAGCTGATGG
>WNGR01002607.1_pt1 | contig 47309 bp, 35 predicted proteins | sample 5407581 | NCBI WGS metagenome assembly WNGR01 (sample SAMN13153383, study PRJNA577476) | soil metagenome | isolation source: 80 cm soil or saprolite under Garry oak tree replicate 2 | place: USA:California | collected 2016-06-15 | reverse complement strand
GGCTCGCCCGAAGTGGCATCCCGGTTGGCGAGAATCGGATTGCCCAGATTGATCGAAGCGCGCAGCTTGCCCGTGGGTGCGAACGCGTTGACAACGGATTGATCGAGCGTCATGGGATTTTCTCGTTGCGGCCGAGCGCGCGGACGGCGCCGGCCAGGGTTCAAGGGCTCCGCTGATTATCCGCCAAATGTTCCGGCTGACAACCGGCGCTCCCTCCACCCATGGCTGTACAGACGCCGCGCGCGTGCAAACCGGCGCGCAAAGCGCGCTCGTGACGCCGCCGAGTTGATGACCTCGACATGTTAGGGCGCGCTCACGCGTTTGATTAGTGAATCTTACGGACCGTTCGCCGCTGTAACCAACGCGCGGGTGAACTCCACTATCTTCGGCCTCCTGACGCGTCGGTACGTGCCTGTTTTCATTTCGCGTGCGCGGCGGCTCCTGTCCAACTTTCTTCAGGTCGTCCATGCCAAAGCCATTCAATCCGCTGTCCGTTCGTCTGATCGCGGCCTTAGCCGCCGTCTCGTTCGTCGCCGCGTGCGGCGAAAAACCCGCCGCGCAAGCGCCGCAAACGCCAGAGGTCGGCATCGTCACCGTCAAACCGACGCCGGTGCCGGTTGTCGTCGAATTGCCCGGCCGCGTCAGTGCGTTTCTCGTCGCGCAGATCATTGCGCGGGTGGACGGCATCGTGCTCAGGCGCGAGTTCGTCGAAGGCAGCGAAGTGAGGGCGGGGCAGCGGCTTTATCAGATCGATCCCGCGCCGTACGTCGCGTCGCTGAACAGCGCGCAGGCGACGCTCGCGAAGGCGCAGGCGACGCTCGTGTCCGCGCATGCGGAAACCGGGCGCTACAAGGTGCTCGTCGCCGCCAACGCGATCAGCAAGCAGGACTACGACAACGCGGTGGCGGCCGAAGGCTCGGACGCGGCCGATGTCGCCGCGGGCAAGGCGGCGGTCGAAACCGCGCAGATCAATCTCGGCTATACCAACGTCACGTCGCCGATCAGCGGACGTATCGGTAAATCGTCGGTGACGCCCGGCGCCTATGTGCAGGCGAGCGCGGCGACGCTGCTCTCGACGATCCAGCAACTCGACCCGGTCTACGTCGACCTCACGCAGTCGAGTCTCGCCGGGCTGCAACTGCGCCGCGACATCGAGGCGGGCCGCCTGTCGGTCGGCGGTCCGAACGCCGCCAGGGTCAAGCTGATCCTCGAGGACGGCCGCGCTTACGACCTGCCCGGCAAGCTCCAGTTTTCCGACGTGACGGTCGATCAAACCACCGGCTCCGTGACGGTGCGCGCGACGTTCCCGAACCCGCATCGCGTGTTGCTGCCCGGCATGTTCGTGCGCGCGCAGATCGAGGAAGGCGTGAACGAAAACGCGATCGTCGTGCCGCAGGTCGGCGTGACGCACGACCAGAAGGGCAACCCGACGGCGCTCGTGGTCGGCGCGGACAACAAGGTGGCATTGCGCCCACTGGTGACGTCCGGCACACAGGACTCGAACTGGATCGTCGAAAGCGGCCTGAAGGAAGGCGAGCGCGTGATCGTGCAGGGCACCGGCAAGGTGACGCCCGGCATGACGGTGAAGACAGTCGACGCGCAGATGCCGGCCACGCCCGCATCCGGCGCGCAATAAGCGGAGCGCCTGATGGCAAGATTCTTTATCGACCGCCCGATTTTCGCGTGGGTGATCGCGATCATCCTGATGCTCGCGGGCACGGCTTCCATTTTCAATCTGCCGGTCGCGCAGTATCCGACCATCGCGCCGCCTTCGGTGCAGATCAGCGCGACCTATCCGGGCGCCTCGGCCAAGACGGTGGAGAACACCGTCACGCAGGTGATCGAACAGCAGATGAGCGGTCTCGACCACCTGCTGTATCTGGCGTCCACCTCGGACGATTCGGGTACGGCCACCATCACGCTGACCTTCGCCGCCGGCACCAATCCCGACATCGCGCAGGTGCAGGTGCAGAACAAGCTGCAGCTCGCCACGCCGCTCCTGCCGACTGCGGTGCAGCAGCAGGGCACCAAGGTCACGAAGTCGAGCAGCAGCTTCCTGATGGTGATGGCGTTCGTCTCCACCGACGGCAGCATGGACCGCTATGACCTCGCAAACTACGTCGCGTCACACATCGAAGACCCGCTGAGCCGTGTTGACGGCGTGGGCACCGTGACGCTGTTCGGCACGCAGTTCGCCATGCGCATCTGGCTCGATGCGGACAAGCTGAACAAGTACAGCCTGACACCCGTCGACGTGGAAACCGCGCTGACGAATCAGAACGTGCAGATCGCGGGCGGCTCGCTCGGCGGCACGCCTTCCGTGCCGGGTCAGGCGTTGCAGGCGACGATCACGCAGGCGACGCTGCTGCAAACCTCCGGGCAATTCGAGAACGTGTTGCTGAAGGTCAATCAGGACGGCTCGCACGTTCGTATCAAGGACGTCGCGCATGTCGAGCTGGGCGGCGAAAACTATAACTTCGACACCCAGTACAACGGCCAGCCGACGGCAGGCTTCGGTATTCAGCTCGCGACCGGCGCGAATGCGCTGCAAACCGCGAATGCGGTGCGCGCGAAGCTTGCCGAACTGTCGAAGAACTTCCCGCACGGCCTGAAGGTGAATTACCCGTACGACACGACGCCGTTCGTCAAGCAGTCGATCGAGGAAGTCGTGAAGACGCTGATCGAAGGCATCGTGCTGGTGTTCCTCGTGATGTACCTGTTCCTGCAGAACCTGCGCGCCACGCTGATCCCGACGATCGCCGTGCCGGTGGTGCTGCTGGGCACGTTCGCGATCATGAACGTGGCGGGTTTCTCGATCAACACGCTGTCCATGTTCGGGCTCGTACTCGCGATCGGGCTATTGGTGGACGATGCGATCGTGGTGGTGGAAAACGTCGAGCGGGTGATGGCGGAGGAGGGCTTGTCGCCTCGTGACGCCACCCGCAAGGCGATGGACCAGATCACCGGCGCGCTGGTGGGCGTGGCGCTCGTGCTGTCGGCGGTGTTCGTGCCGGTGGCGTTCTCCGGCGGCTCGGTCGGCGCGATTTACCGGCAGTTCTCGCTGACGATCGTGGCGGCGATGGTGCTGTCCGTGCTGGTCGCGCTGGTGCTGACACCGGCGCTGTGCGCGACGATTCTCAAGCCGATTCCCAAGGGCCATCACGAAGAGAAGAGGGGCTTCTTCGGCTGGTTCAACCGTACCTTCGACAGGAGCCGCGACAAATATCACGGCGGCGTGCAGCACGTGATCAAGCGCTCGGGCCGCTGGCTGATCATCTATCTGGCGGTCATCGCCGCGGTTGCCGTGCTGTTCGTGAAGCTGCCGAAGTCGTTCCTCCCCGACGAAGACCAGGGCACGATGTTCGTGATCGTGCAAACGCCGCCGGGCTCGACGCAGGAGACGACCGCGCGCACGTTGAAGAACATTTCCGACCACCTGCTCACCCAGGAGAAAGACGTTGTCGACGCCGTGTTTACGGTGAACGGCTTCAGCTTCGCCGGCCGCGGCCAGAACTCGGGCCTCGTGTTCGTGCGGATGAAGGACTACGCGCAACGTCAGCGCGCGGACCAGAAAGTGCAGGCGCTGGTGGGCCGGATGTTCCAGTACTACGGTTCGTACAAGGAAGCGACGGTGATTCCGGTGAATCCGCCGTCGATTCCTGAACTGGGCACCGCGTCGGGCTTCGACTTCGAATTGACCGACAACGCCGGCCTCGGCCACGAAGCGTTGATGAACGCGCGCAACCAGTTGCTCGGCATGGCCGCGAAGAATCCGTCGCTCGCGCTGGTGCGTCCGAACGGCCTGAGCGACACGCCGCAGTTCAAGGTGAACGTGGACCGTGAAAAGGCCGAGGCGCTCGGCGTGACCGTGTCGGATGTCGACCAGACGTTCTCGATTGCATGGGCGTCGGCGTACGTGAACAATTTTCTCGATACCGATGGCCGGATCAAGAAGGTCTATCTGCAAGGCGACTCCCCGTTCCGCATGAACCCGGAAGACCTCGGCAAGTGGTACGTGCGCGGTAGTTCCGGTTCGATGGTGCCGTTCTCCGCGGTCGCATCCGGTGAATGGACCTACGGTTCGCCCAAGCTCGAACGCTACAACGGTAATTCGGCGGTCGAAATCCAGGGGCAGGCGGGGGCTGGCAAGAGTACCGGCCAGGCCATGGACGAGATGCAGAAGCTCGTGGAGAAGCTGCCCCAGGGCATCGGCTACGACTGGACCGGTCTGTCGTTCCAGGAACGCCAGTCGGGCTCGCAGGCGCCGATCCTGTACGGCATCTCGATTCTCGTCGTGTTCCTGTGTCTCGCGGCGCTGTATGAAAGCTGGTCGATTCCGTTCTCCGTGATCATGGTGGTGCCGCTCGGCGTGATCGGCGCACTGCTCGCCGCCACGCTGCGCGGGCTCGAAAACGATGTGTTCTTCCAGGTCGGTTTGCTGACCACGGTCGGGCTCTCCGCGAAGAACGCGATCCTGATCGTCGAATTCGCGCGCGAGTTGCAGATCGAGCAGGGGCTCACGCCGATCGCGGCGGCAATCGAGGCGGCGCGCCTGCGTCTGCGTCCGATCCTGATGACGTCGCTCGCGTTCATTCTCGGCGTGTTTCCACTCGCGATCAGCAACGGCGCGGGCTCGGCCAGCCAGCACGCGATCGGCACCGGCGTGATCGGCGGAATGCTGACCGCGACCTTCTTCGCCATTTTCATGATCCCGATGTTCTACGTCGTGATCCGTTCCAAATTCTCCAGTGACGACGCGCCGAAACTCGATGACGCGCCGCACGAAGGACATTGACATGCGCAAACCTGCACTGATCATGCTCGCGGTCGCCGCATTGGCGAGCGGCTGCACGCTGGCCCCGACCTACCACCGGCCCGACGCGCCGGTGTCCACGAGTTTTCCGAAGGGCGGCGTCTATGAAACGCAACCGGCCGCGGGCGATGCGGCACGCAGCGCGCAAGGGCGCGCGGCCACCGATATCGGCTGGAACGAGTTCTTCGCCGACCCGCGCCTGAAGCGCATCATCCAGCTGGCGCTGCATGACAATCGCGATTTGCGCGTTTCCGTGCTGCAGGTCGAGGAAGCGCGTGCGCAGTACCGTATCGAGCGCGCGAACCTGATGCCGACGGTTTCCGTGACCGGCACCGGCACGCGCACCCGCACGCCGGCCGATCTGTCGACCGTGGGCCGCGCGACCGTCGGCAGCGAGTATGAAGCCGCGGCGGGCGCATCGTGGGAGCTTGATTTTTTCGGCAAGGTGCGCAGCCTCTCCGAGCAGGCGTTGCAAACTTATCTGTCGACCGCGCAGGCGCGCAAGGCCGCGGAAATCGCGCTGGTCTCGAGCGTCGCGGATCAGTATCTGACGATGATCGCGTACGACGAGATGTTGAAGGTGACGAAGGGCACGCTCGACGTCGCAACCAATTCGTACAAGCTGACCAAGCTGCAGTTCGATACCGGCACGGGCTCGGAACTCGATCTGCGTGAAGCCGCCGGCACGATGCAGCAGGCGCAGGCGAACTACGAAAGCCAGCAACGCTCGCGCGCGCAGGCGGAAAACGCGCTGGTGCTGCTGGTGGGCGAACCGTTGCCGGCCGATCTGCCTGAAGGCCTGCCGCTCAACGATCAAAACCTGCTGACCGACATTCCGGCCGGCCTGCCGTCGGACCTGCTGACGCGTCGCCCCGACATCATCGAGGCGGAAGCGACGTTGAAGGGCTACAACGCGAACATCGGTGCCGCGCGCGCGGCGTTTTTCCCGAGCATTTCGCTGACCGGCAGCATGGGCTACGCGAGCGCGAGCCTCGGCAGCCTCTTCAAGCCGGGGCAGCTTGCGTGGAGTTTCGGCCCGACGATTTCGGTGCCGATCTTCAGCGGCGGCGAGAACAAGGCCAACCTCGATCTCGCGCACCTCGAAAAGAACGTCGCGATCGCGCAGTACGAGAAAGCGATCCAGACCGCGTTCCGCGAGGTCGCCGACGGTCTCGCCGCGCGCGGCACGTACGACCGGCAGATTTCGGCGTTGCGGGCGTACACGCAATCGCAGCAGCGGCGTTATGACCTGTCCGATCTTCGCTATCGCAACGGCGTCGACAGCTACCTGACGGTGCTGACCGCGCAGACCGACCTGTATAGCGCGCAGCAGTCGCTGATCAGCGCGTCGCTTTCGCGCCTGACCAACCTCGTCGATCTGTATCAATACCTTGGCGGCGGCTGGATCGAGCATGCGAGCGATCAGCCGCGCGCACCGGATGCGCCGCTGTACGATGCACCGCCGGCCGCGGCCGCACCGGCTTCCGCGAGCGAGCCGGGCGCGGCGTCCGGGGGCAGAGCAGCGAGCTGAAGCGTCGCGTGTAGCCCGGCTGTAATGTGCCGAAACCTGCACTAAGCATGTGAAACCCAAGCCGTTTGGGACATTGCTGCATTGAGCGTGAACGGTGGCGACGTGTTGGACAGCGGCCGCCATCCTGTTCGCGGCGTGCGATGCGCCAAGCTGTTCCTGTATGCAGCGGTCATCCTTCTGATCGCCGAGTTCATCGGCTCGTTCACGTTCAAGGTCGGCCCTGGGAAGGTGGTCCTGTTGCCGATGATATGGGCGCTCCTGCTCGGCGCCTCGGCTGGCGAATCGTGCTGGTGTCGTTCGTCGCGAACGCGGGGACGTTCCTCGGTGCGACGCTCGTCGCCCAGATTTTTCATATCTGATCGCTTTCGCTCGCAACCTCCCGCGCGCAGTTCCAGGACGTTCGCGGTAGTACCGAAACCCCGCATGGCATTTGCCCTGCGGGTTTTTTATTGTCTTCGGTCGGCGCGAGGGAGAACTGGAGAAATCCGGCGGAAACTGAAATTTTATCCTTGTATTTTCCGGTTTCTTTGGAGTCTGCGGGAGCGGCATAATTGAGTTTCCCTGAACGCGGTGGAAACGGCTCGTCAAGGCGCCAGGCAATCCGGCGATTAGCGGCATCCCCACGTCCGCCGGTCAAACTATATCGCGCGATCGTGGCGAGCGGTTCGATCTGGAATATCGATTAAACCGAGACACGGCGAGCTTTATAGAAAGGGCGGAGATGGCCGGATATTCAGGCGATTGCGTTGTGCCCGCCGGATGGCCGGAGAATATTGCGTACGACTGGCGCCTGTCAGATAATTTCTGCCTGAATGTAATTTTGCCTGGATATTGGCGAGCGGGAATAGCCGCTCTGTGGCATCGGCCGGGGTGCGTGCTTTTGTCGGATATTGACAAATAACGCCGGACGTCACGGTGGGCGGCGGCTTGCTCACAGCTCGACCGCATCCAGACCACAATAATTCCCATTTTGCGTACTGTCCGCAGCTGAGTCACAATGCCAGCGACGCCGGTTCTCGCGCGTTGCATGCTTTCAATGATTACGCATCAAAAATTTTAAATATCCTGAAGATTGTTAGTTTTTGTCAAATCCAATGATCGCTTAAGCCTGGCTATTTTCAGCGGTAAAACGTTTGCGGACTCATGTTTGGTTGAAGTAGCGTGTGGGTTAATTAAAGTTTGTCGATTTCTGACGATGCCAGGGGCCGGCTTTCAGTTCGAGAATAGTCGTGCGTTTGCAAAAAAGAGCAATTAGAATGCGCTGCCTGGACGCGAGGCGACCATTAACGGGGAGGTGGGCGACGGCAGCGGTTCATCACGCCGCTATTGAAGTCGGCTGAGAGCGCGTCAAAGGGGCGGTCAATCCCAACGGGCTGAGGTAAAACCAAAAGAAAAGCCGCGTTCAGCGCGGGTCGGTAAAAGCGATAAACCGAAGAAGAAAGCACATGACATTGGGGATTCAAACGACATTCGAAGCGCGGCCGGCGCTTTGCGACGCACCACGGGGGATGTTGAGGTCGTCGCGGCATGAACGGGGAATGGCTCGTCCGCGCTTCGTCATGCGCGCTTTGGCGTGCGCCGTTCTCGCGGCGCTCGCCATGGCCCGCGTGAGCGCGAACGCTCAGTCGACGCAACCGCAGCCGGCGCCGTTGCCCGCGCAAACGCAAGGCGAAGCGCAGGCGGCCGAACCGCGTCGCGCGCCGGCGGTCAATCTCGCGTTTTTCGACGGCGCCAATGTGCCGGTCGATCTGTTGCAAGCCTTCGATGCCGTCGTCGTCGATCCCGCAAACGGTTTCGATCCGTCCGCGCATCCGTTGCGCCATACCGCATGGCTCGCGCGCGCACATGCGGATGCCGCGGCGAGCACGCCTGGCGCATTCGTCGCAAGCCAGATCGAGCCGCTGTGGCAACGCGGTTTTCGCGGCTTCCTGCTCGATACGCCGAACGCCGTTGCATCGATCGACGCGATTCGCGCGGCGCATCCCGATGCGCGTCTCGTGATCGGCGGCGGCGACGCGCTCAAGCTCGCCGTGCCGCATGCGAGCACGCTGTATGCGGTGCTCGGTCCGTCGCTAGTCAGCGGCGTGAGCGCGAACGGCGCGTTGCAGACCGTCGTTTCCGCGGACGAGCGCGCGGCGCGCGTCGCCAGCGCGCAAGCGTTCATGCAGCAGACCGGCGTGCCCGTGGTGTCGATCGAATATTGCGCCGCGGACGACCGCGCGTGCGCGCGCAAGACGGCCGCGCAGGTGGCGGCGACGGGCGTCACGCCCTACGTGACCGACGTGGCGCGCAGCGTGGTCGGCATCGGCGCGATCGAGGTGCTGCCGCGCAAGGTGCTCGTCGTGCAGGACACGGGCGACGACCTGCTGCTCGACGAAACCCCCGGCGTGCGCGATCTGGCGATGCCGCTGAACTATCTCGGCTACGACGTCGAGTACGCGAACGTCAACGACACGCTCCCCGACGACATCACGCCCGACCGTTATGCCGGCGTCGTCGCGTGGCTGCAGGGCAGCGGCACGCAGGACAGCACGGTGTGGCGCAGGTGGGTGGATGCGCGCATTGCGTCGCACGTGCCCGTCGCGTTTCTCGGCCAGTTCGGCTTCGACGCAGCCGAAGACGAAGGACGTGCGCTCGATCTGCAAGCGGTGCCGGGTCCGTTCAGCGACAACGTGGACGTCGTCTCGCGCGATCCGATGGTCGGCTTCGAGATCGATCCGAAGCTCGGCCCGCGCGATCTGACGGGCGTGCGGGTCGGCGCCGCGAGCCGGCCGCTGCTGCGCGTGAAGAGCGGTCAGGCGACCCTCGACCCGATCGCGATCACGCCATGGGGCGGCTTCGCGATGAGCCCGTACACGGTCGTGTCGCTCAACGGCATCGACCAGGAACGCTGGGCGATTCAACCGATCTCGTTCCTCTCCGCCGCATTGCGCCTGCAGCAGATGCCGTCGCCGAGCGTCACGACGGAGAACGGGCGGCGCCTCTTCATGTCGCACGTCGACGGCGACGGTTTCGCTTCACGCGCCGAATTCCCCGGCGCGGACTACTCGGGCGAAGCGCTGTACCAGCGGATTTTCACGCGCTACAAGGTGCCGATGACGCTCTCGGTGATCGAGGGCGAAGTGGGACCGACGGGCCTGTATCCGAAGATCTCGCCGCGTCTCGAGGAGATCGCGCGCAAGATGTTCGCGCTGCCCTATGTCGCGATCGGCACGCACACGTACTCGCATCCGTTCGACTGGGGCAACGTGGACGCGAAGACCGGTGAGCGCGTGGACCGCGGCGGCGGCGACACTGCGTTCTCGCTGGAGATTCCGAACTACACGTTCGACATCGACCGCGAGGTGACGGGCTCGATCGATTACATCAACACGCGCCTCGCGCCGCCGGGCAAGAAGACCACCATCCTGCAATGGCCGGGCAACTGCAAGCCGCCCGCGCTCGTCGTGCGCAAGGTGTATGCGGCGGGCGTCGCGAACGTGAACGGCGGCGATACGGTCATCACGAAGAGCGCGAGCAGCTGGACCAACATCGCGCCGATCGGCGTCGACAAGGGGCCGGGCGCGTACCAGGTCTATGCGCCGAATCAGGACGAGAACGTCTACACGAACGACTGGCTCGGCCCGTTCTACGGCTTCACGCGCGTGCTCGAAACCTTCGACATGACGGACAAGCCATTGCGCTTCAAGCCGATCGATCTGTACTACCACATGTACAGCGGCACGAAGGTCGCCTCGCTGCGCGCGCTCGATCAGATTTTCACGGCGGTGCTCAAGCAATCCGTGTTGCCCGTGCAGATGACCGACTACACGCAGAAGGTGCTCGACTGGCGCTCGTTCGCGGTCGCGCGCACGGTGCGTAGCGAAACCGACGCCGATGCCGATGCCAATAAGCGCGCGGGCGGCGACTGGATCGTGCGCGGCAACGGCGAGGTGCGCGAGCTGCACTGGCCGCTGTCGACGGCACCGGATCTGCGGGCGTCCGCCGGCGTCACCGGCTATGCGGCGGGCCCGGACGGAACCTATATTCACATCGCGGACGGCGCCGCGCGCGTGTCGTTCAACGCCACCGGTGCCACCGATGTCACCGGTGCGCGCTCGAAGGCGGGCGCGTTGCCCTACATCGCCGAAGCGAATGGCTTCGTGCGCAATTTCAGGCGCGACGCGAACGGCATGTCGTTCGAATTCGGCGGGTACTACCAGCCGTTCGTCAGGCTCGCCAACGCGCAGAGCTGCAGCGTGAGCGTCGCGGGGCGCCGCATCGCCGCGCATCGCGACGGCGCGAGCTTGCGCTTCGATACGCCGCCCGCCGCCGGTCTGCAGGTGAACTATCAGCCCGTCGAGATTTCCTGTGAGCGCTAAACGTCCCCGTATCGCACCGGGCTGGCTCGTCTGTTTGCTGGCGGGCGTTGTGCTGCTGACGATATACGGCGTGTCGCCGCGCGGCGCCTTGCGTCAGCGCGTGGCGTCGGTTGGCGCGCCCAGCGAACTGAGCGTCGCGTATCTGGAAGCATGGTCGAAAGTGCGGCCCGATAACGAAGAGTTCCTGTCCTTGCTCGGCGCGCAGTATTCGTATCTCGGCCGCACCGCCGACACCGAGCGGATCGCCGCGCGCATGGATGCGCTCGGCACCGACGACATGCGCCGCACCGCGACGATGCTGCGTCTTTCGGCGGCCGAGCAGCGCACGTTTGCGATTGCCGAAGACGATCCGCGCCGCGCCGGCGAGCTGAGCGATCTGCGCACGCATCTGAAAGAGGCTGCAAAGCTGCAGTGGGCGCCGAAGGATCTCGAATGGCTCGCGCAGCGCTCGGCTGCCGTCGGCTTGCCTGATCTCGCGATGCAGCTTTACGCGCGGCTGTCGGCGAACGATCCCGATGGCCGCACGAAGTGGGACACGCAGATCACGCGATACGCGCTGGAAGTCGGCGACTATCGCGCGGCCGCGGATGCGTGGTTCCGTCAGCAAGCGGTGGCGCGCACGCGCGACGAGCAGCGCCGTTGTTTCGTGGCCGGCGTGCGTGCGTTGCAGTCGGGCAATCTGCTGGACGAAGCGCTCGCCGCGGCGGACGCGCATGGCGGCAAGCTCGCCGACGATCCGGCCACGCTGGTTGTGCTGCTGAATCTCGCGCGCGCGGCGAATCGGCCACAAGCGGTTGATCGCTACGCGAAGATGCTTGCGCGTTATGCGTCGATCGGACCGCGCGAGATGCCGCCGGAAGCGGCGCAGAGTCGGCTTGCGCAATATGCGTATAGGGACGGTCCTGTTGCGCATGGTGGCGGCTTCGTACTCGCGAGCCTGCGCGCGGCCATGAGCGGCGACGCGCAAGGGCAGGGTGCGGTGCGCGCTGTTCGCGTCGCGACCACAGCGACCACACCAAACCCCGACCCCGGTATCGCGAACACCGTATTCCAGGCGTTCGTCGAATCCGGCGACCTGCCGAATGCCGAGAAGATCGCCGCGCAACAGGTGCAGCGCGACCCGCGCTCCGCGCTGTGGGTCAAGCGTCTCGCTCAGGTTGCCGAATGGAACCGCGACCCCACGCTCGCGCTGAAGTCGTGGCTCGAATATGCGCAGGTGTCGAACGATCCCGTCGGCTGGCAGAACGTGCTGCGCATCGCGCCGATGCTCAACGACGACGAAGCGTATCTCGTCGCGCTGGTTCACCAGGCGCGCGCCACGCCCGGCGACATGAAGCTCGTCGACAGCGTTACCGCGACGTATGAACGCCTCGGCCGTCCCGACGACGGTCTCGCGTTCCTGCGTTCGCTGCCGCGCGGCGCGAATGGCGACGCGATCGATCAGCGCGTAGGCGGCCTTGCCGAGCGCGCGGGGCACGACGATCAGGCGCTCGCGACTTACCGCGCGGTGCAGGCGCGTCATCCGAACGACGCGACGGCCGCGCTGCGCACCGCGAGCGTGCTGTATCGCCAGGGCGAGTATCGCGCATCGCTTGCCGCATTGGCCGCCGCGCGCGCCGGCGCAAAAGACAGCGACGAAATCTTCTGGCGCAACTACGCCGAGTTGGCGCGCCTGCTGCAACGCGACGACGACGCCAACGAGGCGTACCGCCACCTGCTCGCGAGTGGCGCGGCGACGCGCGAGGACCTCGGCGAAATGACGGACTTCTATGATCCGTATCCGATCGACGCGGGCCGCATCGCCGAGTTGCGTTTTCATCGCGAACACACGGCGCGCGCGTTGCGCGACGCGATCTACTACTACCTCGACGCAGAGGCGCCGGACCGCATCGCGACGCTGCTGGCGAACCTCACGCCGGACGAGCGCAAGACCGCCGAAGCGTCGCCCGCGTTGCTCGGCGTGCGCGCCGAATACTACCGCCTGATGGGCCAGCCGCAAAACGCGCTCGCCGATCTGAAGCGCGCGGTCGATCTGCCGGGCGCGGGCTCCGACGTGAGCGCCGCGTATCTGTGGACGCTCGTCGACTACGGCAGCGACGCCGACCTGCGCGCCGCGCTCAAGCGCTGGCGCGGCAGCGCCGCTCAAAGCTCGGCGTTGTGGGGACCGTTCGCCGCGGCCGAAATGCGCCTGAACCGGCCCGTCGCCGCGCTCGAATATCTGCGCCGCCAGGCGGGCATGATGTCGCGCGATCCGCTGTGGCTGCTCACCTATGCCGACGCACAGGAACAGTCGGGTCACGCGGGGCTTGCGTGGACGATCCGCAAGAAGGTGTGGCTGCAACTGCGGGACGAGCAGGCGAAACTCGCGAAGCTGCACGGCGCGCAACGCGCGTCGATGCGCGGCCGCACCGCGCAGGACGCGGAAACGGCAGCCGATCTGCGCGGCCGTCGCGTGACCTTGTCGACGGAATTCGCAACGGGTGACGTCTCCGCCGCGTTGCTCGACGACCTGATGTCGACGCACGCGACGCCCGCCGATATTGCGCGGATGCGCCGCACGCTGATCGGCAACGTAAAGGGTCTGCCCGGCGGCGCGCCGATGCAAGGCGCCGATCTGCCGCAAAACGCGCGCGTGCGCGGCGCGGTCGCGAAAGACGTGGCGATTGCGTGGGCGCTGTCGCACGAAAGCAATCCGCTTGCGAAGCGCTGGCTCGCGCAGCAGTACGCCGAGCGCCTGTCACGTCCCGCCGACGCGCGCTTGACGATCGCGCTGGCCGAAAACGACGTCGGCGAGATGGAGCGGCTGCTCGACCAGGAACGCTCGCGCTTGCCGGTCTACGACCGCATCGATGCGACGATCGCCGTCGACCACCCCGATCGCGCGCAGCAGCTTGCGTTCGACGCACTCGGCGGCGCGCCCGAAGACACCGAACTGCACACGCGGGTCACGGAGACAGCGCTCGACTGGCCGCAATCGATCGACGCGAGCGTCACCAACTACGTCGAGCATCCGCTCGATTACGTCGAGGCGACGCTCGCGGGCAGCCGCAAGATTGCCGAGCGCTATCTCGTCGGCGTGACGGCGGTCCAGCATTTCCAGCATTCGACCGACATCACGCAGCTCGTCAACGTGCCTTCGGTGGACCGTTGGCTCAACATCTACGGCGAGCGGCGCACGCGCGATACGTCGTTCACGATCACGGGCGGCCGGCGCATTGCATCGGACTCTTTCTACACGCTCAATCTGGCCGGCGAAGCGGGCCGCAACTCGGCGCTCACGCTCGGCCTGCGCGCGGGCCGCAATCAGGTCGCCGACGAAACCCAGGCGCTGCTGGTCGGCGGCATGAAGGACAACCTGATCGGCGACTTCACGTATCGCATGACGCAGCACATCACGTTCACGGGCAGCGTCGAGGCAGACCGGTTCTATAGTCAGGCGCGCACGTATATGGGAAGCGGCGTGCTGTCGACGGGCGAGGTGAGTTACCGGATCCGCACGCAGTACCCGGATTACACGCTGCGCGCGCTCATCACGCACGGCGGCTACGGCGCGAGCGGCCAGGCCGATGCGCTGATCACGCGCCTGTTGCCCGTCACGCTGCAACCGGCGATGCCGCGCGACTTCATGCCGGACACCTACACGCAATACGGCTTTTTCTTCGGTGCGGGCAACGATCTGCTCGAACAGTACACGCACCGCTGGCGGCCTTTCTTCGACGTCGGGCTCCTGCACGATTCGCTACAGGGCTGGGGGCCGCAGTTCAACGTGGGCATCGCGGGCACCGTGTTCGGCGGCGATCACCTGGCCGTGTTCGTGCAACACCAGCGCGTGTCGAAGATCGGCACGCCCGTCACCGTGCTGGGCGCTCGCTATAGCTGGTACTACTGATTACCGATTCCGTTCTATTGACACCGCGGGCGGATCACGCCTGCGACGAATAACGACGTTACTGAGGAGTGGTTCGATGAACAACATGAAAAGATGGTCCGGCCTCGTCAAATGGTCCGCGGTGGTAGCGGTGTCGGCGCTGTTGCTCGGAGCGTGCGGTTCGATCCGCCAAACGGGTTCGCCGGCGCTTGCCGCCAAGGACTCGGTTGCGATCGTGTCGATGGCGAACTTCACCGAAACGCCGGCGGCCGGCAGCAGCGCGGCTGCGATCGCGGCGAACACGCTGCGCGCGAACGGCCTGACGGACGTGCGGATCGCGCCCGTCGATGCATCGGCGAATGCGATGTTCGACACCGCGCAGCGCGAGCCCGGTGAGAAGAAACTCGCCTGGGCGCGCGAGCAGCACGTCAAATACGTGCTGACCGGCGCGGTGGAAGAGTGGCGCTATAAGGTCGGCGTGGACGGCGAGCCGGTGGCGGGCGTCACGTTCGAACTGATCGACGTCGCATCGGGCCAGGTCGTGTGGAGCGCCACGGGTTCGAAGAGCGGCTGGACGCGCTCGAGTCTCGCGAGCGTCGCTTCGTCGCTGATCGGCAGCCTGTTGTCGCCGCTGCGCTCGCGCGGTTGATCGGCGCGTTGCGTCACGTCCCGCGTTACGTCCCGCGTCGCGCGAGCACGCTGTCATCCGTATCTCGACACGTCATGAGGAGTCGGCTGTGAATACCGTCACCGCGCAATCCGCCGCCAGTGCGGCGAAGCCGCGTCATTCGAATCCGCTCGGCAACCTGAGCGCGTTGCGGCGCTTCGTTGCGCCCGCGGTGGCGCGGCCGTTTTCCATCGTCGAGACGATCGCGTTCGTCGCGGCGATCGGCGTGTTGTGCTGGGCATTCGACCGTAATGATCCGTTTCTGCTGCACGCTGGCTTTCCGTGGCTGTGGTTCGCGCCGCTGATCGTCGCACTGCGCTACGGCACGCTGCTGGGCCTCCTGGCCTGCGCGATGCTGATCGGCGCATGGCAGGTGCTGATGCACGGCAGCGCCGAAGCATGGCCGACGCTGTTCTTCACCGGCGGCCTGTTGCAGACCATCGTCGCGGGGCATTTCGGCGATACGTGGGGCAACCGCGCGCAACGCGCGAACGCGTTGAACGACTACCTGAACGACCGGCTCGTCGCGATCACGAATAGCCATTACCTGATGCGCCTGTCGCATGAGCGGCTCGAAAAAGATCTATTGTCCAAGCCGACTACGCTGCGCGATTCGATCACCGAACTGCGCCGTCTGTCGATCGCGCACGGGCTCGATAACGTGCCGATGGCGCCGTCGCAGACCATGCCGGGCGCGCATGCGCTGCTTGAATTCGTCGCGCAAGCGTGTCAGATCGAAGTGGCCGCGCTGTATGCGGTGCATGAGGGCAAGCTCGCGCGTGAAGCGCTCGCGCGCATCGGCGATACGTTCGACCTGGAGCCGCGCGACGAACTAGTCGCACGGGCGCTCGAAACGCAAGCGGTGGCGCATCTGAAGAGCGGCGAACATCCGGTCACGAACACGCGCTTGCTCGTGTGCGCGCCGGTGATGTCGGCGGACGGCCGGCTGCTCGCCGTGCTGGCGATCAAGCGGATGCCGTTCCTGTCGCTGAACTTCGACAACCTGCAATTGCTGCTTGTCTTGCTCGGCTACTACGCCGACGGCGTCGAACACTCGCAGCAGGTGCGAACGATCCTGCATGCGGTGCCCGACTGCCCGTACGAATTCGCGCTCGACGTGAGCCGCCTCACGCGTCTCGAACGTACGGCGGGCATTACCTCGTCGCTGGTCGCGCTGGTGTTTCCGCACGACGACGAGGGCGATTCGTTCTTCGAACATGTGATGCGCCGCCGCCGCGCGCTCGATCTGATGTGGCCGGTGAAGGCAGCGGGGCAGTCGGTGCTGATCAATCTGATGCCCGCAACCGATGCGACCGGCGTGGACGGCTATCTCGCGCGGATCGAAGCGAGCCTGCGCGCACAGTTCAATCTCGATCTCGAAGGCGCCCGCATCGGCGTGCATACGCTGCATCTCGGCGGCGAGCCGGGCCCCGCGCTGAAGCGTCTTCTCGTGCGTAGCGGCCTCGATGTCTGACACCGTGCGCTCTCAATCCACCAGCCGCGCGGTGATCGCTAGCGCCGCTATCGTCGGCGTCGTGCTCGTGCAATACGCGCTGATCTGGCGCATCGCGAACAGGCAGACGGCGTTCGATCCGCTGTTGCCCGTCGTCGCGATCGACGTGATCGGCGGCGCGCTGCAGGCGCTGCTGTTTCGCGCGCTCCTGCCGTTGCGCTACCGCGAGCCGCGCGGCTGGAGCTTGCTGCTGCTGTGGCTCGGATGCGCGTTCGTGCCGCTGTTCGGCGGGCTCGTCGTGCTCGCGAGCTGCGTCTGGGCCGCCTGCTACCCGCGATCGCGAGGCGGCGAGGAACTGGACGACGTGCCGGCGCCCGAGTTCGTCACGCATCTGATGTCGCGCGTATCGCACGGCGGTGGCGCGCGCTTGCAGGCGCGCATCGTGAATACGCAGGTGAATGCGTCGGATCGTCTGTCGGCGCTCGTCGCAATTCAAACCATGCCGACGCGTACGACAGGCACGCTGCTACGCGAACTGCTCGCGGACCCGGTGGAAGACGTGCGCCTGATCGCTTACGGCACGCTGGATCAAGCGGAAAACGAAGTGACGCAGCGCATCTTCCAGACCGGGCAAAGCCTCGAGACGGCGAGCACCGATGCGCAGCGTCACGCGATCAATCGTCAGCTCGCCGAGCTGTATTTCGAGCTGATCTATCAGAACCTAGTGCAAGGCGTGGTCTACCGGCACACACTCGAACAAGCCGATCGCCACGCGCGCGCGGCGCTCGAGATCGACGATGGCGACGCCGCGTTGTGGATGATTCGCGGCCGCCTCGCGCTCGCAAACGACGCCGCGGACGAAGCGGCCGCGTACATGACGCGTGCCCAGGCGCTCGGCTTTCCGCGCGAGCGTCTCGTGCCGTGGCTTGCCGAAGTCGAATTCCTGCGCGGTGATTTTCCGCGCGTGTCCGAACTGCTGGCGTCGCTCGGCAATGCCGCGACGCTGCCGATGCTCAAACCTGTCGCGCGTTACTGGTCAACATGAAACCATCACTGCTGCGCCGCGCCGCGGATGCCGATGTCTGCCTGCTGCTCGAAGGCACGTTCCCCTATGTGCGCGGCGGCGTGTCGAGCTGGGTCAACGACATGATCCGCTCGTATCCTGAACTGCGCTTTTCGATCGTGTTCGTCGGCAGCCGCGAAGAGGACTATGAAGGCGCCGCGTATGCGCTGCCGGATAACGTCGTGCATTTCGAGGCGCACTATCTGTACGAAGCGGCGCTCGCCGGCAACGAGGCATCGCGTGAAATTCCCGGCGATGCGCAAGCCTTTGCACGATCGGCCGCATTGCACGATGCCTGGCGCAACGGCAACGTTGTGCAATCCGGCGCGGACCCCGGCGCGCTGATGGCCGACATGGTGCAACTGATCGGCGACAACGGGCCGCTCAACGAGGAGCAGTTCCTTTCCAGCCGGGCGGCGTGGGACTTCATCGTCGACCAGTACCATCGCTATTGCACGGACCCGTCGTTTACCGACTACTTCTGGACCGTGCGCATCATGCACAAGCCGTTGTGGCAGCTCGCGCGCGTGGCGGAGCAGTTGCCGCCGGCGAAGGTGTATCACACGGTGTCGACGGGCTATGCGGGCTTTCTCGGCGCGCTGCTGCATTATCGGACCGGGCGGCCTCTGCTCGTCTCCGAACATGGCATCTATACGAAGGAACGCAAGATCGATCTGCTGCAAAGCCAGTGGATCCGCGACAACCGTGGCGCATTCGAGCGCGACATCTCCAGGATCAGCTATTTCCGCGAACTGTGGGTGCGTTTCTTCGAGGCGCTCGGCAAGCTCGCCTACGACGCCGCCGACGACATCGTCGCACTCTACGAGACCAATCGTCAGCGGCAGATCGCCGACGGCGCGCAGGCTTCGCGAACGCGCAACATTCCGAACGGCGTGGACGTCGACGCGCTCGCGCCGCTCGTCGAAAAACGCATTGCGCGTGCGCGCAACGTGGTCGCGCTGATCGGCCGCGTGGTGCCGATCAAGGACATCAAGACCTTCATTCGCGCGCTCTTCATCGCGTCGCGAACGATGCCGGATATCGAAGGCTGGATCGTCGGCCCGCAGGAAGAAGACCCGGCCTATGCGCTGGAGTGCCGCGCGCTGGTGCAAAGTCTCGGGCTCGCGAGGAACGTGAAGTTTCTCGGCTTCCAGCGCGTTGACGAGATCCTGCCGCAAGTGGGCGTCATCGCGCTGACGTCGATCAGCGAGGCGTTGCCGCTCGTCGTGCTGGAGGGCTTCGCGGCCGGCGTGCCGTCGATCACGACGGACGTGGGCTCGTGCCGCCAGTTGATCGAAGGCTACGGCGACGAAGACCGCGCGTTGGGCCCGGCGGGCAGCGTGGTGCCGATCGACGAACCGCGCTGGCTCGCGGCGCAGCAGGCAGGCCTCGCGCGCGTGCGGCGCTTCTATACGAAGAAGCAGATGACCGATCAATACCGTGTGCTGTACGAACGCCTGACGGCCGCGCCCACGCGTGCCGATGGCGCGAGCGGCAATGCCGCCGCCGCGCGCGGCGGCTGCCCGATGCATCATGGCGCGCCCGCCGACGCGGCGGGTGCCGCTGCGCCGGGCGGCAGTGCGCGGATTCAACCGCAAGAGGTGCGCTGATGGCCGGCATCGGTTTCGAACTGCGCAAGATACTCAAGCATCAGACGCTGTTCGGCGTCGCGCGCGCCTATGCGTACGCGGGGCTGATCAGCTCCGGCCCGCTGATTCTGTCGATCTTCGGCATCCTGATCATCGGCCTGCTGAGCCTCGCGTTCGTGATACCGAAGTACGCGATCGTGCAGTTCCAGGTGTCGGTGACGTATCTGATCGCATGCAGCCTGATCCTGACCGGGCCGCTGCAATTGTCGTTCACGCGCTTCATTTCCGACCGCCTGTTCGAAAAGCGCGACGACCTCGTGCTGTCGAACTACAACGGCGTCGTGCTGATCTCGACGGCGGCATCCGGCGTACTCGGCGTGATCGCGGTCGCGTTCGGCTTTCGCGGCGAGCCGCTGATCTACCGGCTGCTGATGGTGGCGGGCTTCGTCGTCGTCAGCAACATCTGGATCGCGGTGATCTTTCTGTCGAGCGTCAAGCAATACCGGCAGATTCTCTATGTGTTCGCGCTCGGCTACGGCTGTACCGTCGCGTTCGCGCTGATGCTCAATCGCCATGGGCTGCCGGGCCTGCTCGGCGGCTTCGTGGCGGGCCATATCGTGCTGCTCGCGGGCCTGTCCGGGCTCGTCTATCGCAACTACCGCAGCGAGCGCTTCATCTCGTTCGAAGTGCTGCAAAAGCGTTTCTCGTATCCGAGCCTCGCGCTCGTCGGGCTGCTGTTCAACCTCGGCGTGTGGATCGACAAGTTCATGTTCTGGTACGCGCCGGGCACGGGCGCGCGCGTGATCGGACCGCTGCATGCGTCGGTGATCTACGATATTCCCGTGTTCATTGCGTATGTGTGTGTGATGCCCGGCATGGCGACGTTCCTCGTGCGGATCGAGGCGGATTTCGTCGAGTATTACGACCGCTTCTACGATGCGGTGCGCAGCGGCGCCACGCTGCGCCACATCAACGACATGCGTGACATGATGGTCGGCAGCGTGCGGGCGGGGTTGTACGAGATCGTAAAGATCCAGGCGGTCGTGCTGCTGTTGATTCTCGCGTTCGGCCACCTCGTGCTCGAAGCGCTGGGCATTTCGACCTTGTATTTGCCGCTGCTTATCGTGGATGTCATCTCGGCCAGCCTGCAAGTGTTGCTGCTCGGTTTGCTGAACGTGTTCTTCTATCTCGACGGACGCCGTGCGGTGCTGAAGCTCACGGCGGCGTTCGTCGTGCTGAACGGGCTGTTCACCGGCATCACGCTGCGGCTCGGGCCGGATTTATACGGCTATGGTTTCGCGCTCGCGCTGCTGCTCGTCGTGATCGCCGCCGTGACCATGCTCGATCGAAAATTCGCGTCGCTCGAGTACGAGACTTACATGCTGCGAAACTAGGCGGGAGAAATCCGGATGAACATTGAGAGACGTCAGCGTTATTCCATGCGCGCGTTTTATCGGCGCGTCGTGTGCGCGGCGCGTCTCGTGATTGTGGGCCTGCTGTCGTCGGTCGCGCATGAGCGCGCGTGGGCCGACGCGGGATACGCGCCGTCCATTGCGCTCTTTTATGGCGCGCAGCCGCCGGTTAGTCAGTTGAGTGAATTCGACATCGCGGTCATCGAGCCCGATAGCGGCTTCGAACCGCGCAGGCACAAGAAGTCCCGCACCGCGTGGTTCGCCTATGTCAGCGTGGGAGAAGTGGAGCCGCAGCGTCCGTATTACGCTGCCATTCCGAAAGCCTGGCAACTGGGCGACAACGCGGTTTGGCGCGCGAGGGTGATCGATCAGGACGCCGCCGACTGGCCTGCGTTCTACGTCGAGCATGTGATCGCTCCGCTGTGGAAGAAGGGCTATCGCGGCTTCTTCCTCGACACGCTCGATTCCTACCAGCTCGTCGCTAAAACGGACGCGGCGAGGGCACGGCAGGAACGCGGCCTCGTCGCGGTCGTCCGCGCGATCAAGACGCGCTTTCCGCGTGCGCGGCTGATTTTCAATCGCGGCTTCGAGATACTGCCGCAGGTTCATTCGCTGGTGTACGCGGTTGCGTTCGAATCGCTGTATCGCGGTTGGGACCAGGCGGGGCAGCGCTACACCGAGATCGCACCGGCCGATCGCGAGTGGCTGCTGGGGCAGGCGAAAACGATACGCGAACAATACCGGCTGCCGGTACTCGCAATCGACTACTGCGCGCCCGCCGACCGCGTCTGCGCGGCGGAGACGGTCAGCAAGATCAGCGCCGCGGGCCTTGTTCCGTATGTCACGGATGGCGGCCTGCAAACGGTCGGCGCGGGGCCGGCTCGCACCATGAAACAGTGACCGTGATGCAAGCGCACGACGAACGCACGCCCGGCCGATCGCGGGCCGGCAGCGCAGCGGAGAAAGAGCCACATGCCCGCTCATATAACACCCAACCAGCTCATTCAACTGATCATCCCAGGTATTACTGCCGTCTTTTCGCTCAGTTTTACCTGTGCCTGGATCTATGACAGGCGGCTGCGCTATCTGCTCTTTCTCGCCACATCTTTTGGTGCTTTTGCACTCGGCTCGGCAGTGCAGATCTGTCACCTGCCCGATGAATGGAGACTGAACGCGCTCGTATCCGCAACGTTTTATGTGCTCAGCGTTCAACTGCTGGCAGAAGGCATCTTGCGCAGGGCCGCGCTTCACTTCCGGCTCGCGACGCACGCGGTAATATTCACGCTGGTGCTCGGCGGCATGTATTACTTCTCCTACGTGGCGTCGAATCTGCTGGTGCGCATCTACATTCTGAATCTCAGTGCCGGGCTGTTGATGTTATTCACCGCGGCCCGTTTCAGGAAACGCTGCAATGGCCGCACCATCAATCACATTCTTTTCTGGGGGCTTTTGATCTGCGGCGCGAGTTTTCTCATCAGGACTCCGCTCACGGTCGTTCAGCCCTTGCCTCATAGCACCGCGCCTTTCGCGCAGACCATTTTCTGGGTATTGCTGCAGTTGTCGCTCGCATTGATGGGCGCTGTGTTGGGATTGGTTTTGCTGGCCGCCGCGATGTCGGACGTGATCGACCGGCTCGTTCTCGAACGCGATCTGGACTCGTTGACCGAAACACTGAACCGGCGCGCGTTTGAACGCCTGGCGGGCCGCCGCATCGCGGATAAGAAAAGCTATCCGCTGGCGCTCATCGCTTTCGATATCGACAACTTCAAATCCATCAACGATCGTTACGGGCATGCGGCCGGTGATGCGGTTCTACGCCAGTTCGGCGCGATCCTGCGCGCCGCGGTGCGCGAGAAAGACGTGGTGGGGCGGATCGGCGGCGAGGAGTTCGTGCTTCTGCTGCCGGGCACCGACGGGAAGTTCGCGTACCGGATCGCCGAGCGATTGCGCACCGTGCTCGAGTCTTCACGCTTCGATGAAATCGATGCAGCGCTGCGTGTCACGACGAGTGCCGGCATTGCACGGTATCGCCCCGGCTAGGCGGTCGCGGCGTTGCTGGCGCGCGCCGATCATCTGCTCTACGCCGCGAAGCGCGCCGGACGGAACCGGGTTCTCACGGAGTCGTCGGGTCAGGCGTGGGACGCCTCGACGCTCGACATGGCCTGACCGCGCCCAAGACCGGCAACATTGCCCAGCCGGAATTCAAGGTCGGCGCATCCGGGTCGTCAACTGGTCATACGACAACTAGGGGTTCCGGGCGCGATGCATGCCTTGGCGGTACGCACGCAAGGCTGGCAACGGTGTCCAGCCAAAATTAAAGGTCGGCGCATCGTGGTCGTTAACTAGTCATACGACAACAACGGACTCCGGATCGATGCGTAACCTGACAATAAGACATAGTCTCCTCGCGGTTCTGGTGGTTTTTGCAGGGATGATTCTGTTCGGCGGTGTAGTCGGCGTGTTTGCGCTCGGCCGTTCCAACGAGAACGCCCGGCGTCTGCACGAGATCGCGATCCAGGAAGTCCTCGTCAACGACGGCTATAAAGACACGACCCGTACCCGCGCAGCGCTCACGCGCGCCTATTCGGCATTGAAGGAGCGCAATGACGAACAGACGCGTGACTCGGCGCTCAAGAGCGCGCAAACCACCTTGAACCGTGCGGAAAGCGAAACGACGGCGTTCCGTGCGGCAGTGATCTTTCCCGGCCAGGACGAAGCGTTGAAACAACAGCTTCTCGATTCATCGGCGTCGTTGGCCGTGCTGCTGAACACGGCGTTCGAAGCACTGCGGCGCGGCGACACGAACGCGTACGTCGCGATCAACGATAAGGACATCACGGCGTCGGGCGCCGCCTATTCGGCCAACGTCGAGAAGTTTCAGAAGCTCGCCGAGGCGCTCGCGACGGAGTCCGCCGCGCAGGGCGACCGCGAATACACGTGGGTCGTCGGCATGGTGGTGACGGGCGTGGCGCTCGCACTCGCATTGATCGTGGCGACGCATTTCGCGCTGCGGCGGATCGTGATTCTTCCGTTGCGGCAAGCATCCGCGCTGCTTGACCGGATTGCAGGAAACGATCTGACGACGTCGATCCCGGAAGGTGGGAAGAGCGAGGTCGGTCAGTTGTTCTCGTCGATGTCCAAGATGCAAACGGGACTCGCGCGGACCGTGTCGAACGTGCGCTTCAACTGCGAAGCGATCCACGGCGGCGCGCGCGAGATCGCCGCCGGCAATGTCGATTTGTCGAGCAGAACCGAGCAGCAATCGGCATCGCTCGAGGAAACCGCGGCAAGCATGGAAGAGCTGACCTCGACCGTGAAGCAGAACGCCGATAATGCCCGTCAGGCAAGCACGCTTGCCGCCAACGCAGCCGACGTCGCGCAACGCGGCGGCGACGTGGTGCAGCGCGCGGTGCGGACCATGACGGCGATCACGGCCAGTTCGCACAAGATCGCCGAGATCACGGGCATGATCAACAGCATCGCGTTTCAGACCAATATCCTCGCGTTGAACGCGGCCGTGGAGTCGGCGCGCGCGGGCGAACAAGGCCGCGGCTTCGCGGTGGTCGCCGGCGAGGTGCGCACGCTGGCGCAGCGCAGTGCAAGCGCGGCGGAGGAGATCAAGGCGCTGATCGCCGCTTCGGTCGACGACATCCGCAACGGCAACGAACTCGTCGTACAGGCGGGGCAGACCATGAACGAGATCGTGGGCGCGGTGCAAGGCGTCGCGACGATCATGGCCGAGATCACCTCGGCGACCGTCGAGCAAAGCACCGGCATCGAGCAGGTCGGGCACGCGGTCAGCCAGATGGACCAGGTGACCCAGCAGAACGCGGCGCTGGTCGAGCAGGCCGCCGCTGCCGCGAGCGCGCTCGAACAGCAGGCGCAGTCGATGACGCATGCCGTCTCCGCATTTCGCCTCGCCACGGATTAGTTGCGACGCGCGGCCAAGCCAGGTGAAGCGCCGGCCGCGCGATCATTTAAGCTGCAAACCGTGTCCGTCGTTCGGTGAGTCTTCACCTGCCGGCATTGAACAATTCCAATCTTTCCAACCGGAGTATGAGCATGAGCGTTAAAGGCGCCTTGGGTGTAGCCGCAATCGTGTTGGGCACTGCTGTCGTGTCCGGCGCCTCGCAGGCCGCGACGTATGCGTACGTATCGAATGCGGACAGCCAGGACATTTCGGTTTTCAGCCTCGACGAGTCGAACGGCGCGCTGGCGCCGGTGGAGACCGTCGCTGTCGCGGGCACGGTCATGCCTATGACGTTTTCGCCCGACCATCTGCGGTTGTATGCCGGGCTGCGCTCGAAGCCGTATCGCGTGGTGAGCTTCGCGGTCAATCCGCTCGACGGCCGGCTGATCGAACTCGCGAGGGCGCCGCTTGCCGACAGCATGGCGTACGTCTCGACGGACGCAACCGGCCGCTACCTCTTGTCGGCCTCGTACGGCGGCAATCTGCTGGCGGTGAACCCGATCGGCGCGGACGGCGTGGCCGGCGACGTGCAGCAGACCGTCAAGACCGGACCGATGGCGCACGCGATCCGCACCGCGCCCGGCAACCGCTTCGCGTTCGCATCGGTACTCGGCGCGGATGCGTGGCTGCGTCTGAAGTTCGACGCATCCAACGGCCGGTTGACCGAGGATGCCGCGCCCGCCTATTCGTTGCCGCCGAAATCGGGCCCGCGCCACTTCGTCTTCTCGCCGGATCAGCGCTTCACGTATCTGATCGACGAACTCGACGGCAAGCTGCACGTGCTCGCCTTCAATCGCGCGCGCGACACCGTCAAGCCGATTCAGACGGTCTCCATCCTGCCTCCGGATTTTTCGGGCGACAAACCATGGGGCGCGGATCTGCATCTGACTCCGGACGGACGCTTTCTGTACGCGTCGGAGCGCACGTCGAGCACGTTGGCGGCATACAAGGTGGACGCGAGTTCGGGCAAGCTGACGCGCATCGGCACGTATTCGACCGAGAAGCAACCGCGCGGATTCAATATCGATCCGTCGGGCAATTATTTGCTGGCGGTCGGCCAGTTGTCGACGAGCCTGAGCGCTTACCGTATCGAGCGCAAGACCGGCGCGTTGAGTGCGATGGGGCAGTATCCGGTAGGCAAGGGCGCGAACTGGATCGAGATCGTCAGGTTCGACGGAACGAATAGCAACTAAGTGCCGGCTCGCGGGCGATCCAGGCCGCGCATGAAGGTAGAAACGTGCGTGCCGTGACGCGCGGCACGCACGCCGCATTCCTCGGTGATTCATTGGCGATCGATCAGTGCGCCATTACTGATACTGATCGACGCTGATCACCACCTTGCCGAAGTGCCGGCCTGACTCGAGATGCCTATACGCGGCCGGCGCATCGTCAAAACCGAACACGCGATCCACAACCGGTCTGATCCGATGCGCGGCGACGAGCCTGACGACCTCGTCGAGCATCGAGCGGCTGCCCACCATGATGCCGTGCAGCCGCTTGATGCCGCCGATCACGGAGAGGAGCCCAAGCTCCGGTCCGGCGAAGCCGCTCACGCCACCGATGATCGACACGAGGCCGCCCATCTTCGTCGCGGCGACCGAGCGCGGCAGCGTATCGCGGCCACCCACTTCCACGACGATGTCGGCGCCCACGCCATCGGTCAGCCGCAACACTTCGTCCTGCCATTCGGGCGTGCTTCGGTAGTTGATCGTTTCATTGGCGCCCAGCTCGCGTGCGCGCTCCAGTTTTTCATCGCTCGACGACGTGATGATCGTGCGCAGACCCGCCGCGCGCGCCAGTTGCAACGCGCAGATCGACATGCCGCCCGTGCCGAGCAGTACGACCGTCGAGCCCGGTTTCGCGCCGCCATCCGCGAACAGCGCGTTCCATGCGGTGACGCCGACACACGACAACGTCGATGCTTCTTCGTAGCCGAGATGCGCGGGGATCGACGCAAGGCTCGTTTCCCCGGCGACGAAGCGCTCGGCCAGCACGCCGTCGACGTGCGCGCCCGGCGACTCGGCCACTTTCCACGGCGCGGGGCCGCCATCGATCCAGCTCGGGAAATACGTGTTGATCACGCGATCGCCCGGCTTGAAGCGCGTCACGTCGCGGCCGACCTCGACCACTTCGCCCGCGCCGTCGCACAACGGGATCAGCGGCGCATCGCGCAGGCCAAGATAGTCGCCGCGCGCGAACATCAGGTCCCGATAGTTGAGCGACGCCGCGTGAATCCTGACGACGACGTCGGTCGGCCCCGGCGCGCGGCTCGCTGCATCGCCGCGCTGCAAACCGGCGATGCCGCTGCCGGGTTTCAATTTCCATGCGTTCATAGCGACTCCCGAGATGGTTGGAGCCCCTATGATAGTGTTGCTCCAAAGGACGCATTGACGAGAGTTGGACGACTTACCGTCGCCCGACAGGAAACAATGAAGGACCGCAAAACGGAGGCGCAAGCGATGGACGACCGGCTAAGAGGCGTTGCCGAATTTGTTGACGTGGTGGATGCCGGCAGTTTCGCCGCGGCAGGCGAACGCCTGGGCGTGACGCGCTCGGCGATCGCGAAGATCGTCGCCCGGCTCGAGCAGCGGCTGGGCGTGCGGCTGTTGCAACGAACCACGCGTCATCTGGGTTTGACGGACGAAGGGCATGCGTACTACGAGCAATGCCGCCGCGTGATGGCTGAGCTCGGCGAGGCGGAGGCGGCGCTCGACGCCGGCCGTCGCGAGCCGGCCGGGCGGCTGCGTATCAGCGCGCCGGTGCTGTTCGGCCGGCAATGCGTCGCGCCGGTGATATTGAATCTGGTCGAGCGTCATCCGCTGCTCGACGTCGAGATGTCGTTCAGCGACCGCGTCGCGGATCTCGTCGAGGACGGCTTCGACATCGCGGTGCGTATCGGCGCGCTGCCGGATCACGCGACGCTCGTCGGCCGCCGTCTGGGCGTCCAGCGAATGGGCATCTGCGCGTCGCCTGCGTGGCTCGAACGGCATGGCCGTCCGTTGGGCATCGGCGAACTCGGCTCGCACGTGAGCATCGCCTATGGGCGCGGCGGGCAGAGCGCGCCGTGGCGCGTGCTCGGCGCTGACGGTGAAGTGCACGAGTGCCGCCTTGCCGCGCGGCTGCGCTATGACGACCTGCAGGCCATCGCGGACGCTGCCGCCGCCGGCGCGGGCCTCGCATGGTTGCCGTGCTGGCTGATGGCGCCTTACCTGCGCGACGGCCGCCTCGCGCTCGTGATGGACAGCAACAGCGTGCAGGGCGCCGAGGTAGGTGCACGTGGTGCGCCCGAAGTCGTGCCATATGCCGTCGAAGGTGCGCGTCGCGATCGACGCGCTCGTCGATGAAGTACCGCGCGTGCTGGCCCGGATATGAGCGAGCGTGGCGGCGTTGCGTTGCGAGGGCGCGTCGGGTAGGCGCGGCGGCTGCGCGGCGCCGTCACCGCTTCGCCTCGTCCGGTCTTGCCGCCACCGTGCCGCGGATCGATGCGATCTTGCCAATATGCGCTATGACGCATGCCTTTCGTCATGGCGGTATCGGGTACTCACGGCCCGGGTCATCAGGCGGATTCCCACCCCGCGACGCATTTGAGAGAGTGGTCTGGCAGTTCAGCAATCGCCTTCCGGCGAATCTCTCTCTTAACGACTCGTGAGGTAGTAATGATTAAGGCAACCGAAATCGATTGGGTCATCAGCGGCCATGGCTCCACCTTGACGTCCACACAACCGCCCACCACGCGCGTGCCTGCCGGCATGCGGCTCGTGCTGCTCGCGCCTCCGGGCACGGCGCTCACCAACCGTCTCGGGAATGCGCTCGAACGCGGCACGGCGATCGACCACGTGGTGTTGCGTCAGAACGGCCGCAGCAACGCGCATGAACCCGCGACCTATGCGGCCGGCGCCGACGTGCCGAACCTGACCTTGCACTTCATCGCACCGCGCGACATTGCGGCAGGCGGGGTGCCGCACATCATCGGCGTGGCGCAGGACACCACGCTCGACAGCTTGTGGAGCCGCATCATCCCGGTGCAGGGCAAGACCGTATCGGTGTTCTGGGCGGCATGTTCGAATATCGACGGTACGAGCGGCACGCCGGTGGTCGATCTCGACGTTTGAAGAAGCGCTCGTAGGGCGCTCATCGAGTTCTCATCGAGCGCTCTAAAAGCAAACCGGCCCGCAACATGCGGGCCGGCTGTTTTACGGCATCTGCGTTCGATCAACCCATCACCACGTTCGCCAGCCTGAACTGATACGGAACCGCCGTCGTGCCGCCGCCGCCGCCCGTCATCACGATGTCGCACCGCGCGATGCCGAGCAGCGGCAGTTCGGTGTTGATGTCGGAGATCACCGCCGAGTTCATCACCGCGCCTTGCTCGATCTGCGATGCCGTGCCGATCCACAGCGTCGGCTTGAATTCGAACACGGCCTTCTGCCCGGGCACGATGCCCGTCTTGTGCGCGAGCAGCCGGTTGTCCTTGAACACGCCCGCGGTGATGGCGCCGGTGCGCAAGTCGTTGCGCAACTGGATTTCACGCGAGCTCGACGATGCGCCGGCCAGGCCCAGCACATTGCCGGATGCCGCGCGCGTCACGCTGAACATCTGGCCGTTCTGCGCGGGTTTCTGCGGCATGTAGTTGCCGTCCGCGTCGCCGGCGGTGAGGCTCGTTTGCATGGGAAAGACGAACGGATGATTGTCTCCCCGCCCGCAGTTGCTGATCACCTTCCACGCAATCGCGAGTTCGTCGAAATCCGTCGAGACGTTCTTCTGGAAAATCACGACCTGGCTGTTGTTGACGTCGTTGGAGAGGTTGATGAAGTTGAGTTTGATGTCCATGACTGACCTTTTCCGAATGAGGTGAAACGGCGCTGGACCACGAATGATCCGGCGCCGCTTGTGCGTCGCTTGTGCGGCGCTTCTACGCCGTTAAGCCATGACGACGTGTTCGAGCCGGAACGTGAACGGCAGCGAACGCGGGCCGGGGCCGCCGCCCGTCATGACGATGTCGGCGCTGGCAATGCCGAGCAGCGAGAGCTCGGCATTGATGTCGGAGATCACCGCGGAATTCAGCAACGCGCCCTGTTCGATCTGCGACGCCACGCCGATCCACAGCGTCGGCTTGAACTGGAACACGGCTTTTTGCCCCGGCGCGATCGACGTCTTGGTCGCAAGCGGACTGCCGTCCTTGTAGATGGTCGCGTTCGCCGCGCCGTTGGGCAGATCGTTGCGGACCTGCACTTCGGAGCTGTTGCCCGGTTCCGTGCCGAGCGTCAGCACGTCGCCCGAGGTGGAGCGGATGATCTGGAAGACCTGTCCGTTGTTCGCGGGTTGCTGCGGCATGTAATTGCCGTAGCTGTCGCTCGCGCTCACGTTCATCGTCATCGGAAACTTGAACGGATGATTGTCGCCCTGGCCGCAGTTACGGATCACCTTCCACGCGATCGCCAGTTCGTCGAAGTCGGTGGCGACGTTTTTCTGGAAGATCACGATGCTCGAATTGTTAGCGTCGTTCGAACGGTTGACGAAGTTAAGCTGAATGTCCACTTGCCTGCTCCTTGAAGTTGAAATACGGCAATCGGTTTGCCGCGCACCTTCCCACCGGCAGGCCCGGCGGGCTTGCCGTCAAACGAAACCGGAGAGGAACCCGCCGTGGGGCGGGCGTCGTCGAGTGAAAGGCGCTACACGTGGACGACGTTTTCGAGTGCGAAGCCGAATGGCTGCGCGTCGGCGCCGCTGCCGCCGCCCGTCATCACGATGTCGGCCGCGGCGATGCCCGCGAGCGGCAGCATCGTGTTGTCGCTCGAGAGCACGGCGGAATTCAGCGCGCGGCCTTCCTGCACTTGCGATGCGACGCCGATCCACAGCACGGGCGTGAAGCGGAACACGGCCTTCTGGGCCGGCGCGACGGCCCATTTGGCGGCGATCAGCTTGCCCGCGCTGAACGCATTGACGTTGACCGCGCCGCGCGCCATGCGGTTGACCACCTCGATCTCCGCACCGCTGCCGGCGCCGCCCGCCTGCGCCGGCTCGGCGACAAGCCGGGCGCGGCCAGTCGGATGAACGCCGATCACGAATCGTTCGCCATCCTGAGCAGTGGCGCGCGGCGAGTAGTTGCCGTGCTCGTCGCCAAGGGCGATTTCGATCGCGGTCGAATAGACGAACGGATGCGCGCAGTCGCGGCCGCAGAAGCGGATCACCTTCCACGCGATCGCGAGCTCGTCGAAATCGGGCACCACGTTGCGCTGGAACAGCACCGCCTCACTGTTGCCGCGATCGTTCGACCGGTTGATGAACCGCAGCTGGATGTTCATTCCGCTTGCTCCGTCGTGTCGTCCGCGAGGTGCTTTTCGACCCACTGCGTGAGCGCCGGCGACACGCTGCCGGCGACCGATGCGGCATGCAGCGCTTGCGCGCGGCTCTGCGCCTGCATGTCGGTCGCGAAGCGGCCGAACGCCATCGTGGCGTCGGTGGCGTTGCGGCTGCGCGAGAGGTCGTCGAGGTATTGGGCGGCCGCGTCGCTGAGCGCGCCGCTGTGCTGCGCGTGGCCCTGAGCGATGCGAGTCGCGAGGTCGGCGTGAATCGCGGCCAGTTCCTTGATCGCGGCCGCCGCGCCCGTCAGTGCGAAGCGGTCGCGCTGCTCGCGCCAGCCGGCGTCCAATGCCGATTGCGATGCCGTGCTGTACTGCTGACCGGTTTGCAACGCGGTGCGCACCAGCGCGCGCCACGCTCCGGCATCCGTCGCGGCGCCCGCGAGTCCCGCGGGATGAGCCGACTGCGCAACGAGCTTGCTGAACAACTGGAAGGCGGCGAGATTGGCGTTTTCCCACTGCGTGATAAAGGTCGAGAGCATGACGGCTCCTGGTTCAGGTTGGGTTCGAATGGGGAAGGGGAATGGCGATGTTCACTGACGCGCGCCGCCGAGGCGCTCGATCATCTTCATCACCGCGGCCATCTGCGGCGCCTCGCGGGAATAGAAGTTGGGATGGTCGGGATCGGGACTCGTGTAGCCCCAGAAATCCCAGCATCCGAGCGGATTGACGGCCGATTTTTCCGTTTGCGGATAGAGCACGATCAGGCGATTGGTGTCGGCGATTTCGTTGTAGCCGGTGCCGCGCACGAATCGTTGGCCGACGGCGGCGGCGTTTTGCACGCAGCCGTGAAACGCGACGTGCACGCCGCACGCGACGCGTTGACAATCGGCCGGCACGTAGACGTAGGCGAGGTCGGCCAATGAAGCGCGCCGGTCGGGATCGAACGCGCGCTGATCGAAGCTCTGCAACTGGCCGCTTGCCTGCGCGGCGGGCGCATTCAACGGCGCATTGGGCCTTGCGTAAATCCAGCGCAGCATCTCGTGCGATTGCTCGAAGCCGCAGTTGTTGATGTAAGGGCCCTGATTCGCGCTGCACGGCGAGTCTTCGGGGTTGTTCGTGATCAACGCATGGCCCGCGTCGGGGTGGCGCTGATATTGGATGCTCGACTTCGGCACCTGAGCCAGTTCATAAAAGCGTTCGGCCTGATCGACCACGCGCGTCGCGACGACCGTATCCTTCGCGCCGCTGAACAGGTAAATGCGCTGTTCGCGCAAGTTAGCCGGGTCGTCGATCTGCCTGGCCTTGGCGAAACGTTGCGCGGCACGCCACGCGCCTTGCGCCGATGGCGCGGCGCCGGCCGGCTGCATGCACAAAGTCACGGCCGCCACGGCGGGCGCGATGAATTCGGATTCGCCGGCGCAGTCGAAGGCGCCCCCGGCGACGATCCCCGCGCCGACCAGGCGGCTCGACCAGGCGACGTCGAATTGCGCGGCCATGAAGGCGCCCGACGACAGCCCGGAGACCGACGTCTGTTGCAGATCGGCGCCGAGCGCGGGCAGCGGTGCGAGGTCCGCCGCGTTCGCGCTCGAGAGCGTCGCGGCAAGCACGAGTGCAATGAGCCGCAAACGCGGCGCAAGACGGTGAAGCATGCCTCGTTGCATTAAAGTTCTGGATAACGAATCATTGATGACGGCTACCGCGTTCATACCGTTGCTCCTGTAGGTTCGGGTGTTCGCCGGGTGCACGGCGAGCGCATGTGTCTTCGTGTTTCAGGCGTGTATTGCTTTCGTTGCCTGAATCTCACTACGCTTGCAGAGTACGCGGGCCGCGCATCGGCATGAATAGGGCGGAAGGCCGGTATGCGACATGGAACGGATGACCCATGCAGCGCTCCGCGCGTTGCTTTCCGTCAGTGCGCGGCGTCGCGTGTGCAGAACGACACGGGGATCGAGACGCCACGGTCGGCCGTCGTGACGGCAATAGGGCGGTTCGCCTGCGTGTAGCGCAACTGGTGGATGCCGCGCGGCCCGAAGCCGCTGTCGATGTCCGCAAGAAGGTCCGCGCCGTCGGGCATCCGCGCGAGGCTTCGGCCGCTCATCATCGCGGGGCGGCGCTGCGGGTCGTCCCAGTTGGCGTTGTCCGCCGATGTGTAGAAGTTCGGCAAGACGCCGCTTGCGTAGAGACTGCCGAGCGTCCGCGCGAGCCGGTCGGCACACCTGGGACACAGCACCGGCTGATGCGCGAGCTGCAACGCCTGATTGATCTGAACGACTTCCGCGTCGCAGGTAAGCGGCGGCGTTGGCTGCTGAGCGTGCGCGAGGCCCGCGAGGCAACCGGTGATGGCGGCCGTGACGATGCAGGATGCGGCACGATGGTTGGAGATCATCGAAAAGCCCCTTTGAATGCGCTACGAGAGAAAAAGCTTGCGTTCGGCCTGGCGGCGGCGCGTGAGTCCGGCAAGCGGCTTGCCGCCCGCCTTGTTCCACACCAGGAACTGTTCCGCGGCATGAGCGAGCGCGCCGGCGTTCAGATAGCGCAGGAGGGTCGACGAACGCAGCCGTCCCGCGCCGAGATTGAAGACGAACGACATCAGTGCGTCGAACTGCTGCTGCGTGATCGCGACGCGCACCAGCTTGCGCAGCTGCAGTTCGGCGCCGCGCAAGTCGCGCCTGAGAAGCGCTTCCGCTTCCGATTCGATAAGCGGACGGTCGAAGCGTTCGTGCGGCAGGATCAGATGTCCATAGCCGATGGTCGGCTTGCCGACCGCGTCGAGATAGCGCTGAAGGCGCAAGCCCTCGAAGTGTTTGATCAGGTCGATGCCCTGTGCGCCGGTGCGTGTGGGTTGGTCAGCCATGAGATTTCTCCGGTTCGTCGTGGCGTTTGCGCGGCACGAGGCGGTGGGTGTACTCGTCGATCACGCGCATGATCGCTTCGGGCGGCGCGAGCGCCGTGAACTGCATTTCGATGTCGATGTGCTGGGTATCGCGTTGCGCTTCCTGGCCCTGCGCATCCTTGCGCGCCGACGGCGGGGCGAGCGTGACGAAAAAGCGCCCGCGTTGATCGCCGCCGGCCAATCCGCCCGCGGGCAGCGCTTCGGTGAAGTCGGCGCGCACTGTCAGATGCACGACCATCCTGTCGAGCGCGAGTCCGCGTGGCGTGGCGAGTGCGACCAGCGGCACCGGCATCGTGTGCTCCGCGTCGAGCGCGAGTTCGACGATGCGTGGCGACAGCAGACCGTCTTCGTCCTGATCGAAGAACTGATCGAGCACGGCGGTGTACTGATGCGCGAGCAACTGGTTCGCGGCGGCCGCGGCGTGTTGCATGCCGCGAGTGATTTCGTCGAGCGCCAGGCCGCGCGGCGGGGGCGTGTCCGCGCGCGACGGCGGTGGGGAATTGGGTGGTGGAGCGTTGCCGGAGGGTGGAGCGCCGGGGGGCGCGCTGTTTCCGGCATCGGCTGCTGCGGGCGCTGCATTGGGTGCCGGTGTCGCCAGTGCAGCCGGTGCTGCCGATGCCCCCGATCCCGATGCCGATTCCGCCGCCACCGCCTGCGCAATCCCCGGCGCCCCGCCCCGATCGGGCGCGCCGGCCGGTTCGCCGCTGACGGCATCGCGCGAGACCGCCTTCGCGGCGTCGTCATGCGAAAGTGGATGGGCCGGCGAACGTTGCGCGCCGCGCCGCCTGAAAAAATTGAACATGGTGTCCGTCCGCCGTCGGTGGCCGCCGCGCTTACTGATGAGCGGGCTGCGGCTGGCCGCCCGCCGCCTGCGTCGCACCGCCCGCCGCGGCCTCGCCGATCAGCTTGCCGTCGGTCGGCGTCGACGGCAGCGGCTTCACGTCCTTCGATCTGTCTTCGGTCACGACCGGTTTGGTGACGGCGTCCGTCAGAAAGTCGATGACGCGCATCAGCGCTTCCGGCGGCGGCTGCCGTTTGACCTGCGTGTGGATCGAGTACTTGGCGCGCGTATCGGTGCTGCGCGTCTGCTCGGCTTTGTGCGACACGCGGCCCGACATGCTGACGCTGACCGGTCCCCAGCCGAGCTTCACCTGCAACTCGCCGCCTGCTTCCGTCGATGACGACGACTTCTCCGACTGCGTGATTTCCAGTTCGAAGTCGATCGTGCCTTCCTCGATCGCGATGATCGGGTGAACGATCGCGGCCAGCAGCGGAATGCGCATCGTCTTCTGAACCACGCCTTTCGACACGCCGCTTTCGTCGACGAGGGTTTCGTCGTAGTCGAACTGGACGGCCACCGCCTTGCCCTCCTGGATGCAAACCTGCATCAGAAAGTCGGCGTAACTTCTGGCCGCCTGGGTTTGCGCGGTAATCATTGCTTTCAATGGGCCTGCAATCATTTGGTCCATTGGCAATGCATTAATGACGGAACCGATGAAATTAGCATCCATACAAACCTCCAGTGGTGAAAACCGGGCAGTGCGAATACACTGCCTTTATTCAAGTTACATAATCTGAAGGCCTATTTGGAGAGGCCGACCGTCATGGATGTGGACAAGGGTGGCGGTCATAGAAAATCGTAAAGAAATAACGTGCCTTTTGCATTAGAACGTTTGTCACGGATCAACGGGCCTAGTGCGTCGTTTTCAAAAGAGCGGTAAAAGCGAGCCGAAGAGACGCGAATAACGTGAACCCGAGCGTCTCGCTACCGAGGGGAACCGCGCAAAATGAACGTTCTGATGATCGATAGTCCGCCGTTGTTCGTGGCGGGAGTAGCCGATGTCTTATGGCGGCGCGATAACACTTGCCGGGTCTGGTCGGCTCAGTGCGCCGACGACATTTACCGTATCCGTGAGGAATTCCCGCCGGGCACGGTCGGCGCGGTGACGCTCGAATGGGACGAGCGGGCGGCGCGCATGGGCTGGCCCAAGCTGCTGCAGGACACGCTCGGCACGGTGCCGTGGCTGTTCGTCGTGCGCACGGTGTACCGTCAGGCGATTGCCGACGCGCTGATGGCAGGCGCCGCGGGCATCGTCGAGCGTCATGCAAGCGCGGACGAGTTCGCCGATGCGCTGTGCCGCGTCGCCTCGGGCGCCATTTACGTGCCGCCGAGTTACGGTCTTGCCGCGGGCGTCGCGCACGAGCAATCGCCATCGGGCGACCGCGCGTTCGAGCGCCTCACGCCGCGGCAGCGCCAGGTGCTGCGGCTCCTCGCCGAAGGCAAGTCGAACAAGCAGATTTGCCGTTTGCTAAACGTCGCCGAGGGAACCATCAAGAACCACCTGTATGCGCTGTTCCGGCAGATCGGTGTCAGCAACCGCACCGAGGCCGCGCTGTGGCTGTCGCGTCACGTCACGCCGGAAAACGTGTACCTGCAATCGACGGTATGCGCGATACATGAATAGAAGCCGCGCTCGTTCGCGGCCCAGGCGAATGACCTCACGCGTGCGCCCGCGTCGGCAGGAGGAGACTCGATCGCGAAGCAGTGTATCGGCATGAAGCGCGCCGCCGACCCCGCGCATATCAGTGTATCGGCGTGCCGGCGGCACGCGAAACTTGCGCCGCCGGCACGCCGCCATCGGCGGCGTTTCGCTCAGGCCGGTGCGGCCGGATGCCCGTCGTCCTCGGCGGCAAGCGTCTCGATGGCGTGCTGCAACGGCGCGGGACTCACACTGACTTCGCCGGCGAATGGGCGGTCCACGGCGAGCACGAAAAAGAACGCGAGTCCGAGCGTGGTCGCCCAGATGGTCACCAGCGCGAAGTGAAAGCGCGTCGCGGGCAACACGTACAGCAACACGAGCGAGAGCGCGCTCGCGATCAGCATCACACCCCATAGTGTCGCCGGCATCGCGACGTCGAGCGCCTGCAAACGATGCTGCCGAAGCTTGGTCATTTCATTCACGCGCGCGAGCACTTCGGTGAGCAGCGCCCGCTCACGGTCGCCCGTCGGCACGATCCGGTTGGTGGTCGCGAACATCCGCTTGAACGCCGCTTCGGTGCCCGCATCCGCACGCGCGTACTGCTGCATTTGCGGCCATTCATCGCGCACGACGTGCTCCATGTAGACAATGAGTTCGCGCCGCGCCGCTTGCGCGTCCGGCTTGCCGAACGACGCGAGATCGCGCGCCAGTTCCGTCGCGCACGCGGCTTCGGCGGCGACCGTGCCGGCTGCCGCGTCGTAAGTGCCCCACACGGTGACGGCGGCGAACGCGACCAGCAGCGAATTGATGGTGGTGACCGCGGACATCATCGCCACCGTCATGCCTCGCTGTTCGGCGTCGAGTTGAATCGGAAAGCAGCGGCGAAAAAGCAGGTAGCCGGCCAATGCGACGACGAGCGTGGCGCCGACGACCAGCGCACCCATCATGGCGGCCGGCAAGTTGTAAAGGAAGAGCATGGCGTCACTCCGTGTCGTTTGAGAATGTCGTGGGGGAAGGGCTGAACGGATCGCCGGCGAGCATCGCGCGCGTGAGTTCGGCAAGGCGCCGGCGGGCCGTGTCGGCGGAATCGGGGTCGTCGAACGACTGCTGCAGATCGAGCAGGCTGGCGGCGAGTTCGCTCTGCCATTGCGTGCGTTCGCTGACGGTCTGGGCGCGGCGCGTATGCAACGCGGCGTCGACGTCGGCGGAACGATCGCCGCGCACGAGCGTGTCGAGCGTATCGACGAGGCGTTGCAACAGCCGATGCACGGCGGTCGCCGAGAAACCGCCGAGCATCGCGAGCGCGGGTTTGCCGAAGCTGTGCATGCTGCCCTGATCGAAGAGCCGCGGCGGCAGCAGCTCGACGAGAATCAATCCCGCGATGACGCCGAGGATCAGCCGCGCGCCGTACGACGCGTCGTACTTCGGGTCGTAGGTCGACGCCGCGATATAGCGATGCGCCTGAAACAGCGTGGCGAACGAAGCGCCGAGTCCCGCGCAGAACAGCAGGAAGAGCGCGTTCCACAGCAACTGCGTGCCGTGCGAATCGAGAAAGCCGCGCTCGACGTTGTCCGCGGAAACGTCGGGCGAGAGTCCGGTTGCGATGACGGCGACCAGAAACGAAATCGCCGCGACCGTCAGCAGCCTGATCAACGGAACCGGACCGAGCCACGCGAGCGGGCGGGCCAGACGGTGCTGCTCATCCAGCAGCGTGACGGCTTGCGGCGTGGCAGGGGCGATCAGCGCCGCGAGCTTGCGGTGTATCGACGCGAGCGCGTGCTGCGTCGAGGCGGCGTGGCGCGGTGTGGCATGCGATGCGTTTTCGGCGGACGGTGGAGCGGATGACGATGCAGCCGGTCGCGCATCCGACCGCATGCCGTCGATCAGCGCGCTCAACAGTGCAATCGTTTCAGGCGCGACAGGAAGACCGTGGTGCAACGCATAACGCGCCATCGCTTCGCATTCGTCGCGCAATTGCGCGAGCAGCGCGCCGGGCGACGCGCCATCGGCTGACGCCTCACGCGATGCGGCGCGAAACCGCAGGCGGTTAGCAAAGCGGTATGTGCCCATTTGAATAACCTGTCTGATGTCGGGTTGCCGTGTTTCGGAGCGGTCGTCTCATGCGCGAGATGCGCCCAACCGCAGCGACCACTTTGCGTTGCCGGCGAATCGCGGACAATCGGGCAGAAGTCATGGATGACGGCATGACGAAGCGCCCGTGACGGGCGTTGGGCTGACTACGTATAGAAGGGAGAGCCGGGCAAGGCGTTCGTCACGCAGCGGTTTCGCGCGACACGCGTGCCGCTTTCCGTGCTGATCGATCTGGTCTCGTCAGGGGTTTCGCGCGACACGCGTGCCGCTTTCCGTGCTGATCGATCTGGTCTCGTCAGGCGCGAAGGCAGGGCGCCACGAGACCGCGCTCGACATTGCGAGAAGGCTGGGCGCGCGTTATTCGCTGACCGGCTTCAATTCCCAAGGCAGCGAGCGCGCGCATTTTTCATGTGTGGCCGCCGTCCTCCCGCCTGGAGCAGCTTGCCGGTCGGCAGATTTCTGTTGCGGCGTCGCGACAGTTAAGGCAAAATTGCGGACTGTTGTATTTTTTGTTGTTGTATCTGGCGGATCGAATTGCGTGGGTGCCTTACTTCATAAGGCTTGGCGGGCGGGCTTCGGGCTTGTCGGCACCACCGGTGTTATCGGCCAGGCGCAGTGAAAGCGCAGTATAAGGAGTGGTAGTTCAGTCGGTTAGAATACCGGCCTGTCACGCCGGGGGTCGCGGGTTCGAGTCCCGTCCACTCCGCCAGTATCCTCGAAAGGCGAACCCCGGTTCGCCTTTTTTATTGCCCGCTGTTGTAATATCGGGCGTTCTGTTTTTGGCACTCCTCACGCATGCTCGATTTTTTCCGCAATCACAAACGCCTGATGATGTTCATGCTCATCCTCGTCATTGTGCCGGGGTTGGGTTTTGTGGGTATTCAAGGCTTCCGCGGCTTTTTTGACGAAAGTGCAAACGTCGCGAGCATCAACGGTCACAAGATCACGCGCGCGGAGTACGACGACGCGATGCGTCAGCAGCTCGACCGCGCCCGTCAGATGCTCGGCGCACAGTTCGACATGAAGTCGTTCGATACGCCGGAGCGCCGCAGTCAGATGCTCGACGGTCTGGTCGAGCAGCGCGTGCTGGCCGATGAAACGCAGCGCCTGCACCTCACCGCGTCCGACGACGCCGTGCGCCGCGTGCTGCTCAACGATCCAGTGATCTCGTCGCTGAAGAACCCTGACGGCACGATCGACGTGGACCGTTACAAGCAGTTGCTCGCCATGCAGGGCATGACGCCCGACCAGTACGACGAACGCGTGCGCTACAGCATCGCCACGCAGCAGTTGCCTGCCGGCATTCAGAGCAGCGCCTTCACGTCGAAAACCCTCGCGCAGCATCTGACCGAACTCGCCGAACAGCAGCGCGAGGTGCAAGGCATCGCGTTCCATTCGCGCGACTACGCGGCGAAAGTGCAGCCGACCGACGCGCAACTGCAGGCGTATTACGACGCGCATCGCAACGACTTCGCCACGCCGGCCAGCGCCACGATCCAGTACCTCGTGATGTCGCCGTCAAGTCTCGCGGCATCGGTGCAGCCGAGCGACGCCGATCTGAAAAAGTACTACGACGACAACATCGCGCATTACCGCACGGAAGGCCAGGTGCGCGCGAGCCACATCCTGATCGCCGCGCCGAAGGATGCGAGCGCGGCTGACAAGGCCAAGGCGAAACAGAAAGCCGAGGAGTTGCTCGCGCAGATCAAGGCGCACCCGGATCAGTTCGCGCAGATCGCGCAGCAGAATTCACAGGACCCGGGTTCGGCGTCGAAGGGCGGCGACCTGGGTTACTTCGGCCGCGGCATGATCGCGGGCGGCCAGGCATTCGACGACGCGGTGTTCGCTCTCAAGAAAGACGAAGTCAGCGGCATCGTGCAGACCGACTTCGGCTATCACATCGTCAAGGCGACGGACGTGAAGCCGGCGGTCACGAAGCCGTTCGACGAAGTGAAGGATCAGATCGCGAAAGACCTGAAGACGCTGCAGGCGGCCAAGGTTTTTAGCGACGACTCGGAAGGCTTCACGTCGATCGTCTACGAAAAGGCGAAGAGCCTGCAGCCGGCCGCGGACAAGTACAAGCTGCAATTGCAGACGGCCACCGTGACACCGCAGCAGAACCCGAAGCTGCCGCCTGACAGTCCGCTGAACAATGCGAAGTTCCTCGCCGCGGTGTTCGCGAATGACGCGGTGACGGCGCGCAATAACACGCAAGCGATCGACGTGGGCGGCAACACGCTGATCGCGGCGCGCGTCACCGACTACAAGGCCGCGGCCGTGCCCGCGCTCGATGCGGTCAAGGACGCCGTGCGTCAGAAGGTGATCGCGGCTCAATCGAACGAGGCGGCTCACAAGGACGGCATTGCGAAGCTGGCTGAGTTCGAAAAGTCGAAGGCCACCACGGGCTTCTCGTCGCCGCTGAAGGTTTCGCGCAATGATGCGCAGGGCGTGCCGCCGGCCGCATTGAGTGCAATCTACAAGGCGGATGCGCAGAAATTGCCGGCCTACGTGGGTGTGGATCTCGGCGACGACGGCTATGCGATCTATCGCGTGAACTCGGTCGTCGCGGGCGCACCGGTCGATCCGCAACGCCTTGCTGCGGCTCAGCAGCAGATCGCGCAAGTCGATGCGCAGTCCGAAGCAGAGGCTTATGTCGAAGCGCTGCGCGCGCGCTCGAAGGTGAAGTTCTACGGTTCGCTGGAGAGCGGCAACGCGCAGGCGAGCGGCGAATAAGCCGCAGCCTCAGCGCGTCGTGAACCGCGTGAACGATCAAGTCCGACAAAACGCGCAAGCATAAGAAAAGCCCCGCAAATGCGGGGCTTTTCTATTTGACGAGCCCGAAAGCTCGTCAAATGGTTTGCTTCAAACGCGTTACAGGCAGGCGCTGATCGCGCTGGTGGCATCGCTGCCCGCCGCGCCACTCGCGCGGAAGCCGACCCACGAACCCTTGCCGGAGTATGAAGGACGCACCACGGCGGCTGCGCCATTCGGCGGCTGCTGACCGGGGACATAGACGTCCACGGCTTGATCGTTAGCGAGGGTGTCTTGCGACACGACTTGCTGCTGCGAGCCGTCAGCCCATTTCTGCGCGATGCAGGTGGCGACGGCTTTCGGCGGTTGCTGGCTTTGGCCCACCGATTGGACGCCCGCTGGCGGTTGAGCGGCGCAGGCAGAAATTGCCACGGTCAAAGCGATTAACGGTAAGTATTTCACGTTATCTCCTCAAAATTCGCTCAAAATCGAGCCGGGTTACATGGAATTGAAAGTGTCAGATAGACCTTACCGATCCATGTTCCCGAAGTTCTGGAAACAAGTTGTTAGCAGGCTTTTCAGTGCGGCGAACTTGTGCGAAGGAGTGGCTTGACGGCGGGCCACACGTTTTCCAGTAGCACTGGTTGTGCCTGCTCGGTGGGATGCATCTGATCCGCCTGGAACATCTCGGGCTTGTCGGCGATGCCGGCGAGCATGAAAGGCACGAGCGGCACTCGTAGCTGTTTCGACAGCTCGCCGTACAGGCCGTGGAACTTTTGCGTATAGTCGGGGCCGTAATTGGGCGGAACATACATGCCGACCAGCACGACCTTCGCGTGACCTTGTTGAGCCTGCTCGATGATCGTGCGCAGGTTGTCTTCGGTGGTGGCGAGCGGTACGCCGCGCAACGCATCGTTCGCGCCGAGCTCGACGATCACGATGCTCGGCTTCAGACGCTGCATAAGCGCCGGCAAGCGGGCCCTGCCGCCACTCGTGGTGTCGCCGCTAATGCTTGCATTGGCGACGCTATAATCGATTCGCTCTTCGCTCAGGCGTTTGCGCATCAACGCAACCCAGCCCGTGTCGCGGGGCAAGCCGTATTCGGCGGAGATGCTGTCGCCGAGTACGACGATCACCGGCTTGGCCTGTTCGGGCGCGTTGGCGCCATGGGCCGCGAAGGGCAGCGAAAACAGGGCGGCGGCCACAACGGCCGAGCCGAATGCCGTAGTCAGCGCCGTGGCGCGACGCGCTATGGCGCGCACTTTCAACCTACGCTTCACCATGCTAAACAAAACTGATCCAGTCATTGAAGTGCGGGGTTTGTGCAAGAAGGTTAAGGATGCAACAGGCGAACTGACGATTCTCGACAACATCGATCTTGCTATCGATGCCGGCAGCAGTGTGGCGATCGTCGGGGCATCCGGGTCGGGCAAGTCTACGCTGCTCGGCTTGCTCGCAGGATTGGACAGTGCAAGCTCGGGCTCGGTTCGGCTGCTCGGGCGCGAGCTCACCGAATTGAACGAGGACCAGCGCGCGGCATTGCGCAGCGGTTCGGTCGGCTTCGTATTCCAGTCGTTTCAATTGATGCCGCATTTGACGGCGCTCGAAAACGTCACGTTGCCGCTCGAACTGCAAGGCGGCATTAGCACGCGCGAGGCCGCGGCGCGTGCGCGCGGTTTGCTCGAGCAGGTGGGGCTCGCGCAGCGCACCGGCCATTATCCGAAGCTGTTGTCGGGCGGCGAACAGCAACGCGTGGCGCTCGCGCGGGCGTTCGTCACGCATCCGGCGATCCTGTTTGCGGACGAGCCCACCGGCAGTCTCGACGCGGCCACCGGCCATGCGGTGATCGATCTGATGTTCGAGATGAACCGCGCGAACGGCGCTACGCTGATTCTCGTCACGCACGACGTCGAGCTGGCGCGCCGCTGTGATACGACGGTGACGATCGACGCGGGGCGGCTGGCCTGAAAGGGCCGCATGTTCTCGACGACTGAAATCGTCGATACAAAAAGAAGAAGCGCAAAAAAAGCGGGTTCAGTTCACACCGAGACCCGCTTTCCATTCCGGCACGCTCAAAGCAGCAACGCGCAATCGAACAAGCCTAACGCATAAGCGGCGCAAGCAAGCGCGCCGCTCACGCTCACCGCTTCAACGCGGCACGCGCCCGCGCGATCAACGCCGACGTCGACGAATCATGCTTCTTCTCATCGACGCTCGCCGCCGTCAGATCCGCCTCGACCACCTTGCCGAGAATCTTGCCCAACTCGACGCCCCATTGATCGAACGGATTGATGTTCCATACCGACGCCTGCACCAGCACCTTGTGCTCGTACAGCGCAATCAACGCGCCGAGCGAACGCGCGGTGAGCGCCTCGACCAGCAGCGTGCTGGTCGGCCGGTTGCCCGGAAACACCAGGTGCGGCGCCAGTTCAGGCTTGTCCGCACCGGCGACTTTCTTCGCTTCCTCGAGCGTGCGGCCCAGCATCAGCGCTTCGCTTTGCGCGAAGCAGTTCGCCAGCAGCTTCGGATGATGGCCCGCGAGCGGATGCTCCGGCGTCAGCACGGCGATAAAGTCGATCGGCACGATCGTCGGGCCCTGATGCAGCATCTGAAAAAACGCATGCTGACCGTTCGTGCCCGGTTCGCCCCACGTCACCGCGGAGGTCGGGTAATCGACCATCGCGCCATCCAGCCGCGCCGACTTGCCGTTGCTCTCCATTTCGAGCTGTTGCAGATACGACGGCAGGTAATGCAGCGCTTCCGAATACGGCGCGACCAGATAGCTTTGCGAGCCGAAGAAGTTGCGATACCAGACGCCGATCATGCCGAGCAGCACGGGCAGATTCTTTTCAAGCGGCGCGTCGCGGAAATGCTGGTCCATCTCGTTCGCGCCGGCCAGCAGTTCGCCGAACTGCTGCGGGCCGACCGCGATCATGATCGACAGACCCACCGCCGACCACAGCGAGTAACGGCCGCCGACCCAGTCCCACATCTCGAACACGTTTTCTTTCGCGATGCCGAACCTGACCACTTCCGAAGGATTGGCCGACACGCCGACGAAGTGCTTCGCCAGCGCGCTTTCCGGGCAACCGTTCTGGATGAACCAGTCGCGCAGCGAGCGCGCATTGGTCATGGTTTCGAGCGTGGTGAATGTCTTGGAGACGATGATCGCAAGCGTCTCTTCAGGATCGATCTGCTGCATCACGTTGTACAGATCCGCGCCGTCGACATTCGATACGAAGTGCGTGGTGATCTCCGGCGTGGCCAGATGATGCAGCGCGTGCACGACCATCTTCGGCCCGAGGTCCGAGCCGCCGATGCCGATGTTCACCACGTAGCGGATCCGCTTGCCGGTGTAGCCCGTCCACGCGCCGCTGCGCACCTGGTCGGCGAACGCGGCCATCTTCGCGCGCTCGGCCTGGATTTGCGCGTGGAACGGCGCTTTGGGATCGGTGGCGCGCAGCGCCGTGTGCAGCGCGGCGCGGCCTTCGGTGGGATTGACGATTTCGCCCGCGAACATCGCGTCGCGGCGTTTTTCGACGCCCGCTTCGCGCGCGAGTTGCACGAGCAGTTTCAGGGTTGCGTCGGTGATGCGGTTCTTCGAGAAATCGGCCGCGAGACCGCCGCCCGCGAACGCAAAGCGCTCAGCACGGGTAGGGGCGGGATCGTTCTCGGGGGCGAACCAGTCGCGCAGATGCGCATCGCGAATGCTTTCGTAATGCGTTTGCAGCGAGGACCAGGAGGGGAGCGAGTTCTGCGTCATAGCGTCCGTCTAACCAAGGGGCACGAAGAAAGGCGTGCGCGTGAAGCGCTGCCGAGGATGATGCAACGATGCTGTTAGAACGATGCCGCGCGGCCGGGTTCGCCGTGGCTTGCGCTGAAACTTCCGAGCCGGCAGGACTCGCGCGGAAATCGCCCGCTGAAGTTTCGCCGCAACCCGCGAAGGATCCAACCCGCGGCGCAGTCAGTCAGTATAACGGCGTTGCGTGACGGGTGGCAGCGGTTTGGGCGGGGCACGCAAAGTATGGGAGCGACGCCTTCATCAGCCCGCGGCCGGATAGAACAGACGGTTCAGCAAGGTCCGCACCATCGGCGCCAGTTCGCCCGCCGTCAACCCGGCCGGGCCGTGACCTTGCGCGCTCAGCGTGTCGGCGGCGAGGCCGTGCAGATAGACGCCCGCCAGGGCCGCTTCGTAGCGCGGCAGATGCTGCGCGAGCAGCGCGCCGATGATGCCGCCCAGCACGTCGCCGGTGCCGCCGGTCGCAAGCGCGGCGTTGCCCGTGGGATTGATCGTGAGGCGCCCGTCCGGCGCCGCGATCACGGTGCCGGTGCCCTTCAGCACGACGACGCCGGCGAAGCGCGCGGCCAGCGCGCGCGCCGCGGCGAGCCGGTCGCGTTGCACGCCCGGCGCGTCGGTGCCGAGCAGGCGCGCGGCTTCGAGCGGATGCGGCGTCAGGATGCACGGATCGCCTTGCACGCCGCGCGCGGTGACTTCGGCCGCGAGCGACGGATCCTGCGCGATCAGATTCAGCGCGTCGGCATCGAACAGCTTGGGTACGTCGAGCGGCAGCACGTCGTGCATGACGCGCGTCGCGCGCTCGCCATGGCCCATGCCGCAACCGATGGCGAGCGCGTCCATCCTGTCGAGCGGCAGATCGTCGACGGCATGCAGCATCAGTTCGGGATGCGGCGGATCGTAGGGCGGGGCGCCTTCGCCCAGTAAGGCGACGTGCACTTTGCCCGCGCCGGTGTAAAGCGCCGCGCGCGAGGCGAGGATCGGCGCGCCGCACATGCCGGTGTCGCCGCCGACCACCGCGAGGCTGCCGAAAGTGCCCTTGTTGGTCGCGAAATCGCGCGGCGGCAGAAAAGCGGCGAAGAGTTCGGGCGCGTTCAATTGCACGGCCGCGCGGGCGCCGCAATCGACTCCGATCGGCGCCACGATCACCGTGCCGGCGAGGTCGCGCCCTTGCGCGGTGAACAGGCCGGGTTTGGCGCCGATGAACGTGATGGTGTGCGTGGCGTGGACCGCGGCGCCGTCGGCATCGCCGACGATCGTGCCGGTGTCGCTGTCGAGGCCGCTGGGCACGTCGAGCGCCAGCACGCCGCCTCTTCGGGGTCTTGCCTTCGCGCGTTGCGAGAGTTGCCGGGCGAGACTCGCGAAGACGCCTTCGAGTTCACGCGTGAGGCCGATGCCGAACATGCCGTCCACCAGCCACGTGTAGCGCTCCAGCGAGGCGGGCGGCGTCGCGCTGATCGCCACGCCCGCGGCGCGGGCAGCGTCGAGCGCCCAGCGGGCATCTTCCGGCTTGACTTCGACCGGCATGCACAGTTCGACGGCGATGCCGGCCTTGTGCAGCTCCGTCGCGAGGACGAGGGCGTCGCCGCCGTTGTTGCCGGGGCCCGCGACGAGCCACACCCTCTGCTTCGATTTCTCGATCGACGTGTCCCGGGTGATCCGCTCCTGCAGGAAGCTCGCGGCGGATTTGCCCGCGCGGGACATCAGCGTGTGGCTCGGCAAGGCCGCCGAGGCCTGGGCCTCGGCGATCCGCAGATCGGTTAGCGTGAGCAGGGGCAGCGCCCGGTTGTGCGGGCTGATGAGCGCTGGCGGCGTGAGGTGGGCTTCTGTCATGGCGAGGCGGGCAGTTCACCTGTTGCCAGGCGAGAAGGCTTCGGGAATCACTATGGTAGTGCCTATGTGGTGCCGATGCGTGGTGCCGGATGCGCGCGCTCAGGCGCGCCTCTTTCGGCCGCGCCTGAGCGCCGGCCGCCCCGCCGTCTACTTGAAGCGATCCGCGCGCAGCGCGGCCAGGGTGTCGTCGGGCAAGCCCGGCGCCGTGCCCGTGATCAGGTCGGCGATCAGCTTGCCCGACCCGCATGCCAGACCCCAGCCGGCGGGGCCATGACCGGCGTTGACGAACAGCCGCGGATGCAGCGCGTTGCCGATCACCGGCAAACCGTCCGGCGACAGCAGCTTGACGCCTTCCCATGGCAAGGCCGCCGAGATGCGGGCCGCGCCCGGAATCCAGTCGTGGGTCGCCTGGCCAAGCATCGCCAGCGCTTCT
>WNGR01000390.1_pt1 | contig 47346 bp, 54 predicted proteins | sample 5407581 | NCBI WGS metagenome assembly WNGR01 (sample SAMN13153383, study PRJNA577476) | soil metagenome | isolation source: 80 cm soil or saprolite under Garry oak tree replicate 2 | place: USA:California | collected 2016-06-15 | reverse complement strand
CAAAGTATTCCTCTCGTACTTGAAGTACTCGAGGGTTACTACTTCTCATCAGTAACTGTATAAGTCCTCGTTGGACTTATCACTCGGAAACCACACGTGACTGCCCTTCTTGTTTTGTCAAACGGACTAGTGACCTTTTTGCTCAAGTCGAGCAGACGTCCCTACCGTGACGTAACACTACATGGCCTACACCCCTCCGCTCTCGTTATTTGTCAACTCAACTTTGGGTTACTCCCCCACCCCTGCCAATGTGAAAATAAACCTTTTTTTGATTGCCATTTTAAATTACCTGTAGCGATGACGATGGGGAATCCACTTTCCTCTCTTTGTGCCAGTGGGATCTCTTGCTTTTCGGAGTACAGTAATACATCGGGGGGGGATCTCAAAAATTGGACCAATTGGAGCACACAACACAGCACTAGCAACACAGATTGGTATGTGGCACGCGCCCCACACCCGTGCCAACCTCTAATAACGCATCAAATCCCACGATGGCGACCCCAACTTGAAACCCAGAAAAGACCACTTGAAACACGATTTCTGCGCAGTACGCGCGGGTAACAACGCAACCCAAGGGATCTTCTCGAGTGGAATGGGGAAGCGGGTTTCTATTTCTTCTTGGAGAGAAAGTGTCGGCAGATACCGCACACATGCGGATCGCAAGCGGCTGCCGAAGCCACATCGAATTGATCATTGTGTTCTCGTGCTGTGCTGTACTTATTTGACAGCACAAAAAACGAAGGAAGCACCTGTGAGATCCGGGAGCGAACTGGACTGCTGGACTGCTTGCCCACTGAATGACATTCCGTGTTCCGTGCATGATCCACGGATCTGCCACCGTGACGTGACGCCACAAAACAAAAAAAGCAGAACAAAAGACCCTCCAGAAGCGGTTCGTGTGCGTCTTTGTTGCGTCGGGAGCGACTAGTACACCGGTCACCGGTCACCGGTCGGCACTGTGGTACCACCCAGCGGGTTTCGTGCCAACCCGACTAACCCTTGCCTGTATGTGCCGTTCCACGTGGACACATACAGTACGTTTTCCCATCTCAGCCCCTTCCATACATTCCTCTCTCTCTCCGACGCTAGCGCCTGACCCTGGCCCTGTGACGCGCACCGCCGCACGGGACCCGACTACTGTAGACTAGTACAAGTTGGCAATGGCGCAATAGCACAACAAGGCCGGAATACGGCCGCCGCGGCCGCCTGCACTTGCACTGGGGCGAAAGTAGCGTGGTAAAGGGGAATCATGGCATCATACCATGCCACACTGTATTATATCATATCATATCGCATCATACCACGTCATGTCACGTCGCATCGCATCAGCCCTGACCTTGGCGTAAGGGTGTCGTGTCTCGTGTGCCATGCCGCAAGCGGCGAGCGAGACAGGCGTCACTGCAGAAAGAGGCAGCTCGGTCCTTGTGGGGCCTGGCTGGCCATCGACATCACAGTTATAATTAAGCCGCCACAGGGCCAACCGGCCAACCCGATCCAGCAATTTCCTTTTTATTTTTTTAAGTTACCGTAGTACAAGATTGGGGGCGCTTCAAGTCAAGAGGACAAAGAACCACCAGTCGTATGGGCACATGCTCCGATATGGGACCAGGAACCGTCGTTCATTATTCTTGTTGTTTGCGGAGCCATGCCTTGCCCTTTATCAGCTACAGTACTAATTAGACTGTGGGCATTTTACAATGAAATCCAATTCAGTTGGCTATTTCACAAAATCTGATTGGTCAGATTTTTGGAACTGAATGGGATTACATTGTGAAATGCCCGCAGTGTAAATACACCGTGCACCATCTTTTTTTTATTATTGGATCAGGTGCACTATCTTTTGGGACTGACAAGATGCAGGCGCTCGCTCTGGCGCTGGGACCGGGGCTTGGCATACACTGTACTCGCGGCGTGTGCGTGTGTGCGCACGCACGCTCACGCCTGCACGCAGACGCGCGTGGCCGGCCGGCTATACGAACACCGTGGCTATTATTTGTTGCCAGTGGCACTTACACGAGGCGCCCGAATAGAACCGAAACGTGGATATGCACGAGCCGGGGTGAGAGTCAGATCAAACGCCCGAAACTTGTAGTAATTGGGGCGACCCGTTCGGTCCCGTTAGTCGGTTGGTGGTCGTTCTGGTGGCCACCCCCCAAAAATGAATGATATGTGTGAAGCCCGTGGCATCACGGCACGCCGGTTACTTCCCAGTGAAGATTGGGGTGGTGGGGTAACATCGTACACGACATACTGCACGGAAGAAACCCAAGGGCAAACGGGCCTGGACGTGCAGGATAAAACCCCGGAACGGAAAAGGAAAAGGAAAAGGAAATACCGGTTTCTTGAAATCTGTTGTCGGCGTTGTGATTGGGGAAATGAACTGTACCATCAAATTTTTTTGCCGGTTTTGCATAAACGTCGCACCAACGTGTTTTTGGCTTTTTTTCTCAAGCTCTTCGTAACTTCTTTGCTGTGTGTCCCGGAGATCTGATTGATAACCCCCTGCCTACTTACTCAAGTACTCAAGCCTCATGCATCACGCACACGGGTTTGTGGCTATGCCACCGGGCTGCCAGCGCCCCGATGAGTCTATCTGAAAAAGTCCGAGCAAGATACGATACGCCACGACACGCCACGCAACGAAACGACACGCAACGGACAACACGACACCAAGACAAGACGAGACGCGGGAACACGTGTGCAACTCGACGGGGGTGGGGAAGGAGGGCAGACAGGGCTCGACCAGGGCGCGACCGGGGCGCGCCACGCCGAAGACCGGCCGAGACGAGACGAGACGAGGTACGGCCGCGCCCCTGCACTTGGGCTTTTCGTTTACTTCATGACAACAGAAGAAGCCTTGCGTACGGTGCTTCCTGCTCATTGCACCCGCGTCTCGACATGCAAAACTTGATAGATTGGACGGTTCTGTATTTCGTGTGAACGGGTGCAGTCGGTGCCTTGTTGCCTGTCTGCGGCCTGCATGACCGATCGTGACCGACTAATACGTGCGTGAGAGAGAAGAGAGGGAGTGTGTATATACCGCACCCGATCTGGGGGACTTCTGATGCGGTTCCAATGTGAGAGTTCTCCAAGAATGTATGTAGGGGTGAATGGAGGGATGGATGGAAGATCACGCTATTAATTGCTCCCCCACACAGCTCACCGATTGCGAATCACCAAGATAGATTGGGTTCCCAGCAGTCTTCGGGGAACACTGTTCTAGAATTCTCTCTTTTTAGTAAAACAGATAACTTTTTATTTTTGTATTATTGTACTGTGATTGTTATTGCCTGCTATTGCTAAAAAAAAAAAGAATCTGAGTTATTTTCAATTTTTGATAGATTCGTTCCTGCATTTATATCGCTACGCCCTTTTCTTCCTCTTCCAAAACACACACCAATATCCTTCATTTTTTGTGCGAGATAAATACCACTCGGGGGAATAGATACATAGATAATCCACGCGGGGGATGCTTGCGTTGCGTTGCGTCGTTACGTGCTTGCTTGCGAAGAAAAAGTGAAATTGCTTTTGGTGCAACGTCTTTGTTTTGTTTGTTGGCAAGAGTAGAAATGAAAGAGACTGACTGAGAGGGGGAACTTTGAGAGATGTGGGGGATGGGAAAGGGGAAAGAGAAAAAATAATGCTGCAATGAATGGAAGACGACGAGGATCGAATGGGGCAATGTACTGTATATGACAAATTGCGTGGCGTTAGGCGAGAAGGACACTGACGGTGGCATGCAAGACCAGAAAGAATGGGGTGGTGATAAGACGAAAGTGATGAGAAAGTTGGCACGCATGAGGCGCTGTGAGAGGAGGGGAAGACTGTCAGCCGCGCCTGACCGGACAGGTACCAATCCATGATGATCTGCGGTCGCGGTCATCTGCGCGCACAGTGCCCACGTTCAGCCCGATCACGCAATCCGCTGCGCCCCCGGCCATACCCATATTCACGATCTGCAACCCAGCCATCGAGCTCGTCCAGCCTGCGACGCCCACGCGGCTCCTCCCTTCCGGAGGCCCACTCGCGCGAGCGAGAGTGAGAACGGGAACGCGATGGAGAGCGGGGCCGTACGCGCGAAGTAGAGCCAGGTTGGCGGCGCCGGCCGCGGTACTCTTCTGGGTCCAGCGCGAGAAGGGGTGCACTGCTCGGCGACGCACCGGCCACGGCGTGCGTGGGGTCGACGGTCGCCCGAGCAAGACGGGGGATGGTAGGGGAGGGTCGCGCACGGGCCGTATCAGCCGAAGACCGCGGAGGTGACATTGTCACCGAAGACTTTGCATGTGGAGCTCCAAGAGTGAGAAGAGAGAAGTAGGCCGGGAGAGAAGCACGGTTGCGCTTTCTGGAAGTGATGGTAGCAACGGCATCCGGGACCTCTGTTCCCGGTAAGGGTGCGGTCGGGCGAAGAGGGGTGCCATACGAGCGGCGGCGGTGATGGCGCGAAGAAGTGGGTCCAGATATGTCTGAGTCTTCTTCCGCGGAGTTTGCACTATGCCCTGTGCTTGTACTTGATGATGAGTGGCGGTGGAGGAGAGGGATGGTTGAGTGTGTGTTGGTGCCGCCCGGGCGACGGGCGTAGGACAGGGCATCATAGGGCCGCAGAAGGGTATCATCCGACGGATGAACAGAAAGAAGATCGGCATCGTCCTCCTCGTCGTACCAGATTGGGTAAGACGGCGGGTAGACGGCGGGCTTGGTGGAGGAGAGCGACATGCCGAGAGCGAGTGAGGGTAGCTCGTGTGTGGACCCTGCAGTGACGGGAGGTAGAGATGGAGAAGGCCAAGCAGAAGAGGCGGCAGAGAGGGAAGGAGAGGAGTCGTCAAGAGCCTGGCATGCGTCGGAGCAGTATATACGGCTGGAAGAGGACGTAATGAGGTTAGACCATAGGATCATGTGAGGTAGGAGGATCAGGGACCGATATTTACTTGTCGTGACGCATTGGTTTGCCACATTGAAGGCAGCACTCCTCGTCGAACATGATATACTCAGTGTTTTGAGGACGAGGGAGAGAAAGGTAGAGAAGAGGATGGAAGAAGGGATGGGCGGGTGAAGCGCGAAGGACAATCGAGGGTTTTATAATTAAATGGGTAAGTACGCATGACAACGCTCCTTTTAATGACTCGTCATTCCAAATTCTCGTTTTCTGTCTTCAAGTCGGCGCAACGCCCAAAATGCATGTTATGATTTGTTTGATACCCCTTCCCCCCCTTTTTTTGAGGTCTCCATTCCACATCATTTCGGATTTCGGCCTTCTTTTTCGGCCCCACTGCCACAGCAGTCGTACTTTCGACGACAACACAACTTTCCACGCAATCCAACCCTCTCTGTCACGCAATTCGTCGTCACACCCGTTACCGCCCCACCGCCCTCCTCCCCGACCGGGAATCTCCGTTGCTCACTCCACGACCCGCAAGGCGTCATCACCCTCCCCGCTGCATCCGCCCACTGGGCCGGGGGCTGTGGCTGAGGGCAGCGATTCCGATACAGACCTTCCTTTTCGGTATTCACCTCGTGACAAAACACTGGTCATGACCTTTTGCCTGATCAATGAAGCAGGCGACCCGCCGAGCTTGTAGCTTGTTGCTGATGCTTCTCTTTGGCGCTGGCCCTGCTTACAACTAACCCCACTTCCCATTCCGTCCAGCTCCCAGGTCTCCGGCCCGTGTCACGAACCGGTCTAACCGGATCGACTTTAAACGACGAACCGTTTAAGCGTGTCCCCGGCTCGACGCCAACGCCGAAACATTCACTCTCCTCTCTGCCCCGTCGTGTCTCACCTTCTTCGCCTCGGCCGGGTAGAATCTTGGGTGGAATGGCATCATCCTAGCAAAAAGCCCGCGGACAGCGCCATAAATTGGCAATTAGTGGTCATCGCCTCTCTTTCACCGCCGGATGCATCGGTGACTTTGGCACCCATCTTGGAACATTCCGGACCGATCCAGTACGGTAGGTTCTTTCACCTTCGCCTTCGCCGCCGCCAGGAAGCGTGTACTCGTTGGATATAATTATCACTACACCCTGTTAAACTACGATATCGTAGCGACTCGTTGTGATCTCGGCGGCGGCAGTGTTCAATGCCCGTCAACTCTTTACACGGCTGTGTGATAGTGCACATGCGAGTCAGGTGCGCACACCACGCACGAGCCCCTGCTCTTGGTACCACGCCACGCATGCGCAGCCGTCTATCCCATGTGCGTCGGAATCATTTCTTATTTTGTGTTCTCCCGCCCTTCCACGCCCCTTCTTTCTTTATTCATCACAATAGAACGCTCTCCTTAACTATTTACTGTAGCTAGTTGGTTGCGGCGTTTTGCGACGTCTGTGCGTGATGTGTTTAGGAATCCCTTTGAGTGAATCTCGAGACCTCCCCTAACACACATAGGCGCAACCTGTACATGTCTCTCTCTATCTGTCACTCTCCGTCCGTCCGCCCTCGTCCGCCGTCGAACCATCACCCCAATTAAGCAGCCGTTGTAAGCATCCCCCCCAGATCAAGGCCTTGTCCCCCCGTATGCTCTTCTCCGCAGCAAGTCCAGAACCTTTCCGCTTTTCCACGCCCGCGGTCCTCTCAGATGTCCGACCGTCCGAGTTGGTCCGACGTATGCACAAGAGAAAGGGGGTCTAGTTGTAGTATCATAACAATGAAGGTTGCTTTTATTCTTCTTGTTCTTCGCAATTCGCACCCCGGTGTCAAAAATCGCACACGACGGATGATCCCGAAAATAGCACTGAATTCCCAGAAAACAAACGAAGAGCTGATGGCACATTTATGGATACTATAAATAAGTGTGGTGATGGGTTCCCGCTTCTCTCAATGTCGTCTTTACGAATGTACCGTGGCGATAAGTTAGTCCTTCTTCCCTTTGCAGGAGCAGGTGGCCACGTCGGCAGTTTTGCCAAAGGGGCAAGTACCCGCTATTGAAATAAAGAGGACCCGTTGAGCACTCCACTCCACTACGGAACATAAACGACGAAAAAAAAAGAAAAACTCACGAGCGCCGAAAGCGACGATGCCAGTGTTGGGCGAGCCGAACAGGCCCGGGTCGACGCCCTGAAGCTGGGCGTTGACGACACCGCTAAGCTCCTTGTTGCGTGGCGCGCGCTCGCAGAACAGTGTCGACGGCACGACACCGTCGATGTTGAGCGCGTTGCGAGGGTGCTTGCGATACGCGACGGCGTTGGCGATGAGCGCCTGTTCGTTCTTCACGCCGGGGGACTTGGCGAAGTCGACCATCGCGTCGGCGTTGTCCTGCTGCGCGCACGAGTCCGCATTCGCGAGGAGCGACGCGATCCCGTTCTGCCCCGCGAGCTTCAAGCACGGGTCCCCACCCGTGCCGTCCCGCTTGCCCCCGCTCTTCACGCACAGGTCCTGCCAGCTCTGGGCGACCTGGCCGAGGTCTGTCTGTGCGATCCGCTTCAGAAGGAGGCTCGCACCGGCCCCCGTCGTGTCCGCACGCTTCGTCTTGGCCGAGCAGGCGGGTGGGGCAGTTTCAGCGCTGGAGAAGACCCGTCAGCGCTCTCCGTGGAGAGAAGCGTGGAGAAGTGGTAAGGGTGGGATGAATGATGGCGCACCGTGACCAGATCGCGGGTTCTGCGGCCTCGCGTTCCTCGATCCCCCGCTTGCCCAACAGACCGCCCTTCGCGCCGGTGGCACCGATCCGAGTTGCGGCATCTTGCGGCGTGTCACATGTGATGCTGCGCCAAACCATCACCGTTCAGCCCCACAAACCCAATGACCCGCAAGTTGAACACACGTACCTGGTACCAGGCTTGTTGACTAGTGGAAGCGCAACGCACTGCAACGAGGAAGCACACGAGGAAAGGGCGAATTTGTCGCCGACGCACTGCGCGAGCTGGCCCTTGACGCATGCGGTCTCGCCAGTCGAGCACGTAGAGCTGGCAGTCAGCCCCTGGAATTTGCGGTTGAGGGCCTGTGCGTCGAGGCCATTTTGGAGCGTGAATGCCGCACGGCGCTCTACCCTAGCCCGCTTGCCCAACAAGCCGCCCTTGGCACCAGTCGCACCAATCCGCGCCTCGGCATCTTCCGGCGTATCGCACGTGACGCTGCGCCACATTCCATTCACGTTCAGCCTCTCTTTCCCATGCAAACGACCACCACAACAACACGTACCTGGTTCCGGGCTTGTTGACTAGAGGAAGCGCAACACACTGCAACGGGGAAGCACACGAGGAAAGGGCAAATTTGTCGCCGACGCACTGCCCGAGCTGGCCCTTGACACATGCGGTCTCGCCAGTCGTGCACGCAGAGCTGGCAGTCAGCCCTTGGAATTTGCGGTTGAGGGCCTGCGCGTCGAGCCCGTTCTGGAGCGTGAATGCTGCGCGGTTCTCTACCTTAGCTCTGTTGGACATGTTTGTGAGCACAGGGACCCCAAACAAGACCAAGTCGAATGTATATGTGCGCACCGTTGTTCAACTGTGCTGCGCTCCCCGACCTCGCGCTTACCCACTAGACCACCGGTGGCACCAGTGGCAGCAATACGATCGTTGGCATCTTGCAGCGTGTCACAGGTGACGCTGCATCGCACATCAACGTTCAACCTCTCCTTCCCACAAACGACCCCACCGACACACATACCTGGTTCCGGGCTTGTTTACAAGTGGAAGCGCAACGCACTGCAGCGGTGCAGCACACGAGAAGAGGACGAATTTGCCACTGGCACACTGCGCGAGCTGGCCATTGACGCACGCGGACTCGCCGTCCGTGCACGCCGAGCCGGGAGTCAAGCTCTCGAATTTGCGGTTGAGGTCCTGCGCATCGAGCCCGTTCTGGAGCGTGAAGGCCGCGCGGCGGTCCACGACGCCAGCCGAGACCGTCGCGACGGCGAGAGAGAGAGGGAAAATGACGTCTGAGTAACGCATCGCGTCGTCTCCTTTGGTTTGTAAACGAAGGTGAGTGTGGCTCGGTGGTGACCCGCTAATGCGACCTAGCGCAGGAGGACGGAGGCAAAAAAAAAAAGAGAAAAGAAAGAAAGGCGAGATGGAAGGAGCAACCGGGCTGGAGAGCCTAGAAGCCCCTGAGTACGGTTTTATAGTCGTGATTTTGGGAGAGACAGGTAGGGCTGCATCACGTCCGAACATAGCATATCGGTTCATTTGACAGATGAGCACGTCAGGTGCGTACGTACGGTACAGCCCTTTGATGCAATTGAAGGCTTTGTAACTCAGATTCAATAGGATGATTGTTTCCTTGTTCCAGATGTTCAAACCATCGCTGTCCGCTGTTTCGTCCATCTGCACGCAGCATAGCTAGAAGACTCGACGAATATATTGGTAGCCATCGCCATTGAGAGATGCGGGCTTTTTGCTTCTTGAAGCAGCACCGCCATCCTGACCTACCTCGATTAGGTAAGCACCTCCGTCACGTCGCCGCCCGGTGTGCGGCCTAGTTCATCGTTTGCAGTGTTTTGTAAAACTATATGATCGTTCAGCCGCAAAACAGATTCTATATATAGTGACTTTGAAATAGTGAGCTAGCCCCCTATCATTCCGAGTTAGCCGCACTTTCACTGCCACTGTGCGTCGATTGTGATTGATTCCCTTCAGCCAAGCCCTCGAACCTATTCTCTTCGCAACACCACCCCGGCGTGTCATAGAGGCTTCAAATCACTATTGAATCAACTTCCTCCGGGTAATTTATTCTCTTAAGCGCAGAGCTACGCGCAATGCTATTGATGCAGTCTCAGACCCTCGACTCTCTGCCTGCCAGTGACAGCCACCATCCTGCCAATCTTTCAACTCCTTCCCCGGACCCTGGTCCACTCTCTGACGGAATACGTGTACTGACCCCTTCAGTTACAGTCCTTCTCTGGTCTAAACTTCCAGTCACTCTTCGATGCCGCTTTAGATGAGTCACGGTGAAACAGGGGCAAAGCTTGATGCCTGTCTCACCAGCAGGTCCTCAATTGAATCTCACACCCGCGATACCCATGGCGTCATCGCTACGTAGCACACCCGAATATCAAGGAGCGGTGCTCGATGATTATCGAAAAGGTGATCGCGAAGCGTAGCTCATGAAGCGCCTCAAGCATGGTGCATGACAGGTGTGCAGAGCTGAGCGTAGCATCGGCCAAAAAGGCTACCGCTTTACAATCCGTGTGATAGCACCAAACGGATATGTACAGGAAACCAGAACGACACGGCTGATGAGATACAGAAACGTGTGCAGGTTTGAATAAGAATAACATGATGGAATACATCAATTGCCAGTAGTGTGTAGAGGTAACTACTACATACTAGCAAAATACGCGTTTGAAGCGCAACTATCAACGACCCTATCCGAGGCTCATACTACGCCGTCAATGGAATACCGTCACGTTTTTTGGGATTGATGAACAGGCGCCTGTGCATGCAGGCGCATTCCTCTTCCTCCTTTTCCAATTTTAGGCTTTTATTTTATCTTATTTGTAACTTTCTGCCATAAACATCACTATCGAGCTCACAAAACGGTTGCGTGGGGCCTATCGTTTTTGGAAGCGCGTATAGGAACCGCTCTGAAACTTGAGTCCCACGTCACGGTTACCCCACCATGGACCGTGCACCAACGCATTTTCGCCTTCCGCTCGCATCAGTACATTAGATAGAGCCGTTAGGTACTATCTTCTGCTATCTAATACATCGCTTTTCCAAAAAAAAAAAGTATGAAAAAAAGAAAAGAGGTTTTCGTTCTTATTTAATGCACCATCTAGAATTTTGTTGACCCATCTAGACGCTATCTGACGGGCGATAAGATTCTACTCCCCGTGTCATCAGAGGTTATCTCCGCCTTGATCTCCGCCCGGGAAAAGTAACCTCTTAGCACTCATATTGCTACCTCTGCTGCAATGCAAGGGTGTACTCGAGCTGCCACCAATCCCTATCACGGTTGACATCTACGGCGAACAAATATAGACCCTTTGAGAAGGTAAAAGCAAACATAATATTTAGACGACAGAGCAGCACGGTGGGACAATGGCCACAGCCTCATCCTTCACTCTCGGTGGCCCACACCAACGACGCCGCTAATGCCGAACGTGGTAGGATATTGCAGCGGAATGGCTTCACATACCTACAATAGACTGCACATTAGCTTTTCCTTATTTCATGGAATGGGAGCCGAAGCGACGCACGACACAGCACCTGATGAATACGCCTCCTCAGGCGGCCCGTCCTCGGTAGGAGTAATATCAAATGCGGCCAATATTCCCGCAATATTCGACCAGACGCTCGCGCGGGCGAGGACGCGACCTGGACACTGTCGTGCTCCGAAACCGAACACCTGATTTGGGAAAGCTGGGGCATCCGGGGAAAGCCAGCGATCGGGATGGAACCTGTTTGGCTCAGCGAAGACTGTAGGATCGTGCATCATTCCCCTAGGAATCGTCGTGGTTGATACACGGAAAAAGGAAGCTGTTAAGAGGAGTACCATGTGTTTGGAATAATTATCGAGCCTGCAGGAATGTAATACCCCTCGTAGATGTCACTTACCATGGCCTTGCGTGGGCCACCTGTTAGAGTAATCATATCGTTACCACCACAAATATTACGATACGTAATAACACACCCAGCGGAGCGACTGGATGCCAGCGTAAAACCTCTTTGAGCACTGCTTGCACATATGGAAGTGCATCTTGGTCTGAAAAATCTGGAAGGCGTGAATTTCCGACGACTCGATCGATCTCAGTTTGTGCTTTCCGCTGGACTTCTGGGTACAGTGTCATTGCGAGGATGAAAATCTGCAGAACAGAGACAGTCTACTGGGTGCTTCAGCCAACTAGCGGTGGATGACGTATCTGGGCGCTCAACTTAGACTCACAGTGTCGGTGCCGGCCATATACATTGTACCAGGGACGGCCCTAGAAACCCATAGGTCTTCCTCAGTTGAATCCTCATCGAGTTTCGATATAAGTTTTGCAGCGACAGAGGGAGTGGCCGTCCCGGCAGCCTAGATAGACACATCGTTGATATAATGAGCAAAGGGGCACCTTCAACACTCACGAGTTCGCTCTTGACTTTATCGTATGTGGTCTTCACAGAACCAACAACAATAGGGTACCATTCGCGTGCATAGCGCTTGTAACGGGCTCCTGGAAGCCAGCTTGGCATTTTGATCACTGCGACTACTTATCAGTCTCCGGATTTCCAGATAAGCCGGTAGTAAATACACCAGGGAATTAGATCAAGAAGCATGGCTTCCTTGGTTGTGCTGACTGCGAAGGCATGCAGAACATTTTCGGCGTCCGCCACATATGGGTCATTCTCTGGGAGCACATCGATCCCATAAGCAATCGACAGGATGACTTGTCCGGCCATACTTTCTCTTGAAATCAACAAATAAGTTCGACGCAACCACGGTACTCACTGTCTGAGGTGCTGCATGAAGTTGTCTGGGGACGAAAGCAGATTGCGAAGAAGACGGTGGACTGCTTGTTGCTCGAGTGGTTGATACGCCTCGAGATCGGCGGGACCAAAGTTGGCCTGGAATTCACGGCGCGAGTGACGCCATGCGGCCCCGTACCCCACAAGGGCAATATTGTAGTCCATTCCAAAGCTTGAGGTAGCAGTTATTAGAGTATGACCAAATGCTAGCCAATAAGACCCGGACATACAGATCCTGTATTGCGACCAGAGGTGGCCTTGGAAAGCGTATCAGATTAGTCGATAATTGGACCACTTTCCCGATTTCCATCTTACCTATCGGAATAGATAGAGGAACGCTTCTCAAGTAATTCGTTTGCAGCTTTCATCGAGTTGAGGATAACGATGTGCGATCCCATTACATCGGCGTGGATAATGTCAGAGCCTGACGAAGGCCATTTAGCAGGGACGAGGTGAAGACGACGTGCACATGTCACACCTAACTCTTCAGACCACTTCCTGTATGTAACCCATTCCTCTCGTGATGGCATGCTGAATAGATTGCCAACGACCGGGAAAGACTTGGGTCCTGGTGGGTAAGGTAGGCGACGCTTTCCAGGACGCATTACGAGTAATGCCAAGCCGCTGAAGCCCACCACGACGGCGAAGAGACAGTCATATCGAGCGAGGTTGAGCATTATGAGAGGAGGTTCAGAATCAGGGCGCGGCACCGAAGTCTTTCTTTTATCGTGCAGCGGCCCTCGAGGTACCAGGTCATCAGATATGGCCGTTGTAGGATCGTGGGAACTTGGAGCGGTAGATATGTGACACCCCCACCACCTTTATTGTTGCCGATGCCCATGGGTTCACAGTTGTCGGGCGGAAAAGAAATAAGTAACGCGCGCTTTGGTCAGAGCTCACTTGTTTGAGAATTACTGTAAACCTTTTCCGAGGCGCTCCGGACGCTATCACGGAAAAGTGGGCAGGTCGTCCCCACGTCGAAGTGCTAATCAGAAGATCACCAAACATACACAGTCGGGCAGTCCCACGGAACAATCCAGTTACCTTATTAGTTACTGTACAACTTGATGTACAGTCCTACAGTCACGGTACTTCTTCGCCTGACTCGATCCAGTTACGTTATCGCCTGACTCAGCGACCATGATCCACGATGCGCGTTTGATCATCTTGATGGCTTGCTGGTTTAGCGGGTCTTTGTACGTTTCTCCTTGACAGCATTGCACACCTCGCCCCTTTTTCCCGGACTCAGAGGTGCTATTATTACCTGTGCTGTGCTACCTCTGTTCGGGATTTTTCGTTGTTTGATTTAATTCACTCGGGAGTCGGACCGTCCATACACACGACGCAATGAGCGAGCGAGCACAATGTGCCATCAGTGGCATTTTTTTCGTCTGACAAAGTTTACGCCCGAGTTTGACATGCTTGACATGCTTGACATCCCGCTACCGTATGATACGTAGAACTTACTGTCAATCGAAAGTTCCTGCATTATCAGTTTTGTCATGTTGCGCTACCTTCCGCCACTGGATTTATTTACACCGACAACGGCACGATGAAAAAAAAAACACCGTATCCAAGTCCAAATAATACAGAAAGAAACGAACAAGGTTCAAACGGCCTGCTGTGGGTACCCGGGTGACCTTCGGCCTATGACCAGCCACTAAGCGCCTTCTTCGCACTCGCGCCCCCCGGGCCGACGTCGTGCAGCGGCAGGCCCCGCGCCTGCATCCGCAGTGTGCACACCCGACACCGACACGCGCCTTTCCGTGCGGCGGCGGCCCGCCCGTGCGCCAGCCTGCGCATCCGGTGCGGCAGCACCGCCCCATCAAGGACCCAAACCCAAAGCAGTGCGAGCAGGCCGACGGCGAGCGCGGGCGCGGGCGCAGCAATCATCGTGCTCAGGGGGTACAGATACCGTGCGGGAGTACCGTTTTGCTGCGAATCATCGCCACCGCTGCCGTTGCTATTGCCATCTAGGCAGAACAGGGGGCAGAGGGCGCCAGAGAGGATGTCAAAGGCGTCGTTGCGCTCTCCGCTGTGCGTCACGGTTCCAGCGCCGCCGTCGGATCCGCCGACACTGAGACCAAGAGCAAATGCGGGTTTAGCGCCCTCGTGGTGATGGTGAAAGAAAGGACGGCCGGGCAGAAACGCGATTCTCACCTGGCCTGGGCAAGGAGCACGAGGAAGAGGGGCAGCAAGCTCCCACATGCGAATCGCATGTATTTTTTGGCGGTGCTGAGCGGGCCGAGTGCGTGCTTGTGCTGCGTCGGTGGGTGCTTTTTGGGGGGATAAGGGCGGTGGTGGTTGTGGCTCTGTGTGAAGAGAGCGGAGAGAGGAGTGGGCGGGGGCAGGGGCAGGGGCGGTGGGAAGCTCGCAGACACCAGGAGCATTCGATGCTTTAGATCGGAGTGTGGTGAAGATAGGACCCGGAAAAATGGAGATGAAGCTTAAGTCGCTGCCTTGCGATTGAGTCCGGCTGTACTGTATGATAGGGGGTACAGGTAGGTTACAAACTGGGTTTCATTCTAGGTCGGGGTCTTTCCATGCTGGGTGGGCAAACTGGAGAGGTACCTTCCTAATCGATGAACATTCGCAGCGCTGTTTACGGGGCAGTCGCGATACAGGGCGGGCATCCGTGACAAGGTGAAGAGCTAGGCTGCGCGCTTCGACCCTATTCTTGGCTACTGGTCAAACATATCTGAGCTAGTCAGGGGCGAAATGCCAGCGCGGGCAAAGAAGGGTCGGTGATGCAGCGCACGAAACAGGGTCTCTTAAGAATAGCCAGGTATAATTGCGGGGAATGAGTGACACGTATCATTGAGGAATTTTGTACTGCACAAACGCAGAGCGAACTCGTTCGTGGACGCGGAGCTCCCAATGAACGAGATTGGCCCGACGCGCTACTTCTATCCGCAAGTCGTCCTCCGCATGCAGGAGTACGTGGAGATACGCAAATGCGGCGGCGTCAAGTGCCGTGGGTCCACTGCACGTCCAAGTCAGCATTACGCGCGTGAATAGGGGTAATGGGCCGTGTGTGACGTACGGTGAGCCGAGGAACCATTCATGCTGCCCCAGGCGCTCGGAGAGCGCAGCGATTGCGTCGCGGTATCGCGCGGCGATGGCGTTCGGCGAGAGACGCGCGCCGTAGGGCGGCAGGAGCGACGAGAAGCCGGAGAGCGGAGCCGGGGGTGGGGTGAGGATGGTCTCGACTGGCCGCTGGGCGGTCGATGGGGGGAGCTGGAGAACGGCGTGATAGAAGAACGACGGCAGGGGTTGGGCGACGGCCTATCCGGGAGTTGTGATGAAAAAACGCGGGAGGAAGAAGAGTGGGTTCGAGAGGACGTACGAGGGCCGCGTGGACGTCTCCCTCGAGCAACGCAATCCAGGCGTGGCTCTCGTCTCTCGATTCGCTATCCTTGTAGCCCTCTAGATCATCCAGTGGTCCCACTTTTTCATCTATCCACGCCGGGATGCTTCGCGCTGCAAGCAGCTCGCCGTCTACGTCATTCGCAAGCTCAGATGGGACTTGGAGGTTTGGCAGACGTCCACCGAGTGCACCCTCTTGCGAGATGTCCCATCTAACGGAAACGTCCCGGAGCCCTCTGAGTGCAATGTGCGCCTGCCATTTGAGACACTCTACGTCTGCGCTGAGGACGCTCTCTTTGCCTGGAACAGACGGAGGTGGTGGGTGTATCCAGAGCAGCGGGCCAACTATGGTAACTTTTGCAGGTTTTGAAGGAGGGTAAGTTTTTAGGGGAAAATAAGAAAAAAGCTTCGCCAGAGGTTGTGGCACAGTCAACAGCGAATGTAGGACTGTCGTCGCCGTCGTCCCCGTCGTCATTGTTGGATTGAACCCAAGATTGAACCCGTTGAACGCCGCCGCGGCCGTGAGGAGGTGGTAATATTACATAATCATTAGACGCTTAGTGGGAAGACTCAACCGCATTGCCACAGCGGACGACGACAACGAGAACGACGAAGATAGAGATACCTTCTCGGTTGGCAGGTTCGTTCACAAGAAGGGCTGGACACAGCTCTATTACAGCCGAAAGCCAAGTAACTCTCCGAAGCTGGCTGCCATGTCCGACTACACTTCCAGTCCATCACGCCCAGCTAGTCCAGTCGGGCCCCTTCCGGACCTTCCTACTGCAAGGCCCTCTGCGTATCGATTCAACTGGGACCCCGCGTTACGGCGTCCGGGACCGGCTAGTGTTTCGGAAACAACGGAGGGTCGCGGCGACTACTTCACCACAACACCGAAAGTGGACATCTACGGGGCGACTTCATCCACAGCCAACTTACCACCGAGCATCGTTCCGTCGCAGTGGAGTAGCGCAAAGCACGGTTTTCATGGTACGTGGCACCGTCCGTAGACCACGGCCTGGTGTAACCCAAATCTCACGCCATGCAGCCATTTCCACTGTCGTCAATAACCCTCACAAGAAGTCCGCACCACCAAAAGCCCATGCTACCGTTCCGCCTACACCACGCGTTGAGCTCCCCCGCGTCCGCCGGAAGGACTTTGACCCTTACCTCACCGCTATAGGTTCAGAGTGGGAGGCCTTCCAGCATAATCTCGTGCTTGGTCGTGCAGCTTCCACGCAGCTGGAGGGGTCCGACCTCGACAGCCCGACTGATACTCTCCGTACTCCGCGCCCACCCAAATTACTTCCACCACTCTCCACCGTTCCAGAAATATTCTTCAAGCCGGACTTTGACCTCGGCGACCCTCGCACCTTCGACGCCGTCGCCGAAGTTCCTCCCTCGTCCTCGTCCTCATCGTCCTATCTTTCCTCCGCCTCCAGTTCGACGTCCCCCACGACCCCCCACGACCCGTCCACCTTGGCCCACTCCCTCCCCCTCCTCGAAAAGCTCTCGCACCACGCCGACACGCTCGAGCAGCACCTGGTGCACGAGATCGCGCGTCGCGCGACGCCCTTCTTCGCCGCACTCTCCAACCTCCAAGACCTCCAGGCCGAGTCTGCACGCTGTCTCGCGCGCGTACAGGCTCTGCGTGCGCAGCTGACCGACGTTGGGGAGAACGGCGCGCGCCGCGGACTGCGCGGCGTCCAGCGCGAGGTGCGGCTCGCGCATCTGCGGGAGGTGCAGGCCGGCGTCCGCGCGATCCGCGGCGTCGTCGAGACTGTTGGCGTCGTACGCGGGCTTGTCGATGGTCACGAGTGGGGCGCCGCGCTCGACGGCGTTGACGAGTTGCGCGGTATGTGGGACGGCGTGCCCGCTGTGCCTCCTCCCGTGCCGTCGCGGCGGGGTACGCCGCTGCCCTCTGTCGCTGAGGAGGAGCCCCCTGGAGACGGGCAGGATGTCGCGCTGTGGGAGGAGGGGCATGCTGTGGCTGCTGCACCAGTATTGGATATACCGTTGTCAAAGCTGAAAGCGTTTGCGGCGCTACCGAGCCAGCTGCAGACGCTCACCCAGGAAATTACGTCATCGCTCACCTCGGATCTAGTGGCTGTGTTAAAGATCGGTCTCGGCGAGCGGACACACCGGGGTCTTTCGTCGTTGGGCGATCACACGGACGTGGTCGATAGACTACGCCCTCTGATTCATGGCCTCGTACGGGCCAAGAACTTGAGAGAGAGCATCGCAGTGTGGAGGGAGGTTGTTCTGGAAGAGGTGCAAGGGATTGTGCAGCAGGTGCGCCATTGACAGTTGCGCGACTTGGAGCAGAACTGAATCGGCTTCGCGTCGTAGCACGTGCCTTCGTTTGACCCTACAGAGGACCCACAGAAGGAGTCCACTGACGCGAGGTCGGTGATTCAGATGCTCATCGTGTACACCTGTTCACTGCAATCTCCAGCTGGATAAGTTTGCTACGCTCGATGACGCATCAAGAGTTCCAGAACGTCCTCCGTTCGATCCTCAAGAGCTTCTTGAATTGTGTGGAAGGGCTACAAGCTCTCAACGGCAATATTACTGAAGTCATTGAGTGCATCCGGTCCGTTACTGAGGCACGCAGCACCGTCGATCACTCACTCATGCCCTTTATTAGGCCACCAGCATTACCATCAGAGCTCACAGTGATACACGATTCTCTGTTCGACACGCTGTCTTCTTCAGCGGAGGCCGCGAACGTGTTAACATCCAAGGTCATTTCCGCTCGAGCGGACCAACACGTTAAGCTAGACCTCCGCGACTTCGTCGAGACGTTCAACGAGTGCTGGAGCTTCGTGGTGCGGTGTGAAGTCATCTGCAGGAGAATGATTGTCGGTCTTCGTGGTGTAGTCGTCAGTCAGGTACAGGTCGAGCCCGAACTTGGAAGAGAGAGTTGGTCTGACCTACTCGGATAGGCCAAGTCATTCCTCCAAGCATTTCACCAGGCTCGTATCAGCCAGTCTGCCAAGCTCGTCGAGGACGAACAGTGGATGCAGGCCGATGTTCCAGCCTCATTGCAACAGGTTGTCAACCATATCCTAGATGCTGCGGTTCACGATCCGCGTGAGTTTATCCTTAAAATCGAGACCGCAGTTGCTGCACCCTCGTCGCCCCTGGTACCTTCATCATTACGGCCGTCATCATCCCCGTTACTAGCGCCCGGCCGGGACAGCAGACCTTCATCGCCTCGACCTTCTTCCCCGCGCGCGAGCCCGCGAGCAAATGGAACACCCCAGTTCAGGAAGCACCTCCGTATCGAGGAGCGTAGCTACTTTACTGTTCCCGCCACCCAAGAGATGCTACTCCTCCTCACTGACTACCTCAAAGTGATCGTCAACCTCAGCCTGCTCACGACAGATACGATGTCGCGCGTCATCGAGTTCCTCAAGGCCTTCAACTCCCGGACGTGTCAAGTCGTTCTCGGTGCGGGCGCGATGCGCTCTGCTGGTTTGAAAAACATCACTGCGAAGCACCTTGCCCTCGCCTCGCAGTCCCTCTCGATCGTAATCGCGCTCATCCCGTACGTACGCGAGACGTTCCGGCGGCACCTCTCCCCGAAGCAGGCCGTCATGCTCGTTGAGTTTGACAAGCTCAAGCGCGACTACCAGGAGCATCAGAACGAGATCCACGCCAAGCTGGTCGCCATAATGGGTGACCGTCTCGCAGCGCACATCAAGAGCCTCAACGCGATCAGGTGGGATGCCCCGCCGGCGAAGCCAGGCGTGAACGAGTACATGGAACTACTGGTAAAGGAGACCGTCACGCTACACAAAGTGCTGTCTCGCTATCTTGCCAGTGCGGTTGTGGAGGTGTGTCGACACACCAACCCTAATGCGCTGACGACTGACGATGTCCGGTTCGTAGTTCGTGATGACCCAAGTCTTCGCCGCCATCAATCACAGGCTTTCGGAAGAGTACGCCAAGATCGAGCTCCCGACTCTCGAAGCGAAAGAGCGGTGCGCTCGCTTGTCCACTCCAATCTACACTTATTGCTCACGAATGCCCCCATTGCAGTTTACTTACAGACGCGCGCCACCTGCACGAGAAATTCACCGTACTAAAAACTGCCGGCGCACCGACCGCCCTCCTCGAGACACTCGTCGCGGACAAGCGTGCCACCAGCGCGGCCGTCTCCCCGCGGCCAACGACCCCCACACGACCCCCGCCACTGCCGTTACCCCCCAGCAACGTTCCGCTTGGTGCGGTGCCGCGCGCCCCCGTCCCTGCGCCAACGAAGCGTACCTCGCTCTTCTCGAACGAGCGCATCAAGGGCATGCTCTCGCGCGGCACCACGGCACCACCCATCTCATCTCCCGCATCCCCGCCGCCGCTACAGGAGAAGCCAGGCGGATTCAAGCAGGTCGTCGTGCCTCTCTCGCCGACGCCGCTCCCCGCTGAGGGGGAGCCGCCGACGTCCGCGCCCGTAAACGTAAACGGCACATCGCCGTCGTTGTCGTCGCACGTGCCTGTATCCACGTCTGTGACAGAGGAGCCGCGGGAGCCTGTGGCCGAGACGCCGAACGGAGACGTGTTCGTCGGTCCCGAGCACCGCGCCGACGTTTCGGAGCCTGCGCACGTGGACGCCGCACCGCAGGGCGACGGGGAGACGGCCGAGTGCCCGCCGCCTACGCCTGAGAAGGACGAAGTGGCGAGGGGTACCCGGACGCCTGTGCCAGTGTCTGCCGCCGAGGGTGCGAGTGAGGCGACGTAGTTCATTGGTGCTACTACTTCCACCGTGTAGACCCCATTCGTCTGTCTGCGGCTCGCCGACATATATTTATCGCCTTCGCTCTTGATGTCGCCTCGCGAGACCGCGTGACGGTATTCCATGGACGGCGTAATTTAGTATGATAAGGTCGTTGGTAGTTGCGCTTCAAACGCGTATTTTGCTGATATGTAGTAGTTACTTCTACACACCAATTGGTGGACCCGAGTATACCCTGAAGTTATTCTTATTCAATCCTGCACACGTTTCTGTCTGTCGCCGAGCCGCGTCATGCTGATTTCCCGTACATATCCGTTCGGTGACGGGCTGTGAAGCGGTAGCCTTTTTACCCGATGCTATGCTCAACTCTGCACATTTGTCGTGCGCCATGCTTGAGGCGCTTCATGAGCTTCGCCTTGCGATCGCCGTTTCGACGATCATTGAGTACCGTTCCTTAATGTGTGGTACTGTAGCGACGGCGCCAGGGGTATCGCAGGTATGAGGTTCAATTGAGGATCCGAGACAGACATCTAGAGAAGGATGTAGTAGCTGAAGGCTAGTTCGGGTACTACATGTATTCTGTCAGACCTCGTGGATCAGGGTCCAGGTAAGGAATTGAAAAGATTGGCAGGATCATGGTGGCTGTCGGCAGTTGTTGACTTTTCGCAGGCTGTAACGCTCTCAAAAAGGAAGGTACCATTTGACGCGCCGGGCATTCCCACTTTTTTAACTTTGCTATTGCCGCTGACTCGGAGTCAAGCGAAAAACATAACTGCGGGACTGAGTCAGTCGAAAAACCTAACTTTACCGTGGGACCGCCCCGACTGTGTACTCAGGCTGATCTTCTGATCGGAATTTCGATGTGTATCCAGTACTCAGTACCTGCGAATTTTACGTGATGGCCCGGAGTCTGAGGTGTCTAGTAGGGCAGGGTTCTGTCAAACTAGGTGAGCTCCGACCAATGCAGCTTACCACTGGCAGGAGGAACTGCTGTCCAACGCGTTATGTGTTTCCCACTCGACAGCTGCCGTCTGTGAACTCATGGGCATTAGTAACAATAAAGACCCTGGGGGTGCCACTTCCTGCCGCTCCAAGTTCCCATGATCCTACATCGGTCATATCTAATGATCTGGTTTCTTAAGGACCGCTGCACGATAAAAGAGTGTGTTCAATGCACCCTGTTCGCTCCAACCTCCTCTTATAATGCTCAACCTCGCTCGATATGACTTTCTCTTCGCCGTCGTGGTGGGCTTCAGCGGCTTGACATTGCTCGTAATGTATGCCAGAAAGCGTCGCCTACCTTACCCACCAGGACCCAAGCGTCTCCCGGTCGTTGGAAATCTATTCAGCATGCCATCACAAGAGGAATGGGTCACATACAAGAAGTGGTCTGAAGAGTTAGGTGTGAAACTCGTCGTCTTTACCTTGTCCCTGCTGATTGGCTTTCGTCAGGCTCTGACGTTATCCATGCCGATGTAATGGGATCGCATATTGTTATCCTCAACTCGATAAAAGCCGCAAACGAATTACTTGAGAAGCGCTCCTCTAACTATTCCGATAGGTAAGATGGAGAAAGGGCAAGTGGCACTATTATTGACTATATAATGCGCTTCTAAGACCATCTATGGTCGCAATACAAGAGCTGTATGTCCGGGTCTTATGGGCTAGCATCCGGTGATATTCTAATAACTGCTACCTCAAGCTTTGGAATGGACTACAATCTTGGCCTTGCACGATACGGGACCGCATGGCGTCACTCGCGCCGTGAATTCCAGGCGTACATGGGTCCAGCTGATCTTGAGGCGTACCGACCACTCGAGCTACAAGCAGTCCACCGTCTTCTTCGCAATCTGCTTTCATCCCCAGACAACTTCCCACAGCACCTCAAGCAGTGAGTACCCTGGTTGTGTCGCGCTTATTTGCTGATTTCAAGAGAAAGTATGGCCGGACAAGTCATCCTGTCAATTGCCTATGGGATCGATGTGCTCCCAGAGAATGACCCATATGTGGCGGACGCAGAAAATGTTCTGCGTGCCGCCGTACTCGGCATAGCCAAGGAAGCCATGCTTCTTGATCTAATTCCCTGGTGTATTTACTACAAGCTCATCTGGAAACCCGTCGGAAACTGATAATAGTCGCAGTGATAAAAATGCCAAGCTGGCTTCCAGGAGCCCGCTACAAGCGCTATGCACGCAAATGGTACCCTGTTGTTGTTGGCGCTGTGAAAACCACATACGATAAAGTCAAAAGCGAACTCGTGAGTGTTGGAGCTGCCTCTATGCTCATTATATCAACGATCTGTTTATTTAGGCTGCCGGAACGGCCGCTCCCTCAGTTGCCGCAAAGCTTATATCGAAACTTGATGAGGATTCCACGGAGGAAGACCTATGGGTTGCTAAGGCCGTCCCTGGTACAATGTATTTGGGCGGCGCCGACACTGTGAGTTTAAGCTAAGCACCCGAGTCACCCCCACTAGTTAGCTGAAGCGTTCCGTAGACCGTCTCTGCCCTGGAGACATTCATCCTCGCAATGATACTGTACCCAGAGGTCCAGCGGAAAGCACAAACCGAGATCGATCAAGTCGTCGGAAATTCTCGCCTTCCAGATTTCTCAGACCAAGACGTACTTCCATATGTACAAGCAGTGCTCAAAGAGGTTTTACGCTGGCACCCAGTTCTCCCACTGGGTGTGTTCTCACCTGTCATTATATTCGTGGTGATAGCAATATGATTACTCGAGCAGGTGTACCACACAAGGTCATAGCAAGTGACATCTACGATGGGTATTACATTCCTGCAGGCTCGATAATTACTCCAAACACATGGTGCGCCTGTTATAAGCGTCGTTTCTCCATGCACCAACCACAACGATCCCAAGGGGAATGATGCACGATCCCGCAGTCTTCGCGGAGCCAGACCGGTTCCACCCTGAACGCTGGCTCTCCCCGGATGCCCCAGCTTTCCCAAATCAGGCATTCGGTTTCGGAGCACGACAGTGTCCGGGTCGCTTCCTCGCCCGCGCAAGCATGTGGTCGAATATTGTGGGAATATTGGCCACATTCGATATTACCCCTACCGAAGAAGGGCCGCCCGAGGAGGCATATTCATCGGGTATCGTGTCGTGCGTTACTGCGGCTCCCGTTCCATGAAGTAAGGAAAAGCTAATGCGAAGTCTATTGTAGGTATGTAAAGCCATTCCGGTGCAATATCCTACCGCGTTCGGCAGCAGCGGCGTCGTTAGTGCGGGCCACCGAGTGTGAAGGATAAGGTTGTGGCCTTTGAACGACGGCGCCGCTCTGTCATCTAATCTGCTTTTACCTTCTCAAAGCGTTCTGGACGGGGTTTCTTTTTTCAAAAAAATTCTGGAAAGAGCATCAGATAAGAATGAAAACCTCTTTTCTTTCTTTTTTTTGATCCATTTGTATTCCGGGACATGTGACTTCCGGGACATGTGACAACGACGAAGACCGGTCATATGGTAGTAAACCACAGTAAACATAAGGGACCCCCGTTAACTTGGTGCTGATCGTGCATCATACGGTACATCGACCATGAGCCAGATAACAGTGCAGGACGCCCCCATCACGCCAACCCCATTAGTACTATGGGAATTTTGTTTTTGATGGTTTTTGGGCCTAAAAAACCCTAAAAAAACCGCCTAAAACCACTGAAACCACTCGAACCTTAAAACCTATGTATATTTTCCCGAAACCTTACCAAAAATGGACCTTCAGACCTCAACAGGGGCTCCACCCCCCTTATTTGTGTCCCTGAGCATTCTGCACTCACGCGCGGCCTTAGTGACTCAAGCACAACACATCCACAACCAGGACAGGCATCCCTACAAAGTTATATGTGGTGCAGAAGCCTGCACAACCCCTTTCATCACTGGTAATTGCTATCCTTATTGACCAATTTCCGGGTTTCCGGGTTTCGAATTTCTCAAAATAGATCTCAATACCGGGAAACCCGGAAAAACCCGAATATCCATCTTACTGATACCTTAGAACTTGAAACATGTTGATTCCTCATATTGTTCTTCATCACACCTATCTCGAATATCATACTATTCAATACAACTCACTTGCAGTCACAGGCGCAGCGTTTAATATTGATTCTAGAATCTGGTTCTTGGCACAGCTTGAAAACGCCGTGACTTGATCATCAACACTCTTCTCATCATTATCACTGGTGTTCAAGCCATTAGTGATCCGTTACCATCCCCTCGACCTTCAATAGACCTTCCATCTCAATCTCCTCGGTAATTTCGTGTTGGTAGATTTCGTCATCATGCCTGGAAGTTAATGGATTCATTGACTTTATGAGTGAATTGATACTTCGGGACTGGATCATACAGTAGCGAACCTAGTGACGATGTGACGATGACGTGACACGAAAGTTGACGCGCGTCTTTGGAGAAAGACGACGAGGTGGAGTAGAGGTCGGCGAGAAAGACCCGAGACTCGAGACACAAACAAACGCTCGGAGAGCTTCGAGAACAGAAGGGTGAACTTCTAAAAGCATAAGGTATCAGGCGCGTTTATGAACGCGTTGTCAACAAACAAGGTCAGAGCAAGTAAAGTAAGATATGAAATCATAATAGATCAGATAAGGCTAAGAGAGGTGGGACCGAGGCCGAAACCAAAGGCGATAGAAAAAAGTCGAGACGAAACATGTAGTTCGTATGTTGGTGCCTTCCCTCGTGACGTCGGGCTCGGCGCGCTCGTGCTTGTTCCGGGAATGCACCTTGACAACAATGAAGATAAGGCGGAATAGTGACCGAAACAAATATCAGATGAGGGAGAGAAACCCGCTGGTATTTCGGGGTGTCGTATGTCGCACGTGTCCTGGCAAATACGCCAGCCCGCGTTTGCCAGTAGCGGCGGGATCAACCCGCATTCCTGCAGAACAGAGCCGTTCAGAAACGTTGGTATACGATAGCGGCCGTAACGGCAAATCCTACTTACCGGAAATCAGTTAGTACTGATGTCGTCACCGTTGCCCTTATCTAGCTCCACCGTCTGGGTAATGGTGCTGAGCTGGAAATTGTCACCTGTTTGTGTTCGCGACTGAGGCGCAGGTACGGCGAAACAGGGCGATGATAGTGCGGTGGCGCGAACCCCGTCGGAGACCGTGAGGTAGGCGCTATCGCCATGTCCGGGTGGTTTATGTTCACGGAAGTAGATGCGATTGTTGAGGCTCACTAAGAGGGTGTTGGAGTACCTGACACATTTGTCAGTGCTTTCGATCGCACATGGTGTATAATGTGTCGCTCACAGTTTCCCGATGATATAAGCTCTTTTTTCACATTAGCTGGAAAGCTGCACAGCGACGGACCAAAAGAACTTACGTGTATGCGTAGTATAGCTCATTCTGTGGACGAGGTGATTGGGTCAAAAGATGAATCGTGGCGTATCTCGGTCTGACTTACGGGGAAGGCGGCATAAAGCACAAGGGTCGTGACAGCCACGCTAGCTCAACAAGAAGTTAGATGCACGTCTATGTAGGGTGCTCCGAGAAATAGGTACCAGTAAGTGTATTTGTCTCAACAGTAACCCGTATCGCGCGAACTAATACGAAGTTTGAGAACTTGCCACTCGCCCGTCTTAGCTGTCCAAAAGGATCTCGGTCAATGTACGAAATGATCTAATGGAGTGGTCCCGTACCAGTAGCGTCATTGCCACCGCGATCAGAATGTCCGCCATGGCACTCGGTATAGACCATAACTAACATGACAGGGTATGAGGTTGTTGGCCACTTCGACCGAAACGAATATGCATACATATACAGCTGTCTTGGAAACCACATACTTCTCAACCCTGACCGACTAAATGCTGTATAAGATAAGAGGCTTCGGTAAAGGTGTGTACAGTACTGACTGAGATTGTCATCCACGTCGCTGCGGCTGCCTGAGTCACCGCAGCCTGTATTCAGGAAAATGTCAGGAGCATGAAAAATGTGGGGAGTGTTAGGAATACATACGACAGCGATAATCCAACAGATCCACGACGACAGCCGCCTGTCCATAAGTATCCAAATCCGATAACAGAAGTATCCTTGCACGATGAGCGAAATAACTCCAGTCATGATGGCAGCGTCTACAGGGGAAAAATGGGAATTCCCGAGGCGCTCCACGTCGCCAAATCCAGCAACAAACCAATAATAGACATCAGCCCCAGTCAGCGCAGTTTGAACGGTCTCCAACACGAAAACGAAGTAAGCTGCTCAAAGTACACCTTGACATCACAGAGCTTCCGAGTAACGTCGAAGACCACCAACCTAGAAATTTTAGAGATCGTGGATCTTTTGGAAAATTGTAGCTATATACGTCTGAACGCGGGTGAGTGGAATCAGCTGGGGTTTCGAGGGACGGGCCTCGTACAAATCTGGACGCAGAGAACACCGTAGAGCGCCCAGTTTATTAGAGGGCCGAAGAGCTACATAGATTGTTGAAGATATCGTTGCGTGGACGACTGAACGAGGCCAAACGCACAAGAGCAGAAACTCTGCGAAATGATCAGGGGACACTAAGGTAAACCGCTACTGCAGTATGACCGAACTTACACTTTGACGACGTCCGGGGAAGCAGTTGGTGACTCAGAGGACTCGGCCATTGGTGTTGTAGATGTCGAGAAGTGGACGGGGAAAAGCGTCACGGAGCGGTGGGGACAGCGGGGTCGCGGGCCACAAGGAGGGCTTTATGATCCGAAAAATCGGATTGTGAGTGTGAACGAGATCAAGACATCAATGTGGCTAAGATCTCATGAAAAAACCCCGTCACTGTCGCAGATATTGCTCCTGCAATCCTGTGTCAATCACCTTCGTTCACCTTCGTTCCGTGGTAAGGCCAGCCCGAGCGTTGGGCTCGAAACCGTCCATATTCGGCACTTTTGCTATTGGCGTGGCCGAGTTGCCATTTCGGACTCGCATTCTCACGACGTCGCCACACCACCCCTTCTCTCTCTTGTCTCATACACACACACACTGTCTCTCCCTCGTTGCTCGTTAACTCGCTCACCCTCGTCGCGTCTCCAAGGGACAAAGCCAATACCCCTCGCAACTAGCAGACAAGCCGCGCGTCCCTGCTCGTGCACCCCTCGTGCACCGCCACTCGGCACGTTGCTCGCCTCCATCACCCACTTCTTTGAATCCGTCAATACAGTATCCCGCTTTACACCCTCAATCACTTTGGCCACGTCGCTCTTTGTCTCTGGCGAAAGCGCGGTCTATCTTTCTTGTCTAACCCCTTTGTGTAATAGTGCGCACGCGTCCCTGCGCCACTCGTGTTTCAACAACCCGTACCTTACCACCCCCCCATTCCGTACCTACTAAGCTAAGGTAGAGCGGTAGAACGCAAGAACGGGCCGTGGGGCGGAAGCGGAATGGGAACAAGATATGACAGGATCTTAAACCCACCTTTCCTGCTGAATCGAGAGGAGCGCCCGTGTCGCCATTTCCCCCTTTCTGTTTGTGTGAACTCGGTTCGTGTCTGGCCTAATCGAGGGCACTCGCAACCGACTTCGCTCGTCGTTCCGTCTAGTCTCGCTGCCTCTGTCGGCAATCGTTCTCGTTCTCGCGCTCCCCTGGCTCTCCCCATTTCTTCTCCTCTTCCTTCCCCTTTTCTCGGTGGTGGAACGCCCTCCGCCTTACAAACTCACTTGGACCCCTCAGGGTCCTTACACCGTGGCGATGATATGTGTATGGGCTAAAAGCGCGCAGCTTCTTCCCAGAATCGAAGTCTGTGCAATCACCGTTGATCACTGGCCGCGTGTGCATGCCTGCTCCGTAAAGAAATATCCCCGTCTTCGTGACAGCATTGCGTCCATCAGGTCTGAGACACGACCCGCAAATTCAATGACTAGAGTGCCGCGCCGCTGAGAGGAGCGAATGAGCGGCCATGATCCGTGAGACGTGGACAGTTGATACGAGGCTCCATGTGGATCAGCACCATAAGAGGGCGTAACTCCCTCATTGTAATTCGGCCACACTTTCGTACTGTGCAGTTTATGTGTGACTCGCTACCTGGGCCTTCGTTAGCGATGGTATGAACCATGGTATGAACTGAATTGGAGGAGTTCGAGAGGCTCGGGGCGCCGCCAGTGGCACCAGCATGCTCCACAAGTTTCCCGTGAAAGTCACAATGGTGGAATGGCAGTTGCCATTTTTCCGCATCCGGTCTGGTGATGGGAAAGCTCAGTTCAGTCTTGTTCTGGGGAGGGACTTGGCCAAACCCCCTTGGTTTGGGTTTGGGCCCGAGACTGGCCCGAGTCGTGAATTGCCGGCCTCGGACTGAGTACTGAGCGCAGGCAGTCGTCAGGCCAAGTCAGGTGAGCTTCAAGTAGTGATTGATTGTCCTGTACTTACTCGCCCTTGAGGGGTTGTCTCATTGTACTGACATCGCCCGCGCACACATATGCACACTAACATATTCACTATTCCCCGAGTCTGTCCATAACCCCACACTCAGTACCTGCGAAATTTCCGTAATGGACTCTAGAGTGCCTACTAGGACAGGGTTCTGTCAAACTAAGTGAGTCTCGTGAATCGGAATTGATACAGTACTTCGGGAGTGCTCCCGAAGGGGTATAGTGGTGAACCAAGTGACAATGTGACGATGACGTGTACGCGTGACACGAAAGTTGACGCGCGTCTTTTGGGCATCTTTGGAGAAAGTAGAGGTGGAGTCACGGTAGAGTTCGGCAAGGGCAAGAGTCGCGAGACGCAAACGAGCACTCGGAGAGCTTCAAGAACAAAAGGGTGAACATCTAAAACCATAATTCCTTACAATTTATACTACTATCTTATCCTTGATCTTATCATGAATTGTACGTACGAGTCGAGCAAAAATCAAAAGGTATCGGGCGCGTTTATTAACGCGTCGTCAATAAACAAGGTCAGAGTAAGTAAAGTAAGATATGAAGTCATAATAATAGGTCAGGTGAGGCTAAAAGAGGTGGGACCGACGCCGAAACCAAAGGCGACAGAAGTAAGTCGAGACGAAACATGTAGTTCGTATGTTGGTGCCTTCCCTCGTGACGTCGGGCTCGGCGCGCTTGTGCTTGTGCCGGGAATGCACCTTGACAAAAATGGAGATAAGACGGAATAGTGACCGAGCAAATATCAGATGAGGGAGAGAAACCCGCTGGTATCTCGGAGTGTCGTATGTCGCACGTGTCCTGGCCGGTACGCCAGCCCGCGTTTTCCGGTAGCAGCGGGGGTCGGGATCAACCCGCATTCCTGCAGAACCGAGCCGTTCAGAAACGTTGGTATACAATAGCAGCCGTAACGGGAAATCCTACTTACCGGAAACTAGTTAGTGCTGGTGTCGTCGCCTTCGCCCTTATCTAGCTCCACCGTCTGGGCCATGGTGCTGAGCTGGAAACTGTTACCTGTTGGTGTCCGCGACTGTGGCACAGGTACGGCGAAACGGGGCAACGATAGTGCTTTAGCGCGAACCCCGTCGGAGACCGTGAGGTAGGCGCTATCGCCATGTCCGGGTGGTTTATGCTCACGGAAGTAGATGCGATTGTTGAGGCTCACTAAGAGGGTGTTGGAGTACCTGACACATTTGTCAGTGCTTTGTCTCCCACATGGTGTATAATGTGTCGCTTACAGTTTCCCGATAATGTTAACTCTTTTTCCACATTAGCTGGAAAGCTGCACAGCGATGGATCAAAAGAACGTACGTGTATGCGTAGTATGGCTCATTCTGTGGACGAGGTGATTGGGTCAAAAGATGAATGGTGACGTATCTCGGTCCGACTTACGGGGAAGGCGGCATAAAGTACAAGGGTCGTGACAGCCGCGCTAGCTCAACAAGAAGTTAGACGCACGTCTGTGTGGGGTGTTCCGAGAAATAGGTACCAGTAAGTGTATTTGTCTCAACAGTAAGCCGTATCACGCGAATTAATATGAAGTTGGAGAACTCGCCACTCGCCCTTCTCAGCTGTGCAGAAAAATCTCTGTCAATGCACAAAAGGATCCAATAGAGTGATCCCGTACCAGCAGCGTCATTGCCACCGCGATCAGAATGTCCGCCATGGCACTCGGTATAGACCATAACTATTACGACAATGTGTGAGGTGGTGTGGCCGCCTCGACCGAAACGAGTGTGCGTACATATATAGCTGTCTTGGGAACCACATATTTCTCACTCATGAACAACTAAATGCTGTGTAAGATAAGAGGCTTCGGTAAAGGTGTGTACAGTACTGACTGTGATGCTCATCCACGTCTCTGCGGCTGCCTGAGTCACCGCAGCCTGAATTCAGGAAAACGTCAGGGGTTTGAAAAATGCGGGGAGAGTCAGGAATACATACGATAACGATAATCCAACAGATCCACGACGACAATCGTCTGTTCATAAGTATCCAAATCCGATAACAGAAGTATCCTTGCACGATGAGCGAAATAACTCCAGTCATAATGGCAGTGTCTATGGGGGCGAAATGGGAATTCCCGAGGCGCTCCACGTCGCCAAATCCAGCAACAAACCAATAATAGACATCGGCCCCAGTCAGCGCAGTTTGAACGGTCTCAAACACGAAAACGAAGTAAGCTGTTCAGAGTACACCTTGACATCACAAAGCTTCCGAGTAACGTCGAAGACCACCAACCTAGAAATTTTAGAGATCGTGGGTCTTTTGGAAAATTGTAGCTATATACGTCTGAACGTGGGTGAGTGGAATCAGCTGGGGTTTCTAGGGAGAGGCCTCGTACAAATCTGGACGCAGAGAACACCGTAGAGCACCCAGTTGAATAGAGGGCCGAAGAGCTACCATAGATTGTTGAGGATATCAGTTGCGCGGACAAAAGAACGAGGCCAAGCGCACAAGAACAGCAGCTCTGCGAAATGATCAGGGGACAATAAGGTACACCCCTACTGCAGTATGACCGAACTTACACTTTGATGACACCCGGGGAAGCAGTTGGTGACTCAGAGGACTCAGCCATTGGTTTTGTGGATGTCGAGAAGTGGACGGGGAAGAGCGTCACGGAGCAGTGGGGACAGCGGCTTTATAATTTTTCGGATTGTGAGTGCGAACGAGACCAAGCAATGTGGCGGAGATGTCATGAAAAACCCCTGTCACTGGCGCAGATATTGCCCCCGTGCCAATCACCTGCGTCCGTGGCGATGGGACAGGTATGGGCTAAAAGCGCACAGCTTCTTCCCAGAACCGAAGTCTGTGCAATCAGTGTTGATCACTGGCCGCGTGTGAGTGCCTTCTACGTATACATGAAGAAATATCGCCATCTTCGTGACGGCATTATGTTCATCAGGTTTGAGACACGACCCCCAAGTTCGATGACTAGAGTGCCAAGAGGAGTAAATGATCCGTGAAATTACGCATGAAACGTGGGCATGGACACGACGCTCCATGTGGACCAGCACCAAAAGAGAACGTAATCACCTCTTATAACTCGGTCATACTTTTGTTTGTACTATGCGGTCGGTGTGTGACTCGCTACCTGGGCCTTCGTCGTCGACAGTATCCGAATGGGAGTTCGAGAGGTTCGGGCCGCCGCCACCAGCATGCACCACGAGTTTCTCATAAAAGTCACAATGGTGGAACGGTAGTCTTGATGGTAGTTGCCATTTTTCCGCATCCGGTCTGGTGATGGGAAAGTTCAGTTTAGTCGGATTCTGGGGAAGGACTTGGCCAAACCCCAAGCTGGACAGCAAAAGATAGTAACTAAGTTACCTGACAGTTCTACCTAACGCGCTGATGCGAACCTCGGAGGTTCGAGAACGTGGTTTGGGTTGTTTGGGTCTGGGCCCGAGTCGGGCTTAGCCCAAAGCGACTCCAAAGCGCTGGTGGAAGGCGGGCCGGGACTGAGACTGAGCGGGCAGTGTCAGGGCCCGATTTGTCAAGCCTGCAATATTACTGGCCGGCCTGGAAATTTCCAGACCGAACGGGATGGGAGCAGAGTGGCACACTACTATCACTGTCTGTCAGTATATGAGCATGTTTGGGCAATTTCAAACACTCTTTTCCCTTGTCATTTCTATGTCACCCAGTGAGTGCACTGGCAGAGAGACTGAGGTGAGCTTCTCAGTAGTTTACATCATGATTGCCCTGTACTTATTTGTCCCGGCCCTAGAGGCGTTGTCTCACCGTATAGACATTGCCCGCGCATACATATGCTTACTAACACATTCACTCGTTATCTATTATACCCCGATCCCGTCCATAATCTTACACTCAGTAAGTTACCTGCGAAGTTTCCGTGATGGACTCTGGAGTGCCTACTGGCATCCGGTGATATTCTGATGACTGTTACCTCAAGCGTTGGAATGGACTACCATATTGGCCTTGTACAATACGGGCCCGCATGGCGTCACTTGCGCCGTGAGTTCCAGGCGAACTTGGGTCCCGTCGATCTTGAGGAGTACCAACCACCCGAGCAACAAGCAGTCCATCGTCTTCTTCGCAATCTACTTTCGTCTCCAGACAACTTCACACAGCATCTCAGGCAGTGAGTTGTGCTTTCTTGGTTACGTTGAGCTTATTTGTTCATTTTCAAGAGAAAGTATGGCCGGACAAGTCACTCTGTCGATTGCCTATGGAATTGATGTGCTCCCAGAGAATGATCCATATGTGGCGGATGCAGAAAATGTTCTGCATGCTGCCGTAGCCTGCACAACCAAGGGAGCCCTGCTTCTTGGTTTAATTCCTTGGTGTATTTACTGCCATCTTATCTGGAAACCCGGAAGTTGGGCCGGAACTGATAATAGTCGCAGTGATCAAAATGCCGAGCTGATTTCCAGGAGCCCGCTACAAGCCCTATGCACGCGAATGGTACCCTATTGTTGTTGGTGCTGTGAAGACCACATACGATAAAGTCAAGAGCGAACTCGTAAGCGTTGAAGCTTCCCCGTTACCCATTATATCAATAATGTATTTATTTAGGCTGCCGGGATGGCCACTCCCTCTGTCGCTGCAAAAATTATAACGAGGATTCAGCGGAGGAAGGTCTATGGGTTGCTAGGGCTATCCCTGCTTCGATGTATTTTGGGGGCGCCGACACTGAGTTTAAGTTGAGCACCCAAATACGTAGCCCCCACTAGTTAGCTGAAGCATTCCGTAGACAGTCTCGGCGCTGCAGACATTCATCCTCGCAATGACGCTGTACCCAGGAGTCCAGCGGAGAGCGCAAACTGAGATCGATCAAGTCTTCGGAAATTTACGCCTTCCAGATTTCTCAGATCAAGATGCACTTCCATATGTGCAAGCAGTGCTCAAAGAGGTTTTACGCTGGCATCCAGTCGCTCCGCTAGGTGTGTTATTACATGTCATAGCATTTGTGGTGATAACAATATGATTAATCTAACAGGTGGACCACTGGCACGCAAGGTCATAGTAAGTGACATCTACGAGGGGTATTACATTCCTGCCGGCTCGACAATTATTCCAAACGCGTGGTATGCCTCTTAACAGCTTCGTTTTCCTATGCATCAACATGCATCAACCACGACGATTCCTAGGGGAATGATGCATGATCCTGCTGTCTTCGCGGAGCCAGACAGGTTCCATCCCGAACGCTGGCTCTCCCCGGATGCCCCAGCTTTTCCCAAATCAGGCATTCGGTTTCGGAGCACGACAGTGTCCAGGTCGCGTCCTCGCCCGCGCAAGCATGTGGTCGAATATTGCGGGAATCTTGGCCACATTCGATATTACCACTACCGAGGACGCGCCGCCTGAGGAGGCATATACATCGGGTGCTATATCGTGCGTCGCCTCGGCATTAAATAAGCAACAGCTAATGTGCAGCCTATTGTAGGTATGTGAAGCCATTCCGGTGCAATATCCTACCGCGCTCGGCAGCAGCGGCGTCGTTGGTGTGGGCCACCGAGAGTAAAGGCTAAGGTTGTAGCCGTTCACCCACCGCGCTGCTCTGTCGTCTAAACGTTGTGTTTGCTTTTACCTACTCAAACCGTCGATATTCGTAGATGTCAACAGGGATTGGTGGCAGCTCGAATACACCACTTGCATTGCGGAGAGGTAGCAATAAGGCCGATATGAGGGCTAAGACGTTGCTTTTTTATATTTCTTGACAAAATTCTGGATGGAGCGTTGGTTAAGAATGAAAAACCATGTAAATTGGAATATGATATGTCCCTCCGCGGCCGACTTAAACAACGCCAAGTATATTTTTCACAACTTCTGAAGTCTTCTTCGAGATGAGACGGCCTTCACTGGACACGCTGATTAGTACAACTTATGCTGGTCGTAAGTGGTGATGGACCCACCAGTTTCACTCTCCACTAGTCTACTCAGGTCTTGAGAGTGAACTTTTACGGGGCGGCCAGCCTCATCCCGCTCATCGACGAATGCGCTGAGCGCGGCAGACGCAGACTTGAGCGCGTTTTCGTCGCTGCCATGCAGCAGCACGAGCTCCCGCAGCTCGGGAAGCAGCGGCTCACCGAGCGGCTGATCCTCGGGACCTGGCCGCAGCGCGCGCTCGACGTCGGCGGCGAGCGCGACGTGCACCCGCAACGTGCCGATGTGGCGAAACGGCGCCAAGAGCCCCCGCCACAGCCCCGGGTCGACCTCGCCGCGCCACTCCTCCGGCAGCGCGCCGCCCTGATGGAATCCGAGCACGAGTTCCTCCGCCGGCAGGAGCGTCGCGGACAGCCCGCCGCAGAGCTGGGCCGTCGCGGCGACCTGGAAGTCGAGACGTGCGCAAGACACGCTGAGAAAGACGTCCGGCGATGCGGTGGACTGCGGCGCGGACACGATGATGTGCACGGAGGCCTCGGCGAAGTCGATGCGGGCCCGGGTGGGCCGGAACGACTCGAGTTCGCGGACGAACTCGCAGGTGCGCGGGACGTCCAGAGTGAGTTGATTGAATAGAGCGATATCGACGTCTTCTATGCGAGGCGACCGTATTCGTGAGAGCAGAGCCTCTATGTATGCGGAGACGCCTCGGTAGATTAGCTGTGTGAGCCCAGGTAGCTCTATGCGCGCCAATTGGCCCGGAGGAAGAACACGTTCGCCTCTGAAACCTGGGCGAGGAACCGTGGACAGAAAACTGATGGATAGCATTTGAAGGAAGGGCATGGTCCTTATTTGCGTGACGAGACTGTCAGGTGAGAAATATGCAGAGCTCGGGATACGTTCGAGGACAAGCGACACAAGAGATGTCGCAGACGATAGCAACGGTTGCAACGGCGACAAGGCTGCACCGGTGAGTATCAGATGACGTAGCTGCGGGGCACCGCCCTCGAGGAATCGCTTTGGAAGAACGATCCCTGAGTTCTGAGACTGAGAGTGAAGGATGAGGGTCTCGAGTCTTGGGGCCGCCTCAATCATACCCGTGGTCAGCTTAGCAAGCGTCAATTCTGGCGCGCTGAGTACAATTTCGCTAACCCGTGGTAAATGTTGTGAAGCAAGTAGCAGCCCCAACTCGTCCTCTGCGGTCCACGTTTTGAGAATGCGGGGCCCATAGTCCAGGACGAGCGGAAATGGGGGTGAGTGGGAAATCATGTCGTCCACCGGCGTCCCGAACGTGCAGCGAAGCTGGAGGTTTAATCGTACGGACGACGCGAACACGAGTCGTCGCCATCTTCGGCAGGTATGAACGAGGGTGTACCACCATCCTTGCGAACCCGGCCGATTCCCCGTCCTGACCGATCGATACTGATCAAAGACTTCAAGAAGGACTTCGTCTGGGAGGGTATTTATTGTTGTAAGAGGAAAGTATTTGGAAATTTCTTGACGACACAGAAGGATGTTTGATGTGGTCAGAGAAGAGCTTATGACTGCAAGTCGGACTTACTTGTATGACTCCGGATGGCTGCGCGTCTAGTACGTCTGCTGCCCTTTTTTTTCGGCATGCTGTACGTGGTCAAACGGAGACACGCAGTTTCCTCCATACGGTACAGTAAATCTTCCTGGTGCAGAGGACCAATATCGATCAATGTGAGAGGGGCACACGGAGACCAGTGCAGAGGTGCACTTATAACATTACAAATTACGTTTCCACCTTCTACGTAATCGCACTATCCAGTTGTGTTACTGTAACTTAGACGGCATCAGAAACCTCGCAGTCTCAGCACTGTACCACTGAATACTGTGTTGGAGATACGATATGCCAGCACGCAGGGAGCGGCTGCGGCTGTCATCCAAGTCGCACAATTCTTGCCTTTGGACTCGCCTTTGGAAGTGCAATGTGTGCCAGTGACGGTCCCGCATTTGGCGTCTGCAAATGCAGCCCAAGGCACCGGCGCTTGTACCTGCCCTGGCGGCGATATGGACACTTCTTGCAGGACGTACGCTTCGGAAAGTTAACTGAACAATGCTATGTAGGTTTAAAGTGTTCGTACACATGATGTGAAGTGCCACATAGTGTTGTATGCCCTGAGGCGCACGGTAATCGATTTAAAAAAAAACTCTCTTGCCCGTGGGAGATGTTGCAAAGCAAATAGCCCGCGCCTGCCACGAAAGTGGATCCAAACCGAGATGGGGGCACCCCAAAGACTCAACACAGTTGGAGGGTCAGGCGGAGGCCGAGTGAACATCCGAACGCGGGTTGTACGGGCGTGCGAGCACTCGCGAGCGCAACTGATCTGCCTCGCGGGCGGGTTTATTTCATAGTTCTCGCTAGCCATCGACCATGTGCTTCTCTGCCTCGGTGTCTCCAGAGTTGGAAGGGACCAACGACTCGGAGTCACCGCCATTAGCGCCCCCCGAGCGAGGGCCGAAGATACATAGACACAAACAACGCCTAACACGCTCAAGACGGGCAGTCCGCAGTGTTACTACTTCGGCTCGTGCGATGGACGCCATTCGAATACCCAAGGTACTTCACCGTACGGTCTAATAACGCAGAAAAACTCTGACTTGTGCCCCGAAGGTCTCAAACGTGTTATGCAGCAAGTCTGGCAGAACCCTACCAGGGACGCTCCATCTCACGGCTCACCATCTCATCTTTTCCTATGTGGACGATTCTCAATCCGAGATGTGGGCGAGTCGATATCCCCATGTACCACCCACGCTTCTCTGACACCATAGTGCGATCTCGACCAGGTTGCGTACCCGCTAATTAATCATGTCAATCGTCTACCTCAGACCCTGAGCGGACAGTGTCCCATCTCCTTCCGGTGTCGCACCTTCGAAACATTTTCATTATCATTCGAGCAGGACGCCGAAGCTACTGATGTGTTCGAAACCGTAAAGGAGTTGACTGTCGCAAGTGTGTACACCTGCTCCTGTCCACCCGGGCCAATCGCTTAGCTGCTTTGCATACGTAGACTCTGTGACACAGCTATATGCTTTCAACTACGCGCCTTCCCCCCCTCTAACTGCCTCGAATGGGTGGACTCTGTATTCCCCGCGCGAGGAGTTTGGCCGTATGGGCGTCGGCACGCGCTCCAAGGCGTGGCGCTTCACTGATATCAACAAGGACTACACCGTACGTTCACCCCCTTCCGTGGGACCAATGATATTTATCTGTAACGCTAGTGCGTCCTTGCATTCTAGTTTTGTCCCACGTACCCGTCGCGTCTAGTCGTTCCCACCAAAATCAGCGACTCTACATTACAGTACGGTGCAAAGTACCGCAGCAAGTGCCGTATACCTGCGCTTACGTACCTACACTGGGCTAATTTCGTAAGCCTCCTAATCTTGCTCGTTTTTAGCCCTCTAATACGTTCGCGCACAGGGGAGCATCACCCGATCAAGTCAGCCGATGGTGGGCCTCACCAACGCGCGATCAATACAAGACGAAAAATTCGTCGAGGCGATATTTAGCTCGCACCGAGCACCGGAGTCCCGTGTCGCACAGCCCGTTTTCGGCGCGACCGCCACCAACCTCATCATTGATGCGCGACCGACGACCAACGCCGTTGCCAACACCGCCAAAGGTGCCGGGACGGAGAACATGGACCACTACAAGGATTGCAAGAAGGCCTATCTCGGGATCGACAATATCCACACAATGCGTGACTCGCTCAACAAAGTGATAGAGGCGCTCAGCGAGTCTGAGGCGCTCGGTGCGAGCGTTTCGGGCGACCTCCCGGGAACGAGCGCCGCCGTGCTTCCCGTTGACCGTCAGACGCTGCGGCGATCAGGCTGGCTGCGACATCAGGTCGCAATCTTGGAGGGCACGCTGATCATCGTTCGGAACGTGCACGTCAACCATTCACACGTGCTTATCCATTGCTCGGATGGGTGGGACCGCACATCACAGCTCTCTGCAATCTCGCAGCTTTGCCTGGATCCTTATTATCGCACGACCCGCGGCTTCCAGGTGTTAATAGAGAAGGATTGGGTGAGCTTTGGCCATCGATTTTTGGACCGGTGCGGCCACCTTTCAAGCGAGAAGTTCTTCTTGGCGCCGGTGGATAGTGGTGGTGGCGCAGATGTCGCACAGGCCTTGTTCGCGAGCGTGCAAAATCGGTTCGCAGGAAACCACCATATCAAGGAGACGAGTCCCGTGTTCCACCAATTCCTGGAGGCCGTGCACAACATCCAACGGCAGTTCCCCACGCGCTTCGAGTTCAACGAGCTCCTCCTGCGCGACCTGCACACGCACCTCTTTTCGTGCCAATTTGGCACGTTCCTTTTCAACTCGGAGCGTGAGCGCCGCGAAGGTGCAGCGGGCACCGTGTCCGTCTGGGACTATATAAACTCGGAACCACAAGCTGAGAAGTACGTCAATCCAGACTACAACCCCGCGCTGGACGATCCCACAAGTCGCGCGCCAACTGCCGACCAGGGTGTGCTCTTCCCAAACCCGAAAGACGTGCGTTTCTGGCCCGAGCTCTATGGCCGCAGCGATGAGGAGATGAATGGGCGTTTCGCTGCGGTACCCGCGCCCCTGCCGGCGTTCACATCGGGCATCATTGAGAGCCTCGAGGAGGACCTTGCGCTCTCGGATGCAGGTATCTCGCTGTCTCCGTCAGGGCCACCCTCTCGAGGAACTGCCACCCCACCTCCGGTGCTCTCCTCACCGTCCGCACTAGCGCCGTCACCGGTGCCTGTGCGAGTCCCGAGTCCGCTCGCTCCTGGTCCCCGTTCTATGCGCCCGGCACCTACGGACTTATTCGGTACCGCAGGCGGGGGCATGCGTTCGGTGTGGGACCGCCTCTCGTCTGGCGCGGGCGCGGCGTTCTCCGCCGTGCAAGATGTATACGGCACCACGCGCGACACGCGCTCGCGGAGCTCCAGCACCGTTACCGTCGGGGAGTTACGAGACTGGGGTGCCGGTACGCCGCCGCCCCGCGGCACGTCTCCGTCCCCATCGTCGCTCGCTACCCCGTCCGCCTTCTCGCGATTCGACCCCCCGCGCGTCGCGCAGGCCATCCGACCGAGCACGTTCTCTAGCTCGAGTGGCTCGGCTGGCGGAGGCGGAGCGACCAACCCGTGGGAGGTCTCGACGCTATCGACATCACCAGCGTCGCCGCGGGGGCTGGACGGCATCCCCTCGGTGCTTGTGGATAACCCGTGGAACACCGCGCGTGCACAGGCGCGCGCCGCTTCGCGCAGCCAGCAGCCGCTGGGGGACCCATTTGCGGTGGATGGGCTGGACGCGGCGCTGCCCCGCGCAGATCAGGCTCCTGCTGGCTCTGGCTTGCCGGCGGACCCATCTGTGGCGCTGCCTGCCGCTGTTGTGCCAGTCAGGTCTGCTGCTGCAGCATCACATGTACATACGACAGATCCGGGGGATGCGCTGGTATTGTCATCAACAGCATCGTCATCAGGCGCCGTTGGAGAGGCGCCGAAGTTGTCAGCGAGCTCAACTGCGGAGGAGATGGACCCTTTGGGCGTTGGGATGTGGTAGAAACAGGGCACTTTTTCGGCACTGTGTTCGTCGTGTTGCGCTTAGGGTACTATGATACTTGTGTACGTGTTCTTGTGACGGATAGAAGCATTTGCTCATGTCATGCGATGGGAGGAGATGGCGTGATGTTGATGCGCAAACCTAAATAATTTTGTCTTTGGTTGGTTTAGTTCAATTTTTCTTTAAAAAGGGTCCTCGTTTTCTCTGACACCCATCTCCCTCCTTTTTCCCCCTCCTCGTCTACGCATCAACTTAAACCTTCCTCCTCCCCAAAATCTAAAAAACATGACCGTCAACGGTGCCGCTCACTCTGCCCTCACACCCGGCCATTTCCTTTTCACATCAGAGTCGGTTGGTGAAGGTCACCCTGGTACGTATCTAGTTGACTCTAAAATGCCTAGTGTTAATTTTCGTGATAGACAAAATCTGCGACCAGGTCTCTGATGCTATCGTAAGCCTCCTCAGATGTGATGCCACGTATTCCCCGGCGTCTGACGCGTTAGACAGCTCGATGCCTGCCTCGAGCAGGACCCCTGGTCCAAGGTTGCCTGTGAGACGGCTTCCAAGACGGGCATGATCATGGTCTTTGGCGAGATTAGCACAAAGGCGCAGCTCGACTACCAGAAGGTCATCCGCAACGCCATCAAGGACATCGGCTACGACGACTCGTCCAAGGGCTTCGACTACAAGACGTGCAACATTCTGGTTGCGATCGAGCAGCAGTCCCCCGATATCGCCCAGGGCCTCGACCACGGCTCGCTCGAGAACCACGGCGCTGGTGATCAGGGTATCATGTTTGGCTACGCCACCGATGAGACACCTGAGTATATGCCGCTCACCATCATGCTCGCCCACAAGCTCAATGCCGCTTTGGCTGCCGCGCGCCGCTCCGGCCTGCTTCCTTGGCTCCGCCCCGACTCGAAGACCCAAGTCACGGTCGAGTACAAGAAGGACGGTGGTGCTACCATCCCTCTGCGCGTGGACACGGTCGTTATTTCTACACAGCATGCCGAGGAGATCTCGACGGAGGACCTCCGGAAGGAGATATTGGAGAAGGTTATCAAGCAGGTTATCCCGAAGAACCTTCTTGACAATCGGACCATCTATCATGTACGGAATCGATTGCCCTTGTGCATATGGAGACAGGCTTACTGATCTTGGCTATCTTTAGATTCAACCGTCAGGCCGCTTTGTCATTGGTGGTCCTCAAGGTGATGCTGGTTTGACTGGTCGCAAGATCATCGTCGACACCTACGGCGGTTGGGGCGCGCACGGTGGAGGAGCTTTCTCAGGAAAGGACTTCTCCAAGGTCGATCGCTCGGCTGCTTACACCGCACGGTGGATTGGTACGTTCTCTCGAAATTTATATTATTCCCTCATACTCATGCTTTCTCTAGCCAAGTCCCTCGTTGCTGGTGGCCTCGCTCGTCGTGCGCTCGTCCAACTCTCCTACGCCATTGGCGTCGCCGAGCCCTTATCAATCTTTGTCGATACCTACGGCACGGGCAAGAAGTCTGACTTGGAACTCGTCGAGATCATCCGCAAGAACTGGGACCTTCGGCCAGGTGTCATTGTGAGGCAACTCGACCTGCAAAAGCCGATCTATCGCAAGACCGCGGCGTATGGCCACTTCGGCAACCCTGATTACACATGGGAGAAGCCTAAGCAACTGGTTTTGTGAGGCACTCCTCTCGCATGCGGTCGCTTGTCAGCAGAGTCGAGACGTGACGTGACTTTCATGGATTTGGAAGCTCATCCTTCCGCATTATTATTATTACTGGTTCAACACACTACACTGCATATATAGTCATGACCATCATACCCTCCACCCCGGTAGAATCACCTACGTTATGTCACTTGCTACATACCACTTACGAAACCTCCATACGCTGATCGTTTCCGGATTGGCGCCCCTTACTCACGCAATCTTCCCTTATGCTGTGTAATCGCCGTACAGTACGTACGACTAGTCGCTGTGAATCATAGGCGCGCTCAACCGCGCATCATTTCGCAGTCATGTTGGTGTATTGAATTGTGACCCTGCTCGGAGTTTCTTGATACTAACTTGGCGCTAATGGGCCCGTCATAATAATCATCGTATTAAACTTGACATGACACGTCGTGGGGAAATTCAGCAAGAGCAAGAGGGAATCAGCAGGTCAAACCTATCTTTTCGAGCGTCCTTATACACAGAAAACAAATATCTCTAATCCAAGGAGAGCCTCGAGGCTCGTTAGGCTGCCCCAAGGCTTGTTGTGCGTGAGGTGATGTCGCATTGAATGCAGTTGGTGAGGTGTTGTGGTCGGGCAGTGGGTGTGGTGGTATTGGCAGTTTCGTGTGTGGGTCGAGAGTTTCCTTTGCAGGAGCAGGGAAAAGAGGTGTGGAGGACGCGCCGGCCTGTGGTATCGCGTTATGGCGTACGTGTTCGTAGGTATCTAGGAACTCGACCAGACCCAGGCCACGCCGGGGGTGGATTTCTTGCAGGGCTCCAGCGGAGGGCACATCGTGATGGACTTCCAAAAGGTGGGTCCTTATTTTGTCGGGACGCTTCCACTGGAAAGGGCAGAAGGGGCAATGGCGTGGCGGACTGTGTACGTACTCAACATGCCGCTTGAGCTCTTGCGGCCTTCCAAATTTCTGGCCGCACGTTCCACAAAGATTGCGTACACCGCTGGGGGTGTCAGCTGCTGGCTGCGCCCCCCACGCGCTAACCTCGGACGTCCAATTACCACCTAAACTTTCGAGTTGCTCTGGTCCTGGACCGTAACAGAGCTGCTCGGGAAGCATCGCCATGGCCATGTAATCTGGACGATTGTCGGCGCGAAAAGGATCTTTAGTGCGAGCATGTTTACTACGAAAATCGGAGATTATCATGATACTGGCGGGTGCTCACCGGACATGACCCCGGTCCTAAGCACCGGCCACCCGGGGTAATCCATCACCACATCTGGTTGGGGGGTTTCTAGGGACTATAGACAAGGAAGGAATAATCAATGACGCTTATATATTATCCTTACTCACAGTCCTATCGCCGACTCTCAGATTTCGTTCCAGGTCGTCATCGCGAACAGGGACCAGATCGCAATCTGGCGCCAGCTGTACCGTCCACGTTAGAATTAACGTGGTTACGTAATAAAAAACATGGCATGGATCTGGGACACTCACCTTTGCGATATTTTCTGCAAGATTTTCTGACAAGTTTTCTGATGTTACAAGCTCCGTATCTGGTCCTGGATTTTTGCGCTGCTCAGAAAGCATCGCCACGGTCATGTGCTCTGTATCTGTTCTTGGACTTTGATCGTTGGCGAGAAAAGGATCTTTGTGCGAGCGTGTTTACTACGAAGATCGGAGAGTATCACGATACTGGCGGGTGCTCACCGGACATGACCCCGAGCTCAAGCTTCGACCTCTCGAGGTAATCCATCACCACATCTGGTTGGAGGTTTTCTAGGGACTATAGACAACGAAGGAATAATCAATGGCGCTTATATATTATCCTTACTCACAGTCCCATCGCCGACTCTCAGAACTCGTTCCAAGTCGTCATCGTGAACGAGGACCATATGGCAATGTGACGCTCGCTACGACGTCCACGTTAGAATCAACGTGGTCACGTAATGAAAACATGGCATGGATCTGGGACACTCACTTTTGCGATATGATCTAATAGCACGTGCAGAGGATCCCGGTACTTTGAACGCATATTAAAGGACTAGGTAGTCAAATAAAAAGCAATCTTACCTCGGTGACACTGGGTATCGAAACCACTTCCTTTTCCGGTTCGTAGTCATTCCCAGGTGGATCTGACTTGGGTTCCGCCGCTGCTTTGAGGAGCCGCGGAGTTATCCCCAAAATGCGTTTGACACGAAATCCTCGGATAAATATGCACTGACTCTCAGGTAGGTTCTAACAGAGCGTCGAAAATTTTCAGTATCCGTTCGCCCTTGAGACCTGCGTTGCCACGTACCTCACCGCTTGGGCCCTGATTCTGCATAGCCCCCTGAATGCGGACGTTTGAAGCTCGCCAATTGACGTTAGCGCCCAAAGTACCGGCGACTTCAACCCCAAGAGATAACCGTGCATCCGCCTGAACCTCGTTGAGAGAGATATTAGACCAAGATTTCGTGCGATGACACCCAGTGACTAGAACTATGTCCTCCATCTCTATCCCCATTCCAAGTTCTTGCGTGAAGGCAAACCAGGAGTCAATATGCTTGATAATCCATTTGCGGAAATGACCCAGCACGACAGTATCCTCACGTCGAGCGGTCACTGGAAGGGACAATATGGCACCGTGCTTCCTTGTGCATGAAAACGAGACTTCCGCAGAGCCAATTGTCCTGAAGAAATATCAGTGACTCGACAAAACCTACAATATACAATTTTCTTACCCTGCGGCGAGTACCTCTAATCCACCAGATACTATTTTGATCCCGGAAGAGTAAAAATCGTTGGGTTTGAGGGTCCCAGAGTCGATATGGTCTAGCATGCGGGGTTGAAGTGGTATATGATACTCTGGTACACCGTATCTCTGGTGAGATGGATGGTTTGCATGGAGCAGAGCATTGAATATGCGATGGAATTTGCCTCGGCGAATGAAACCGACATCCCCAACCTCAACAGGAGGGTACCGTTCTCCTGGGTCCGGCTCCCACAGGGCATAGCCGAAACCAGGATATGCGATTGCGAGTTGATCGCGAAAAGTATCATAGTGTGCCATTGAAGGACTGAGTGTGTCGGGGAAAACCCTGATAGACGTCGAATTGGAACACCAACAGGGTATTTAAGGATGTTGCGGCCTGTCAGCATTGTTATCACGGTACACAGCCCTTGACACAGTTTGAGCAGTGCCTGAGGCATGAGGCCTGCATGAGGCATAAGTGCATGAGTGGAGTGCTGCAGTTATCTAATCAATCATGTGCGCGTATGCGCACCTCATGCCCGATGCGGTAGTAGACACATAGATCCTATATCTGGTCTAAAGCAACCCATGGGCTAAGGCAACAGCGACCATATACAGCACGTTGGAGTTGGCACGAAGTGACTCTCCCTCGCTTACTCCCTCCACTAGACAATACTGTGAGTATCCTTCAAGAACCTACGGCAACTCATCTTTTCAGCGCTTTCGAGCATGAGGGAAAATTCGTAGAAACATACGCGAAAAAAAAACAATACAGATAGGTAGCAGGCAAAGAGGAGAAGTTGCAAACGTTTCATTCTATGCTCACTTGTGGCGAGGGTCCGACAACGACTGTGCAATCATCCCATGATTTGGATGTCTTCCAGACCGTGCAACCTGGTACGGAGTCTGGCCCTCATCATCCTTTGCACCTACATCCGCCCCGTGATCGATTAATAGCCGCACAGTTTCGACTGACCCCGCGGACGACGCGAGATGCAGGGGCGTCGAGTGGCTCCCGTCCCGTGCGTTGACATTCCCTCCATGGTCGATTAGTAGCCGCACAGTTTCGGCCTGCCCTCCGGACGACGCAAGATGCAACGGCGTCGAGTGGCTCTCGTTCTGTGCGTTAACATCCGCCCCATGCTCGATTAATAGCCGCACAATTTCGGCCTGCCCCCCGGACGACGCGAGGTGCAGCGGTGTCGAGTGACTGTCGTCCGATGCGTTAACATCCGCCCCGCTCAGGTCTTGTAGCTCTGCAATTTCGGCTTGCCCGCCGAACAAGGCAATATGCAACGGTGTCGAGTGGCTGAAGTCCTTTGCGTTCACATCCGCCCCGTGCTCGAGCAATAGGCGCACGATTTCGAAGTGACCGAATTTTGATGCCAGGTGCAACGGAGTATGGTCGTCTTTGTTCACAACGTTCACATCTGCGCCATGCTCCAGCAGCATCCGAACAACTTCTAGGTGCCCATTCGCCCCTGCCCAATGAAGTGGTGTCGACTCGGAGAGGCCATCCCCTGAGTTTGCCTCCGCGCCATGGGCGAGTAGCCATTCCACGACGTCAGCAAGTCCTTCTAACGATGCAGCATGCAATGGGGTCTGACGTTCAGAACCCCTAACGTCTACAGCTGCACCGTGTTCGTAGAGTAGTTCTGCAACGTCGAAGTGTCGCTTGTGCAACGCCGCCACCAGTGGACTGTGATTAAGACCACCCCTAGCATTAACATACTGTGGATGCTCGGCGATGAGGTGGGCTGCCAGGTCATGGAATCCGCACAACGAAGCGTGGTAAAGGGGAGTTCCGCGAGGTTTCTTTATACCATAATCTCCGAACAGCTTCCAGCCGTCGTCGATGTCGTGCAACTGGAGCCACGCCGTGAAATGTGGTTTGGCTGGGTCGAAAAGGCGTCGCATCCCGTCTTCTACACGGAACGCGACGTTCTCGAACTGGGCATGGTCTACCCAGTGCTGTGCAGCATATTCGGCAAGAGGAGAGCGACTTTCAACCGGTTCATTATTAACACTGTTGCCCGACTGGAGCAGAATTCCCAAGCAAGCCTGAGCAAAGATTGTGTGGGCCGTCCCAAGCGAGATATGAAAGTATGAAACGCCTCCTTTTAGAATGGCAAGACGGTCCGAGGTCAAGAATTCCTCCACCGAGGAATGAGTGAATTTTACGACGCGGGTATTGGAAGAGTGGTCGTCAACGATGCCGACCAAGCTGGAGCACGTAGACAGGACGCCTTGATCTGGGTCATCCCACCGCCAGTCCTTGTTCAGTTCCGGTATGCCTTCTTGAGCCCTATCAAAATCGAGTGCGAGAACTTCTGCAAGCTCTTCGACACGAAGAGGCCGAACCGCCACGATGAGACATTGTAATAGACGATGAGCCAGAGATCGTTTGGCCTCCCCAATTTCTTTCAATACGCCCTCGTATGTCTCGTCCAGAGATTTGGTGGATTCTCCAAGGACATGCGGGATACTCGGTGGGAGGTCGGAGGAAGGGTGGTCTGTCACAGTGTTTCGTCCCTGAGCGATGCCACCGTGTTACGTCACGGTAGGGACGTCTGCTCGACTTGAGCAAAACTATCACTAGTCCGTTTGACAAAACAAGAAGGGCAGTCACGTGTGGTTTCCGAGTGATAAGTCCAACGGGGACTTATACAGTTACTGATGAGAAGTAG
>WNGR01000825.1_pt1 | contig 47381 bp, 44 predicted proteins | sample 5407581 | NCBI WGS metagenome assembly WNGR01 (sample SAMN13153383, study PRJNA577476) | soil metagenome | isolation source: 80 cm soil or saprolite under Garry oak tree replicate 2 | place: USA:California | collected 2016-06-15 | reverse complement strand
CGTCTGCTTGAGGAAGTCTCCGGACACCCAGAACCCTTGGACGAATTGCTCGTAGAGGATTCCGATGATCCGGACGCTGCGGGGCTCTGACCGGTTGCCGTAGTAGAACGTGTCGCCAACGGACGCGGACAGGACCCCGAAATTGGGTCCGAAGTTGTTGGGGATCACGGAGCCATCGATGATCGCGAGGTTGGAATTGTTGCGGACTGCCGCCCAGGCCGCATCCGCGTTCGGATACGCCGGATCGAGGGCCTGCAAGGCGAAGCACGGCCGGGCGTCCGTCGCGGCTTGTCCGAGGGGACACAGGGGGATCCAATCGCTGGGGACGCCGACGAACGACGTGTTGAACACGCGGCCCGTGAGGGTCGGATCCGCGACGACCTGAACGCGCGCCTGGGTCAGCGGGAGCGCGAGGGTGATGTTCGTCGATCCCGTCGTCGCGTTGTAGTCGTCGAATGCCGCGCTCCAGTTCGAGACCGGGATCCCGGAGGAGCCCAGCAGGTCGAATCCGCCGCTCTCCCGGACGCTCGTCGTGGCGATCGAGGAGCTGACCTCGGCCTGGATCCCCGACATCGTCGCGATCGTGAACATCACGAGGGCGATGCTCGCGAGCGTGGCCCCCGTGCGGAATTTCTTGTTCATCGGGTACGCGATCGCCGTGCGGACGACGGGCCGCCACGTCCGGCGGCGCACGATCCGCGTCGCGAGGGCGAGGACCGAGTCGCTGTTGAACATCACGATGAGGAGGCCACCGAACACGAGCAGGAGGCCCGCGACAATGAACAGCGTGATGTCCGCGTTCGCGATGCTGAAGAACTTCCGGGGGCTCAGTACCCAACCGACGATGAAGGCCCCGGCCGCGGTGAACACGGCCCTCGGCGGGAGGACCCGCATTGTGAGGACCGCGAGGCCGAACGCGAGTCCGACCGGCCCGACGTCTTGGAGCAGGAGGCTCTGGCGGACGAGCGCCACGCCGAGCCCGACGGCGCCGAGGACCGAGACGGCCGCCCCCACGGCCACCTGCCGCCGCGTCGAGCGATGCTGGACCGGTTCCGGGATGTCGCGGATCGCGCGCACGATGTTCAGCTTCGACACGCGCCACGAGGCGGCCCCGATCGTCGCCATTGTGATCAGGAAGCCGATCGCGAACCCGTTGATGAGGTCGGAGTCCGTCCACGTGAGGATGAATCCCGTCCCTCCGAACGCCGAGGCGCCGAACACCTGGGAGAAGCCCCACAGGATCACGCCCGCGACGAGCAATCCCGCGAACGTCCCGACGAGGGACGAAAGGAGGGCGTACAACAGGCCCTCGGACACGAAGCTCTGGACAAGGTTCTTCCGCCGCATGCCGAGCGCCCGAGCCACCCCCATCTCCCCTTTCCGCTCCTCCGCGAGCATGACGAAGATGTTGATGATCAGGAGGACGCCCGCGATGACCGTGAAGAACCCGAGGAGGACGAACACCTGGCTGAGCTGGTCGATGTTCCGGCTCGCGCCGTCGATCGAGTCCGCCTTCGCCTTCGCGATCGTGAAGGTCGGCGTCGTCGGCAGGTACGGCGTCATCTCGCGCACGACGTCGTCCGATCGGAGATATCCCTGCGTCACGCCGCCGACGTTCGCCACGGTGATCGTGTTGATCTTGCCGGCCTCGCCGAGCGCCGCCTGGAGGGCGTCCAGAGGCAGGAACAGGTTCTCGCCATCGTCCCACGCGCCGCGCCCCGCATCTCGGACGATTCTGTTCACCGTGACGTTGAACCGCACGAGTCCTTGGGGTCCGCCGACGTTCACGACGAGGCCGTCCCCGACCCGCGCCTCGACGGCGGCCGCGAGCTTGTCGTTGATGATCGCCTCCGTCGCCAGGAGTCCGGACCCGTCCCAGCTCGAGCCGTCCGCCCGGACGAAGGCGCCGAGGTCGTGCGCCGCGTCGTACCCGATCACCGTCGCGGTGGGTTCGAAGAGGCTCGTCGAGGCATCGATGACCGCGCCGTTCAGCTGGTAGCGTGGGGCGACGGCCGCAACGTCGGGCATGCCGGAGAGGTTCGCACGGAGATCGTCCCACACCTGCCCGGAGAAGGCCATCCGCGTCCCGGTGGGCGACGCGACGAAAACGACTTCATCGACCGCGTCGAGGGCCCGAAAGACGGCCGCTCGGACCGTGTAGTCGAACGTGCTCTGGATGATGAACGACGAGCTGATGATCGCGGTCCCGATGAGCAGCCCCGCCACGACGATGGCGACTTGCGTCTTCCGTCGGAAGAAGTTGCCCGCGCCGATGCGGAGCGGGAAGCGCTTGCGGCCGGCCCAGCCGAGGACCGCCAGGGCCACGAGCCCGACGACCAGGAGGAGCGTCGTCGCCGTGTCCACTGCGGCACCTCACCCGGGCGTCGGTTGGAACGATTTCAGGATCAGCCCGTTCCGCATCAGGATCACCCGCTGCGTCCGGTTGCCGACCGCGCTGTCGTGGGTCACGATGACGAACGTGAGGCCCTTCTCCTGGTGCAGCCTTCGCATGAGGTCGATGACCTCCGCCGTCGTCTCCGAGTCGAGGTTCCCCGTCGGTTCGTCGGCGAAGACGACGTCCGGCTCGTTGACGAGGGCGCGGGCGATCGCGACGCGCTGCTGCTGCCCGCCGCTCAGCTCCGCGGGCTTCTTGGGCGCCTCCTTCTCCAGCCCGACCGCCGCGAGCGCGGCGAGCGCCTTCCGGCGTGCGCCTTTCGGGTCGTCGCCGCGCACGAGGAGGGGCAGCTCGACGTTCTCGACTGTCCGCAGGACCGGGAGGAGGTTGTAGTTCTGGAAGATGAATCCCATCCGCATCGCGCGGAAATCCGTCTTCTCGTTGTCCCCCATCCGAGAGAGCGGCTTCCCGGCGATCCAGACCTCGCCGGACGTGAAGTCGTCGATCCCGGACAGGCAATTCAGGAGCGTCGTCTTGCCGCACCCGGAGGGCCCCATGACCGCTACCATCTCGCCCCGCCGGATGTCGAGGTTCAGCCCGCGCAACGCGTGGACCTCGACCTCGCCGCTGTCGTACGTCTTCACGAGCTTCCGCGCGATCAGGATCCGGTCCTCGCCCCGGGTCGGCGCGAGGGTCCCTGCGGTGGCGGCGGGCTGCGTCACGATCTCGGCGACCACGATCCCTCTCCGGACGGCCGTCGGAGGGAGCCGCCGTAGATGAAGGTTTTGACGGATTCCAGGGTTCACAGACGGAACGACGCGGCGAGGCGAGTGACGGCCCACAGGCCGAAGCCGAGGAACCCGGCGAGGAAGGCGCCGAGGACGGCAGCCTGAGCGAAGGCCGCGACCCCGAGGGCGGCGCCTGCTGCGGTGACGGCCGCCTGCGCCGCGAGGCCCCCAAGGAATCCTCCGATTGACACGAGGAAGAAGATCCCGAGGGCCGCGAACGAGAACGCGGACGGCTTCAGCTTGACGCGCGTCAGCAGGGCGGTCGCGACGAACGCCGCGGCGACCGGCGAGACGACCGGGAGGGCGAGCATCTCGATCGGCAGGGCGACCGCGTGGGTCACGGCCAGGATTGCGAGGAACGCGGCCGTCGTCCCCATGCCGATCGCCGCGAGGCCGATCATGAGGCCGCGGAAATACGCCCCCGAGCCCTTCGCGGACGTCATCACGATCCACAGGTTATCCCGCTCATAGAACGCCCAGTTCATCGCGAGGATCCCGAGCAGGAACGTGAGCGTCTGCGTGACCGTGATCGCGGCGGTGCCGGACGGGCCCGCGCCGCTCAGGCCCGCGGGCAGGATCGCGATGACGGCGAACAGGACGACGAAGAGGACGCTCCCGTCCCGCCAGATGCGGATGAGATGGAGGCGGGCCATCAGCCCCGTGTCGCCGCCGCGGTCCGTCCGGAGGCGCACTCGCGTGGTGACGCGGCCCAGGCGTGCCGTCATCCGGCGCTGCATCTCCATCCGGGAGCCGAGGTCGACCTGTCCGAACCCCGCGGACAGCGTCGGGTGGATGCCGTGGAAGATGTACGTGTCGGAGAGGACGGCCCACACCAGCCCGACGCCCACGGCGTACGCGATCGCCGTCGCCAGCTCGGCCGTGCTCAGGGGCTCCGCCCGCAGGATCGAGACGCCGAGCGAGGCGAACGCGGTCGGCGGGATCGGGAGGCCTCCGAAGGCAAGGGGGAAGCCGGGTCGCGCGAACCCGATCGCGGGGAGGAGCGAGAGGATCAGGAGGACGACCGTCGCGGCGCGGACCGGGGCCTTCGGATATCGCACGCGCAGGACGACGAGCACCTGCGACGTCATCAGGACGAAGAACGTGTACGTGATGAGGACGGCGAACAACGGGACGGCCGCGATGACCGGACGGCCCACGGACAGGACCATCGCGAGGGCCGCGACGCCGGCGGCGAGGCCGCCCGCGGCGATCAGGGAGACGAACTGGAACAGGAGATCGGCGGCGAGGTACTCGCGCGGCCGAACCTTCGCCGTCATGAAGAAATCGAACTCGGAGGCATGCGCCGTGACGCCGCGTCCGAGGGAGTACAGCAGCCCGAGCGACAGCAGACCCGCGAGCGGCGTGGACAGGAGCCCGACGGACTGCGCCGTGTCCATCGAGCGCAACGTGGCGCCCATCGTGATCCCGATCGCGACGCTGGAGGGGATGAAGATGAGGATCAGGGCGGCGTACGCGAGCGGGCCGAAACGGCCGCGGAGGGAGGGCCCGAAGAAGAACCGCAACTTGTACGTGAACAGGGCGAGCGTCCGTCCCACGGCTCACGACCTCCGGAACCACGATCGGCGCCGCGGCGCCTCGACCGGCGGCATCTGTGCTTCTTCCGTGAGGCGGAGGAAGATCTCCTCGAGGCTCTCCGCCTCGTCGATGTGGGCTTGCGCGCGAAGCGCCGCCAGGTCGCCCGTCGCGACGTTCCGGCCGTGATGGACGATCGCCACGCGCTTGCACAGCCGCTCGGCGGTGTCGAGCTGGTGCGTCGACACGAGGACCGTGCCGCCCGCCCGGGCCATCGACATCAGGCGATCCTTCAGCCGGTGCTGCCCCGCGGGGTCGATGCCGATCAGCGGCTCGTCCAGGATGAGGGTGCGCGGGTCGTGGAGGATCGCCGCGGCGAAGGCGATTTTCGCCTTCATGCCCTTCGACAGCGAGGCGATCGTCTCGTCCGCTTTCGGGGCGAGGTCCAGGAACGCGAGCAGCTCCGACGTCCGGGCGGCAATCCGCTCCTTCGGCAAGTCGCGAATCCGCCCGACGTATCCGAGGAACTCCGCCGGCGTCAGGTACTCCGGCAGCGTGGGCGCCTCGGGCATGTACCCGATGTCCGCCTTGTAGGCGACGGGGTCGGCGAGGACGTCGTGTCCGTTGACGCGCACGACGCCGTAGTCGGGTCGCAACAACCCGACGAGGATCTTCAGCGTGGTCGTCTTGCCGGCGCCGTTCGGGCCGATCAGGCCGACGATCTCGCCCTCGAATGCCTGGAGCGAGAGGCCTTGGAGGGCGGCCTGCCCGTCGTACGACTTCCAGAGCTGTTCGATGTCGATCGCGAGCGCCATGCGGATCGCGGCGGGGACCGCATCCGTCCCACATGAAGGGTCGCACGGCATCCCCGCGCGGAGGCGTCAGACGACCTTGTTGCCGAGCATCGCGCGGAGGCGGTCCGCCTTCGCCTTCATGCCCTCTCGATCGTAGAAGACGACGGCCTCGGCGAGGTCCTCCCGCCACCGGTCCTCGTCGTGGATCGCCCGGCGGAGCTGGGCTTGCGCCTCCCACGCGGCCGCGACGCCGGCCCAGTCGCCGGCCGCGCCGAGGACGTCCTGCGCCTTCGTGAACGTGACGAACGCGAGGTCGAGCCGGCCCGTCCTCCCGTACACGGTCGCGAGGTTCAGGAACGCCCATCCGCGGCCTTGGACGGACGCCTTGTCGTCCGCGCGATGGAACCGATCGAGCGCCTCGAGGAGGAACGCCTCCGCGCGCGCGGGATCGTCGCGGTTCGCCGCGAACACCCCGGCGGCGAGGAGGGCCTGCGCCACGACGTCGGGGTCGCGGCAGTTCTTCGCCTCGTGCAGCGCCGCATCGAGGGCCGTGCGGGCGTCGTCCCATCGGCGGAGTTCCATGAGGGCGTTCCCCCGCCGGAGGAGCGCGATCGCCCGCATCGCACCGGCTTCGCGGCCCCCCTCCGCTCGGAGGCGCGCGACCAGGCCGTCGTACGCGGACGCGGCCTCCTCCCAGTGCAGAGTGCGCTCTTGCTCCACGGCCTCGTGCAGGATGCGCGCGAATTCCTTCGCCTCGATGTGCCCACCCTAGTGCGGCGGGCCCTCGAGGTCCGCACGCATCCGCAGGTATTCGTCGCGCGTGATTTCACCCTTCGCGTATCGCGCGTCGAGGATCGATCGCGGCTCGCTGTGCGGCGGCATGCCGGCCGTCGCGACGGGCGTCGGCGTCATCGAGACGGCCTTCGCGACGAACACGAGGGCGAGGGCCGCGAGGCCGAGGACGAAGACGCCTCGCAACGTCCAACCCGCGTCGAGAGCGGGGCGGGGACCGACGATTGCGCCCCAGACGCCGAACCGCAAGGCGGCCGGGGTGAGGATCAGGAGCGCGGCCGCGAGGACGATCCAGAACGCGGGGTCCTGACGCAACGAGCGTGTCGCCACGGACCGCTCGACGGGCCCGCGGTTATTTGAACCTGCGCAACCACGCAGGAGGCCCGCGTCCGCGGCTCACGACGGCGGTGCGAGGCCCTCGACCGCCCCGACGATCCGCTCGAGGTCCGCCGGCCCGACGCCCGGATGGACGGGCAGCTCGAACAGTCGCGGGGTGAGGTCCTCCGTGACGGGGCACCGTCCCCGGATCCTCAGGTCGCGCAACGCCTTCTGGCGGTACAGGGGCATGGGGTACGACGGCCGGCAGCCGATGCCGTCGTCCGTGAGCGTCCGGACGATCTCGTCACGGTCGAGCGGGAAGGCGTCCTCCCGCCGGACGACGTACTGGTAGTACGCGTGGACCATCCAATTGCCTTCGGACGGCGGCGCGAGGCCATCGATGCCGTCGAGGCCCTTCGTCAGCGCACGGGCGTTCGCCCGGCGGGCCTTGACCCAGCCGTCGAGCCGCTTGAGTTGCACGAGGCCCATCGCCGCCGCGATCTCCGTCATCCGGTAGTTGAAGCCGACGAGGACGTGTTCGTACTTCGACGCCTGCCCCTGGTCCCGCAAGAGCCGGGCTCTCGCGGCGATGGCGTCATCGTCTGTGACGATCATGCCGCCCTCGCCCGTCGTCATGTTCTTCGTCGGGTAGAAGGAGAAGCACGCGGTGTCGCCGAGGTTGCCGGCCTTCTTGCCGTGGTATTCGGCGCCGTGGGCCTGGGCGGCGTCCTCGATGACCGCAATGCCGCGGTCCTTCGCCGCCTCAACGATCGGCTCCATTTCCGCGGTCTGGCCGTACAGGTGGACCGGCATCACCGCTGCGGTCCGCCGGGTAAACGCAGCTGCGGCCTTCGACGGGTCCACATTATAGGACGTCCGGTCGACGTCGGCGAAGACCGGCTTCGCGCCGCACAGTAGGACCGTCGAGGCGGTCGCGAAGAACGTGAGCGGCGGGATGACGACCTCCTGGCCGGCCTTGAGGCCGTGCGCGAGAAGTGCGACGTGCAGCGCGGCCGTGCCGTTCGCGACGGCAATCCCGTGCTTCCGCCCGACGTCCCGGGCGAACGCCTCCTCGAACGCTTTCACCTTCGCCCCCTGCGCGAGCATGCCGGACGCCAGGACGTCCTTGACCGCGGCGAGCTCGTCCTATGCCGGACGCCAGGACGTCCTTGACCGCGGCGAGCTCGTCCTCCCCGAGGATCGGGCGGGCGATCGGGATCATCGGAGCGCGGAACCGCATCCGTCGTATGAAGGTTCGCCGCTCACTTCCGGCGGCGGGAACGAGCCTTGCGCTTCGGCTTCAGGTCCGGATAGGTGCGGCCGTCGTGGGCGCAGCGCATGCGCGCATCGAGGGGTCGGCCGCATTCGCAGACCCAGCCGATGACCTTCGCCGGGACGCCCGCGACGAGGGCGTGCGGCGGGACGTCCTTCGTGACGACGGCGCCAGCGGCGACCATCGCGTTCCGGCCGATCGTGATGCCGCAGAGGATCGTCGCGTTCGCACCGATCGAAGCACCGTCCTCAACCCTCGTCGGGACGACCTTCCAGTCCGGACTAATCGCACGCGGGTAGAGGTCATTCGTGAAGCAGGCGTGCGGGCCAACGAAGACGCGGTCGCCCACCGTCAGGCCGCGATAGAGAGTGGCGAAGTTCTGGATCTTGCAATAAGCGCCTACCGACACATCAGTGTCGATGAAGACATCCTTGCCGAGGACTGTCTTCGGTCCGACCTTCGCTCCTGAACGGACGTGCACCCAATGCCACACGCGGGCGTCGTCCGCAACATGTGCCCCAGGCTCCACGACTGCGGTGGGATGGATCGACATCTTTGGCGGAGGCGAACCACCTCCGCGGATAAGAGAGTTCCCGCCGAGTCGTCGGGAAAAGCAAACGGAGTCTGATCAGGCCGTGAGGCCGACCAGGAAGCCCAGCACGTACGCCGCGAGCCCTAGGAGGCTCCCGAGGATTACGGTGTCTCGTGGGCTGAGCTGGAACGCGGGAATGTTCGCGGTTCGAATCTTTCCTGCGTGCATTGTGTTCGGGTTCCCGAAGCCGGGTATTAAGCTTGCTCGGAGATTATCGTGGATGATAAACCCCGGCGTTTCTCCTCGAGCGCGTTCTCACTTGCGAGATTATCCAAGAAATCGATAAATAGCGTTGCCCGGGATGAGCGCGCGCATTGACGTCTGTCGACCTAGCGGTAGCGGGAGTCCTCTCTTTCACTGCGACGTTCCTATTCGCCGCGTGGCATATCCGATCGCTGAAAGGGTCCACGATCGTCGGCATCGACATCCACAAACCCAACTCCCCGCGCATCGCGGAGATGGGTGGAGTGGCCGTCGTGCTCGGGTTCTATCTCGGCGTCACCTACCTTGCCATTTTCGCGAGTTCGACGGTCGCAGCCCCGATTTTCAACGCATCAATGCTCGCCATCCTCGGCTCGGGGTTCGTCGGCATCCTTGACGATCTCTTCGCCATCCCGCAGCGATACAAGGCGATCCTTCCCTTCCTCGCAAGCGTGCCGCTTGGAATCGTGATTTTCTTCTCCCGGGCCACCGAGCTGCTCGGATTGGATGTCGGCGTCCTGATGATCGTCTTCGTCCCCCTCGGGGTCACCTGCGCGGCCAATGCGTCGAACATGCTGGAGGGCTACAACGGGTTGGGGGCAGGTCTCGGGATCATCATGTCTGCGGGGCTCATCACTCTTGCCTACCTCCTTGGCGCCATTGAAGGACTATTTCTCCTGGTCCCCCTCACAGCTTCCCTAATCGCATTCCTATGGTACAATCGCTACCCGGCCCGGCTCTTCCCGGGGGACTCGATGACACTCACGGTAGGTGCTGCCCTGGCGTGTGCCGCGATCATCTCCCAACCGTCGTTCAAGCTCTTCGGACTCATCCTGTTCATCCCGATGATTGTGGAGTTCGCGCTCAAGGCCCGGGGCCGGTTTCGCGCAGAGAATTTCGCTTACGTGGAGTCGGACGGGCGCCTTTCCTATCCGGGGAGAATTGAATCCTTGACGCATCTCCTCATCCGAAGTCGGCGCCTGAAAGAATGGCAAGTGGTGGCGATCCTATGGGGAATCGAGGCGGCGATTGTCGTAGCACTCCTCGCCTGGGCGGCCGCGACGCTTCCCCCTTGAGGTGTTGCCCGATGACGTCGGATGCCCCTGGGTCCCGCCGCGCCATTCGGGTGGTTCACGTGGTGTACTCCAGCTACCCGTTTGATCCGCGAGTCCGCCGTGTGGTGGAGGCGCAACGCGATTGGGGCTTCAATGTCCATGTGGTCGCCCTAGAGGAGCCGGGTCAACCCCACACGGAAAGTCTGGGAGGCGTTGTGGTGCAGCGGGTCCCGTTCGAAGCGGTCCGAGGCGGTCGTGCTCGCTACGCCTTCCAGTACGCCATCTTTCTCATGGCGGCCACGTTGCTTGTGCTGCGCATCCGCGTTCACCATCGTGTGGATGTAGTTCATGTGCACTCGCTCCCTGACTTTCTCGTCGCTTCGGCAGCGGGAGCCAAGCTCCTGGGTTCGAAGGTGGTGCTCGACCTCCACGAAGCGATGCCGGAAATCGTCAGGGCCCGGTTTCGTGGCTCCGAGCACAGCTTGCTACCGGCCCTCGCCCGAGCGCTCGAGTGGATGAGCTGCGCCTTTGCTGACGCCGTCCTGACTGCAACCGACCCAATCCGGAGCTTACTCGTTCGGCGTGGGACAGCCGCGTCGAAGATAACCGTCGTCATGAATTCGCCGCGCACGATCCCTACTCGCCAGATCGACGTCTCCGTGCTAAGGACGAATCTCGGCCTGAACGGCCACTCCGCAATCGTCTACGTTGGGGGCCTCAACGAGGAACGGGATCTCGGAGTCCTCGTCCGCGCGATCGCGGGGCTTCGAATGGACCCATCTCTTCGGTTGGTCGTGTTCGGATACGGCAGCAATGAATACCGCACCTACCTCCGAGGGCTGGCGGAGCGGGAAGGCCTGATGGATTTCTTTCTCGGTGTTCGGCTGCCGCCGGAGGAAGTACAGCCCCACCTTTCCTTAAGCGACATCGGCGTCGTGACCTACCAGCGGAATCCACTTACCGAACTCGCGATTCCGAACAAGGTGTTTGAATACTCCGCGGCGGGTAAGCCGCTCATCCTCGCTCGGCTGTCAGCGTTGGAATCCTTGTTCGGCGACGCGGCCCTATACTACGAGCCGGGCGATCCAACGGACTTGCGCGAAAAGATACGCTTTCTTCTGGAGCATCCAAATGACGCCCGCCGGCTCGCGGAGCGAGGATCTGCTGTACTCGCCGAATGTCGGTGGGAGATCATGGAGGCACGCCTGCGCAGCATTTACGCCGGACTTCTTTCGCTGGGAGGCTGCTGATGCGCGTGGCGCTCGTCGCTGGAGTGAACCCGGTGTGGCCGCGAGCAAGCGGAATTCGGAGTTACGTTGTCGGTCTCGCGAATTCCCTGCGCCTGCTCGGACATGATGTGAGCGTGATCGGCGCGGGAAGGGTCTCAACCGACAACCTGTCGTATCGTTTCCTGTCAGTGTGTCCGGAACCGCACCCCTCAACTGCTTTGTTCGAGCGCGGTCTTTTCGTCCACGGGAACACGTTGCCTCTCGAGGACGCTATCGTGCATGCGCAGCGTCCGGACGATCTAGCCGCCCTTCGGCTTCGGGACGGCGTGCGGGCGCGCGTCCTGACGATCCATGGGATGAGCTACATCGGAATCCGCGAACGACATGGTTGGATGGCCGCCGCCGGATTCCGTATGTTGGAACGGACCGGCATGCAATCTGCTGACCGCATCGTGGTGTTGGATCCGACGACACGCTCTGAGCTGACGGAAACATATCCCGCGGTGGCAAATCGAGTCGTCAGTGTCCCGGCCGGTGTGGACTTGGACCGGTTCCACATGATGCCTCGCTCAGAGGCTCGTCAAGCGCTGGGTCTTTCCGACGTGTCGACGGTCGCCTGCGTCGGAAGGCTCGTCCCCGAGAAGAATCTGCCGCTTGTCTTAGATGCGGTCGCCGCCAGCGGTACCCGCCAGTTGGTGATTGCAGGAGACGGGCCTCTGCGAGGCCTAATCGAGAACGCCGCAATCCCACCGTGCGAGATTCATTTCCTCGGGTCGGTTGACTACCCGCGCGTCCCCCTCATCCTCAACGCCGCTGACTGCTTAGCGCTCCCGTCGCGGCGAGAGGCCTTGCCGAGTGTCAGCCTCGAGTCCCTCGCCTGTGGGACCCCTGTGGTTGCGACCCGGGTTGGCGGGCTCACCGGGCTAATTCGGGAGGGAGTCAACGGGTTTCTCACCGCCGCGTCAGCCGATGACTTCGCCCAAGGTCTCGCCAGGGCGGTTGACGGCTCCGATCGAATGCGACAGGCGTGCCGGGCTTCGGTTGAGGCATTCGGATGGGACCGGGTGGCAGCTCAGATGGTTCGGGTCTACGAGGAGGCGAGCTCGTGAGTCCGGACCTCGCGTGGGACTATTCGGACCAAGACCGCCGCGATTTCGAAAACGAGACGGGACGACCCGTCGATTTCACTTTGGTTTCCGCGTGGACGCGCGCTGCAGAGAGTTGCGGATACGCGAAAGGCATTCGCGTGATTGCCCGCCGGGACGGCAGGCCCGTTGCGATCCTTCAGGGGACCGTCCGCTCGCAGTTCTACCTTCGCAAGTTCCTCTGTGGTTCGACTAGCGGTGCTGGGGTTGCGTGGCAGCCCGGCGAGGAGGGGGTGGCCTTGAAATGCCTCGAGGCCGTTCTAGTCAGGGTTCGGCCACAGTTTGTGGAGGCGTTCTCCCCGACCCCGCTCGAAGCCGATGGGCTCGCATGGTCTGCCTCATTTAGTTTCCAAATTCCACTTGACCGACCGTTCGGAACGATCCTCGCGTCCATGGACAAACAAGCCCGCCATGCCGCTCGTCGGGCTGAGCGGCTTGGGGTCACGGTCGAAGAGGTTGCGAATCCCACCGCGCGTGAACGTCACTTTGCCGTCCCGCCACGCACCTATTCTCTCGCCTTGCATCGCGAGTTCGAAGGCGTCGGGGCGCAGCGATGCTTCGTTGCCCGCGTCGGAGACCGCGTCGTTTCCGCGGTATCAGTCCTTGGATACGGGACGAAAGCAGCTTGGTGGAAGGGCGGATCCCTTCCGGAAGGTTACCGCACCAGCGCGGGGAATGCGCTCCAAGTCGCGGCGATTGAATGGGCCCGCGACCGGGGGTTTCGATTCTACGACATGGGAGGAACCGACCCATCGGATCCCACGTACGCGGGGATCCACAGGTTCAAGGCATCGTTCGGCGGGGTTCGGATTGAGACCAGCACTGGGACCCGAATGACAGCGGTCGCGCGCAAAGCCGTCGCTCTCCGCAATGTCTTTCGGCCTAGGTGAGGTGTTACACACGATTGATATCGAGGAGGAATCCACGTGACCTTCGCCCCCCCACTCCGGTCCCTGGGCGCCCGAGTCCTCCCAATCCTGGTGGTCGTCGATGTCGATCCCGATTGGCGTGCCCCGGGGGGGTCCGGTGTCCCGTATGCAGGCGGCATCTCATGGCGCGGTTTGAGGGAAGGTATCCCTCATCTCCTCGAGCTGACGAAACACCTTCGAGACGATTTCGGTCAGCCAATCCGCTTTACTTGGCTCGTTCGGTCCGACGAACAAATGGCTGCGCTCTCGGGGGATACGGCGTTCGTGGCGACCGCGTTCGAGTCATTCTGGCGCGAGCGGCTCGCCGCCGGCGACGAGGTGGGCTGGCATCCTCATCTTTGGCGGTATTCTGAGAGGCATCGCCTGTGGTATCAGGAGACTCGTGACATCGACTGGATGGCTTCGTGTCTGCGAGACGGCCACACCGCGCTCGCACGTCACTTTCGAATCCTCACGGCGAAATCGGGATGGACCTTCCATACGAACGACACCATGCGGATTTTCGAGGAGCTGGGGGTCGCCGCAGACCTTTCCGCGCTGCCGGGGATGTCCTATGCGGCCGCGATTCCGGGGAGCGATCTCCCTCTCGGATGCTTCGATTGGGAGCGGACTCCGCAGGAGCCGTACCTGCCAAATCCGGCCGACTACCAGCGGCCTGCCGTCAGGCGAGGTCGTTCTATCGTCGAGATCCCGAACTGGACATTCCCGACAGGTCGCATCCGTAACATTCGTCGGGCGCTCCACGGCCGGCCTCCGAGGGACTTCGCGAATCTCGCGAAACATCCATGGTTGGTTGGCAACGGCTTTTCCAGACCCCCGTGGTCGGTGCCGTTTGTGTGCTACTTCCATCCAGAGGAACTCTTGGGGTTCTCGCGTGTGTTCGACGCCAGTCATGTGCTCCGGAACTTTGATCGTCTCTTCACCGAATGTCGCGCAAGGGGGATGCAGGCCCGGATGACCGTCCCGTCAGAGATAGTCCCCGATGGCGGAGTGAGGTGAGACCGTGCGTATCCCGAAACGGACAACTTACTCGTTGCTCGTTTCGTTGCTCGCGCTCAATTTCATCCTGCGGTATCCGTGGCTCCCGCACGAAGCCGGTTACGACGGCTTCATTTTCCACGGGATGGCCCTATCGCTGGTCAACGACGGGTACGCGAGCTGGATTCTGAACCCGCTCAGCTATCTGGGACTCTACCCGCTCAGCCAGCCGTCTGGAAGCGTCTTCTTGCTTGGAGACCTTTCTCAGCTCAGTGGCGTTCCAATTGAGGCGGCGATTGTCGTGCTGGATTGGATGATTGTCGCCATAGGGATGCTGGCCGCGTTTTTCCTATCGATTGCGGTTCGGCGGGATGAGGGCCTCGCTGTCCTCGTGGCGGCTCTCTTCAGTCTTGCCCCGCGGTTCGTAATCGATCTTCTATGGGCGATTCCCACTCGGACGTTGTTCGCAGCGCTCGTGCCGCTGTTCCTACTTCTTCTACTCAGATGGTACGGCACGCGCAACATCCGATGGTTCGGGTTCATCATTACAACGCTCGTATTGATGATGTCCGCCCATCGACTGACAGCCCTCATGGCCACCATCGCGATCGGATACGTTATCACGGCGATTTTGATGGTGTTCTCGCAAACCCTTCGCATTCGGTACGGCAGCCGCGTCCTGAGCCGGCCCTTCCGGCGCGCCTCGAATCTCATTCTTCTCACCTCCTTCTTCCTGGTTTCGTCGATCCTGCTCGTTGTCGGAGTCTTGGAAAACTATACGTCTGGTCGGCTGGAGTTCGGATCGGGGATTGTCCTCCAGTTGTCGAACTTGGCTGTGAGCCTCGCCCGTAGCGTAGGGTTCCTGGTCGCTCTTGTCCCACTCGGCGTCATCGTTGTGTATCGGGTCCGAGGTAAGGACTTCCGCGAGCCATTCCTGCTAGTCATTCTCCTGGTCCTGATCCCGACTCTGAGCCTGCGTCAATACACTGGCTATTACATCATCTCCTTGACCGCAATTTTCATCGGAATGGGGTTGTGGTGGGTGGTACAACGCCTCCGAAGACGCTCATTGCGGACGGCCGTCGTCGCAACGGCGATCGCCATCACGGTCGTGTCATCTTATCTGGTCGTCGGGATTAATCTGGAGCTCGAAGCCTATGTAGACGACTCTTCCTATACGCACGGGCTGTATGTGCTCCATCGGACACACGGGACGATTGTGTCGAACGATGGGATTCTAGGAAGCGAGCTCTTCATGGTATCCGCGCACCCGTACCTCCCGGTCGGGGGGGCGACCACCGCGTTCCAAAGCCCCGAACTCTTGATATTCGGGTTTGTCAATCGCTCTCAACTCGAGATATACCAACTTCCGATTTCGTCGCTAACGCTCGAGGACGACTCGCCCTTCGTCCTGAAAGACGTCCAGGCGGAGGCGGACTGGGCGAACATTCTGGGTAGCCCTCCAGACGCCGTCCCTCAAAGCCTCCTCGACGTCTACCACCCGCAATACCTTGCAGAAAATTGGGGAGCTTGGGGCGGCTACACCGCATACGGGAACACCTATCCCTCGCCTTACATCGTTGGCGTGCATGCCACGCGCTACAAGGTTTTCGAGATCGGAGGTCAGACCCTCTGGTATGTCGGGGGGCCTCCGTGACCCGGGTCGCATTATTGACACCCTACGCACACCCGGTGCCGGGTGGGATTTCCACGTTCGTCGACGGACTCGCACGCCTCCTCAGGCGGCGCGGCCACGAAGTTGCCATTTTCGCGGGCGAGGGCGGCGGAGACATTCCAAGCCGAGGCGATTTGGGCAAAAGTTCGACGTTCGGTCGGCATGCGGACCGCGGCCTGAAGGAATTTTCGCCCGAAGTTCTCCACGCGCACTCCCATTGGTACACGTTGGCGGCAGGCGTGCAGTATGTGACCCGCTTTCCAAGCTCTCGCCTCGTGTTTTCGTTCCACACAACTACGGTTCCGAGATGGCGAAATTTCTTCGCTCGCCTGCTGTCTCGGTCACATGTGGTCACATTCGTCAGCTGTGTTCAGCTCGCGGACCTCCGACGCGCGCTGCATCTGGGAGGGGATCTTCGTATTCTGCATCCGGCGACGGATCTCCCCAAGGGCCTCACGCCGGGTGAAGGTCCGCCTGCTTCAGCTCGGTTCGGCGATGCCTACCCGCGTCTCGCATTCCTCGGTCCATTAGAATACGAGGGGAAAGTCCAGGGAGTGGTCGAACTTGTCCGAAGTTTGTATCGAGTTCAGCGTGAGTTCCCGCGAGTCAAATTGCTCGTCGTCGGGGATGGACGGTTTCGCGGAATGGTAGAACGAGAAGGGGCGATGCTCGGCTCTGCGGTGGAGATTACAGGGTACATGGAAGATACGGGCGCGGTGCTCGACGCGACCGACATCTATTGTCACATTTCACACCAAGAAGGCCTTCCGCTCGCACTTCTGGAGGCGATGGCCCACGGTCGCGCGGTCGTGGCAACGCCGGTCGGCGGCATTCCCGAAATTATTGACGATTCGAATGGGTTACTCGTCGTCGGTGAGGGCGCTCTTAGCGACTCGCTCGTGCGGCTGGCACGGGATCCCGAGATTCGTAGAAAGCTTGGCCACGCAGCAAAGGAGGCGATAACAGAAGGTCATACATGGGACGCTCGGTGGCCAACTGTCGCGTCCTGTTACGGGCTGGAATGAGTCTGGACGAGGGCTCCGAGCCGCTCACGATATGCATCTCTATCGACGTCGAGCGCGACTATCGCCTTGACGGGGCCTTCACGACCCGTGGAATCGAAGACGGGTTGCCGCCCGTCGTAGACTTGTTGCGGTCGCGCGAGCTACCCTTCGATCTGTTCGTCTCGGGCGAGATCGCGGACCGGCTGCCAGCCACTCTAGCTCATCGCCTCACTGCGATCGGCTGTCATGGACTTCGCCATCCGAGAGGTCATCGGAGTTACCTGAACCGAATGACCGTCGTCGCACAGCGCAGGCAAATTTCCGAGGCCACCGAACGTGTCCGGACGGCCACCGGGACGACTCCTATCCACTTTCGCGCGCCGAACTTCTCGGCGGACGCCCGAACGATCTCGATCCTCGAAGAACTAGGATATCGGGTCGACTCGTCCGTTCTCCCCGGCAGATACGTGAAGCGAATGCGCGTCTTGCCGCTGCTCGATCACCGCGGCGCGCCTCGCTCACCCTATCACCCTGACTCAGAACGGATTTCTCGAGAAGGCGAGTCGAGGATGCTGGAGGTCCCCGTCACCCCAAATACTCTCTTGCCCGGAGGGCCGCTCGGCATGGGCTTCTTAAACGCGTCGGGCGCGCCGAGCGCGATTCGGGCGACGTCTGAGGGCGTTTCGAAGTGTGTCGTCTTCTTGGCACATTCGTGGGAGATGGTCGACTGGAGTCCTGCGGATGCCGTCGCGCCGTGGGTCCGGAGGGCCGCCTCGAGCCACCTCGAGCCACTCAGCATGTTCCTCGACCACTTTCCTCGTTCCGCGTACGTCAATATGGATCGGATCCTCGAACATTGGACGAATCACCCAAGGAGGGGCTGAGGGCTCGTCTGGCAATGGCGTCAGCGTACAGCGTTCGATATTGCTCGACCATGGCCTGAAGCGAGTGATGGCGGACGGCCGCCTCGCGGGCACGCATCGCCCATTCTGGGGATGGCTCACGGAGGGCGAACGTTGCCAGCACACGCGCAAGGTCTCCTGCATCCCCAGGCGCCACGAGCCAGCCGCAGTCGTACGAGTGAATGAGCGCTCGGTGGACCGGGATGTCGCTCGCGATGATGGGAAGACCGCTGGCGAGTGCTTCCAACAACGCAAGGGGCATGCCTTCCGACAAGGAGGGCAATACGAAAGCGTCCGCCGCACTGAAGAAGGCCGCAACTTCGGCGCTGTCCTTCAGCCTTCCGAGTAAATGTATGCGCTCGAACGCAGCCGAATCCAAGAACGCCTCGGGCTGGATGGAGCTTTCGTCAGGAGCGGGCTCGCCAATGAGGATGAGGTGGAGTCGAACGCCGTTCGACGCAACCTGCTGGAGCGCGGCGAATAATGTGTCGAGACCTTTCGTTCGGGACCATCGCCCAGCGAACACGATCGCTTTGTCAGAACCCAATCCGAGGGAGGTCCGTAGACGGCTCCGGTCTTCGTTCGAGGGACGAAAGACTTCGGTGTCGACTCCGTTGGGAATGACCTTGACACGCTCGATTGGAAGGGTCGCCGCCACTTGCAAACTGACGGCCACGATGTAGTCCGCGGACAGAAAGCAAATCCGGTCGACCAGGCTTTGAAACAGCGCACGAAATCGCCCTGAAGTGGGGACCCGAACATGGACCGTCAGTACACCCGCGCGCCCAAGTAGTCGTGCGGCGAGCAGGGCTCCCGCTGATTGCGCATGGAGTTGCTGCGCGTGAACTACGCGGATTGACGCGCGGTCCTGGAGGATTCCCGCGATCGTCCTGGCGGCGAGCTCCAAATCGCGTAGGAGGCGCCCTCGAATCGGGATGGCGCGTATGCCACCCTCCACCGCGCTTACGGAACGGCCGGGGCACCATCCCTCCACCTCGACGCCCGAGCCGCGTAGGACACGGGCCAGATTCCTCACGAATTGCGAGATTCCCGAAATCCTAGTCAGCGGATACGGTGTTACGATGCACACGTTGATCTTGCCACCACTGTGATCCCCCGTTGGGTCTTTGGTCGGAGGTGGATCCTCCGGACGTCGAAGGTGGGGCGCGAGCATCTCCTCTACGATCACCCGATTTCTTGGCGCTCTCTGACAGTAACGCGTTCCTCCTCGTGGATTGGACGGGCGGGAACTCCGGCGACGATTGAGCCGGGAGGAACATCGTGCGCGACCACGGAACCCGCGGCAATCACTGCGCGCTCACCTACCGTGACGCCGGGCAAGATGACGCAGTGTACTCCGACAAATGCGCCTCTGCCGATTCGTGTCTCAAGGACTCGTTCCGGTCCCCGACCGGTGTAGGCGAGGGACTCATCGTGAGAGAGAATCGTCGAGCGGGCGGCTACGGTCGCACCCTCCTCGATGACGACTTTTTCGGGATAGAGATTGTCGATGATTACGAGGTAGCCCACCTCGGCTGACGGGGCGATACGTGCACCCCGTAGACGATGGAAAGCCACCCGCAGCGACGAGGCGGGACTGAACCAGGCGGGCAGGAGAAACATGGTCGACCGTGCCCGGTATCGGAACGGACGATTGGCGCGTTTCATTTGAAGCCCGCTTCCGGAGATTCGGATCAGCTCCTATCTGCCGCGTCCCTAGGCTGACGACCAATCAGGCTCAGCCACGTTCGACTTCCGCCTGAAATTTCAAGCAGGGCGAACGCGCCCCCTAAGAGCACGAGCCCAGCACCGAGTGTGGTTTCGAGTGTGGGCTTTGGCGCAAGAGCGAACGCAAAACTCACCCCTACGAGCGCGCTTGCCAGGAGTCCAGTTTGAGCGGCCCGTCGCACGTCAAAGGTGAGCCGGTGGGGTTGAAGCACGTAATGCTGGAGGGACCATAGGAGGAGCACGGCGACAGATGAGAAGGTGATTGTGACTGCGGTTGCTGCACCCGCCGCGCCCAATACCGCAATAAGCGGAATAGAAAGAGCGAGAAGCAGGGCAGCTCCCGCGACGGAAATTCGGAGGCCCACCTCCGGCCGGCCCACGCTTGGGATTGCGGATGCGACAGAACGAAGACAGCCAAGAAAGGCAGTGCCACCGAGCATGAGAAGACAGAGATCGAACGACGAGACCGAGGACACGCCGAACGCGATTGCGAGCGCCGGGCGACCGAAGAGGACCAGGGCCGAGCTGACCACACCGGTGATTGCGATTGAGGCGACCAGGGCCGTCGATACGTAGCGAGCCAATCGTCCGCCACGGTTCGCTGCCGTGTATTCGGAAACCACCGGGTAAGTCGTAGTCCCGATACTGCTGGGGATAATCCATATTGTGCGTGTGACGAATGTCGCGAGCGCGTAGAGCCCAAGCTGCTGTGGATCGTGAACTAGGAATGCTAGCGCCACGAGATCGATCTGGTACAGAGCCGCGCTGAAGGCGTTCGTTAGGGTTAGTTGGAAACCGAACGGCACGAGTTTGCGAAAATCCTCACGAAAGCCGTCGACGCCTCGAAATGTCAGAAGGTGTCTGTTCAGAACTACCGCGGCCGCAAAGACTGCACTGGATGTGGCCAGGGAAGCAAGCATTACGCCTACGAGTCCGTAGCCGGCGGTAAGGAAGGCGACTGCAAGACCGAAACTTCCCGCAACCTGAATTATCGAAAAGCCCGCAAGGGAACGAAACAAGCGACGCCCTTGGTAGAGGCCTAGAATCGAGGCGACGCCCAAATTCGGAGCCATCTGGAGCGCCTGAATACGCAGGAGGGTCGCAAACTCCGGATAGCCGGAGCCATTTTCGAGGATGGGTGACAGTGCTGCCAGAAGTCCACCGGCGAGTCCTCCACAAACAACTCCGACGGCGAGCGCCGTCCCTGCCATCGAGCCAAGATCTTGGCGACGGCCCTCACGCTCCGCAGCGAGCTTCGTGAGAGCTCCGGCGACGCCGACATCTCCTCCCACCCCGAATAGCGAGGCCAGGGCGATCGCCGCGGCCCACTCCCCATAGCCGCCCAGGCCAACGTACAGGACGAGGATCGGGTTCAAAAGAGCCCCGACCCCGATGGCGACGACCGTGGACAAGAGGGTCCACCCGGCCCCCACAGCGAGCCTTCTGCTCTCCGCGGTCATTCCGCGTTCCGCAGGGATAGCGGCGCCTAATAAAGGTCGATGACCTCCGTATCTCTCGCGATATCGTGATCGTCGAGTGGTCTCGAAGCGTTTCTCGAAACTCTCCGCGCCAGATATTTATCGAGGCTGTTTCATCGCGCGGCTGCCGATGAGAATTCTATTCCTGGCCTTGGACATTGATTTGAATCGGCAACGGGGCGATTCCGTTCATGCCTTGAGCCTCGCCAAGGCCCTCGCGCGCGTCGGCAACCGCGTTCACTTGGTCGTCGGCGCCGTCGGGGACCAGTTGACAGTGCCCGGGCTCGACTTTTCGGTTCGTCCAATCGGAGGGGATGTCAGTACCGTGCGGTATGTGTGGCGTTTGTCCCGTCGGTTTGGTCCGGACGTCATTTACGAACGCCGGTTCTCGCCCAAGATCTCGGCCGCGGTATCCGCGCTGTCACGTAGGCCATATGTCGTCGAGGTCAACGGACTGGCGGATGAAGAAGCCGCAATGCAGGGTAGGCCCCTCGGCAACACTCCTGGCCGGCGGTTCAAGGCAAACATACGCTCCTTGCTCCTCCGTCATGCCGCAGCGGTTGTCGCGGTTGCCCCCGGACTATCAGACGCGGTTGTTAGTGAGTACGGCGTTTCCGAGAGGCGAGTGTTCACAATCGAAAACGGGGTAGACGAACGTTTGTTTCAGCCGATGGACTGTGCGCAGGCACGTGCTATGCTGAAACAGGGCGCCGGGACGATTATTTGTTTCGTGGGGAATCTTGTGGCATGGCAAGGCATTCCGGCCTTGCTATACGCGATGCAGCGCGTTCCGGGCTCTGTCCGACTTCTCATAGTTGGAGATGGTCCGGACCGCCAACGCATCGTCGATCTTGTCGGGGCCCTCAAGCTGTCCAACCGGGTCGAGTTCGTCGGTAATGTGCCGCACAGCAAGGTTCCGCAGTACATTGCGGCGTCAGATGTCTGTGTTGCCCCGTTCACTGCCCAGCGGAACCTGAATTCAGGGGTTTCCGCTCTGAAGATGTTTGAGTATCTCGCATGCGCTCGCCCGGTTGTCGTCAGTGCCATCCCCGGGGCGCGGGAACTGGTAGAGACTACCGGGGCTGGGGTTGTCGTACCCCCCGACCAACCCGAGGCGTTGGGGCAAGCGATCGAACGCGTCGTGAAGGATCCGGCCTATGGTGTCGCTGCCAATCGCGCGAGCGACATGGTTCGGCGAGTCCACTCATGGGACGCCGTTGCTGATTCTGTGATCCGGGTGTTGGCGACCGCGGCCACTCGACCCGCCCTTCCACTTGACTACTTGCATCGAGAAGCGCATCGTGACTACTAAGGGCCAGTCGCAAATCGTCTATGGCTCGGAGTCGCACAGGACACGAAGGAGAAAGCCAAGGAGCCCTAGCCCTGTTGGGGGATCCATGATTGGGTCTGCTTCGAACCCGGCCGAGTCTGCCCCCACTGACATGAGGCGCCCTCGGGTGCTCCTTGTCTACCCGTTTGACGCGCCTTTCATAGAGACGGACTCCAAGCTCCTGGGAACCTTCTGTGACGTTTCCGCTCTCCAGGTACATACTAAGGGCGACTACGGACGACTCTTTACGAGGGTCCGTTCCGCAGAGGTTGTGTTTTCCTGGTTCGCCCTTCCTTTCGCCGCGGTGGCGGCTTGCCTCGCTCGTCTGTCGGGTCGTATCGCCATCGTAGCCGCCGGGGGTTGGGATATCGCACGCATTCCCGAGATAGGTTATGGTCGACTGCTGACCGTTCGGGGTGCGACATCCGCAGGCTTGGCTCTATCCCTGTCGCACTCAGTCCTCGCTTTCTCAGAAAGCAGTGCGGAAATGATTCGAAGCATCGCTCCTGGATCTCGCGTCCGAACTGCGTATCTCGGTGTCGACCCATCCTCGTTCCGCCCGAAGTCCAAGGAAGATTTGGTCGTGACGGTTGCCAACGTCACATCCGAGAACATTGTGAGGAAGGGATTGCTGCAGTTCGTGGAAGCCGCTCGGGAGATCCCGGATATTCGTTTCGTATTGGTCGGGCGTCATTTCGACGACGCGGTCGAGCGACTCAGGTCGGCCGCACCGCCTAACGTCTCTTTCACGGGGTGGTTGTCTACCGCTGAATTATGTGACTTGCTCGGGAGAGCAAAGGTGTACGTACAACCGTCCTTCACAGAGGGCTTCGGCGTCGCATTGGCCGAAGCAATGGCAAGCGGCTGCGTCCCGGTCGTGACTCGCCGAGGCGCCATTCCGGAGTTAGTCGGGGAATCAGGAATCTATGTCGAGTACGGCGATCATCTTTCTCTTGCGTCGGGAATCCGGGCTGCTCTTAGGTCGAAGCTAGCCAGCCAGGCTAGAGATCGAGTCCTCGCGCGGTTCACGCTTGCCCACCGTCTTGCGACGTTGCGCGAGGTGATTTTGGGCTTGACCTCCCGGGTTCATCCCAGCACCGGGAAGGAAATTTCGATCCTGCACCGGCCGGTCGAGGAATGCTGATGCTCAGCGTATGTACGACGAACTACAATTGCTCCCATGCCTTGCAGGGCCATCTACAATCCGTGTACGAGAACCTGTCGGGCGTCGAATTCGAATACATTGTCGTAGATAACTTTTCCAAAGACCGAAGTCTCGAAATTCTACACGAGTGGGCAGACTCTCATCCCAACATGATCGTTCTGCAGAAGAGATGCACAATGGGTGAGGGACGCCAGATGGCGTTTCAGCGCTCGACGGGAAGTTACATCATCGTCATCGACACGGACGTGATCTATTCCCCTCTCTTGAGGCGGTTCATCGATCGGTATTTGGAGGTGTTCCCCGAAATCTCGGTCCAAGCGCTCTATTGCGGAGTCTTCCCGCGAGTCCAGTGGAAGGGTGTCGGTGGCAGACGGAGTTTAAACACAAACGAAGATCTTGATATGTGGGTCCGGCTTGCGAAGCGAGACTGGATTCGCTGGTACCCGGTCGCCGTCGGCACGAATCTCAAGGATTCGAAAGCTCTAGGGAGCTTCGATCACCTCTCGGAGCGATATCCACGCGGCGAGCGAATCCTCCGATTGATACGCCGGCAGTGGGACCTGTGGAAAACACGGGAGCTCCGATCAATTGACATTGGAGACATGATTCGGCGCGGCTCAGTCGATCTCAATCTCGGTGCCCGCGTCAATGAGTGGCCCCAGAGTCGGGTTAAGCAGTCGGCGTCGGGGCGCGTCCTCGAGTTCGTGCGGCAGCTGAAGCAGACTTTGAACGAACCGTGAGCAACTGGTCGAAATCGAAATCTCGGAGCCAAGGTATCTCGTGGTCGCGCGCAAATATCGACTTCTTCACATTGGTCGAGTCCTCTTGGACTGGAGCAACCCTCAACCGGGGGGTATCCGAGGTTTCCTTCGCACGCGCGTCGCTCGCTACTTAGAGTGGAATCAGCGCCTGCTCCTCGATCCGTGGCTCCGCTACCAGCCTGCGATAGCCGCGCTCAACGAATCGCATCCTCGGCCGTCACGTATCCTCGACGCGGGCAGCGGTGGGTACGGTCTCGCCCACTTTGTTCACCTCCCTGTGGTGGGTGTTGACGTTCGGTTTTCCGTTGACGAGATGGCCGTGTTTCCCTCGCCAATTCAGCCGGTCCTCGCATCGGCACCCGAGTTACCGTTCCGCGACGCGGCTTTCGATGCCGTCGTTTCGATGGATATGCTTGAGCATGTTCCTTCTTCGATGCGCTTCGCGGCTCTCGAGGAATTGTTCCGGGTGTCGAGGGCTCTGATCATCATTGGTTTTCCCTATGGGCAGGCTAGCTCCGACCATGACAAGCGGGCACTCATCGAGGAACTGCGTCGCGGAATCGCACCTCTCTGGCGTGAGGAGCACGTAAGGAATGGACTGCCCGGGCAGCAGGTGCACGATCGGATCTTGGAGATTGCGAGGAACTCAGCTCCTCGATGGGACGTGGGATGGTTTTCGCATGAGGGGCTCGTCGGGCTTCAGCTCCGTTGGAAGCTGCAGCTTATGCTCGGCGTAGACTCCCGATTGCGCGGCGTCATCCTAGCGCCGTTATACCTCGTTCACGCACGTGGTCGGAGGGCTCGCGGATATCGGCGTGTATACGTCATCCGAAGAGCGGCGAACACCGTGTAGATGATGGAGGCCGGATCGTCATCGTCGTCGTGACCGATCCGGAGTTCTCAAGGAGGGCTTATCTCACGGAGGAGCGAGTGTGAGTTCCCTGCGAAACGGAGGCCCGGGCACTAGCGGGTCCCGCCTGTCGAGGGCGCGTTCACCGGAATACTATTTGCCGCTGAAATGGGCAAGACTGTCAACGGAGACCGGACGTCCGCAGAGGACACATTGTTCTGCGGAGGAGAGGCACGATCGGTGGAGGTAGGCACCGCACTCGCAGTGTATAGCCGCTACGAGAGGCGTTAGCGGATTGGAGCAGATGGCGCAGCGCGTGAGCTGCTTGCGCTGACGCTCGTGTCGATTCGCAGTCTCAGCCAGCGCTCGGTCATCGGGCGCAAATCGGAGGAGAGCCGCCCAGAATGGTGTGAGCCACCCCACGAAGATCAGCCATCCAGCATACGAATGTGCGATGAGCATGTTCTGCAGATCCGATTCCGCGGTTTCCGCATAGTACCCAATCAGAACAATCACGACCATTCGCAATACGTTCGCGATGTACGCCGTGAGTAACCCGAGGCCGAGGAGGAGCCAGACACCCCGCGAGAGCGAACGGTATTCCGTCAGCACAAACGCGACGAAAGCGGCGGCAAAAATCCCCAACGAATAGATGCCTGAACACGCGGTTGAAATGACGACCGTGACTTGGAGCGGAAGACGCTGCGGCGTGAATGTAAGGCCCGGAGCCGATGATCCGACGACAGCGTGGACGGTATTCGGGACACCAATGAGTTGCAGAATCGCGCTCGTTTCCGGAGCCAAGGCGACCCATGAGTACACGTCGACCGAGTGCTCGAAATCTGAGTAGTACGCCCTTGCGACGAGCAAGGGCACGACGAGCATTGCATTCAGACACATGAAGAATAGGAGAACGAAGTCGCGTTCTCGGGCGAAACGGCGGGGAACCACTGGATACGCTACCAGCGTGGCAGCTGCCAGCAGGACGATTGTGTCTTCTGTTTGAATTGCCGGTGTGGCCGAAAGGATCCAGTTATACGCAAGGTCAGCAAGCACGATACCGACGCCGAATAGGGGGAAGAGCGGAACCGCTCGATCACCGATGGTGATCCGGTGCAACAGCCGATCCGCCAGCGAGAATTGCGGAGGTGACCCGGGTTCCGCGGCGGCCCATGCGGCCCATGTGAAAAGCGCACCAGCAGCGAAGAGGAAAGGGAACCCAGCCAAAGCTAGGACGGATCCCCCCGGGTCGGCGGTAATCAGCGTGGCCCCAACCAGCGTCGCCGCGAGCGCGGTAAGGATTATTGGGCGGTGAAATCGAGCGGCGATCTGGCGCCAGCTTTCGAGATTCATCGGATTCTGGAATCACGACCCGTCCCCTCCATATAAGAAGGCTCGCCGCCGGTTATCGCGCTCGTGAGACGTCGGACGATTCATATATCCACATCCCATACGACGCGCCCGGTCCCCTCCATGAAGATTGTCGGAGGCTCACCATCCGTTCGCGCGGCTCGCGGTATTCCGCAGATTTTCGAATCGCTAAGACCAGGAAGCGTTTCCGATGGATTTTGGGACTACTACAAAGTGGAGGAAAAGAACGCCGACACCGATCCCCAGGAGCGCCTAATCCGGTTTGTTTCAGACATCCGCGATTTCCTTGAACCAAAAGGGAGGGCCTTGAGCGTGGGGTGCGGATTTGGAGTCCAAGAGATTCTCCTCAGCTTCTTATGCCCAGACCTCAAGATCGTCGGAATAGACATCAAGGATGACAAGCGGACCGAAGCGAAAATCCGTTCAATGAAAGTGATTGCCGATCAAGTCCACGCAGACCGTGTCGCACCTCTTCTAGCTGACGGTGGCCAGCTACCATTCCGAGGAGGCAGCTTCGACTACGTGATAGCCATCGACTCGCTGAGCCACGCTGACTACATGCGTGAGGACCGGGACTTGGAAGGGAGCCAAAGGCTGTTGCTGGCCGAGATGTCAAGGGTCGTGCGTCCAGGTGGCCATCTGGTCGTGGTCGATAACAGCTCCATGAGTCCTCGGAACGTGATGCGAAAGAGCGGAACCTCGTGCCATCCGGTCAATCTCTACTACATCGGAATGGTGCTCGAGCGCCTAGGGCATGACGACGTTCGCATTCATCCCTACTACGACCTTACCGGCCGGACCGATCTGCGGGCCCGGGTTGCCAATATCGTCCTCAAGCGGTCCAACGTTCTAGGAGTCCTGCTTGCGCCGCTCTTCATGTTGAGCGCAAGGAAGAGATCGGAGTTCTCGCAGTAGCTCCCGCGATGATGATTCGAGCGGAGCAGTGGAGACCGTTTAAAAGGCGGATGCCAATGCTCCTCAGAGGTGACGCAGTGAAGGTCGTCGGTGGTTCCGCGTCGGTCCCTCTCGCCAAGGGGATCGCCCGCGAACTCTCGCTTGGCTACGTAGACGTCGCTTTCGAGAGGCATCCGGGCGGCTTCCCGGACAGCGAGCAGTACGTCCGGCTGCTCGGCTCCGTCGCGGGCGATCATGTCGTCCTCGTCCAGACCACCCATCCGGACCCGATGATCGTCGAGTTCCTGCTCCTGGCCGACGCGATCCGCGACGCCGGCGCTCGTCGGATCACGGCCGTCGTCCCCTACTTCGGGTACGGCCGGCAGGACAAGCGCTTCCTCGACGGCGAGGCGATCTCCGCCAAGACGATCGCGAAGCACATCGCCGTCGACTGCGACGAGCTGTTGACGATGGCGATCCCGGCCGACCCGGAGATCCTCAAGATTTTTCCGCTCCCCACCCGCGAGGTGAGCGGCATGCCGGCGATCGGGCGCTACCTGAAATCCGCGAAGGTCGACATCCTCCTGGCGCCGGATGAGGGCGCGCTCCGGCTCGCGAAGGAGGCGTCCTCGGTCGCCGGCGTCCCGTTCGACTTCCTCGTGAAGGAGCGCATCGACTCGTACACGGTGAAGATCGAGCCGAAGGCCCTCGCGGTCAAGGGCAAGTCCGTCGGGATCGTGGACGACGTCATCTCGACCGGCGGGACGATCGCGACAGCGGCGAAGGAGCTGAAGGCCCAGGGCGCGCGGCGGGTGATCGCGGCGTGCGTCCACGGGCTGTTCGTCGGCAACGCCGAGGCGAAGCTCAAGGCGTGCGACGACGTCATCGCGACCGACACGGTCCAGTCGCGGCACACGAAGGTCAGCGTCGCCCCGGAGTTCGCCGCGGCGATCCGGACGCTCGGGTAGCGGCTCAGCCGATCGACGCGAGGAGCAGGACGGACACGGCGAGCAACAGCCCGGCCCAGATCAGGAGGCCCAGGTTCTGCATGTCCGACGTCCGCTTCGAGCCGAGCGCGCCTGCCGTGCTCGCGAGGGTGCCGAGGACGCCTCCGGAGATCACGAGGAACCTCGCGAGGCCGCGCGCGTTGATGTCGCCGCTCCAGATCGCGATCAGCGCGCCGATCCAGATTGCCAAGAGGCCGATCGCGTTTATCGCGAACACATTCCGGCGCGTGATCATGCCTTCCATCGACATCGGATAGTACTGCCCGGGATACGGGGGTGGCATTGGCTGGGACATGGCCGACCTCGCCCGCGCGATGGTCGTCGGCTTATAAAATAATGGCGGGGTAAATATATATGAGGGCGAATCGAGCCTTCCTCCCCGGCCGGCGCGGAGACGACGTCGGCGGGATGCGGCCGAGTCCCACGCCTTCCTCACGGCACCGGGGTGCGCGCACCTCCCTCGATGACATTCGAGGGCTTCGGGTTCGTCGGTCAGGCGTGATCCTACCGAACGGCGGATAGCCAAACGTACTTAGTCGAGAGGCTGCTTCGAGACCCGGGCGTGGCGCGATGTCCGAAGTCGAGGTCCGGACGATCAAGGAGGTCAACCTGAAAGGCGGCACGGTCGTCGCGGCGTTCCCCAGCGTGGGGCTCGTCAGCACGATCACCGCGACGTACCTGATCACGATGTTGCCGGTCGACCAGGTGTGCGCCCTCGACTCCGCCGACTTCCCGTCCCTCTCGATGATCTACGCGAAGAAGCCGAAGTACCCCGCCCGCGTGTATGCGTCGGCGGAGCACAAGCTCGCGATCTTCCTGTGCGAGATGCCACTGCCCATGTCGACCCACCGTCCGGTCGCGTACGCGCTCCTGAAGTGGGCCCACGACCACGGCGCACGCCAGATCGTCCCGCTCGAGGGCCTGCCGGCGGACCCCGCTGTGCCGTTGGCGGGCGAGCCGCCCGTGTGGGGGGTCGGCAGCACGGACCGGGCCCGGGCGGAACTCGACAAGCATCACATCACGCAGCTCGAGACGGGCATGATCACCGGCGTGAGCGGCATCCTCCTGAACGAGGGCCGCTGGCGCAACGCCGACGTCATCGCGCTCCTCGCGGAGGCGCGCTTGGACCTGCCGGACGCCCGCGCGGCCGTCGGACTCGTGAAGACCCTGGACGAGCTCCTGCCGGAGATCACGATGGACCTGAAGCCGCTCCAGGAGCAGGCGACGGCGCTCGAGGGCCACCTCACCCGCCTCAAGGAGCAGGCGAAGCCCATCGTGCGGCCCGAGCCCATCCCGGCCGACATGTACCGCTGAACGGGCACAATGCCATAAGCGAGCGGTCGTTTCCACATCGACGGAGACGGGCCCGCGTCGCCGACGCGAGGCCCCGAGGGGACGATGGCGACGGATCCGGTGTGCGGCATGTACGTCGATGAGGGGACCCACCTCACCGCGACCGTGCGCGGCCGGAAGTACTACTTCTGCTCGGAGACGTGCCTCGAGACCTTCACCGCTCCGGAACGCGAGATGCGGCGGCTCAAGCGGCTCACGGCCCTCAGCCTCGGCATCGGCATCCCGCTGTTCGTCGTCGGGCTCGGCCAAGGCCTCGGAGGGTGGCTCGCCGGGCTCGAGGAGCCGGTGAACCTCGTCTTCTTCGTCCTCGCGACGCCCGTGCAGTTCGTCGCGGGTTGGCGCTTCTACCGCGGGTTCTTCGATGCGATCCGGAACCGGAGCGCGAACATGGACGTCCTGATCGCGATCGGCACGAGCGCGGCGTACGGATACAGCGCGGTCGTCACGTTCCTGCCCTTGGTCGGCGTGACGCTCGCGGACAAGGGGACGTACTACGACACCGCCGCGGTGATCATCGGCCTCATCCTGCTCGGGAAGTACTGGGAGGAGATCGCGAAGGGCCGGGCGGGGGACGCGATCCGTAAGCTGATGGACCTCGCGCCTCGGACGGCCCGCGTGGTCCGCGACGGGCGGGAGGAAGAGATCCCCGTGGAGCTCGTTCAGCTTGAGGACCTCGTGGTCGTCCGACCGGGGGAGAGGGTGCCCGTCGACGGGACGATCGTCGAAGGATCCTCCGCGATCGACGAGTCGATGATCACCGGCGAGTCGATGCCCGTCGACAAGAAGGTCGGCGACACGGCGATCGGCGCGACGATCAACAAGACGGGCCTGCTGAAGATTCGCGCGACCCGCGTCGGCGCCGACACGACGCTGAACCAGATCATCACGCTGGTCGAGGACGCGCAGGTCGCCCGCGCGCCGATCCAGCGGCTCGTGGACCGCGTCGCCTCCGTGTTCGTCCCCGCGGTCGTCGGGATCGCGACGCTCGTCTTCCTGATATGGGTCCTTCCGCTCGGCGAGTCGATCGGCCGCTCCCTCGTGTTCTTCATCGCGGTCCTGATAATCGCCTGCCCATGCGCGCTCGGCATCGCGACTCCGGCGGCGATCATGGTCGGGACGGGGAAAGGCGCGGAGAACGGCCTGCTGATCAAAGGGGGCGAGTACCTCGAGAAGGCGCACCGGCTGACGACGGTGGTCTTCGACAAGACGGGCACCCTCACGAAGGGACGGCCCTCCGTCACGGACGTCGTGGCGTTCGGGGGCCTCCTCGAGTCCGAGGTCCTCCGTCTCGCCGCGTCGGCGGAGAGGGGCTCGGAGCATCCCCTAGGCGTGGCGATCGTCCACGCCGCCGAGTCGCGGGGGCTGCCGCCGGTCGATCCGCACGAGTTCGAGGCGATTCCGGGCCTCGGCATCCGGTCGAAGGTCGAGGGACGCGCTGTCCTCCTCGGCAACCGCCACCTCATGGAGGACGCCGGGATCCGCATCGACGCGGTAGAGTCGTCGGCCGAGCGGATGGAGGCGCAGGGGAAGACCGCGATGCTTCTGGCGGTGGATGGGACGCTCGCCGGGGTCATCGGGGTCGCGGACACGCTGAAAGAGCACTCCGTCGACGCGATCCGCGCGCTGAAGTCGATGGGCATTGAGGTCGTCATGCTGACGGGCGACAACCGGCGGACGGCGGAGGCGATCGCCCGGCAGGCCGGCATCGATCGGGTGATCGCCGAGGTCTTGCCGGCCCAGAAGACGGACAAGATCAAGGAGCTGCAGTCGCAGGGCAAGGTCGTCGCGATGGTCGGCGACGGGATCAACGACGCGCCCGCCCTGGCGCAGAGCGACGTCGGAATCGCCCTCGGCAGCGGGACGGATGTCGCGGTGGAAGCCGGCGGGATCGTCCTCATCAAGGACGACCTGCGGGACGTCGTCGCGTCGATCCAGCTCAGCCGCCGCACCGTCCAGAAGATCCGGCAGAACCTCTTCTGGGCGTTCGTCTACAACACGGCCCTGATCCCGCTCGCGGCCGGCGTCCTCGCCGGCGTCGGGATCATCCTGAACCCGATCATCGCGGGCGCGGCGATGGGCTTCAGCTCCCTCTCCGTCGTGATGAACTCGATGACCTTACGTCGGTTCCAGCCGACGGTATGACTGCGGTTGCACCGTGCATCACGCGTTTTATCTAGGGGATCGGCATCGAATGCCGGGAATGGACGCCCTCCAAGTCTGGCGTGCGGCAAGCGCGGGGATCGCCTTCGTCCTCGTCGTGATCCTGCTCGTCCGTCATGTCCTCGAGGCCTACTTGCGTCCAACGACGCGGCGAGCGCTCGACTTCGTCGCCGCCCCGCTCTTCGCCTTGTTCGTGCTCTTCATCGTCACGAATTTCCTCACGACGCCGTGAGGGCTCACGTCGGGCTCGGGATCGTTTGGCCTGGGGGATCGGAGGTGAGGACCTCGGCGACGGGCGTCCCGCGCGGAATCCGGATCCACTTCCACTCTCGATGCAGCACGCGCAACAGGCCGATGTCCCCGACCACCGCCTGAAATCCCGTCCGGTGGAGAGCGCGCTCCGAGACGCGGTTGTCTCGCGTGAACGCGGCGTACAACCGCGAGAGGCCCCGTTGCGCGCCCCACCGCTTCGACGATTCCAGTAACCCTCGGAGGACCCCCTTCCTCCGATGGGCAGGAAAGACATAGCCGTCGAACAGGTAGGCCCCCGTCGGATCTCGGGAGACGTCGAGGACGTGATTCACCTCGGTCATCTCCTCGGCGGACCGCGTAATCCACAGGTAGCCGATGGGCACGGGACCGGACCACGCCACGAGACACACGATTCCTCGCGCCCTCCTCGCAAGCCAATCCCCCTCCGGACGGCCTTGCATCGAAGCGAGGAGATGCAGGTCTTCGTCCGAGGCCTCCCGGGCATCCACGGGGGTCGCCGGCGTCTCATCCCGGCCGAGGGCGTCGCAGCGGACGACCCGGGCGCGCTTCCAATACAGCAGGTCTCGGTCGCGCAACCGCCGGGCGAGGGGGGCCATCGCGGACGCGATCCGGGCGGAGACCGTGGAAGGGCGGGACGTCATCCTGGAATTCCACCATGGGCGGTTGATGCGTCTAACCTTTCGACACAGCCGCATACACTCCATGCCACGCCGACCGGCCCGTCGTTTCCATTCGGGCGTGCCGACCGAGGGTTCCGATGGCGAGTGGAAGGCTGTCGATGGGCGAGGTGAAAGCTGTGCTCGAACGTATCGCATCCGGTGCGTAACCCTTACCCCCCGTGACGACGACATGGCGGCGTAGCCGAGGTCGCCCCTTGCTGCGCCATATGCCCGGTCTGTCGGTCGAGGAGTTCGCGCTGGACGAGGCCCGCCGGGCGCTCTCCACGTCCCTGGAGACGTTCCGCGAGAGCGTCGAGCGCTGGACGCCGTTTCAGACGCCCTCGTACCTCGCCCTCTGGGAGAAGTCCTTCGGCGCCAGGAACCGTTGCCGGATCGTCGCGGGCTGGGACCGTCGGGGCGAACTGGCGGCTTACGCGCCCCTCATGCGCGTCCGCGGCCGCGTCGGCCCGGTGCCCGTCTCGACGCTCCGCTTCATCGGGAACAACATCGGGTATCCGGGGGACATCCTGCACGTCGATGTGCTCGCGACCAACGAGGAACGAGCTTCCGTGCGAGCGGTGCTCGGCCACGTGGCGTCAACGTGGTCCCTTGGCAAGTGGGATCTCGGGTACCTTCCGCCTTCCTCGCCGACGCCGCACGCCGCCTCCGAGATCCTGCAAGATGGATTCGTCGCCCCCGATCGGCGGGTATCCGTCCCATTCGTGTCCGTCCCCCTGCCGGTGGAGTGGGATGAGTATTTCGCCTCCTTGACCGCGAACACCCGAAGTTCCTATCGACGAGGTCTCCGACACCTCGAGTCCCAGGGACCGCTGAAGGTCGTCGTCGAGACGACGCCGCACAGGGTCCGGAGGCGCGTGGAGGAGCTCATCGAGAACCACCTCCGATGGCTCACGGGGACGGAAAAGGAGGGCTGGTTCGCGGCAGGCGATGTGCGGGAGTTCCTGGTCTCCTCGTCCGGATCCCTCGCGCGCGAAGGCCAGTTCCTCACGTCGGCGCTCGAGCTCGGCGGCACGCCCGTTGCATGGATCCACGGCGCCGCTGACGCGCGCACGTTCTTCGCGCAGATCTCCTCCTATGATCGGACGTACGCGGAGGGTTCTCCCGGTCTGGTCCTCGGCCTGGAACTCGTGCGCGAGCTGATTGCGAGAGGGTTCCGGCGCATCGACCTCGGCCCGGGCTCGACGCTCTACAAATCGAGGCTGGGAGGCGTCGAGGAACCCCATGTGAGGACGCTCGGATACCAAGGCTGGACCCGTCGCGCGGCGTGGGCTCAGAATGTGATTCGAGGGCGATCGGACGGACGAGACTCCTCGTCGGGTGACCTCGAATTGCACTTGTGTTCGAACCGCGCCCGGGCTAAACATAGCGGGCTTTACTCGGACATCATCGCGGGGTCGGAGGCGATTTCCAAGTCCAGAAGAACCTGACCGGAAGGGCGCCGGACTGACGCTCAGGGGGTGTCGCATCCCAACCTCTCGCTTGTTCTCCGGGATGCGACGGCCTGTCGGGTCGGTGCCTCGTCGCAGGAAGGGCGGCGGTGCGACGATTCCGGACCCTCTCCGCCTTCCTGCCCCGGAGTTCCCCGGACGACGCGGATCGCCCGATGAACACGGAAGCACACAACCGACTACACTATGAAGATAAGCCTCGGGCCGTTGACCCGCCCGGTTCCAGGACGGAAGGGGTTCGACGATGATCCGATTGGGTTTAGAGCCGGAAGTCGACATGCCGCTGCCGAGGGAGCTGGAGTTGCTCCTCAAGCGCGAGAGCCTGCTCGTGCTCGTCAAAGGCGAGACTGGGATGGGCAAGACAACCGCGGCGCTCGAGCTGATGGCCCGCCTCCAGGGCGACGGCGACACGGTCCACATCTCGACCCGATCGTATCCGGACAAGCTCGTGTTCCAGCACGCCCTCTTCTCGAAGCTCGCCGCCCTGCCGAACGTCCATTTCTTCACGACCCTCGAGTTCGACCCGAGCCAGTTCGTCGTCGCGCACAACGTCGTCTCGGGCCTCCACCGGCTCCTGTCGAGCATGGAGTCGCCGCTCGTCGTCCTCGATTCGTGGGAAGGCATCGCCGACTACCTCCCGCAGGAGACGCGGATGAAGGTCGAGCAGTCGCTCATGGCGATCCTCGAGAACACCCGCGCGCGGATGATCCTCGTGAGCGAGCGTCCCCAGACGGACACGACGCTCGATCAGCTCGCGGACGCGATCATCGTGTTGCACCAGAAGGTCATCGAGGACCGACGGGTGCGCGAGCTGGAGGTCCGGAAGCTCCGCGGCATCCCGATCCGCCAGGAGCGGTATCCGTTCACCCTGGCGGGCGGCCGCCTCCGATACCTCGAGCCCTTCGCCTTCACCCTGCCCGAGCGGACCTCGATGTTCCGGCCCCTCGAGAACTCCCCGACGCACATGTCCACGGGCAGCCGCGACATCGACGCCCTCCTCGGCGGCGGCGTGCCGCGCGGCTCGACGGTCCTGCTGGAGATCCGGGGCGAGGTCCCCTTCGAAGGGCAGATCTACGTCCCCCTTACGGCGTTACTGAACTTCCTCGCGACGAACAACGCCGTGATGGCGTTCCCCTACAGCGACTACGACCCGACGAGGGCGCGTCTGTTCGCGACGCAGTTCATGCCGGAAGACGTCTACGACACGAACATGCGCGTCTTCACGACGGACCGCGTCGAGGATCCGGTCGCGATCAAGTTCTCCCTCAACCCGAAGGAGGACTTCGAGAAGTGGCTCGACACATACAGCGCGTACAAGGCCCAAGGCAAGACGATCTGGATGCTCATGGCCCTCGACACGGTCGAGAACTTCTACGGGCAGGGCGTGATGAACTTCCTCGCGACGGTCGCGGCCCGGGCCGCGGTGAACAAGGACATCCAGTCGATCCTCGCGCGCCCGAACCTCGAGCTGACGCAGAAGGTCGCGAACATCTCCCAGATCCACCTCGTGCTGACGGTGCGCTGGGGCACGCTCATCCTGTACGGCGTCAAGCCGCGGACGGGCTTCTACGGCCTCCAGTTCACGTTCGACCACGGCTACCCGGAGTTCGAGCTGATCCCTCTCGAGGACATCGCCCTCACGAACGGCGAGCGGCCGGAGGTCGTGGCGATCCCCACGTCGCGGTTCCGGCTGCGCCACCAGGGGGCCCGGGCGGACATGTTCGAGACGATCATGCAGTCGCTGCGAGAACGAAACCAGGAGGCCACATGATGTGCGCGAAGATCGCGAGCCGGATCGCCCTGGACACCGACTCCCGGGTCGTCACCGGCATCCCCGGTTTCGACGAGATGCTCGAAGGAGGCTTCCCCGCGGGGAGCCTGATCAGCCTGGCGGGACGGCCCGGGACGGGGAAGACGATCTTCGGATCGCAGTTCCTGTTCTACGGCGCGAAGGAACTCAAGGAGCCGGGCATGTACGTCTCGATGCTCGAAGGACGCAAGGCGTACGTGCGGAACATGCTGCGGCTCGGCTTCGACATCCAGCCGCTCGAGTCCAAGGGCCTGTTCCGATTCCTCGAGATGCCCACGCTGACGTCCGAGGGGATGCCGGCCATCTGGGACGAGATCGTGCGGAACATCGACGAGTACGGCATCGTTCGGCTGGTGATCGACTCCTTCACCGCGATGACGCAGGCGTTCGAGCGGATTGGCGACCTCCGCGTCTTCACCCACATGCTTCTCGGGAAGATCGTCGGGGGCGCGGGCTGCACGACCCTGATGATCACGGAGACGGCGCACACGGACGTGCTGTCGTCGGTGGGGATCCAGGAGTTCATCGCGGACGGCGTGATCCACTTCTCCCTCGTCCCCATCACGGGGGACGCGCGAGTCCGCTACATCGAGATCACCAAGATGCGTGGGACGAACCACCAGATGGGGCTCCTCCCCGTGGAAATTGGGAACCGAGGAATTTCCGTGAAAGTGCCGCACATCACCGCGAGATAGCACGCCGATTGGGGGAGGCGTGCCGGCGTGCATCTCGCGAGTCGATTGGGAGTGAAGAACGACAAGTCCTTCCAGACGGCGTACTGGAAGGCCTTCAACGATTTCTTCGGCCCAACGAACGCGCCAGTGATTAAGGCGATGCTGATCGCCCGCCACGTCAAGGTCGACACCGGCAACGCGGACCTCGACCGCGTGTGCTTCGGCCTGCGGGAAACGATGTCGTGGCTCGCAGAGGCGATCGAGCGGAAGGCTTTGGAGAGCGTAGGTCAGTCGGCCCCGCGGTCCTCCGGGGCACCGCCGCCCGCGAGGTCGCCGGGGAAGAAAGGCAAGTCCGGTCGATAGGTCCCGATCACACGAGCGCGAAGCGCGCGATGACCTGGTCGTCCGTCTTCTCCGTGTGGATCTCCGCGCCTTTCATGAGTCCCTCGAGCGCGCTCCGCAGCAGCGCCTCATAGTACACCGACCAGCGCGCACCGCCGCTGTGCTTGAAGACGATCGTCCAGCGGCCCTCCTTCGACCGCTCCTCGTATTCGAACGCACGGGCGTACCGGGCCGTCAGGCGCGAGTAGCCCATCACGACCGTCTGCAAGCTGACCTCCTTGAACCAGAACGTGAGGAACTCCGGCAAGAGGTTCTTCCCGACCCAGTGCCCGAGATCCTTCGCCTCCTGGTCCGTCAGCGCCTGCATCATCTTCACGAGGAGCGACTCCGGGACCGAGATCATCCCGAACTTGTCCGCGTAGACGTCCCACTCCACGAGACGCCGGATCGCCTTGTTCACGAGGAAGTTGACGCTGATCCCCTCGCGGTCCGCGAACTTTCGGAGGAACTCGTCCACGTTGCGCTCGATCCGAATCGTTCGCGTGACGCTCGTGCTCGGGGGCAAGTGCTAAAGCTCCCCTGGAACCCTAATACGGCGGCAACGCCGCCTCACTTAATCCTCTTTTCGACCCACCGCATCCGCAGGACGACCTGATTCTCCGATTTCTCGACGTGGATTTCGCGATTCAGGAGTTCCCGGAACGCGGTCTCGGCGGCCTCCTGGTAGAACGTCGACCAACGCGGCCCGCCGCTATGCTTCAGGATGATCACCCGATAGTCGTCTTCGACGTGTTCCTCGTAGGCGAAGGCGTGCGCGTACTTCGCGAATAGGCGGGGAAAGCCCTCGATCAGGGTCTCCGGGGTGACTTCCTTGAACCAGAACGTGATGTATTCCTTGAGCAGGTTCCGCCCGGCCCATTTGCCGAGCTCCGTCGCCTCCTCTTCGGACAGGTGGTCCATCATCTTGACGAGGATAATCCCCGGGAACGTGACGAAGCCGAACTTCTCGCCGTAGGCGTCCCACTCGACGAACTTCCGCAACGCGCGGTTGACCAGCGTGTTCACGCTCGTGTCGCTCTGGTCGGCGAGCTTCCGGAGTCGTTCGTCCGCATCCTTCTCGATGCGAACCGACCGGGTCACGCTGCCTTTGGGAGTCATGAAGACCGCGGCCAGCACGGCGCGCTATACCTATCCGCCTTTGTGTTCTTAGATGTTGCTTTGTAGGAAACGTGCTCACCCGCGGTACACGGGCACACGGGCCATGCTGCGTGAAACGTACTCCTATTTTGCGCGCGCGGCGAGTCGGGCTTTGTCCTTCCGATGACACCCATGCCCAATCGGATGGAGGGCTCCCTCCCTGCATCCGACACAGAATACGACGAATCGATGGATTTCGCCGCCGAGTCGATGACCGACTCGGGCGACGAGGCCTTCCGTATCACAGGGCCGGCGGAGGAGACCGACAGGCTCGGCGAGATCGCGGACCCCGTTTGGGGAGCGGCGGACTCCCATACTCCTGGAACCATCCCTCTCTGGGGGACACGCCCGAACCCGCGGGGCCGACATCGCGCCCAGGTCGTCGTGCTCCTCCCGGCCCTCAACGAGGGACCCGCGATCGGCGCCGTCATGGATCGGATCCCCGTCGATCGGATGCGGACCCGCGGCTACGACGTCCAGGTGTGGGTCGTCGACGGGCAATCGACCGACGCCACGATGGACATCGCGCGAGCGCGGGGTGCGTCGACCTTCGTCCAGAGCGGGACCGGGAAGGGCAACGGCGTCCGGCAGGCGCTCGCCGAGATCCTCGCCAACCCAACGCGCCTCCTGTCCAGGGGCGACCGGTTCGTCGTCATGCTCGATGCCGACGGGACCTATCCCGCGGACGCGATCCCCCGGTTCGTCGAGGCGCTCGAATCGGGGGAGGAGGTCGTCCTCGGCTCCCGTCTCGGCGGCTCCATCGCCGACGGGGCGATCAGCGACCTGAACCGGCTCGGCAACCGTCTCCTGAGCGCCCTTGCGAGCCTCCTGTACCGCGTGCCCGTGACCGACGTCTGCACGGGGATGTGGGGGTTCCGGGAGGATGCGCTCCAGCGGTTCGGGCTCGTGGCGGAAGGCTTCGACCTCGAGGCGGATCTGTTCGCGTCCGCATGCGAGCGGGGCATCCGAATGCGGGAGCTCCCGATCTTCTACGACCGTCGCATTGGCGAGCCGAAGCTCGTGCCGCTGCGGACCGGCCTTTCGATCGCGTGGCGGCTCCTCATGAGGCGTCTCAACCGGCCGTCGACGGAACCCCGCCGGATCCCGCCGGCCGCCGCCCGCCGGGAGGAGACCGCGTGAGGGTGTGCCTCCTCACCCCGGAGTTCCTCCCGACCTGGGGCGGCGTGGGGACCTACACGTACAACCTGGCCCGCGCCCTGCGCGGCCGGGCCGAAGTCCATGTGGTCACGTCGGCGCGAGGCCGTATGGCGGCGGAGGCCGACGACCTCGACGGCGTCCAGGTGCACGCCATCGAAGCGGACGGAGGGCGGACCGACGGCCTCGGACTCGCGTTCCAGCTCGCCGTGTTGCGGCGGCTGCCCGGCCTCGCCAAGGCCCACGGTTTCGACATCGTCCACGCCAACCACGCGTACATGTCTGACCTCCTCGCACGCCGGCGGCTGTCAGCCATCCCGGCGCTGACGGTCCACACGACACTCGGCACGCAGATCCAGGGCACCCTCCGCGCGGGCGATTCCGTGCCCCGGAACGGGAGCGAGCGGTCGGTCGCGCGGTGGCGGCTCCTGCTCCGCCGGATCGAACGGCGATACCTCCGGCGCACGCCCGCCCTGATCTACGTGTCCCGCTGGGTGCGGGACAGTTCGATCTCGCACTATGGTCTGCACCCACGTTTCGAGACGGTGATTCCCAACGGGGTGGATACCGCGCGACTCAACGGCACCTCGCGGGACGGCGAGACGGATCGTCGCCCGGATGACGGTCGGACGTTGCTCTTCGCGGGTCGGCTCCTCGCCCTGAAGGGGATCGATACGCTCCTGCGGGCCGTGAGCCGTCTCGACCCGGAGGTCCGGCTCCTCCTGGCGGGCCCCGGGGACACGACCCGATGGACCCGCTACGCGGATCGCCTCGGCGTCGGACGGGATCGGTACGAGTTCCTCGGCCCCGTGCCGTACGGCCACATGCCGGCGTTGTACCATCGCGCGGACGCCGTCGTCCTGCCGAGTTTCGCGGAGAGCTGTCCGATGGTCGCCCTGGAGGCGATGGCGTGCGGGACGCCGTTAATCGCGGCCCGTGCCGGCGGGGTGACAGAAATCGTCCGGGATGGTGCCACGGGATGGCTGTTCCCGCCCGGCGACGTCGACGGCCTCGTCGACCGCATCGAGACCGTTTTCGCGAATCCCGCCCGCGCGGAAGAGATCGCGAACGGCGGTCGCGACTGGGTCGAGCGCAACGGCTCGGTCGACCGGATGGCGGAACGGACCTTCCGGTTCTACAAGGTCGTCGCGGGGGAGGCTTCATGAAGGTCGCCCTCGTGAATCCGCCCCGCTTCGACGGCGACTCCGTCGTGCGCGAGGAGCGTTGCGAGGTGAGGGAGCGCTACTCCGTCCTGGAGCCGTATAGCCTGCTCCAGCTCGCCGCGATCCTGCGGGAGTCCGGACACTCGGTACGGTTGCTCGATGCGAACGGGTTCGACGCGACCCCGAACGAGGTCGAGTCGTGGCTCCGCGGGTCGGGCTACGACGCCATGATCTTTCGCTTCACCCCGACGACGTTCGATCACGACATGGAGGTCGCGAAGGCGTCGAAACGCGCGAGTCCCGAGGCCCGGACCATCGGGATCTGCTGGACCCTGCGGACCGTGCCCGGCGACGTGATGGCGGACGCACCCCCGCTCGACGTCTACTTGCGCCACGAGTACGAGAGCATCGGGCCGGCGCTCATCGACGCGATGGAGCGCGGCATGCCGTTGGACGGCGTCCCGGGCCTCGCGTTCCGCGACGACGGACACGTGGGCATCACGCCGGACGCCCTGCCGATCAAGGACTACGATGCGTTGCCCGTCCCGGCGTACGACCTCCTCCCATCGCTCGATCCCTACTTCATCTCCGCGCCCGCATGCAGGCCCTTCACGATCATGTACGCGAGCAAAGGATGCCCCTACGCGTGCTCCTTCTGCACGGTCGCACGGACCGCGTGGCGATTCCGGTCCGCGGACAGCGTCCTCGAGGAGCTGCGGTACCTTGCGGACCGCTTCGGCATACGGACCGTGTCGTTCTTCGACGAGACGTTCACGATGAACAAGCGGCGCGTGCGCGAGATCTGTGATGGAATCCGGCGCGAGCACCTCGACGTCCGCTGGTACTGCAACACCCGCGTCCACCTCGTCGACCCCGAACTCCTCGCCGCGATGCGCGCGGCGGGATGCAGCGGCATCTCGTTCGGCGTCGAATCGGGCAACCAGCGGATCCTCGACAGCGTGAGCAAGCAGGCGACCGTCGAGCAAGCGGCGCAGGCGATCCGGTGGGCGAAGGAGGCGGGCATCAAGACCTATTGCGCGTTCATCCTCGGCCTCCCGGGCGAGACGTGGGAGAGTGCGATCGACACGATCGAGTTCGCGCTGCGGACCCTCCCGAACGGAGCGCAGTTCAACGTCCTCGCCCCGTATCCGGGCACGGAGCTGTACGAACAGTTGCGCGAAGCCGGCAAGATTCCGGAGCTCGACTGGAAGGAGATGCACCAGCACAGCGCGATCGTCGGCACGGACGCGCTGACGCCGGAGCAGCTGAACCGCCTCCGCAAGCTCGCGTACACCCGGCTGTACTTCAGCCTCCGGTGGTGGCGGGAGAACCTCCGCTTCGCGCTCGCCACCCGCGACGATTTCGAGCTCGCATCCCGCTACGCGATCCGGGTCCTGCGGAACTACTTCGTTCACGGGATGCAGGGGACGCATTAGCGGTGGAAACGCTCCGGTTCCTGATGGTCACGACGTTCTATCCGCCGTACCACCTCGGCGGCGACGCCGTGCACGTCCAGTACCTCGCGCGAGCCCTCGCCTCGAAGGGCCACGAAGTCCACGTTGAGTTCTCGCCGGCGGCCTACGGGCTGAAGCGCCCGCTGAAGGACGCCCGGGCGGACGACCATGACGATGGCGTCTACGTCCATGCGATCCCCGGAGAAGGGTGGGGCCAGCCCATCGCCGCGCACCTCCTCGGCCGGTCCGGCGGCGTCGCGCGGTACCACGCGGGTCTCCTGGACGGTCTGCGACCCGACGTGATCCATCATCACAACGTCTCCCTCCTCGGCCGCGACGTGTTCGTCCGCCGAGCCAACGCACGATCCCTCTACACGGCGCACGACTACTGGGTCCGCTGTCCTCGGAGCGATCTTCTGAAGTACGGCAAATATCCGTGCGTCACACCGACCTGCGTCCGTTGCGCCCTCCTCACGGCCCGGCCGCCGCAGATGTGGCGGTACAGCCCCGGTTGGCACGGCCTATCCGAGGTCGACTGCGCGATCGCGCCAAGCGTGTACATGGCCCACGCCATCGAATCCTCCGTTGGGTGTCCCGTTGTCCATATCCCCAACTTCGCTCCGGACGGTCGTATCTCGATGCCCGAGGACGGCCTCGGCGGCTACTTCCTCTTCGTGGGCGTTCTCGAATCCCACAAAGGCGTTGCGGAACTCGTTCGCGCGTCCACGCGGCGGTCCGCGCCGATCCGGATCGTCGGTCGCGGTTCCCTGTCCGGCGAGTTGAAGCATCTCGCGCGGCGGGATCGCGCGCGTGTACAGATCGAAGGTTGGGTCTCGCGCGACGAGCTACTCCGCTTGTACCGCGGTGCCAAGGCGCTCGTCATCCCGTCCCTGTGGCCCGAGAACGCCCCTCTCGCGGCAATCGAGGCTCTCTCGTGCGGCACGCCGCTCCTCGTCTCTCGGCGCGGCGGGCTCGAGGAACTCCTCCACGGCGGTGCCGCGGGATATTCGTTCGAGCCTGCCGAGGACGGCATCGCCGATGCGATTGATCGATTCGAGCGTCGAGGCGATCCGGCTCCGCTCCGCGCCTCGGCACGGCAGACGTACGAGCGATACCATCGTCCCGAGGCCTATCTCGAAAAGTATCTGGAGGTCGCGAAAGGCGACGTTCCGGGGACCTCCGCGATGCTTGGCGGCGACAGCGCTTCGCCTCCCGTGGGAGGGCTCGCATGAACGTCGCGCTCGTGAACCCGATCGCCGCGACGCCCGCCTACACGACCCGCGACTTCATCTTTCGCCCGACCCTTCCGGGGCTCGCGGCGGACACGGGACAGCTCCGGGAGACGAACCTCGTGGAGCTGGGCTCGGAGCTGTCGAAGCGGGGGCATCGGGTGACCGTGTTCTTCGGCGACATGTACCTCGATGGCCGAGAGCACACCCTCGACGAGCGTCTCCGCGTGGTGCCGCTACCGACGCGGCTTCGGACGCCGTTCCATCCCGGACTCGTCCCGGTGACGCCGGACCTCATGCGTCATCCGGCGCTCCGAGAGGCGGATGTGATCCAAGCATCCGAGTTCCACCAGCCATCGACGTTCTTCGCGTCGCTCGTCGCCCGGGAACGCTCGGTCCCTCTCGTCGTTTGGCAAGAGACGTTTCGCCGAATGCGGTTCCCGGGCTCGGCGTACCAGATGGCCTTCGAGTCCGCGGTCGGGAGGTCCGTCCGGAAGGCGGGCCGCGGGTTCGTCCCCCGCACCACGAAAGCGGAGCCGTTCCTCCGCGCCCTCGGCGTCGAGGACGGACAGGTGACGCGCTGGATTCCGACCGGGATCGACACGGACACCTACGCGCCGAGGCGGAACGCGCCGTCGTCCCGCGACATCGAGTGGAAGGACGACGAACGGGTCCTCTTGCTCGTCGCGCGACTCCACCGATCGAAGGGCGTGGACTTCGCGCTGCACACGTTGCAATGGCTGCTCCGTCGAGAGCCGAAGGTCCGCCTCGCGATTCGCGGGTCGGGTCCGGAACTCGGGGCGCTCCGGCGGCTCGCCACCCAACTCGGCGTGCGCGAAGCGGTGCGCTTCCTCGATCGACTCTCCCGCAAGGACATGGTCGATCTGTACAACCGCTCGGAGATCGTCCTCTGCACGAGCGAGAACGATCTACTCCCGTTCACGTTGATCGAGGCGAGCGCGTGCGGCAAGCCCTGCGTCACCTCGGCGGTCGGCGCGGTCCGCGACATCGTTTCGGACGGCGTTACTGGGGTCGTCGTGCGCGAGCGCACGGTTCCGGCGTTCGGGGAAGCGATCCTCTCTTTGCTGCAGGATCGCGAGCGCCAGGTCGCGTATGGAAGGGCGGCGCGGGCCCGGGCCCTCGATCACTTCGCGCTCCCGATCGTCGCGAGCCACCTGCTGGAGGTCTACGATGGCGTCGCGGCCTAGCCCGGGGGGCCCTCCCATCCCATCCGCCGAGCCGCGACCGGGGCCCTCTCGCACCGGCCGCTGTCATCCCGCGATCGTGCTCGGGTACGGAGTGACCGGCCTGGCGGTCGTCCTCCTCTCCGGCCTGACGACCCAGATCGCCCAGGTCCCGGTGTCCGCGCAACTGGGCCTCTTCCAGATGTTGCCGCCTTCCTATTGGGCGGGCATTGCGCTCATCGTGCTCTCGGCCATCCTGTCGGTGTGGACGCGATCCGACGCGCTGATTGCCCTGACCGGCGTGATCCTCCTCGCGACGCTTGCGGGCACGCCGACGCTCTTCGAGCCGTTCCCCCGCTACTTGGACGCATACGGCCACTTCGGGGAGGCGCAAATCCTCGGCGCATTGAGTCACCTCCCCTCCGATCTCACGAGTTACTCGGCGAACTGGCCCGGGGCCTTCCTGGTCCTCCTCACCCTGTTCGGCTCCGGCGGCACGACCCCGATCGAGTTCCTCAGCTGGTACCCTTTCGTCGCGGGTGGCATCACCTTCCTCGCGTTCTTCGAGCTGCTCCGCGCGACGTTCGTCCCGACGATCGCCCGCCAAGCGTCCTTCCCGACGGCCCTCTTCGCCGTGTGGGCGCAGTACCACGTGTCGCCGCAGTCCCTGGGGTTCATCCTCCTCCTGCTCATCCTGTCCACGGTCCGCCGTCGGGAGACGCGCTGGAGGTTCGTCGCGGCGGGGTTGTTCGTGGGCCTCGTCGCTTCGCATCCGACATCTGCCATCATGCTCCTCGCGATCCTCGGGGTGTACGCCGTCGTCACGCTCATCCCGCGCTTCCAGGACTTTGGCCCGAAGGAGGACCTCCGGCGCGATCGCAAGTTCTCGCAACGCGTCGCGATGACTTTTGCAGTTGTATGGCTCGCGTGGTTGTTCTTCCTCGCCGTCGGGTCGTCCCAGGCCGCGCAGGTCGCGATCGTCGCCCGGATGAACTCGGTTTTCGGACTCCCGGAGCAAACGTTGAACATGGCGACGCAGCGGACGCAGAGCGACCTCCTCTATGTGGCCCCTCGGATCCGGACGGCGAGCATCGGGTTGTACGGCGTCTTCAGCCTCGTCTCCCTCGCATACCTCTTTCGCGACCGTCCGTCCCGCGACCGGTTCCGGTTGGCTTTCAGCGCGTTGATCGGTCCGGGTCTCGTCGCGTTCGCGGACATCTTCGCGTTCGGCGGCCAATTTTACGACCGGTCCCTCCTGATCATGGCGACCTTCGTGCCCGCGCTGTGCTTCGCCGGGCTCGCACGCATGCGGATTCCGCGCGGCGCGAAGGCGATTGTCGTCGCGACCCTGGTCGGGGCGAGCGTCGCCACGGGCGCGACAGCGTACTACCTCGAGGCGTTCAACATCGTGCCGGGGCAAGCCATCGCGGCAGCGGATTTCGTCTACTCGCTCCCGAACGGGACCCTCGTGCTGGACGGCAAATATCCGACGCCGATCTGGCTCGACCCCGGCGAACGTCCGATCATCGTGCGCTTTCCGTACACGAACTTGTGGCCCCTCCGACTCCAGGACTGGCATCCAGGCGCGCCGGTGTACGCGGTCCTCGACCCGACGACGGAGCTCTGGTACCGCCAGTGGTACGGGGCGCAAATCTACTCCGCCTACGCGAGCGGCGCGCAGAACTATTCCGAGATTTACGACAACGGTTGGACGCAGGTCTACTACGTCCCGGCCGGGTGATTTCGCTTGCTCCGCGCGACCGCTTCCCAAGTTGCCCGGTTCGCGGATCGAGGCACCGCGATCCTCTTCATTCCGGATACGGAAGTCGGCCCGACGTCCGAGCGCACTCCGACGATTCTTCGGACGCTCCGAGAGCACCACGAGGTCATCGGCTTGCGCGGTCCGTGGGATCGGATCCTGTACGACCCCGGACGCTCAAAGGCACCGCGGGCCGTGCTCTACGTCGTCGACAAGGGGCTGCTCGTCTGGAGGGGCCTACGGCTCGCTCGCCGGAACCGTGTGGGCGTCGTCGTCTGCGAGACCGTCCACCACGCGGTCGCGGGGATCCTCATCGCCCGATTGCTCGGAATCCGCTGCGTCTGGGATTCCCATGGAAACGGGAAGCTCTTCTACGAGAGCTTGGAAAAGAGTCGGATGTCGATCCGGCTGATCGCAAGGCTTGAGCGATTCCTTGGACGAAGGGTCGACGCCCTGATCACGGTCTCCCCACGGGACGCCGCGGCCTACGCGCATATGGGAATAGAGCCATCGAAGGTCCACTTCATCCCGGTGTCCGTTCACCTCCGCGAGATCGACTCGATCGCTCGGCCCGAAAATGGCGGGACCGACGTCCTCTCCCGCGGACCCGCCGTCCTTCTCCTCTTCGGAAGCTTCGGGTACGCGCCGAATCGAGAGGCCCTCGAGTTCGTGAATGCCGTCCTCGCGCCGGCTCTGGCGCGGGCCGGTATCCGCTGCGAGATCCAGGTCGCCGGTCGGGACATCCCCGCCGTCCCGTTCGATCCTCTGGTTCGGCCCCTCGGGTTCGTCCCGGACATCTATGCATCCATCCGGGCCGCGACACTCTGCATCGTGCCGGTCAAGCGTGGAGTCGGCGTGTTGACGAAGGTCCTGGATGCGATGGCCGTCGGGACGCCCATCGTGATGTCCGATTTCGCGGCGCGAGGGATCCCCGAGATCCGTCACGGGGTGCACGCGTTCGTCGCAACGACGGACGAAGAGTTCCTCCGATACGTCACCCAGGCTCTAGGGGACCCGGGCACATGCCTCGCGATGGCGCGTCGAGCCCGCGAGCTGGTCGAGAGGAAGTTCGACTGGGAGACGCATGCGGATCGTCTCGAGGCGATCATCGACCCGTCGACTCGTGAAATTCCGGCGGAGGCAGCCCATGAAAGTTGAGATCATCACACCCAATGCCGACCCCGACCGCGGCGGCTTCGGTTCGCGGGTTCACGGGATCGTTTCGATGTTCTCTCAGTTCGCCGACGTCCGGGTCGTCGTCACGGATCCCCTCAACGGCAATCGGGTGCCCGGCGTCGAGTACGTCGAGGTGC